>Ga0208714_1000504_pt1 | contig 11185 bp, 8 predicted proteins | sample NGESurshal072012_3_FD_184461 | JGI IMG/M metagenome (GOLD analysis project Ga0208714, IMG submission 184461) | Arctic peat soil microbial communities from Barrow, Alaska - NGEE Surface sample 415-1 shallow-072012 (SPAdes) | ecosystem: Environmental > Terrestrial > Soil > Wetlands > Peat ... | reverse complement strand
GGCGGGCGACACAAGCTTTGCCGGTCAGGCCTGGCAGAGTCGACGCAATCGTCACGAGTCAGCCCGCCGCCAGCCCGAGGACTTACTGGCCCGGTCGGACGTCACCGCCCGTGCGAGCACTCTGACAGTGACAATCGTCGGGTGCGAGGCACCGAGGCACCTGAGTCCATCTCACCGACGTAACTCGACTCGAGCACAGTTCATGCCGCGTCTTGTCTGTGCTGGGTCACGAAGCGCGGCGCAGCGTTTGGTGTCCGCGCCGATTGGGAGTGCGGAGCCGAGCGCCTACCATGAGCCGCACTGTCCCGCTGAGGAGGAGAACCAAATGGTGAAGCACCTCGCTGCGCTGCCCGACGAGCGGGCCGCCTCATATCCGGGAGGGCCGTGTCTCGCTGACGGCCGCCGAGAGCTCGACAACGCGACCTTCGCCGCGGAGGTACGCCGCACGTCCCGCGCGCTGGTCGGGATGGGCATCGGGCGTGGTGATGTGGTGGCGGTAGTACTTCCCAACAGCGTCGAGCTGGTCACGATCATGTTCGCTGCCTGGCGGCTCGGCGCGGCGCTGACGCCGGTGAACCCCGCCCTGACCAAACCCGAGGCGCAGTACCAGCTCACCGACTCGGGCGCCCGACTGGTCGTGGCGGATGATTCGTCGTTGTCGAAGGTCGAGGGCGGCGCCGCGCGTGTGTGCGTGGTCGACGAGCTCCTGCGGCGAGAGGGCGCGACTGACGTGACGCCACCGAGGACGGAGCCCGACGAGCTGGCCTTGGTGATCTACACGGGTGGGACGACTGGACGCCCGAAGGGCGTGATGCTCGACCACGCCAACCTCGTCGCGACAACCGCGATGATCGTCGACTGGTTCGAGATGACCGCGGCCGATCGCTGTCTGCTGGTGTTGCCGTTGTTCCATGTCAACGGGATCATGGTCAGCGTCGTCTCGCCGCTCGTGGCGGGCGGCTCCACGGTGATCGCCCCCAGGTTCGACCCGAAGACGTTCTGGGATCTCGTGGAACGGGTCCGGCCCACGTTCTTCTCGGCCGTCCCGACGATCTACGCGATGCTGACCGGGCTGCCGGCAGAGGTCCGGCCGGACACCGCCTCGCTGCGGTGCGTGGTCTGCGGAGCCGCGCCGATGCCCGCCGCGGCGATTGGCGAGTTCGAGGATCGCTACCGCGTTCCCATCCTCGAGGGATACGGCCAGTCGGAGGGGACGGTGGTGACGACGGCAAACCCGTTGACCGGCGTGCACAAGCCCGGGACGGTGGGTTTGCCGTTGCCAGGACAGGAGGTCCGCGTCGTCGGCGAGGACGACAAGCCGTTGCCGCCCGGACAGGTGGGCGAAGTGACGGTGCGGGGCCCGAACGTGATGCGGGGCTATCTCGGCAAGCCCGAGGAAACGGCCGAGACGCTGCGTGGAGGCTGGCTGCACACCGGCGACCTCGGCCGATTTGACGACGACGGCTACCTGGTGCTCGTCGACCGGCTCAAAGACATGATCATCCGCGGCGGCGAGAACATCTACCCCAAGGAAATCGAAGACGCCCTGTACACGCATCCGTCCGTGGCCGATGCCGCGGTAGTCGGCCGACCGGATCCGCTGTTCGGTGAGGAGCCGGTCGCGTTCGTCGTGCTGCGTCCCGGCCGCGCCGCCGAGCCTGACGAGCTCATCGAGCACTGCAAGAACGTGCTGGCAAAGTTCAAGGTCCCGCGCGCCGTCTTCATCGAGGCCGACCTACCCAGGACCCCCATTGGCAAGATCGCCAAGCCGGTACTGCGCGAGCGCATCTCATCCCCCACCGCGAGAGGTGCGTGACGGCCCCGCAAGGCCGTCTTTCTCCTCCGCGAACCGGGCAGCGTCGAATCGGCCGATCGAGTTCTCGCTTGTGGTTCGTGCTCCCAATGGCTGCAGAGGACGATCGTGATCGCCGCTCCGGGAACACCGTCGTCGCCACCAGGCGCTAGCGCTAGCTGCACAATGGCCGAGTGAGCGAAGGCTTCCCGCACAACCACGGCATCGCAGAGCCGGGGCCGCGGCATCTCCGACCTGGAGCAATGCTGCAAGCGGCAAACGAGACGGAGGTTCCAATCGGCAAGCCCCCAACGGCGCGAAAGCGGCTTCCCACGCGTACGGGAGCTTACCTGCTGTTCGCCACAAGCGCGCATCTCGGCGCTTGGCCTGGAGTCCGGGTCGAACGCCGAATTGAGCCAGCCCGAGGCGCCCGTTGCTAGCCGGCTGCGCGCGAGCTGCAAGCGGCTGAGCGGCGACTCGGCACCGACGCCTACACCTACACCTACACCTACACCTACACCTACACCTACACCTACACCTACACCTACACCTACACCTACACCTACGCGAACTTGCAGCGAAGCGGCCACCGGCCGCCGTGACCCCGTGAGGCGTGGCGCGGTCACCCGGCGGGCGCGAGCAGTTGGCTGTTCTTGCCGCAACCGAGCGACGCACTCGATACGGAGCAATGATCAGAACCTGTGGATGGTCCTCGGCGGGGTGACGTGAAGGGGCGCACCTTGCTCACCCGCCAGCCGTTGGCGTGCTGCTCGCCCATCGCCCTCCCTGCCCGCCGCCGTCGCGTGCCGTCTCCGGGATACGCGTTTCCGCAGCCGCTGACAAGGGTCACGATCGTGATCTGACAAGAACCGCCTGATTCCTCCCGGCTTGACGTATACCGATATCGGTATATGATTGCCCCATGGCACGAGCAGCGACGACGTCGGACGTCTTCAACGCGATCGCCGAGCAGCAGCGCCGGGAGATCCTGGTGCTGCTGCGGGCGGGTGAGGGGCCGGTGACCGAGTTGGCCCAGGAGCTGGGGATGACCCAACCGGGGGCGTCCAAACACCTACGGGTGCTCCGGGAGGTCGGACTGGTGCGGGACCGCAAGGCAGGCAAGCAACGCCTGTACGGCCTTGACGCCCGCGGGCTGCGACCGGTTCACGAGTGGACCGGCGGGTTCGAGCGGTTCTGGAACGAGAGCTTCGACCGGCTGGACGAGTACGTGCAGGACCTCAAGCAGGCAAGGCAGGAGGAGTAGCTGATGAGCGCGACGGGACGAGGAGCGCCGGCGCAGTCCGCGACGGCCGACCGCGAGATCGTGATCTCCCGGGTCATCAGTGCCCCACGGGAGCTGGTGTTCGAGGCGTTCACCGAGGTGCGGCACCTGTCGCGGTGGTGGGGACCGGAGGGGTTCACCACCACCACGCGGGCGTTCGAGTTCCGCGTCGGCGGGGAGTGGGACTTCGTGATGCACGGACCGGACGGGACGGACTACCAGGAGTGGATCTCCTGGACCGAGATCGCCCCGCCGGAGCGGATCGCGCTGCTGCACGGTGAGTCCCGCGGCGACCCGAACGCCTTCGAGTCGGTCTTGACGTTCGCGCCCGACGGCGCGGCGACCCGGATCGAGATGCGCACGGTGTTCCCCACCAAGGAGCTGCGCGACGAGGCGGTCGAGAAGTACCACGCGATCGAGGGCGGCCAGCAGACCCTGAGCAACCTGGCTGCCTACGTCACCGAGATCGTTCGGAAGGGAGTTGAGGACTGATGGCCGGGAAGGTGTTCTTCAGCGTGACGATGTCGCTGGACGGGTTCGTCGCGCCCGAGGAGCGCATGGACGACCCGGATGTGCAGCGCTGGATGGCGCAGTGGATGGAACTGCAGCAGTGGATATTCCCGCAGCGGTTCTTCCGGGAGAACCTGAAGCTCGGCGAGGGCGGCGAGGAAGGGCGCGACAACGACATCGCGCGGGAGACGTTCGAGCGCACCGGCGCGAGCGTGATGGGCAAGCGCATGTTCGACCTCGGCGAGCAGGCGTGGCCGGAGGAGGCGCCGTTCCACACGCCGGTCCTCGTCGTGACGCACGAGAAGCGTGACCCCTGGGAGCGGCCGGGCGGGACCACCTTCCACTTCGTCAACGACGGCATCGAGCCCGCGCTCGACCAGGCCCGCGAGGCCGCCGGCGACCGGGACGTCCGCATCGCGGGCGGCGGCGCAACGATCCTGGAGTACGTGAACGCCGGCCTGATCGACGAGTTCACGATCGCGCTCTCACCCGTGCTGTTCGGCTCCGGAATCCGCCTGTTCGAGGGCGTGGACGCGGGCCGCGTGGCCCTGGAGCCGGTCCGCGCGGAGCCGACGCAGCGGGTGACCCACCTGACCTACGCAGTCCGGGAGCGGTAACTGTCTCGACCTCAGCGCTCCCCCGCCGAGGTCAGCAGCGCGGTGAGATCCTCGACGCTCTGAGCGTCAGGAAGGGCGAGCGTTCGGGCCGCGATCTCGGCCGCGCGCTCCTCCGGGAGGGACCTCACGGCGTTGTCGTGGAACTTCCTCGCCAGCTCCTCGTCGGACAGGGGGTTGCCGGGGCCGCCGCGGCTGACCTCGACGCGGGCCTCGAGTTCCTCGCCCGTGCGGCTCAAGAACGGCAAGCTCATCGAACGACCCGACGAATCAGAGGGTGGTGATCAGCAAGTCGCGTGAACGCCGATCCACAGGTCTTGACTATTCCTCCTCGATACGACCAGACTGCTAGCGCCCTGCTGCTCGAGAGAGCCCGTCCAGGCACGCCGTCACGGCTTGCGCCCTCGCGGCTGGCGCTGCTGCTGGACGCGCTTCACCAGCCCGCCAGCGCCGGCGAGCCGGGCCTGAGAGACCGGCGCGCTAGCATCACCGCCGCCGTCTGTCAGGTGCGCTCCTTGCAGGCGCTAGGACGGGAGCTGCTCAGGGCAGGGCAGCGGCGCCCGGTTCTCACGGTGCATGGCGACCTTCGGCCCGCGAACATCCTCGAGCACCGCGGCGCCAGCGCGGTGATCGCCCCGGTCGGGATCGTCGGACCGCGGGAGCTGGACGTCCCGAACGCCGCGCTTTAAACAACTGGGGGGAGGAATCCTCAGCCCGAATCAGGCGCCCGGCGAAGCTGACCGGGACCGACCCCACGTTCGCGCTTCACTTCCCCGAGCTGAGCGCCATGTATGCCTCGCTCGCGCCCCGGCACTGAACAGGCTGAGTTTCGGCTCAGCTTGCTCTCGATGCGGGCGAGCTGCTGTGGCAACTCGGCCGGAAGTCGCTCATCGAACTGCGTCAGGTACTTCCTGATCTGCAGCAGGTCGGCGCGTACTGCGCCGTGGTCGACGTGAAGCACGTCTCTGATCGCGCCCGGCGCGAGCTGTAGGCCGCTGAGGTTGAGATCCGCAGGAGTGGGAACCAGCCCGATCGGCGTCTCGTGGGCTTCGGCGTCGTTGTCGCAGCGGCGGAAGACCCATGCGAGCACGCGCGAGTTCTCGCCGTAGCCAGGCCACAGGAACTCGCCCTGTGCGTCCTTGCGGAACCAGTTGACGTAGAAGATCTTCGGTAGCTTTGCGCCCTCCCGCCGGCCGATCCCGAGCCAGTGGGCGAAGTAGTCGGCCATGTTGTAGCCGCAGAACGGGAGCATCGCGAACGGGTCGAACCGCAGCCCTCCGACGGCGCCGCCAGCCGCCGCGGTGTTCTCGGAACTTATCGTCGCCGCGAGGAACACCCCATGCTGCCAATCGAACGCCTCGCACACCAGCGGGGCGACGGTCGCGCGCCGCCCGCCGAACAAGAACGCGTCGATCGGCACACCCGCCGGGTCCTCCCACTCGGGCGCGATCACCGGACACCGGGCGGCCGAGACGGTGAATCGCGCGTTGGGGTGCGCGGCCGGCGAGTCGGACGCCGGCGCCCAGTCATCGCCGCGCCAATCGATGAGATGGCTCGGCGCCTCCTTAGTCATGCCCGCCCACCAGACGTCGCCGTCGTCGGTCAGCGCGCAGTTGGTGAATAGCGTGTCGCGCCGGATCGAGTCCATCGCATTGGGGTTGGTCTGCTCGCTGGTGCCCGGGGCGACGCCGAAGAAGCCGGCCTCGGGGTTGATCGCATAGAGGCGGCCGTCGGCGCCGAACTTCATCCAGGCGATGTCGTCGCCGATCGTCTCGACTCTCCAGCCCGGCAGAGCAGGGTTCAGCATCGCCAGGTTGGTCTTACCGCACGCCGACGGGAATGCGGCCGCGATGTACCTGACCGAGCCTTGCGGTGAGACGAGCTTGAGGATTAGCATATGCTCGGCGAGCCAGCCCTCATCGCGCGCCATCACCGACGCGATCCGCAGCGCGAAGCACTTCTTGCCGAGCAGCGCATTGCCGCCATAACCCGAGCCGTGGGACCAGATCTCGCGCGTCTCCGGGAAGTGCACGATCGACGTGTTCTCCGGATTGCACGGCCAGCGGACGTCCTGGACGCCGTCGATCAGGGGCTTGCCGACGGAGTGCACACAGGGGACAAAATCGCCGCTTTCACCGAGCACGTTCAACGCCGCCTGGCCCATGCGGGTCATGATCCGCATCGACACCGCGACGTACGCCGAGTCGGTGAGCTGCACGCCGATGTAGGAGATCGGCGATCCGAGTGGCCCCATCGAGAACGGCACGACGTACATCGTGCGGCCCTCCATCGAGCCGCTGAACAGCACCGTCAGCCGTTCGCGCATCTGCGCCGGCTCTCGCCAGTTGTTCGTCGGCCCAGCATCGGCCTCACAGGCCGAGCAAATGAACGTCCGATCCTCGACCCGCGCGACATCGCGCGGATCTGACCGCGCCAGGTAGGAGTTCGGGCGCTTGGCGTCGGACAGCCGCTCGAGCGTGCCAGCATCGACGAGCCCCTGGCAGAGCCGGTCATACTCCTCGGCTGAGCCGTCGCACCAGTAAATGGCCCGCGGGCGCGTGAGCTCCGCGATCTCCCGCACCCACGCCTGAAGGCGAGGATGCGAGACCTGCACAGCAATCGAACTCGCGGCCGCGGGTACACCCACCCGACACCTCCGAGAGGTTCGCGCGCGCGCGGACCCCCGCTCGGGAGCTAGCAGCGACTCCACCGCGGTCACACCGCCGATGACGCTCCCAACTCCTTGTCTTATGTGATCTCGCCGAAGCGCGCTCGATTACCTCGCACGCGTGCCCCGATTGTTCGCGCGCCGCCCGCGCTTGTCATTGGCCCCAAGGCCAAGAATCGTCGTGGCGACGCGCCAGGGCCCTGAGTGTCGGCGGCGGGCATCACCGGCGCGACTCGTCGACCTCAGGAGCGGCGGGACGCCTGCCACTCGGCGTATGCGTGTTTGGCTCGCACGGGTGAGCGAAGCGCCCGAAATCCCGGATCTTCAGGCGAGGGTTGCCCGCGAAACGGACGCAGCCACCGCCACCTCATGCACACGCCGTTCGCTCACAACCCTGCGGATCAGAGAGAACTGGTGCGCTTGGCGAAGGCACGCCGGAGAATCCCGCTCTCTTCGCGGTCGTCCGGGAGCTACAAGCGCTTTGGCCTGCTGGCAAGGCAACTGCCCCACCTGCCACAGAGAGCGGCGCGTCGACCGGACACTCCCGCGGTATCAGTGGGGGCGCCATCGACGTCGGAGGTGTTGGCGGGGCAGGGGTGGTGAGCCTCCGGCCGGGCGGGTCGATAGCGTTGCGCCGACCATGTTGCGACATGTTGCTGGACGAGAGGTGCAGCCGTACGGGTCGTGGACGACTCCCGTTACGTCGGCCGTCGTGATCGCGTCGGCGGTTGAGCTGACCGACGTTCGTGTGGATGGCGAGGATGTGATCTGGTCGGAGGGCCGCCCGGCCGAGGGCGGACGGATCCAGCTGGTCCGTCGATCGCGCGACGGTAGGACAACTGATCTGCTCCAGGAAGATCAGAACGCCCGTACCGCGGTCCATGAGTACGGTGGCGGGGCGTGGTGGGCGCGCGACGGGGTCGTGTGGTTCGTGGGCTGGGATGACCAGCGGCTTTACCGGCTCGATCCCATGTCGGGCGCGGCCGATGCGCTTGTGCTGGAGCCCGCCTTGCGCCGGGGTGACCGCTATGCCGACGGTGATCTCACGCCGGACGGAGAGTGGATTGCCTGTGTCCGTGAGCATCACTCGCCGAGCGGTCGTGCGGTCGACGTCCGAAACGAGATTGTTCGGCTGGCAGCGCACCGGCCGTCCACGCCCGAGGTACTCGTGACCGGCCCGGATTTTGTGATGAGCCCGCGGTGGAGTCCGGCTGGGGACCGGCTGTGCTGGGTTGAGTGGGATCACCCGAACATGCCGTGGGATGGCTCCCGGCTACGCGTCCGCGAGCTGGTCAATGGCCACGAGGTTCTCGTGGCCGGTAGTCCCGAGGAGTCCGTGTCGGAGCCGTGTTGGCAGGCGGACGGGTCGCTTACGTTCATCAGCGACCGGACCGGCTGGTGGAACCTCTACCGGTGGTCGCCGGATGACGGAACTGTCGAATCGTTGGTGCAGATCGCCGCCGACATTGGCGAGCCGCAGTGGATGCTAGGACGTTGCCGCTACGCGTTGTTGGCCGACGGTCGGGTGGTGTTCGCCCGCTCGCGAGACGGATTCGACGGGCTCGCGGTCCGCCTCGTGGATGGCACACTGACCGACTTAGAGCTGCCCTACTCGTTCATCTCGACCGTCCGGGTCGCGGCTGACTCCGCGGTCGTAGTTGTTGGCGGCACTCCGACGGCTGAGTCGTCTGTCTCGCGCGTGGTCCTTGATGATGGCGCCGGGGTTGAGTCGTTCGCCCCGCTGCGGCCCGCGCGGGACCTCGGCGAGCTGGGCGTCGATGCGAGCTACGTGTCCGTGCCCGACGCGATCCAGTTTCCGTCCCAGGGCGGCCGCACGGCGTTCGCGCTCTTGTATTCACCGACAAATCCTACGTGTGCCGGACCGGATGACGAGCTGCCGCCGCTACTCGTCTTTATCCACGGCGGCCCCACCGGCGCGGCCGCGGCGGAGCTGCAGCTCGGGATCCAGTACTGGACCACGAGGGGGTTCGCGGTCGTCGATGTGAACTACGGTGGCTCGACGGGGTACGGGCGCGGCTACCGTCAGCTGCTGCGGGGCGCGTGGGGAGTCGTCGACGTCGAGGACTGCATCGCCGCGGTGCGTTGGCTGGCCGAACAGCACCTGGCGGACCCCGCACGGCTGTGCATCCGTGGAGGTTCTGCAGGCGGGTTCACGACGCTGGCGGCGTTAGCCCGCGAAGACACGCCCTTCGCCGCCGGCGCCGACTACTTCGGAGTGGCTGACCTGGAAGCCCTGGCTCACGAGACGCATAAATTCGAAAGCCGGTACCTCGACGGCTTGCTCGGACCGTATCCCGCGGCGCGCGAGGTCTACCGCCAGCGCTCGCCGATTCATCACGTACAGTCGCTTTCGCGTCCGCTGATCGTGCTCCAGGGACTCGAGGACGAGGTCGTCCCACCGAACCAGTCCGAGATGATCGTCGAAGCGCTACGAACCAAGGGCATACCAGTGGCCTACCTCGCCTTCGAAGGTGAACAGCACGGCTTCCGACAGGCAGAGAACATCCGACGGGCGATGGACGCGGAGCTCAGCTTCTACGCGCAAGTCCTCGGTTTCACGCTGCCCGAGGCAGAGGGGATCCAGCCAACGACCATCGACAACCGCTCGGGCATGCCCACGCGTGACTAACGGCCCTCGCGGCTCGCGATGTCGGTCGCTGCGCTCGCGAAAAGGAACCACCAGAGCCAGATCGACAACGCGGTCGCCTTTGGTGCAATACAGCTGTCTCAGGAACCCTCCAAATCGGCCAGCGAGACTGCCGGTGTGGAACGCGACCAGCACGCGACCCGAAGCACGGCCGACGGCTGGATCTGGGCGATTGCGAAAGTCGGGGTCAGCAGGCGTCGAGGTCGTCGACGAAGCCGACCTGCCTAGTAGGCGACGATGGCTGCTCCTGGTGCGACGGGGCGACGCGATCGGCGCGACCAGACCGCTTGCTCGGCGGGCCGGGCGCAGGCCGACGAGCAAGCATCCTGACTGCCGTTCGCCCGTCGGAGCGGGCGTCGACGCCGAGCTGCTGTCGCCGTCGCTCGTGGGGAGAGGCAGCAGCGTCGCTCCCTCGGCGCCGAGACTCCCGCTCAGCCACGCCGAGCGGCACTCGCTGAAGCGCTTGCCGGTCGCTCGAGCCGCGCACGTTCGGCAAGCGCGCATCGCTGTCGCTCTCGCGACCGAGCCGCTTTTGATGCTGTTGGTGTCTTGTATTGGTTGTTAGCTCTAGCTGCGGCCGAGTGCGCGTGCTTGTTTGAGGCCGCGCCGTGCCATGAAGCCGTTGCCGAGCAGTAGCAGCGTCTTGTTCGCTGGGGCGCGGAAGCCGTTCTCGGTGTGCGGCGCGTAGACATCATCCTGCAGCCAGCCGGTGTACTGACGTGTCTCGAGGCCGATCAGCTTCGGCTCATAGCGATGACCCAGGACGCCCGCGCGCCGCCCACCGGCTGCGAGCGGCCCAGCCAGCGCCATGCCCGCTGGGCTCGTGGCGCCGACGGTCACGGGCACGATCAACGGGAATCCGTCGACGCCGGGGTAGGCGACGAGAACATGCGGTAGAGCGGTGAGGCGTCGGGCGGCGCGGGCGACGTCGACGCGAGGCCCGGTCCCGTTTCTCGGGGGCGTCTGGGAGTCCGGTTCTTGCGGTGGCCATGGCTTTCCGGCGACTGCTTGTTCCCCCTGGCACGCGAGGTCCGACCACGAGATGACTCGCTCGACGCGTACGGTCACTAGGACGCGGTCGGTGTAGTAGGCGCTGAGCCAGCGGTCCCAGAAGACCCCCGTCCGCGGTGATCCCATGAACCTTGTCGATGCCGGTCGCACCGTGTCAGCAAGAACGGAAGGGTCGGGGTGGGAATCGTAGGTTGCGGTGCCCTGTACGAGCACATAGCGAGGCTCGGTCGCGAAGCCGTGCTCACGGGCGTGGTAGGCGAGCGCCACCCGCGGGTTCTGCTTGATCCGATCGAGCTTGCGGCCAAACCCAAGCGAAGTCGTGAACCCGACCGTACCCGCGTCCCGATCCCGCAGCCCGATCGGCGCGACCGCCGTCACGACCGCTCCGCCTGCCGGGGTCACGTATGCCAGCGCGGCAGTGAGGTCCCCGGCGATGATCTGGTCATCGGCGTCGGGCCACATGCCGCGACCCTACTCCAAGACCGTGCGCGCTGCCTGGCACGCCCGACATCGATAGGTCCGCGACCCGCTCGATCCGGAGCTAGGAGGCTGGTGTAGATCGGCGTTCTGCGGGGGGGTGAGGTGCGCCGTGGGGCGCTCGGTGGGCGGCTCGCGGTTTGTGGCCGTTGGGGGGATGCCG
>Ga0208714_1000502_pt1 | contig 11199 bp, 12 predicted proteins | sample NGESurshal072012_3_FD_184461 | JGI IMG/M metagenome (GOLD analysis project Ga0208714, IMG submission 184461) | Arctic peat soil microbial communities from Barrow, Alaska - NGEE Surface sample 415-1 shallow-072012 (SPAdes) | ecosystem: Environmental > Terrestrial > Soil > Wetlands > Peat ... | reverse complement strand
CCCGGTGGTCCGATCTTGCAGAACGAGCGATGTGTGGGCCCTTGGGATCATCTACATACACCATAACAACGTGTCCTTCTTTCTTTGCTAGCCGCGCATGGAGCGCCGGCGGAGTAAGGCAAACCTAATAATTGTACGTTGTTAGTTTTACATTGTAAACATTAAAACGCATTTTCACTCATATCCAAGCAACCTTTAGCACCCTCGCTATCATCCTATTTTTGTTATATATAGACGTACTTATATGAACAAGGACTATGGACTTGCAAGTCTTTTCCTGATATTACTTGCACGTTGTAATCAAATAAGACGAGGAACTCATGCCGCCGCACGCCGACAAGCAGTTACAAGAGAGAATCCTGAAAGCCGCTCAGCGTTTGTGGCGCACGCGTGGAGCGCACGGACTTACGCTTCGCGCGGTGGCGCGCGAAGCAGGCACCACCACTCCCACGGTGTACAAACGATTCCAGAACAAGCAGGCAATACAGGTCGCGTTGGCTCAGCGTTTCCAATCGCAGTTGAACGAGGCGCTATTCGCGACGCCAACGATTGACGACTTGAACAGGACCTATCTGCGCTTCGCGGAAGAAAATCCGCACGAATACCAACTGCTCTTCTCGACCTGGACGGATATATTCCATCCGGAAATGCCGCGGCCCGGACGTGCCCTGCTCATGTCGCAACTGGCCAGTCGTTTTGGAGGCAAGCCCGAGGAGTACGGCCGCGCATTTTATGCATTATTTCTGCTGACCCACGGAGCCGCCACACTCCTTTCGGTTCCAGGGGATAAGGTGGCGCACAACGAAGTGCGCGAGAATTTTCACTCAATCTGCAACACGTTCTTTCAGAATATCGAGTTGTTCCGGGACAAAACCGGACGCAAGAAGTGATTTAACTATCCGGTAATTCAGAAAGCAACTTCGCGCTTGCTCGCCACAATCTAGTCTTCGCAAATTTGCGGATAGACAATGCCAGCGATGACCGCGCCCAGAATCGGCGCAAGCCAGAACAGCCACAACTGCGACAAGGCTCATCCACCAACGAACAGCGCCGGACCGGTGCTGCGCGCGGGATTCACAGACAAATTGGTAACCGGAATGCCTATGAGATGGATCAACGTCAGGCCCAGGCCGATGGCGATCGGCGCGAAACCCTTCGGCGCCTTTCCATGCGTCGAGCCAAGAATAATCATCAAGAAGAAAAACGTGAGCGCCACCTCCGCCAGGAAACAGGCGGTAAGCGAATAGCCGCCGGGCGAGTGCAATCCGTAACCGTTGGAGGCGAAACCACCGGCGCTGCTGAAGCCTTCTTTGCCGCTGGCGATCAGATACAAAACGCCCGCGCCGGCCGCTCCCCCCAGCACTTGCGCAATCACGTAAGGTAACAGCTCGCTGAACGGAAACCGCTTGCCCACCGCGAGGCCAACCGAGACCGCCGGATTCAGGTGGCAACCGGAAATGTGTCCGATGGCATACGCCATGGTGAGAACCGTCAAGCCAAACGCGAAAGCGACCCCGAGAAAACCGATGCCGGTGTTGGGAAATGTCGCAGCCAACACCGCGCTGCCGCATCCGCCAAAAACCAGCCAGAACGTTCCAAACAATTCTGCCGCTGCCCTCTTCCCTAGCTTCATAAAATATTTCCTTTCCAATTTCTAGATTGACGGATGGCTGAAGAGTCGCCAAACCGGATACAGGGCGGAAAGCAAGCTCGCGTGCACCCGGCATGGTAGAGAGCAAGGAAATAGAAGTCACGCGGCGAGAGGAGAAAGGAGAGATTCGGAATCGTAGGGAGGGTTGGTCGAGCGGAAAGGCCTCAGCTTTTACGGTCTTCCCACTCTTCGTGCCAAGCGGTTTGAATGGCTTCGAGTTTGCTTTCGTTAGACTTCATGGGATCTCCCGTGAAACCTTGCAACTCCGTAATCCATTTGTGCATGTCCGTAAAGCGCACGGTGTAGGGATCGACGTCCGGATATTTATCGGTCAGGCCGATGGCGATATCTTCCAGATTGTCCCAATCAAACATTGGCGGCATAAAAATCCTCAGTGATCCAGTTCGCGCGCGTAATTTTTGTTCCACTCGGGAATTTCCACCACGATGTCCGTCGTTCCGTCGGGCACGGTCTGGCAGGCCAGGCGCGATTTCGGCGTGATGCCGGGAGCTTCATCCAATTCGTCGAGTTCCGCGTCGGTTGCTTCGTTACAGGATTGCAGGCCTTCCTTCACCATCACGTGGCACGTCGAGCAGGCGCACACTCCGCCGCAAGCATGATCCACGCCAATTTTGAAGCCCTCGGAAATGTCCAGGATGCTACCGGGCAGTCCGTTGTGGCCATAAGGAAATTTTTCCGGATCCACTTCCACGGTTTTGCCGCTGGGAAGAAAAGTCACCTTGAACTTCTTCGTTGCAACCTTGTATTTCACTTCATCGATATAGGGATTGCTGCCGCCCATAATTTTTCTCCACTAGTTGTTGTGTTCTAAACCTCTGCTAAATTCTTGCCTGCCAGCGCGGATTGCACCGCCGTGTTCATAAGCAATTCCGCCAAATGCTCCGTGGCGCGATTCAAATCGTCAATCTGCCGGCGAATTTTCTTGTAGTCGGTTCCCCGCACTACTTCGTTCAGTGCGGCGATGCTTGCGTCGATCTTTGCTCGTTCCGCCGCAGCGAGGATCGCCGTCTGCGGGTTCGCCAGCGCCTTGTTGGTTGCCGTAAGAATCGCTTCCGCTTCCGTGCGTGCTTCGATCACCTGGCGCTCGGCAAAATCCTGCTCGGCATATTCGATGGACTCTTCAAGCATATGTTCGATGTCCGCGTCGTTCAAACCATAGCTCGGTTGCACTTCGATGGAATGCTCTTCCCCGTTGCGCAAATCTTTTGCCGCGACCTGCAGAATGCCATTGGCGTCGATGAGGAATTTTACCTCGACGCGTGGGAGTCCGGCAGGCGCGGCAGGCACGCGCAGCGTGAAACGCGCCAGTGAACGGCAATCCTTGGCCAGTTCGCGTTCGCCTTGCAACACGTGAATATCTATGCCGGTCTGATTGTCCACTCCCGTGGTGTACAGTTCCTGCGCGCTGGCGGGAATGGTGGAATTGCGCGGAATGATTTTCGCCACCGCGCCGCCATAGGTTTCAATCCCCAGCGAGAGCGGGGTGACGTCCAGCAAGAGCATGTTCTTGACGCCGCGATCCAGTATGTTGGCTTGCACCGCTGCGCCCAGCGCCACAACTTCGTCGGGATTCAGTTCCGTGTGCGGTTTGCGATCGAAATATTCCTGCACTGTACGACGGATCAACGGTGTGCGCGTTGTGCCGCCGACCAGCACAACCTCTTCCACTTCCCTGGGCTTCAGTTGCGCGTCGGCCAACGCCTTTTTTACCGGAACCATGGTGCGGTCCACAACCGAACGAATCAGGGCGTCCAGCGCGCCGCGCGTAAATTCCCTCTCGTAGACTTTCCCGTTGGGCAGTGGGAAGCGCAGCGTGGCGGACTCGCTTTCCGAAAGCTTGTGCTTGATGCCGATCAGTTCCTTGCGCAATTCCTGCGCGAGTTCGCCATGCGGTGAAAAGTCAATTTGATCGTGAACCAGAATCTGTTCGTGAACGAAAGATTGCAGCAAGATGTCGATGTCGTCCCCGCCCAGATGAGTGTCGCCGTTGGTGGCCAGCACTTGATAAATATCGCCATCGGCGGTGGAAATCAGCTTCAGCACGGAAATATCGAACGTGCCGCCGCCCAGATCGTAGACAGCCACTTTGCCGCGCTGTTTTTCGTGCAAGCCGTAGGCAAGTGCCGCAGCCGTTGGCTCATTGACCAGGCGAAGAACTTCGAGGCCGGCCAACTTTCCGGCATCTTTGGTGGCCTGGCGCTGGGCATCGTTGAAATAGGCCGGCACGGTGATGACCGCGCGATCTACCGCTTCTCCGAAGTAGGCTTCCGCCCAATTCTTCAGCTCGCGCAGAATAAACGAGGAGATCTCCGGGGGTGTAAACACCTTGTCGCCGAGCAGTACTCGAATGACATTCTTACTAGCGGGGTCGATGCGGAAGGGAAAAAGCTTCAGCTCGCTCTGCACATCCGCCGGACCGCGGCCCATCAACCGCTTTACGGAATAGATCGTGCGCTCGGGCTGCGTTAGCAGGCGCCGCTGCGCGGGCGCGCCAACAATGACGCTGCCGTCCGCGTCGATACTCACAACCGAAGGGCACAACGTGCTGCCGCTGGGACCCGGAATACACTTCGGCTCGCCAGTCTGTGCATCGACATACGCCACCAGGCTGTTGGTTGTTCCGAGATCGATCCCGACGATTCTGCCCATGTCCTACGAAAGTTCCTTTTGCACGTTTACCACAAGATTCCGTATGTACGAGCGGCGATTCAGCAAATCATTCAACTGACTCATGATTTTTTGCCGCGAAGGGTCATCGGCTTTTGCGTCCAGGTTTTTATCCCATTCACGCGCGCTATCGCGCAACTGCGAATCCACTTCGTTCAATTTCTCCTGAAAATTCTTTTCCGCGGATTCCAGGCGGCGTTTCAACGCACCGAGATCCCCGCCCGAAGCCTTCGCTTCGCGCAATTCGTCCAGCGACTCATTCAACTCGAAGACCTCTTCGAGCAGATTCGCGGGAGCCTGCTGCTTGTTCGCGCCTTCCTTGCGCATGCCCTCGATCGACAACAAATACTCGACGCGACCGACGGGATCGCGGAGCGTGCGGTACGCATCATTCAGTTCCGAACTGCGCTTCAGAGAAATCCCGCGCTCTTTTGGTGTTGAATTCACAAAATTGTCAGGGTGGAGTTTCCAGCTAAGTTGCAGGAATTTCTGCTCCAGCGCGCCCATCTCCAGCCACAATTTGCGCGGCAGTTCGAACATCGCGAAATAATCGCTCTGCTGAGGGAGCTGCAGCATCTTGCCGCAACTGGAGCAGAAATGCGTGCCGATGGTCCGCTCGTGACAGCTCCAGCACACCAGCGGCGCGTTCGTAATCGTGAACGGATTGCTCATTTAATCCCACGTCTCCACAAAAAAAGGCTGGCGAGAAATGCTGCCAGCCAGTCCCACCCAATTCCACTCACGCATTTTCGTCTAGGCCGTAAACGAGCTGCCGCAACCGCAACTCCGCGCGGCATTAGGATTCTGAAACACAAATCCCTGCCGCATCAGGGTATTTTCGTATTCTAGAACCGTACCATTCAAAAACAGCAGGCTCTTGGGATCCACAAAAATCCGCGCGCCAAATTCCTCAAACACCTTATCGCGGTCGCGCGCCTGCGTATCCAAACGCATCGCATACGATAAACCGGAGCATCCGCCGCCCTGCACACCCACTCGCAAACCGCCCAATTCAGGGGACACGCCTTCTTTGACCAGCAGTTCAATAATTTTCTTCGCCGCCGGCTCGCTGATGTAGATCACCGGCACGCCCGGCGCCTTTTGTGTTTGCGTTGTCGTTTGCGTGGCCATAAATCCAATCCTAAACGTTTGCTTTACCGATAAAACTAATTTCGACAGCATCCTCCGACGGAATCATTTCCACGAACCGCCGGAAGACGCCACTTACACCGCGCAACTCATGCACTTCAGTGCGATGATTTTTCGTGCGCAGGAACTTCTATTCCGTGTTTCTTCTTCCAATCACCGATGGCCGCCTTGATGGCGTCCTCGGCGAGCACGGAGCAATGAATCTTTACGGGAGGGAGCGCGAGTTCACGGACAATGTCCGTGTTCTTGATCGCCAGCGCCTCTTCCACGGTCTTGCCCTTGACCCATTCGGTCGCGAGCGAAGAGCTGGCAATCGCCGATCCGCATCCGAAAGTCTTGAACTTGGCTTCTTCAATAACATTCGTTTCCGGATTGATCTTCATCTGCAACTTCATGACGTCGCCGCATTCCGGTGCACCGACCAGGCCGGTCCCGACATTGGGATCTTCCTTGGCCAGGCTCCCGACGTTGCGGGGATTGTTGTAGTGATCGACTACCTTATCGCTATATGCCATAGATCTGGTGCTCCTTACCGGTTTTCAAATTCATGCAATACGTTAAATCCAATTATCCGCGGGCCGCAGCCAAAGCCGCGCTGAATCCAGCGCTTTTGATGGCCTTTTCCGTCAACCCAACGTTGGTTAAAAATGCAGAGCGTCCTGCAGTCAATTCCCGCAGGGCTTCGCGAATGTAATCCGCGCCCAACCCCAAAACGTGCAGGAATTCCCGCACATCCTGAAGATGGTAAAAAGCTTTTTCCGCTGCCGGAGCGGGCTCATCGTTGTCGTGATACGGCTGAAACGTCACGCGAAACGGAGCCGCGGTCCCGGCGATCGACCGGTGAATCCTCAATGTTCCTTCACTTGCAATAGCGCTTGCCATTTGCTTGTCCTTCCTCAATTTCCGAATTAGGCTGTTTGCCACTTGACCTTCGAGATGTCGATTCCCTCTTTAGCCATCTCATACAGTGGCGAAAGTTCACGAAGCTTAGTTACAACCTGCACCATCTTATCGACCACATAATCGACTTCTTCCTCGGTGGTAAAACGGCCCAGGCCGAAGCGAATCGACGTATGAGCCAGGTCCTCACCAACGCCTAACGCTTTGAGTACATAACTGGGTTCAAGGGTTGCCGAGGTACAGGCCGAACCGCTGGATACAGCAATATCATTAATCCCCATCAATAGCGACTCGCCTTCTACATAAGCGAAGCTCATATTGAGGTTGTGCGGGAGGCGGTACTCAAGTGAGCCATTGATGAAGGTCTCATCGAGCTTCGCTTCCAGCTTGGTCTTTAGACGGTCGCGCAGCCCGCTTAGGCGCTTCGCTTCTTCCGCCATCTCCTGTTGCGCGATTTCGCAGGCCTTGCCGAGTCCCACGATGCCGGGAACGTTCAACGTGCCGGAACGCATGCCGCGCTCGTGGCCTCCGCCATCCAGCATCGCGGAAAGCTGCACGCGGGGATTGCGGCGGCGTACATACAACGCGCCAACGCCCTTGGGTCCGTAAATCTTGTGGCCGGTGATGGCCATCAAGTCGATGTTGTCCTTCTGCACGTCCACCGGAATCTTGCCAACCGCCTGCACGCCGTCCGTCGAGAAAATGATGCCGTGTTCCTTGGCGATCTTGCCGATTTCCGCCATCGGATTGATGATGCCGATTTCGTTGTTGGCATACATGATCGAAATCAGAATGGTGGTCGGCTTAATGGCTTTGCGTACGTCCTCGGGATCAACGCGGCCGTCTTTCTTGACCGGCAGATACGTTACTTCGTAGCCTTCTTTTTCCAAGCGCTTGCAGGTGTCCAGCACGGCTTTGTGCTCAATCGCCTGTGTGATGATGTGGTTGCCCTTTTCGCGGTACATCTCGGCAACACCCTTGATCATCAAGTTGTCGGATTCCGTGGCGCCGCTGGTGAAAATAATCTCCTTCGGCGTGGCGTTGATCAGCGAAGCGATCTGTTGACGCGCCGCTTCCACCGCTTCTTCGCCGGCCCAGCCAAACGAGTGGTTGCGGCTCGCGGCATTACCAAACTTTTCCATGAAATACGGAAGCATCGCTTCCAGCACGCGGGGATCTACCTGCGTGGTAGCGTGATTGTCCATGTAAATCGGCAACTTGACGGCCATATCCCTGTTCTCCTGTCGACTCCGCAATCCCCGCCTAGCGCGTCAGCGCCAGATGGCTCATGCCCTTCAATTCCACTAAAACCGGCTCTTGCGGCGTGTCTTCACTCAGCTGTGCCACGGTTACCGTCTGCAAAACTTCCATGATGCTCTCGTTCACGCGCCGCAACGGCTCTTTCACCGAGCAGCGATCCGTCGCGTCACATGTCCCGTGACTCGTCACACACGACGTGATCAGCACCGGACCATCGATCGCCGTGATTACTTCCAGCGCGCTGATTCTTCCCGGATCCTTCGCCAGTTGATACCCGCCGGTCGATCCGTGTTTGGCGGCCACTAGACTGTTCTTCGCCAGCTTTTGCAGAACCTTGGCCATCAGCGTGGCCGAAATTCCATACTCTTCGGCGATCTCATTCGCGCTGCAGGCATGTTTCTCGCGGTGGTTAGCCAGATGTTTCATGGCAATCAAACCGTAATCCGCTTTTTTGGAAAGTTTGAACATGTGCCTTCAGGCAGAGCGCTTCCAAATCGTTAGATGCATATACGACTGTACTAGTCGCAGTTAAAATATACATCTGTCTCGCGCTTCCTGTCAAGGGAAACTGGCCCACATCGGTGAACAAATACATCATTTCCTATAACTTACAATACGACTATTTTAGTCGTAATTGGTACGGTTTGTCTTCGAATGGTTGTTTTTTGCTACCAAATGGTGATTATACGTAGCTAACGGAACCGAGCGGAGCGTAGCTAGATGCTATTCTGGAACATCACCCAGGAGAGTTTTCTCAATGATCAGCTCTAAGGTTTGCCGCAGACTCCTGACCGGAGTGACTTTTATGCTCCTGTTCAGCACCCAACTCCCCGCTCAGGCGCAGCAACCCTCTCCGGCAAAAAATCCCAAGACTGCGAAACATGGCAAGCCAGAACCCGTCAAGCCTTCGGAAGAATTTACTCTCGTCGGAGCCGGTGACATCGCCTGGTGCGGCAACATGTCCGGCGCGGAAGGGACCGCCAAGCTCATCGATAATACCCCCGGCACCGTTTTTGCCGCCGGTGACCTCGTTTACGAGTCTGGTAGCTGGGAAGAATTCCAGAACTGCTATCAGCCCACGTGGGGCAGGTTCAAAGACCGCACCAGACCTGCGCCCGGAAATCATGAATATCAAGGTTCCCCCGTCACGGGGTATTTCCGGTATTGGGGCGCGCAGGCGGGCGATCCCAAAAAGGGTTACTACAGTTACGATCTAGGGAGCTGGCACATTGTCGTGCTGAACACAAATTGCTCCGCCAGAGCGCTGGGCGGATGCGCGGAAGGCTCGCCCGAAGAACTGTGGCTGCGCGAAGATTTAGCCGCGCACCCCGATGCCTGCATCATCGCCTACGGCCATCACTCGCTCTTCAGCAGCGGCTTGCTGCCATCGCACGCCATCCATCCCGAATTGCGCGCCTTCTGGCAGGCTCTCTACCGCGCCCACGCCGATCTCATCCTCGCCGGACACGAGCACTCCTACGAACGCTTCGCTCCGCAGACTCCCGAAGGCAAGCTCGATGAGAAAAATGGTCTTCGCCAGATTGTGGTCGGCACCGGTGGCCGAAGCCACACGCCGCTAGGCCTTGCCACGCCCAACAGCGAAGTCCGCAACTCCGACTCGTTTGGCGTGCTCAAGCTGACGCTCACTCCGAAAAGCTATCGATGGGAATTCATCCCGCAAGCCGGCATGACCTTCACCGATTCTGGCGAAGCCGCCTGCCACAACCATGAGCCCTCAAACTAACTCGCCATACTCGCGCGAAAAATTATTTCGCCGGTGCGCAGCCGCCACCCATCGCGCCTGCTTCAATCAATTTCTGGATTGCCGGTCGCAACGGGATCGTCAGTTGCGATTTGTGCGCCTGCAATTCCGCAGCGTTCAGTGCATCCACCGCTTGCTTTTTCTGGTCGTCGCTGACAGTTTGCCCCTGCGTGATTCGATCCATTGCCACGAGCCCAAGCTGCGCTGCCTGCGAGAGTGCCGCGGAAGCCGGAAGCGCTCCACCAGCCAGCGCCGATCGTTGCGCCAGCGGTTGCAAGCGGCCATCATTCTCCGCCCAGACAGTCAATTGTTTGTGAAGGCGCATGGCCATCGCCGTGTCTTTGCAAGCTACGCCAAGGTATTCCTCCACGGCCGCGGAAAAGCGCCGGGAAGTTTCGCTTTCCGGATGCACCGCGTCAACCGTCCGATTCAAGGGCGAATGGTTTGACGGTTCTACTTTGTCCGCCTCGCGATCGTAATCCTTCACCGGCTCCAGCGCTTCGGTCAGCGTCCCCAGCGCCGCGGTTTCTTCCGCCGGTCCGGCCCCCGCCATGCGCTGCACCATATGCCGCTGGTACGTCCGATGGGTCAGCCCCAGCCATTCCAGCCGCGTGCTCTCAACTTCCATCCGCGCGTACATCGAGGCAATATCCGTCGTGCTCTGCGGAGACCAGTAGCGTTCCGCGATCGCCGCGGTTCGCGGCCAGATGCGCGAATCCATATTTTCCCAGTTCACATATTCCGACCACATCGTCGCTTCGCCGCCCAGAATTCGCGCTTTCTCTTCCAGTGTGAGATCCGCCGCCGCTCCGCCCATCGGGTCCACCGCATAGTGCCGCGCCGCGCTCCAGCCCAGATCAATGTAGTATCCGTTGGACAAAATCCCGCGGTAGCCCTCCTTCGCCGCCGTGGCTAACGCTTCCGTTCCCCTCCAAGACTGAATCATGATGTTCTTTGAGACGCCCGGCACCAGAATCTCGTCCCACCCGATCGGCGTCTTCCCGCGCTTCACCACCATCTCCTGCACCCGCTGACTGAAATACGCTTGCAGTGCGACATCATTCTTGATGTCGTGCGCCTTCATGAACTCCTGAATCTTCGGATTCGCGTCCCACTCTTTGCCGTTCACCTCGTCGCCGCCGATATGAAAATACTGATCGGGGAAGAGTTTCGTCATCTCTCCAAAAAGATCGTTCAGGAATTTGTAGGTCTTTTCATTCGTGGGATTCATCGCCGGATCGGCGACGCCCCAGCCACGCTCGATCTGATACGGCCCCGGCCCGCTCGCCAGTTCCGGATAGCCCACAAACCAGGCCGTGCTGTGCCCCGGCATGTCAAATTCCGGCACCACGCGAATTCCGCGGTCGCGCGCGTAAGCGATCAGGTCGCGTACTTCGTCCTGTGTGTAGTACAAGCCGTCCGAACCTTGCGCATGCAGCTTCGGCAATTTGCGGCTCTCTACGCGGAATCCCTGATTGTCCGAAAGATGCCAGTGAAATACGTTCAGTTTTACCGATTCCATTCCGTCCAGATTGCGTTTCAGCACCGGCAGGGGAATAAAATGTCGAGACACGTCGATCATCAGCCCGCGCCAAGGAAAGCGGGGTTGATCCTGAATGCTGACTGCAGGCGCCGCGAAGCCGTCGGCCGTTATCGTCACCAATTGTAGAAATGTTTGCAGCCCGTGGAGCGTGCCCAGCGGATTGGCCGCACGCAGTTTCGCGCTGCTGGCCGTCACCTCCAGCGTGTAGGACTCGTCTTCGCCAAGTTCCTGCACCGGCTTGCTCGC
>Ga0208714_1000500_pt1 | contig 11236 bp, 7 predicted proteins | sample NGESurshal072012_3_FD_184461 | JGI IMG/M metagenome (GOLD analysis project Ga0208714, IMG submission 184461) | Arctic peat soil microbial communities from Barrow, Alaska - NGEE Surface sample 415-1 shallow-072012 (SPAdes) | ecosystem: Environmental > Terrestrial > Soil > Wetlands > Peat ... | reverse complement strand
GACATCACCGACACGCAGCTCACGGTCGAGGTCCCTGCCGGCACGCCCGGCGGCGCGGCACGCTTCGGCGTCACCGTCGCCACGCTCGGGCCCGCGCAGCCGCCCGCCGACTTCACCGTGCTGACGCCGCTCGTCGTCGCGGACTTCCAGCCGCGGCTCGGGCCCCCGGGCACGCACGTCACGATCACCGGCACCGGCAGCCGCGCCATTTCTCGAAGGTTGCGCGCGATCGCTTCGCCTTGCCCGCGTTCTTCCGCATCGATGCCCGGGTAAGCCCCGGGAGTATCAATAAAAGTCAGAATCGGGCGGTTGAATTTCGCGGCGAGCTCCATCACGCGCAGCGCTTTGCGATAGCCCTCGGGCTTCGGCTGACCAAAATTGCGGACCACCCGCTGTTTGGTGTCGCGTCCCTTCTGGTGCCCGATCACCGCCACCGGCTGGCCCTGAAACTTGCCCAAGCCCGCAACAAGCGCTTTGTCGTCGCCAAAGTTCCGGTCGCCATGGAGTTCGATAAAATCTGTAATCAAGAGCCCGATCCAATCGAGAGTGTATGGGCGTTGTGGGTGCCTGGCGATTTGCGCACGTTGCCACGGCCCGAGGTGCGCGTAAAATTCCTTGCGCAACTCCCCCACCTGGATCTTCAGCCGCTCAAGTTCCGCTTCCCCTTCGTCATCGCTGGCCAGCCGGCGCAGCTCATCCACGTCTTTTTCCAGACGATCAATTTCCTGCTGGCGTTCCGCCGTCGTCGGGCTTTTCTTATCCTTGCGAGCTGCGCACATTACGCCACCATCTGATCCGGCCCTTGGCCGCAAATCTGTCGAACCACTTCAACCAGCTCCGCGTCTATGCGGATTCTTTGCTGCGATTGCAGCGTCGCCACGGAGCCGTCGGGAGAGTTTAATTCAAAAACTACAACACTGGGGCCCGGAGATTTCGCGAACAACTCATCCAGTCGCTGCATCAACTCTTCCGTGACCTGCTGCATCCGCAGACGCACGCGAAATTCGGCCGACGGGGCCGGTTGCGCCAGAGCTTCCAGCTTGCGCGCTTCCTGCAACGATAGCCGCGTGCCGGCTTCTTCGATTTGAATTTTCACTTTCAGCAGCAACGGGGTGCCGGGCTTCAGGACATTCGCCAACCGCGCAAAACTCTCCGGGAACGCCAGTAACTCCTGGACACCAGTCATGTCTTGCAAGGTGAAGATGGCCCACTGCGCGCCTTTTTTGCTGCGCATCGGGCGCGTGCCGACGATCAGGCCCGCTACGGTAATCTCCTTGCCATTGCGCTGCCCTTCGATCTGTTCCAGTGAAAGTACATTCAACTCTTTCAAACGCGCGGTGAATTTGTCCAAGGGATGACCGGAAACGTAAAACCCCAGCATGGCGTACTCGCTGGCGAGGCGCTCTTCTTCCGATAAGGGAGGTGCTTCCCGCAGGGTGAAATGAATCTTCGAATCGGACGCGCCGCCGCCAAAAAGGCCGTGCTGCCCGGATTCCTTGGACCTAACCGCCCGCTGAACCGCGCTGATCGCATCATCCACGGAAGCCAGCATCTCTTCCCTGCTCCCGAATGAATCGACCGCCCCGGACTTGATCAGACTCTCAAACACTCGCTTGTTGAGAAAGCGCGGCTCGATGCGCCCGCAGAAGTCGTACAAGTTTTTGAACTCGCCTTCGGCAACGCGCGATTCGCGAATGGCTTTGGCGGTGTTCTCCCCAACGTTCTTGATCGCCGCCATACCAAAACGAATGGAATCTCCCACGGGTGTGAAGTACAGATCGCTCTCGTTCACGTTGGGCGGAAGAATGGGAATATTCATGCCGCGCGCTTCGTTGATGTACTTCACCTGTTTTTCGGCGTTACCCGTTTCCGAAGTGAGCAGTGCGGCCATGAATTCCACGGGGAAATGGGTTTTGAGATAGGCGGTCTGATAAGCGAGCAGCGCGTAGGCGCAAGAATGCGATTTATTGAATCCGTACCCGGCAAACTCTTCCATCAAATCAAATATGCGTTCGGCTTTCTTGTCGGGAATCTTATTCTTCGCGCAACCGGAAAGAAACTTGGTGCGCTGCGCCGCCATCTCTTCCTTCTTCTTCTTGCCCATGGCGCGCCGCAGGATGTCCGCTTCGCCCAGCGAAAAACTCGCCAGGCGGTTGGCGATCTGCATCACCTGCTCCTGATAGAGGATGACCCCGTAGGTTTCTTCCAGGATGTCCTTGAGCTGCGGAAGTTCGTAGGCAACCTTAGTTTTTCCGTGCTTGCGATTAATGAAGTCGTCGACCATGCCGCCTTGAATCGGTCCCGGACGGTAGAGCGCATTGAGCGCGGTGAGGTCCTCAATACGCGTAGGATGATAGCGGCGGAGGATGTCGCGCATCCCGTGCGATTCAAACTGAAAGATGGCTGTGGTGTCGCCACGCGAAAACAGTTTGTAGGTGGCTTCATCGTCGAGCAGCAGATTGTCGCTATCGATTTTCACGCCGCGGTTCTGCTGCACCATTTTCACCGCGTCGTGCAGCACGGTCAGCGTGGTCAATCCGAGGAAATCCATTTTCAACAGACCGATACGCTCCAGCGCGTTCATGTCATATTGCGTGGTTATTTCATCGCGGTTCGTTTTGTAAACGGGAACGAGTTCGGTGAGCGGCTTCGGCGAAATGACCACGCCGGCGGCATGGGTGGACGCGTGCCGCGCCAGTCCTTCCAGGCGCAGCGCAACTTTCATCAAGTCCTTGAGCCGCTCATCCGCATCCACGGCGGCTTTCAATTGCGGAGACTCTTCCAGAGCATCTTGCAGTTCGATGCCCAGCGTGGTGGGAATTAATTTCGCCAGACGGTCCACTTCCATGTACGGAATATCCATGGCGCGACCCACATCTTTCACCGCCGCTTTTGCCGCCATGGTTCCAAAGGTGATAATCTGCGAAACGTTCTCTCGCCCGTACTTCTGCGTAACGTAGTCGATCAATTCCCCGCGCCTCCGCATGCAGAAATCGATGTCGATATCCGGCATGGAAACACGCTCGGGATTCAGGAAGCGCTCAAACAACAGGTTGTACTGCAGCGGATCAACGTCGGTAATGCGCAGCGCATAACTCACCAGGCTGCCCGCCGCTGAACCGCGTCCCGGACCGACCGGCACTTCCTGGGCGCGCGCATAGTGGATGAAATCCCAGACGATCAGGAAGTAGCCTTCATAGTGCATCTTCTTGATCATTTCGATTTCCGACGAGAGTCGCGTCTCGTAGTCGGAAAGCGGATGGTGAAGGAATCCTTGCTTGGCGAGGCGTTCGAGGTGCGGAACGCGTTGCGCAAAACCCTCGCGCGCCACTTTCTCGAAATAACTGCCCGGCGTGTGGCCCGCGGGCACCTTGAATTCCGGCAAAGCATTCGGGAAGTGTTCGATTTTCACGTTGCAGCGCGCCGCCACATCCACGGTGCGGCTCACGGCTTCGGGAACCTCGCGAAACACCTCTGCCATCTCTTTCGCGGTCTTGAAATAAAACTGATCGGTAGCGAATTTCATGCGATGCGTGTCGCTCATGGTCTTGCCAGTCTGGATACACAGCAGCACTTCCTGCGCGTGCGCATCTTCATGGTGCAGATAATGGCAATCGTTGGTCGCGATCAGCGGAATACCGGATTCCTTCGAGAGGCGAATCAGGTCGCGATTCACGCCCTTCTCGATTTCCAGTCCCTGATCCTGGATTTCCAGGAAGAAGTTTCCCTTGCCGAAAATATCTTGCAGTTTGTAGGCGTTTTCACGCGCCTGGTCGAAGCGCTGCTCCACCACGCACTCCGTGACCGGACCCCGCAAGCAGGCGGAGAGCGCGATTAATCCTTTACTGTGATTGGAAAGCAGTTCGTAATCGATGCGCGGCTTGTAGTAAAAACCCTCAAGGAAACCGGCTGAAACCAACTTAATCAGATTGCGGTAGCCGTCCATGTTCTCGCACAGCAGCACCAGGTGATTACTGCCGCGGGTGCCGGGTTCGTTCTCGCCGTTGTCGCCATTTGCGGAGCGGACGGGAGTGGTCTTTTCGCCACGATCGTGGCGGCTGCCTTTGGCGACGTAAACCTCGCACCCGATGATGGGCTTGACGTCCCGCTTGCTGGCTTCGTTGAAGAAATTCGCCGCGGCAAACAGGTTGCCGTGATCGGTAATGGCCACCGCAGGCATCTTTTGCCGCGAGGCCTCATCAAGCAATTCAGAAGTTTCGCACGCGCCATCCAGCAGGCTGAAATCCGTGTGCACGTGCAGATGAACGAATTGGGGATTGCCCATGGAATTTGATTGTAAATCTCCGCGCCGGGAAATGCGAACGCCTTGTTTAGATTTTCACAGGCACAATAAAACATCGCCAGAACGAGTAACACCCGCTGCTGCGTTCCACCTGCACCGTTACGTCCCGTCCGCCCTACTTTTTGCCCTTTTTCTTTGCCGCTACGTGGGACTTCGCCGCCGCCTTCGCTTCCGGCTTGCCTTTGCCCTTCGCCCCGCTCTTGGCCACCAGCGCCGCGGTATGCTTGGCGTGCAGTGCCTGCCCCGCGGCTTTCTCTTCCTTGGTCGGCTTCTTCTCTTTTTCTTTCTTTTTTGGCGCTTCCTTGATGCCCGACAATTTCCGCAGTATTTTTACCCGCTCTTCCGGAGTCTTGCCGCGCCCGTTCAATTGTGTTGCGAACACTTCCTCGACAATTTGGTCAAATCTCGGTCCGCGAGGCATGCCCAGCGCTTCAAGCTCGATGCTGACAATAGGCAGAGAGACACGAATAGGGCGCCACTTATGCAGGAACGATTTGATTTTGTTGACTGCCGCCGATTTGTTGGATTCTGCGAGGATGTACGCCAAATATTCGACGGGAAGTTTTTCGATGAATCGGTAAGCGTCGATGGGAGCATTGGTTTTCTTTCCGGTAAGCTCTTTTTCCGCAGCCTCTACCTTGTCCGGAAACGATTCGATGGCGTCGATTTCCGCCGCGCGAAATCCCAGTTTGGACAGAACATTTCCCAGTTCGCGATCCTTCAACTTGCCCAGTATTGCCAGCATCATCGGACTGGAGAGCCTCGGACGATATCCTGCCATGAACAGATCGTCGCGCACTTTGATCAAGCGGTTGATGGAGTCGTAGCTGGGATGCTTTTTCGCCAGCAGTGGATGAATTCGTTCCAGCAAGTCTTGCGACTCCCATTCCTTCAATACCAGGTGCGGACGCTCTTCCTTGGCTAGATCGCGCAATTCATCGCCGGCATCCTCCGGGGAAATGGTGTGCTGCAATTCGCGCTCAATCGCCAGGTTGAACCATTCCTGCGTCCGCGATTCCAGCTTGAAGCCCATGCGGGCCGCGTACCGCAGCGCGCTGAGCAAACGAACCGGCATGTTGGTGAAGCTGTGAATGGTTAGCGCTCGAATTTCGCCATGCTCGATGTCCGAGAGGCCGTTGGTGGGGTCGAGCAGCAATCCGCGTGAAGCGGGATTCAATGAAATGGCGATGGCATTCAGTGAAAAATCACGCCGTCGCAAGTCTTCCATGATCGTGGACCAGCGAATTTCCGGGCGCGTGCCGGGCCGCACATAATGATCATCGCGAGCGGCAGATAGGGCTCCTTCGACGTCGCCGGCAAAAAGAATCTCGATGTGGCGAGTCTTGTCGTCTTCGGAGAGCACCTTCGCGCCGCCCTTTTCCAGTTCGCGCGCCATTTTGGCGGGATTCCCTTCCACGGTGAAATCCATGTCGCGAAGGGTCGCACCGGTGATCAGATCGCGAACCGTTCCGCCCGTCAGATACACGTTGAAACCCATGGCGGCGGCAAGTTCCTGCACCCGCAGCATGGCGGCGCGTTGTTCCGGGGTAAGCCGGCTTTCCAACAAGAAAATATAATCAGGCATTGCGCTCCTTTGGCTTAAGGGTGGTCATTCAGCGAACGATGACGCACCCGCAATGAGACCCAACCCGCATGCTAAGCACGCGGGTGATGTGCTTTGTAAATCTGCTTCAACCGCTCTTCCACGACGTGCGTGTAAATTTGCGTCGTGGAAATATCGGAGTGGCCCAGCATCAACTGGACCGAGCGCAAATCCGCGCCACGCTCCAGCAGATGCGTTGCAAAACTGTGACGCAACATGTGCGGAGTCGAACCGACACGCAGTCCGGCTTGCCGCCCGTACGCCGAGAGAATCTTCCAAACACCGACGCGGCTGATGGGCGAGCCGCGCCGATTGATGAAAAGCGTTGTAGCCAGAGCCTGTTTCCCTTTGCCAATCAACTTGGGCCGGGCTTCGCGAAGATAGCGATCCACCAGCGCCAGCGCTTTCTTCCCGATGGGCACGATGCGTTCCTTGTCGCCCTTGCCAATACAACGCACGCAGCCCACGCTGATGTCCAGGTCCAGCACGCGAAGTCCGACCAGTTCCGAAACGCGCAGCCCGGTTGAATAAAGCACTTCGAACATGGCGCGGTCGCGCAAACCTAGTGGCGTCTTGTCGTCCGGTTGGGACAGCAATAGCTCCACTTCATCCAGGCGCAAATATCCGGGCAAAGAGCGGCGGATCTTTGGGGACTCGAGATTCAATGACGGGTCGCTGGAAATAAATCCCTGCACCTGCGCAAAACGGAAGAAGTTCCGCAGTGTGACCAAATGGCGTGCCACCGTCCGGCTTTCCAGCTTTTGCCGGTACAAGCTCGAAAGGAAATCGACGAGCACATCTCGTGTGACCGTTTCCAGCGCGAGTTTACGCTTCTTCGCAAACTCGTCGAATTTAACCATGTCGCGGCGATAAGCGGCCAAGGTGTTGGGCGAAAGTCCCTTCTCCACGCGCACGTGCGTCAAGAAGGATTGGATGGTGGGGGTAATTTCCATCAGTTGGCCACCAAACCTTCGGCAGTCTCGGTGCCTCGCGTGGCGATGCCGTAAACTTCCTGAATTTCCGGGCATCGAAAAATCCATGTGAGCGCGATGTACAGAAGCGTCGCTCCGCCAATTAATCCGATGAACACCAGTAACTGGATGAAGAACGCGGAATGCAACGTGAAGTCCGCATAGTGGTTGGCGATCATGCAACCCAAGCCCATAATCACCGAGCAGAGCGAAATCTTGCCGATGGAGCGCAATATCTCGACGGAACCGAGCGCTCCATAACGCAGCCGGAAAATAAAGAACAGCGTGAAAAAATCGAAGAACGTAGCCAGCACCGTGGCCAGCGCCGGTCCGCCATTCTGAAAGCGCTTGAAAAAAAACTCCAGAAACACAATATTGAGGACGATGTTCAGAACGAAGGAAATGGCCGCTACGATGACCGGGGTTTTCGTATCTCGTGCCGAATAAAACGCCGGTACGATCAATTTGACGCACGCCAGCGCTGGCAGCCCTGCGGCGTAGTACAGCAGCGGCCTTGCCGTCAGACGCGTCGATTCCGCAACGAATTGCCCATGCTGGAACAGCATGCGAATGATCGGCTCGCGCAGGATCATCAGTCCGACGGCGGCGGGAATGGTGATATAGGCCACAATCCGCACCGCAAACGTAAACGTGCGTTTCAGCCCTTCAAAATCGTTGGCCGCGGCCTGATGCGCCATCATCGGCAAAATCGCCGTGGCCACGGCGATCGCATAACCACCCAGCACCAATTCCATAACACGATCAGCCACGTACAGAGCCGTCAGGCTCCCGCGTGGCATCTTCGGAGCATTCACGAAAAACGTATCCACGAAAAAATTGATCTGCGAAATTCCCAAGCCAAAAAAGCGGGGAAACATCACCCGTGCCACGCTGCGAATTCCAGAGTGGACAAAAGAAATTCCAAAGTCGAAGCGCATCCCCCGGCGCACCAATTGCGGCACCAGCACCAGAAACTGCAATGCCCCGCCGACCAATACACCGACAGCCAGGGAAACCGCCGGACTCCTGAAGTAGTGCCACACCATGGCCGTTGAAAAAATGATGATGGTGAGGTTAAGGAAGACGGTCGTAGACGCAGGAAGGGCGAAATGGTGAAAGCTGTTCAGAATGCCCATTCCCAGCGCGGCCAGGCCCAGGAAGAACAAATACGGGAAGATGATGCGGTTCAGCGTAATGGCTTCATCCCAACTGGTGGCCTTTTCTCCGGTAAACGAGAACGTGGAGATAACTTGCGGCGAAAAGACCATGCCCAGAACGGTGATTACCGCCAGAACCAGCGCGGCGGTCCAAAACAGCCGGTTGGCAAAATGCCAAAGTTCCTCTTTGGAGCGATCCCGCATGAAGGTGGTGAACACCGGAATGAACGCCGCAGCGATCGTGCCTTCTCCTACTAAACGCCTGAAAAGGTTAGGGATACGGTAAGCCAGCACGAACGAATCGGCGTGCAGTGTAGTACCCAGAAGGAGAGTAATGCGTTGGTCTCGTAAGTAGCCTAAGGTTCGGCTTAGGATGGTGACGAGAGAGATAATCGAGGCAGATTTGAGGATTTGCGTCTTTTCGGTCAAGGACTAACTCACAAGGAAATAAACCCAATCAAAACAATGAGTTGACAGGAAAATCGCGCTTAACATAACATACCTTGCGGCTTTGTGCAATCGGTTCGTGCCCAGAAACGGTTAAAAGCGCTTTGAAGACTCGCACCCCAGCTTCGACTCACAAAAAGGTCGTCGTCGAGCTCCTTGATCGCAAGTCCCTCCGTGGTTATCTCAATCCCGCCCGGCTGCCGGATAGCGTTGCGCTCGACCTCCTGACCCCTTTCGGCGAGCACGAAGAGATTCCCCGCGACAAAATTCGCGCCGTCTATTTTGTACGCGATCTCGATGAGGATTTCGAGCCGGAGCGTAAGACCTTCCTCAGCCGCCCAAAACTGGATGGCTTGTGGGTGAAGATACGCTTCCTCGACGATGGCCTTCTCGAAGGCGTAATACCAAATGACTTGCTGAACCTGCTGGATCAGGGACTGCATCTGACCCCGCCCGATTTTCATGCCAACGCTGACCGCATCTACGTCCCGCGCAGCGCCCTCGCGGAACTAACCGTCCTGGGCGTTGTCGGAATTGCGCGTCGCAAGCCAACTGCGGCGGGAACCGTCGCGGCACAGCCACGCTTGTTCAACGAGTAGCTGCATAATTCACGCCCGTAACGTAACGGCTTTGGCTTCTCGGCGAACCTCGGCGTCGCTGCGTTATTTTTGTCGCAGCCTTTTTACCCGCCAAGGAATCAGTATAATTCGTTGTCACCGTCTAGCAGGGAGAAAGGTCTGCCGATGAAACTCTACGATCTCGCGCAAAAATTGGGTTGCCGCCTGGAAGGCGACGGCACTACCGATATCACCGGAGTCGCCGGAATCGACCACGCCACCCCCGGTCAAATCACTTTTCTCGCCAATCGCCGATATTCCCCGCTGTTGAAATCTACTCATGCCTCCGCTGTGCTGATTGAGGATGGCGTGGTGCTGGAACGCGAAGCCTCGCAGAAGCCACTCGCCGCGCTGCGCACCAGCAATCCCTATCTGGCATTCGCCCAATCGATCGAACTGTTTTATCAGCCCCCGTTATACGCGCCGGGCATTCATCCCACCGCGGTCATCGCCAAGTCGGCGCACATCGGCCCTGGCGCCCACATCGGCCCCTACTGCTTCGTCGATGAGGATGTCAGCATCGGCGATGGCGCAGTCCTTCACAGCTTTGTCAGCATTTATCGTGGGGCCAAAATTGGCTCGGCGTTTTTCGCCCACGCTCACGCCGTGGTCCGCGAGTTCTGCCGCATCGGCGATCGCGTGATTCTGCAAAGCGGTGTCATTATCGGCGGCGATGGCCTGGGCTTCGCCAAGCGCGCCGACGGAAGTTGGTACAAGATGGTGCAGTCAGGCCCGGCAGTGCTGGAAGATGATGTGGAGATTCAATCCAATTCGTGTGTTGACCGCGCCACCGTGGGAGAAACGAGGGTCGGACGAGGGTCAAAGATTGATGACCTGGTGGTCATCGGACATGCTTCCCTGGTCGGACAGAATACCATGATCTGCGGACAAGCAGGTTTGGCGGGCTCGACGAGGGTCGGAGACAACTGCATTCTTGCGGGGCAGGTAGGGACAGCGGGACACCTCACGATCGGTGAGGGAACGGTGATCACAGCGAAGAGCGGCGTGCCAAACGATGTGCCTGCGCAGGCGTTATATTCGGGGTATCCCGCGGTGGAGAACCGCCAATGGCTGAAGATGATGGCCGCGTTGAACCGCTTGCCCGAATTGCAGAAGCGAGTGCAGGCGCTGGAATCAGAACTGGCGACAAAACAAAAGTAACCACCCCTGCTGCGTTCAGACGCGAGTGCCTCGCCGGTCAACTGGCCCCAGGGAACCCCAACGGCCGTTGATCCGGCGGCAGTCCTGCAGCAAGTGCATCATGAATTCGCTGCGTCAAATCGTCCCGCTGCTCCAACGTGTATTTCGCCGCATTGACCGGCTCCAGAAACTCCACTGTGATCTCACCGGGCGTAATTCGGAGGCTACGTTTCTGCATCACGCGATGCGCGCCAGAGCAAGCCACCGGAACCACCGGCACAGCCGCTTTGATCGCCATCACCGCCGCCCCCTTCTTAAACTCCTGCAACCGCCCATCTGGGCTGCGAGTTCCCTCGGGGTAAATCAGAAACGATTGCCCGTTGTGTATGGACTCCGTCGCTCTCTCCAGGCTGCCGATGGCCGAATCGCGGTTGAATCGGTCCACGGGAATGAAATGCGCCAGTGAAAAAGCCTGGCCCGCAATGGGAACCTTGAACAGCGATCGTTTCAGCAGAATAGCAATCCGCCGCGGAATCGCCCACACCACCGCCGGAGCATCCGCCGAACTGGTGTGATTGGCGGCAAAGATACACGTCTGCGGCGGGATACGCTCCAAGCCCTTCACGTGCACACGCACACCCACGCAATGCACAAAGAACATCACGCCCTTTATCGCCGCCCAATACAGTGGATCCACATTTTTGGTGATGGCGGTATACACCAGCAGCGGAGGTCCCGCCAGCAGGATGTAGAGCGAGAGAAATATGCACAAGAACGTGGCGCGGAACATAGCTTCGGCAATCTTTCTTGAATCGCAGTGAATTGGTCAAGCGATTTCAGCGTGCTTTTGCGGTTACCGGCGCGGTGGTCCCATGCAGGATTCCGTCCCGGATATGTTTCTGGCGCTCGCTGACATGAGGCGATTCAACAACCTGGAAATATGTCTCGCGAACTTCCCCCAGGCGCACCACAATATCGTCTTCCTTCTCCTTGTCGGC
>Ga0208714_1000499_pt1 | contig 11240 bp, 10 predicted proteins | sample NGESurshal072012_3_FD_184461 | JGI IMG/M metagenome (GOLD analysis project Ga0208714, IMG submission 184461) | Arctic peat soil microbial communities from Barrow, Alaska - NGEE Surface sample 415-1 shallow-072012 (SPAdes) | ecosystem: Environmental > Terrestrial > Soil > Wetlands > Peat ... | reverse complement strand
TCATCCTCTCCGAGGGCCGCTGGATCGCGAACGGGCTCGACCGCGTCTCGGGGCTGAAGAAGAAGCTTCGCGGCACGAGCCTGCCGATCGTCCTCGGCATTCCCTTTGGGCTGACGATCGAGACGATTCCGACGCATCTTCCGCTGCCGGCGAAGATCCGCACCGAGCTGCTCGACCCGATTCACGTCGACAAGGATCCTGAGCGGGTCAACGATCGCCAGTATGTCGAGTCGATCTACCTCGAGGTGGAATCCGCGATTCAGGGCGCGATGGACCGGCTCGCCAAGCAACGGCGCTTCCCGATCTTCGGCTAACCGCGAGGCGAACAACCCCGGCAGGGTCGGAGCGGTCAACGGCGGCCTTTTGGTCCCGACCCTCGGCGAAGCGCCCCTACTCACCGGCGGACAGCTCGAAGAGGGGTCGGCAGAGAGTTCGTGCGGAGAACCGGCAGGCCGAACCGGTCGCCGCGACGGGCAGCCAGCGGTCGACACCGAGCGCGCTCACCGCGATCCCGGGCGGCGCCGAGCAGCCCGCCTCCCGACCACAGCACGAGGCACAGGATCTGATCTATGACGCGTGGGAGGCGACGGGGACCCGACGAGCGGCGCTCGCGCGCCAAGCGCTCGGGCGACCTCACGGACGAGTCCGTCCTACAGCCGTCTGTCGGGAGCAGGTTCAACGCCCCGCGTTCAGTAGTTGTCCGGTGCCCCATCGGTAATAGGTGCGGTCGCAACGCAATCGGCGATGGACGAGATTGCTTGTCATGGGGCGACTCGTGGCACCCGCTCAGTTAGAAGTCGTCTCCGAGGCCGAGCACGCCGACTTGGGCCGGCACGATCCCGCCGGGGAATCGTTGCGGGTGGTGCTCGACGACGGACGGGCCCTGGCCGTGCGACGCTGGCCTGGTTCGGGCACCCCTGTCGTGCTCCTGCACGGCCTGTTCGACTGTGGGCTCGGATGGAAGGGCGTGGCGGCGGCGACGCCGCGGCCGTGCGTGGCGGTTGACCTTCCCGGATTTGGAGAGTCCGCTATGCCAGAAAGCAGCCAGCTCGGAAGCTACGCGCGCGACATCCTTGACGTTCTCGACGCCGTCGGCGTGGGGAGCTTCTCGCTCGTCGGGCATTCGTTCGGCGGCGGGGTCGCCGCCGCGCTCGCTGAGCTCGCGCCCGAGCGGACGCTCAACCTGACGCTGATGGCCCCCAGCGGGTTCTCGCCGGTCGCGATGGCCGGGATGCTCGGAAATCGGCTGACCAGCCGGGTGGTGCGTCGCGCGCTGCCATTGGCATTGGCCAACCCGGTGAGCGCCGTCGGTGTGTACATGCTCATGGTCAGCAACGGGCACGCGCCGGACCCGGAGCTCCTCAAACGGGTGATGCGCCGAGCGTTTAACGCCGCTCCTGGCGCGGCCGCCGCCAACGAGACCATTATCGCGGCGGGAAAGGACCCCGACGGGTTTGCCCACCGGCGCGTGGCCTACGATGGCACCGTCTCGGTGCTATGGGGAAAGCGGGATGTGCTGGTGCCGGCGTCGCACTTCCCTTCCGTGCGGGCCGCGCTGCCGCAGGCGACGTTCACGTTCTGGGACGGCATGGGCCATCATCCTCAGCGCGAGCGCCCCGAGCAGCTGAACGCCTATCTGCAGGAGAGCACCCTGATTGAACGACCGCTCGCGTCGGCCAAGGTGGCGGCATAGCGACGAGGCTCGGCGAGCGCGCGGCTCTTGCGTTCTTCCGCTGGCCAGGCTAACCCCGATCATGCAGTAGGCGGGCGAGCGCGACTGCGAGCGGATGGATGATGGTCACGGGTGTCGGGGGTGATTGTTGTCGGGCCAGTGGGGTGTCGGGCGGTTCCGCGGAACCGCTGGATGGCTGGTTGGCTGCTCGAATCCGCGGTGCAGGACGAGCAGGAGGAGATCGCGCGGCTCCAGCGCGAGATCGAGGACCTCAATCGGGAGCCTCGGACCGCTCGCGGAGCCGACCGGCGGCGAGTGATCGCTAGCGCGGTGTTCGGCAAAGCTCGGGAGCCCGACAAGCCCGGGGCGCGCGCCCGACCTACGCGCTCAGGCGGATCGGCGCGTCGGGCTGCAGCGGCAGGGCTTTCTTTTGGTCTGGTCCACTTCCAACATCTAGGTAATTAGTAGCCGATGATCGGCGACTGCGCGGGCAGGTAGTCGTTCCACTGCGTGAACGCATCCTGTGCGTACGCGTCGAAGTGGTGCAACGAGATGCCGGCCCAGCCTGTGACCCGGATCTGCCAGTAGGCAGCGCTGTGGCCTCGCGTGGTGCCGGTCACGGTCGAGCCCAGATACCGGTTATAGGTGCTGAACAGGTAGACCCTACGGCCTGCCTGCGGGACACCGTTGGCCGCGTACACGCCGCCGACGAAGTAGTCAACGGGTGCGTGCTTGATCGTGATCGTCGACGGGACCTGGCGAACAGTGGCTGCACTTGCCGTTCCTGGCGAGCCCAGAGCCCACCCGATGTTGGGAGACTGCGCGGGCAGGTAGTCAACCCACGGGGAATTGAACTGATCCTGCACGTACGCGTTGAAGTGGTGCCCAGTGATACCGGCCATCCACTCATTCGGCTGGTTCCTGACGTACACCTCCCAGTAGCCGGGGCTGTGACCGGGGGTCGAGCCCGTGACGTTGAAGCCAAGGAACCGACCGTCGTCAGCGAACAGGGCGACCCTGCGGCCGTTCTGGTTTACGCCGTTGGCTGCCGTCACCGCTCCCTTGAAGACAACGACCTGCACGGGCTCGTTGGCCCGCTGGATCGAAATCGCCGAGGGGATCTGGTGGGCGTCGACGGTGCTTGCGCCGCCTACGCCAATGCTGGCCACGGCTGGCGCTCCTACTATGAGCGCACCTCCCGTGATGATGAGTGCGATGAACTTCCGCATGGCTGCACTCCTTTGGTTGTCGGAGTGGCCCTGAGCCGGTCTGTGAGGGCTTCAGGGCCATAGGGATGTTACTCCGGCTGGGGCGGGGTTGGTTCGTGCTAGGCGTTGCTGCCAGAGCCTCCCGCTGTGGCCGTGGCGGGGAAGCCGTGAGCCGAGTCAGCCCAGTCCTGCCCGTCTGCGCTGATCGTGACGTAGCGAGTCTCGCGGCTGGCGCTGCCCACGATGTTGCACATGGAGCTGTGACTTCTCCATCACCAAGTCGCCGCTACTGCACGATCCGGGTTAAGCGCTACAAGAACCGGCCATAGCGCTTCTGGCACCAGCCAGTCCTCGGTCCCATACCCTTCGATAACAAGGGTTCCCAATGGCGTGACCAGCTCAGGCACGCGACGTGCGAGAGTCTGCGCCACCGGGTTTCGCTGAAGGCGCTCGAACGTTGTGAGCGGTACCCTTTCTCCAGGGTCGGTGCGGTTCACGTTTCCAAAGAGGAAGAGGCAGTGGAGCCGGGATCGATCTTGGATCCGTGGGTCGGTACCGCTCGTCCAGGACCGGTTGTATCTCGCGCCAAGGCTTGCGGAAGGCCTTCGGCCACACCGTGTCGACCGCTGAAGTAACGACCGAGCTCCAAGGGAACTCGGAGATCTCCTCCACAAGATCAGGGGTTGCGATCCGTTGGCATCGTTCGTCGAGCCACGCCAGCGAACCCTCCGCGCTCTCGGCGAACCCTAGGGTCAACAGATCGTCGTAGCTGTGGACGTCCGCCGCTCCGAACTTCGCAGCAACCTGGTCGAGAAGCGGGTCGCGTCCGGACTCCAACCTCAGGTACCGTTGCCCGAGGAATAGAACAGCGGGACCTCTGCCAAGCCGGGACAGGAAGTCGACGGTGTATCTCTCCATCAGGCAGCCGCCGCAGTAGATGATCGACTGTGCAACTCAGCTACCTCGCGTCTGCGACCGTCCAGCGCGACGGCAAACGTGACGATGTAGTCGAAGCCGCGGGGGCCGCTCGAACGCGTTTCAGACCAACTCGCGAAGTGGGCTATGTCCTTCCGTCCCCCAGTGCGTGTAGCGGGGATCCACCAGGAGCACGCTTGCGGCGACCAGCTCGACTACCGCCGGGAACGCGTTCACGTTGCCATCCCACCACGGCGGGCTCGTCTACTACGGGCGGTTGGAAGGTGTCGTCGGGACCGAGCCACGCCCCTACAGGGCGCTCACCGGTGAATCGGTCGCATGACGAGCGTCCAAGCCGCATCGGGGGAGCGAACGGCATAGCCCACTTAGCTATTAGCCCCGGTCCTGCGACGAGCGATCGCCACCGGCGACGTGACCGGCTGGTTTGACGAGCTGTACGCGGCGGGCGCTAGCGGCCGCGTACGGCTCCCATGGAGCCGCACCGAACCCCACCCGCGCGCGATCGCCAACATCGGGCGCCTCGTTGCTGCCGGTGGCACGCTGCTCGTCATCTCTGCGATCCACGGCGGGCAGCCGCGGAAGCGCCTGTCCGAACCGGACCCGCTCAACCGAGCCGCGATGCCTCCTTCGCCGCCGACGGGCGGCGGAGCTCAGACGGGCTGTGCCCCCGATACGAGGGCGCTCGCGTCACGCTTCGGGTGACTGTCTCGCGGCCTTGCCGCCGCTTTGGCGCGGTGGTCCGACCGAGTGGTGGCGAGCGGATCGCAGGTTGCGCGGATCATCTTGTGTTGGCGATAAGCCGCTCTCGGTCAAACAGCGTTGAGACGAGCCGCCATCCGAGCCCGTTGGCGAGCAGCAGCACGGCCGCGAGGGCGAACGCGAGGGCACGTGTCGGGTGGATGACGTTGATCGCGACCAGCGTCGTGATCGCGATCGTGGGGAGGCTCGCAAGCGCGCTGAGTTGCTGGGCGACGCGCATGTCACTGACTCTGGTGGAGATCGCGAGGCCGATCCAGATCGACCACGCGGCGATCAGCGGCGTGAAGATCACCTGGGCGAGGATGTCGGGGCCTCTAATAAGCGCTGATGCCACCCCCGGATGGGCGAACAGCGCGACGAGGGCGAGGAAGACACCGTAGACGGCGTAGGCGATGGCGAGCGCCGGGAAGAGGACCGCGAGCGCCTTTCCCAGCAGTAGCTCCTCGCGCCGAACCGGCGTGCCGAGCACCGGCTCGAGCGTCCCTTCCTGGCGCTCGGCGACGACCGCGTACGCGGCGAGCGTGGCTGGCACCAGCGCCGGGATCCCGAGCATGTACAACAACTCGTAGGTGGTGGCTTAGCTGGAGCGCCGACGACGTGGAGACCGCGAACACGGAGACGAGCGGCTGGACGAGGAAGACCATGGGGAAGATCGCCATCGCCGCGACGATCGAGCCGTTTCGCCGGTAGGTTCGCAGCTCCTTGCGGACGATCGCCCTAATGCGCCGGCGGCTGATCCTTCTCATCCGCGGGTCGTCTCGTGGTCGTCGTCGATCAGTTCCAGGTAGACATCCTCGAGCGAGTGGTATGACTCGCCGACCGACAGCACGTCGGCACCGCCAGCCACGAGCGCCCGCGTGATCGCCGGCGCGGCGACCTTCGCGTCCGATACGACAACGACATACGCTCCGCCGCCGTCTTGGCGCCAGCCCTCGACAGCCGGAAGCCCGCCGAAGATACGCCCCGGATCGGCGAGAGGAGCGACGGTCCTGACCGTGAGTGCCTTCGCGAACAACCGGTCGCGCAGCTCCTCGGGACGGCCGATCGTCCGCAACGTCCTGTTCAGGATCGCGACGCGGTCGCACAGCCGCTCGGCTTCCTCCAGACGATGGGTCGTCAGGAAGACGGTGACGCCGCGCTGGCGAAGCTCGTCGATCAGCTCATGGACCTCGCGGCTGGCTACCGGATCCAGTCCAGCGGTCGGCTCATCGAGAAACAGCACCTCCGGGTCACTCAGTAACGCCCTCGCCAGGGCGACCCGCTGGCGCAGACCCTTGGACAGAGTCCCGCACGGATCGCGCGCCCGCTCGGTCAGGTTGACCGCCCGCAGCGCACGCTCAATACGCGCGTCCGGGTCCGACACCTCGTAGAGGTCAGCGAAACATTCGAGGTTCTCGTTCACACTCAGCCGCTGATAGAGGCCAGGCGTCTCCGGCATGATCGCGATCCGGCGGCGGATCTCGACTCCGTTCTCAGGCGCGAGCGGGATACCGGCGACCGTCGCCGACCCGGACGTGGGCGCGATCAGCGTGCCGAGCGTCCGCACGGTCGTCGTCTTCCCAGCGCCGTTCGGCCCGAGGAACCCGAACACCTCGCCATAGGCGATCTCAAACGAGACGTCTTCGAACGCGACGCGATCGCCGAACCGCTTACCCAAACCGTTAACCGAGAGCGCCGGGCTCCCACTCGACCGCTGCGATGACCCCAAACTCTCCCAGCTCACGATGGGCAGATCTCGCCGGCAACGGTCAGGCGCAAACCTGAGCGCCCACCCAGACGCGCGCGGACGCGAACAGACACGCCGACGCTGATGCAGGATGCCGTCAACCGGATCGTCAGACCAGCATATTGAGCACGCCGAGCAGCAGCTCCCGAGACGATCCGCCCGATGCGGGTGGCGCTGAATGCGCCTACGAAATCCGCGCCGAACTCCGGCGGAGCAGGGCGAAAGCCCTGCCACGATCGTGTGGTTGCACCTGCTTGGCCGTCCGACAGATACGGCTGTGCTCGTCGGGTTCACGCTCGCGCAGAGCGCGACGGTCGCTTACGAGTGGCGCCACCGTGAACCCAGTTGGCGGGGAGCGCAGCGAAATGCCGGCGCGTGCCGTGGTTCAAGATTGTCCGGGAGCAGCCTGTGCGCCGCTTGTGCTGGTTTGCGCTCAGCGCTCTGCTCGCACCCGTATCTCGCCGGCGGTCACGTCGGGGGCGCCCTCGACGAGGTGAGCAACCTTCTCCACGACCCAATGTTCGGCCTGGACGGTCGAGGCTTCGGCCGCCGCCTCGGTTTCAGCGACGGTGATCGACGTCACGATGCCATCACCACCGTCAATGACGTAGAACGCGACGAACCCGTCGACCGTCTTCACGCGATCGACGAACTCCTCCTCCATCTTCCGTATGAGGGCCTCGGCATCCATGGCCCGGTACCCGCGTACCGACGCGTACATACACCAGCTCCTTCGGTTGCATTGCTCGTTGGTGGGAAGACGGCTTGCCCCATAGGCACGACCGCTCAGCGGTCGGTGTGAACGTAGTCCGAAGCCCGCAGCTTCGGCAGGACAGAGCGTTTCTTGCCGTGATGCTGCTCCATGCGCCGTGACTCCAAACCGATCGGAAGCGAACAGAACGACCTGATCGTGACTGGCCACCGCACGGCACACATCAGGGGAAAGCCTCAGAGCTGGTCCGTGCGGTAACCAGTGAGTAACAAATCGGCGCGTGTGACACCGGCGTGAATACCTCGCGCAGCTGTGAACGTGGTGTGAACGGAGGGCGCCGACGAGGTGGTGGTGCGACGATGGGTCAGTGGTCGCCCTTGAGCAAACCCGCGGGTCCGCGGACGAGGTGGGCTGGAGCTCTCTCGCGCTCGTGGAGGCGGCTGCGCTACCGGCTGATGAGGTGCTCTCGCGCCTCGGCAGCAAGGCCTCGGGCCTGTCGCAGGAGCAGGCAGGCGCGCGGATGGCCCGGATCGGCGCCAACGCGTTACGCAGTCACGGTGCGCGCCCGTTTGGGGTGCTGGTGCGGCAGCTGCGCAATCCGTTGCTGATCCTGCTTGTGACGGCTGCGGTGGCCTCGTTTGCCGTGGGCGAGCGGACCAGCGCGCTGATCATCCTGCTGATCATCTTCCTGAGCGTCGGGCTCGGGTTCTTCAACGAATACCGCTCGGAGCTCGCGGTCGAGGCGCTGCATTCCCAGCTGCGCCATACCGCGCTCGCCGTGCGGGATGGGGAGCCCGTCGCGGTCGATGTCACCGAGCTCGTGCCCGGAGATATCGTGCGAATGTCGGTCGGCGACGTCGTCCCGGCGGACGTGCGCCTGCTGCACGTCGAAGGACTGGAGTGCGACGAGGCCGTGCTCACGGGCGAGTCCCTGCCGGCGGAGAAGAGCTGCGATCCGATCACGGCGCCGGAGTCCTCCCTGGACCTCGCGTCGTGCGCATTCATGGGCACCATCGTGCGCGAAGGAAGCGGGATCGGCGTCGTCGTGAGCACAGGTGGTCGGACAGAGTTCGGCGCGATCGCCCTGCGGCTCGGCGAGCGACAGCCACAGACGGCGTTCCAGCTTGGCCTGCGGGATTTCTCGCTGCTGCTTGTCCGCGTGACGGCCGTGCTGGCCGGCTCGATCCTGGTCCTCAACGTCGTGATCGGCCGCTCCCTGCTGGAATCGCTGCTGTTCGCCCTCGCGATCGCGGTCGGTCTCACACCGCAGCTCCTGCCGGCGATCGTCACGATCAGTCTCTCGACGGGCGCGAAGCGATTGGCTGAGCGCAAGGTGGTCGTCAAGCGACTGGTGAGCATCGAGGACCTCGGCAACATCGTCGTGCTGTTCACCGACAAGACCGGCACGCTGACCGAGGGCACCAATCACCTTCGGCGCCGCTCTGGACGCGGCGGGCCAACCATCCGACGCCGTCCTGCGCGCTGGTCTGCTGTGCAACGACGCAACGCTCTCCAACGGGCACGTGATCGGCGGCAACCCCCTCGACCGGGCGCTCTGGGAGGCGCCCGGCGCTGACGGAGCCGGCATCGAAGGCGCTCACCGTCTGGCCGCCCTCCCGTTTGACTACCAGCGCCGGCTGGCCTCCGTGCTCATCGAAGGCGTCGGCGGCGAGCGGCAGATCCTCGTCAAGGGCGCTCCGGAAACGGTCCTCGCCCGCTGCACCGGAGTCCTCCCGGGCGCGCAGGCAGTGCTCGAGCGGCAGTTCGCCGCCGGCAGCCGCGTGATCGCCGTCGCGACGCGACCCGCGAACGGGCGCACCGCGCTGAGCACCGACGACGAGCACGACCTCGACCTCGCCGGCTTCCTCGCCTTCGTGGATCGTCCGAAGGCCGACGCCCGCGGCGCGCTCGAACGCCTCACGCGACTCGATGTGTCAGTAAAGGTCATCACCGGCGACAACGACCGCGTCGCGCAGAAGGTCTGCGCCGACATCGGCCTGGCCGTCGCCGGAACGCTCACCGGCTCACAACTCGATCAGCTCGATGCCGCGCAGCTCGCCGCAGCGCTGCCCGAAACGACGATCTTCGCGCGCGTGAGCCCCGAGCAGAAGTCGCGGCTGATCAAGGCCCAGCGTGCCCTCGGCTCGACCGTCGGATTCCTTGGCGACGGCGTCAACGACGCCGTCGCGCTGCACGACGCCGACGTTGGGATCTCGGTCCAGACAGCGACCGACGTGGCCAAGGACGCCGCCGACATCGTGCTGCTCGGCAAGGACCTCGACATCCTCGCGACAGGGATCGTCGAGGGTCGGCGGATCTTCGCCAACACGATCAAGTACGTCCTGATGGGAACCTCGTCGAACTTCGGGAACATGTTCAGCGCCGCCGGCGCCTCGCTGTTCCTGAACTTCCTGCCGATGCTGCCGACGCAGATCCTCCTCAACAACCTGCTCTACGACGCCAGCGAGATGGCGATCCCCACCGACAACGTCGACGAGGAGCAACTCCAACGCCCGGCGCACTGGGACACCGCGTTCATCCGCCGCTTCATGACCTTTTTCGGCCCGATCAGCTCGATCTTCGACTTCGCGACCTTCGGGATCATGATCTGGGTCTTCAACGCCCACGCCCCACTGTTTCGATCCGGCTGGTTCGTCGAATCGCTCGCCACCCAGAGCCTGATCATCTTCGCGATCCGCACCCGCCGCGTCCCGTTCTTCCACAGCCGACCCAGCACACCACTCACCATCGCCACCCTCACCTGCGTGACGATCGGCGTGCTGCTGCCCTTCTCCCCGCTTGCCCATGTCCTCGGGTTCGTCGCGCTACCAGCCAGCTTCCTCGCCGCGCTCGCCGCGATGATCGTCCTCTATCTCGTGCTCGTCGAGCTCGGCAAGCGCCGCTTCTACCGCGTCCGGCCCCACGGACCGTCGATCACCCGCCGCCACCCCGACCGTGAGCACTGGATCCGTCACCGCGCAACACGCTGGAGCATCCCAGGCCGCCCCCGCCGGCCGCTCCCTGCCGATCAGCGATGAGCAGGGAAGATCGGGATGGCTGGATCTGGTGCGAGGAGAAGGCTGCGACGCAGCATCCTGGTGCGGGTCGGTCGGGCTCACCGACGATCGAGAGTCCTGTCGCGCGTTGTCCGGGGCGCCGAGGTGGCGCAGTTGTGAAGCAATGCGAGCGGTGATGTGACTCGGATGGCGGCAGCCGGCGCGTTCCGGCCCACGAGAAGTACGCTCGGGTCATGCCGATACCGATCGCCCCAATCGCGGAGACTCACCTCAGCTACCGGTCAAACTGGTTGCGCGCGGCCGTCCTGGGCGCCAACGATGGGATCCTGTCCACGTCAAGTCTGCTGCTCGGTGTCGTAGGATCCGGCGCCGGACGCACTGCCGTCATCACCGCGGGCACAGCAGGCCTCGTCGGCGGGGCGCTGTCGATGGCCGCGGGGGAGTACGTATCGGTCAGTTCTCAGCGGGACACCGAGAATGCCGATGTGCTCCTCGAACAGCGCGAGCTCGCGCGCGACCCGGCCGGCGAACTGCGAGAGCTCACCGAGATCTACCACGACCGCGGTCTCAACCCGGAACTTGCTCGTCAAGTCGCGGACGCGCTGACCGCCCGTGACCCGCTCGCCGCCCACGTCCGGGACGAGCTCGGCATGGCGGACGATCGCCGCGCTCGACCCCTTCAAGCCGCCGGGTCGTCAGCGCTGGCGTTCGCCTCCGGGGCGATCCTGCCGTTGCTGACGGCGATCATCGCCCCCGGATCGCTCCGAACGCCCGCGATAGTCATCGTCACGCTGATCGCATTGGCGGCGCTCGGACTGACCGGGGCACGCCTGGGTGGCGCCAACCAAGCCCGCGCGACCGTGCGCGTCACCGCTTGGGGCGCCATCGCGATGGCCGTCACCTACGGCATCGGAGCGCTCGTCGGCACCGCGACCTAACGAGCAGCACAGCCACGCCGCGGCGGAAAGCTGTCCGAACGCCGTCGACACCCTCCGTCGCCAAACGGCCACCAGTTCCCCGACGCACAACCCCCGTCCCCGCCGGGAGAAACAGCGGCCGGGTACGTCATCTAGTCTAGGAGCCTGTCAAAGAAGCACTTCTACGACAGGCTCCTAGTGTCCTCCGCCTTAAGTTCGTGGCATAAGTTTGGTATCATGTCATATGGCACGAACTGGACGTCCCAAGGTGGTGTTGGAGTTGACCGACCCAG
>Ga0208714_1000498_pt1 | contig 11241 bp, 6 predicted proteins | sample NGESurshal072012_3_FD_184461 | JGI IMG/M metagenome (GOLD analysis project Ga0208714, IMG submission 184461) | Arctic peat soil microbial communities from Barrow, Alaska - NGEE Surface sample 415-1 shallow-072012 (SPAdes) | ecosystem: Environmental > Terrestrial > Soil > Wetlands > Peat ... | reverse complement strand
CCGGCCGCCGTGACCCCGGCCGTTGTCAGCCCGGGGACCACGTCCGGTGGTGGCTCCTCCGGTGGCGGGACCACGTTCTCCGGTGGCGGCTCCGGCACGAGCAGCCCTCCGGTCTCGAGCGGCGGCGGTAGCGGCACCGGCAGCAGTCCTCCGGCCTCGACCGGTGGGGGTGCCAGCGCGCCGAGCGGCGGCTCCGGTTCCAGCGGCAGCGGCACGGTCAGCGGCGGCGGCTGAGCCGGGGCTGTCGCTGGCGGACCCGGTTTCGCGGCCTGTCGCTGACCAGCCGAGGCGGAGCGAAAGTGTTGCTGTGCGGCGGTTTCGCTCCCTGACTCGTGGTCAGTCAAGCCGAGATGCCACGAGATGGCGGTGATCCGAAGCGCCCGCCGGTTACATACCCGGCCACGCCCTGACCCGGCCGCCCCGGCCCGCACCTATCAGCTCGTCGCGTACCCCAGCTGCGAGAGCTGCGTGAAGGCCGCCCTGAGCTGGCTCTGTGCCCGCGCCAGCGCCGCGCTGGCGGTCGCGTAGCCCTGGGTGTCGCCGCCGGCGGCGGCGCGCGCGAGCGATGCGTAGGCGTCGCTCGTCGACAGCAGGGACGCCGCGAGCGTCACGTTGGCCGACTCCGCCGGCCCGGCGCTGAGCGCTGAGACCGTCGCCGCGGCGGACTTGTGCGCCGCGGCCAACGCGTTGGCCGCCTTGGCCTGTGCGGCCGGGGTGCGGGCGCTGCGCAGCTGCGGATCGGCTGAGGCGCGCACGAGGTTCAGCTTCGAGATCGCGGCGCTGAGGCCGGACGCGTAGGCCGCGTTCGGCCCGAGGGCGAGCACCGATCCGGAGGTGGGACGGACGGTGCCCAGCACGCGTTCACACTCGCCGGCGAAGCGTGCCGAGGCTCCGGACTTCAGGCACGCGCCGATCACAGTGCCGGCGGTGGTGGGGAGCGCGTAGACGGAGACCGGGCCGTTCGCGCCCTGCGGCGTGAGAGCGAGATAGCGGTAGTACTGCGCTCCGTTCAGCGAGACCACCTGCGGCTTGGGCTGGCTGGGCAGCGACGCCAGCAGCTCCTGGGGCAACAGCGACGCGTCGGTCGTTGTCGCTCGGCCGATGACCACCGTGCCGCCGGTGGATGACGGCGGCGCAAGCGCCAGCTCGTCCGTGAGCCCGAGCGCCGGGGACGCGGGCGGCGTCTGCTGCTTCCAGTTGGTCGGGAAGGACACGCGCAGCGGGCCGGCCGTTGCGTGGCCGTTCAGCGGGCCCGGGGGCGAGTTGGACCCCTCGGTGGCGACCGCCACGAGCAGCCCCAACAGACCCGCCACGACCGCCACGCCGACCGCGAGCAGCGCGAGGCGTCGTCGCGCCGCCGGCGCGGACGCCGACGCCGCCGCCGCCGCCGCCGGCGCAGCGAATCGGCTCGGAGGCACCCTGCGCGGTGGGTCGGGGGGCGGCACCCGATCGGGCGCGACCCTCGGCGCGGGATCGGATGCGACCCTGGGCACCGAATCGGGCGCGACGCTCGGCGCGCGGTCGGGCGTCCCGAGCCGCCGGCGGAGCTCGTCGATGGCATCGCGGGTCGAGCCGCTCAGCAGACGATTGCTGTATTCCCGCTCGAGGCCGCGCGCGACATGACCCAGGTCGACCGGGACCTGGTCGGCATCGGCCTTCAACCCGGCCGAGGCGCAGCACTCGTGGATGGCGCCGCCGGAGAGCTTGAACGACGTGGCGAGGAAAGCGAGGTTCTCGTCACGTACACGGGCACCGGCTGGGAGCGACAGCTGCCAGATGCGCCGGCGATCCTCCGCGTCCGGAAAGGGAAGATCGACCACGAAGTCGAGACGGCGGATCAACTCGGCGTCGATGCGGGGCTTGAGCCGTGACGCAAACAGGATCGGCCCACGATGGGCGTCGAATCGCGCCAGCAATCGTGCGGCATCGACGGTCGGCCGGCGGCGGCGCGACGCGGCGGGGCGTTTGACGAACACGGCCTCGGGGTTGTCGAGCACGGTGATCGCGCCCGATTTCTCGCTCGCGGCGAGGACGCGCTGCAGCGAGCGCTCGACGTCGGTCTCCTCCTCAGCGGTAAGTCGGGCGAGATCGACGCTGACGACCTCGCGGCCGACCTCGGTGCCGACCACCCGCGTGGCGAGCGTCTTGCCCGTGCCCGGCTCGCCGTCGAGGAGGACCCGCAGCCCGGAGCTGCGACCGTTCGTACGCTGGGTGCCGGAGGTGGCGGCTCCGTCACGGCGACGGAGCTCGGCGCAAACCGTCCGCAGCAGCTCGAGCTGCTCGGCCGGAAGCACGACATCGTCCCAGGCGCAGTCCAGCTCCAACTGTGCCCAGGGCTGCCCCGACCGGGCGGACACTCCCTCGCCCGAGTCCTCAGTCTTCATGGGAACGAGGATAGGGAAGACCGCCGTTTTCCCACGACCCTGTGTGTGCGCCGTCGCTTGCGTTGGCCCGCCGGCTCGTGCAGAATCCCGGCGTGCACGCCGGGGCGACGTCGCGCGAGGGATCGGACCGTTGTCGGGTGGTCGCCTACCGAGCTGTCGCCGGTGGTGAAGCTCCGCGGCCCGGTCGCGAACCTCTGAGCGTGCCGGCGCTGCGGGCCTGACACCCCTATACCGCAGCGCCGACGATGCCCGCCGTCTTCATCTCCTACTCGCGCACCGACAAGGACTTCGTGCACCAACTGCACGATGCGCTCGGCTCGCGCGGATACGAGGTCTGGGTCGACTGGGAGGACATTCCGCCGAGCGCGGAGTGGTTCGAGGAGATCCGCGCCGGCGTTGCCGGCGCCGACGGTTTCGTCTACGTCATCTCGCCTGACAGCGTCGCCTCTGAGGTGTGCTCACGCGAGCTGCAGAACGCACTCGAGCAGCGCAAGCGGATCGTGCCGGTCCTGCGCCGTGAGCCGAACGGGGCCAAGGTCCCGGAGGAGGCCGCCAGCCTGAACTGGGTCTTCCTCCGCGACGAGGACGACTTCGGCGCCGGGGTCGAGCTGTTGGCCGCGGCGGTGGAGACCGACCTCGAGCACGTCCGCACGCACACGCGTCTGGGCGTGCAGGCGGGGCGGTGGGAGTCGGACGGTCGCGACAAGAGCCTGCTCCTGCGCGGCTCGGAGCTGGCCGCCGCCGAGGCCTGGATCGTGGCCGCCGGCGCCAAGGAGCCCGGCGCCACGACGCTGCAGCGCGAGTACGTGTTGGCCAGTCGGCAGGCGGCGACCCGAAGGCAGCGCACGGTCATCGGCGGGGTGTCGATCGCGCTGGCGGTGGCGGTCGTGCTCGCCGTGGTGGCGCTGATCCAGCGCTCGACCGCGATCCACGAGCGCAACGTCGCCTACGCGCGCCAGCTCGACGCCCAGGCGCAGAATCAGTACGGAACCGATCCCGAGCTGAGCGTGCTGCTGGCGACGAAGGCCGCGGAGGTCGACCCCGCCACGGCGACCGCACAGGCGCTCCGGGCCGCCCTGGCGCGCTCGCACGTGCGCCAGACGTTCAGGTTCCCGCTCAACGACGCCGGCGACGCGGTGTGGAGCCCGGACGGTCGCACGCTGCTGGTGACCGCGCCCGGGTTGCCGCAGGGGACGGGGATCTACCGACCGGGAAGCTCCGCACCGCTCGTGCGGCTGCCGGCACCCGGCTTCCGCAACCAGAGCAGCTGGGATGCCAAGGGGGACCGGGTCGTCATCGGGGGCGCCCATCCGGCGGTGTACGACGCGGCCACGGGGCACCTGATCGCCCGGGTGCCCGGTACCGCCCCGGCGATCGCGATCTCGCGTGACGGGACCCGCGTCGCCACGGTGGATCTGAACTACACCGGTCACGTCTTCGACGTCGCGACCGGGCGCCGGCTCGCGTCGTTCACACCCACCTTCACCGGCGGGGTCACGTGCTTCGCGTGGTCGCCGGACGACTCGGTGATCGCGCAATGCGACACGAAGTCGCTCGCGACCGCGAACTCGCCCGCGTCGCTGGACACGTGGGACCCGCGCACCGGGCGGCTGCTGCACGCCGTTCCCACTCCCGAGCTGATCGGCACGGTGGCGTTCAGCCCCGACAGCAGCAGCTACGTCTTCACGACGACCAACCTGTCGACCGGAAAGACGATCCGGTCGCTCGTTGTGGCCGAGGGGAAACCGGGCACGTTCGTCTACGACACCCGCACCGGCCGGCAGGTGACCGCGTTCCCCGGCGGAGCGTCGACGGCCACTTTCAGCCCCGACGCCTCGAGCGTCGCCTACGCGACCGTCGGCGACGACCTCGGCCACGTCGCCAACCTGATCTCCGGCCTGAGCCAACCGCTGACCGGCCACACCGGCGTGATCAAGACGATCCGCTTCAACCGTGCCGGCACCTACGTTGTCACCGGCGGCGAGGACAACACGGCCCGCGTGTACGACGCCAGCACAGGTGCGTTCCTGGAGCAGCTCGCCGGCGACACCGCGGCGGTCCGCGACGCCAGCTTCGGACTCAATGACAAGCTGCTCGCAACGACCTCGCTGGACGGCACCACACGGCTGTGGACCTCACCCGATCCGCTCCCGTCGGCCACGCTGCCCGGTCCCGACAGCTCCCAGAGCATCGGCTTCAGCGCCGACGGCACGAAGATCGTCGAAGCCGAGCGCACGGGCCAGGGGCGGATCCTCAGCCCCGCGGAGCTTCGCCTGCTGGCTCCCTTCTCCACCGCGGGCGGCCAGGGCTTCGCCGGCGCCGCGGCCGGTCACGAGGCGCCGCTGGTCGCTGCGCTGACGGGGCCGGTCGTCCACGCCGCCGCCGGCGGCACGTTCGTCAACCCGGTGCGGGCCCAGACCTTCGACCTGTCCTCCGGTCACGGGCTGGCGCAGATGACGCCGCCGGCCGCCGGGACGTCACTCGCGACCGGCGCGCTCGACTACGTCGGCGACCGGCTCGTGACCGTCGACGTGACCGGCAACGCGGATGAGTGGAACGCGCGCACCGGAGCGCACCTGTTCTCGTTGCCGGGGAGCGGGTTCGCCGAAGCGGTCGGCTACTCCAAGGACGGGTCGATGATCGCGATCGCCCACCTGCCGCCGATCCCGGCGACGGTGCGGTTCCAGACCCAGCTCGGCAACATCGGCATCGATCTGTGGGACGCCCGCACCGGACACCTGCTGCGCCGCATCGCCGGAGACCAGCTCAGCTCGCAGATCCCCGGCACCAAGGACTTCGGAACCCTGGCGCTCGCGTTCAGCCCGGATGGCAAGCGGGTCGGGGTCTCGGGCGCCCAGCCCTACATCGAGCTCTACGCGACCTCCTCGGGCCAGCAGGTGGGACATCTGAACCCCAATGGGGAATACGTCGGCTCGCTGGCATTCAGTCCGGACGGGAAGCTGCTGGCCGCCGGCACCGCGGCGAGCGCATTCGTGTGGCGTCTGCCCGATCCCCACGCGCTGCCCGAGTTCCAGCACGCCGACGCGTCGCAGTACGGATTCGAGGCCCCGTCGGTCGGGGTGCAGGTCGGGTTCACGGCTGACTCGCGGATCCTCGTCACCAGCGGAGACTTCGCGCTCGAGGCCTGGGACCCCGCCGACCATCAGCAGCTGTTCAAGGTGTTCGCGGCGCACGGCGCGCTCAATCCCGCCGGCACGCAGTTCGCGGCGGCGACCGCCAACGGGGTCTCGGTGTACCCATGCGACCTCTGCGGGAACTTGCCGCATTTGCTCGCGGTGGCCAAGCGCGACACCACCCGCGACTTCACGCCGTCCGAGCGCCGCACCTACCTCACACAGGGGTGAGACGGCGGGCGCAGACCCTTGCGCAATCAACCCCCGCCTGTCATAATCTCAGTCGCAGAGACTGAGATTTTTGTGGACGCCAAGAACCTTTGACACCGAGAAGACGGAAACCGATATATGCAACCTGACCGTTTCACGATCAAGTCCCAGGAAGCGCTGCAGGCGGCTCAGCGCCTGGCCGACGAGCGCCATAATCCGCAGACGACCCCCGAGCATCTGCTCGCCGTCCTGCTCGAGCAGGAGGGTGGTGTCGTCGTCCCCGTGCTGCGCAAGCTCGGGGTCGAGCCGGCGACCGTCAGAAACGACGTCGGCGTCGCGCTCGAGGCGCTGCCGAAGCTGAGTGCGGGGCAGCCGGCCGAGCCGGCGGGCGGGTCGAGCGAGCTCGTGCAGATCCTGAGGACGGCCGAGACCGAGGCTCGCGACCTCAAGGACGAATACGTCTCGACCGAACACCTCCTGCTCGCCCTCGCCGCCCACCCGGGCCGTGCCGGCGAGGCGCTGCGCTCGGCGGGAGCCTCCCGCGATGAGCTGTTCAAGGCGATCGTCGAGGTGCGGGGACCGCATCGGGTCACCGATCAGAACCCGGAGGACAAGTTCCAGGCCCTGGAGAAGTTCGGCCGCGATCTGACCGAGGCCGCGGCTCAGGGCAAGCTCGATCCCGTGATCGGCCGCGACGACGAGATCCGCCGCGTCATCCAGGTGCTCTCGCGGCGCACCAAGAACAACCCGGTCCTGATCGGCGAGCCGGGCGTGGGCAAGACGGCGATCGCCGAGGGACTCGCCCAGCGGATCGTGTCCGGGGATGTTCCCGAAGGCCTGCGTGACCGGCGTGTGATCGCGCTCGACATCGGCGCGCTCGTCGCGGGCTCCAAGTACCGCGGCGAGTTCGAGGACCGCCTCAAGGCGGTGCTCAAGGAGATCGCCGACGCCGACGGGTCGGTTGTCCTTTTCATCGACGAGCTGCACACGATCGTCGGCGCCGGCGCGGCCGAGGGCTCGGTCGACGCCGCCAACCTGCTCAAGCCGATGCTGGCCCGCGGCGAGCTGCGCGCGGTCGGCGCCACAACGCTCGACGAGTACCGCAAGCACATCGAGAAAGACCCCGCACTCGAGCGCCGCTTCCAGCCCGTCTACGTGGGCGAGCCGAGCGTCGAGGACACGATCGCGATCCTGCGCGGGCTCAAGGAGCGCTACCAGGTCCACCACAAGGTGCGGATCCAGGACTCGGCGCTGGTCGCGGCGGCCACGCTCAGCCACCGCTACATCGCCGACCGCTTCCTCCCCGACAAGGCAATCGACCTGGTCGACGAGGCCGCATCGCGGATCCGGATGGAGATCGACTCCAAGCCGACCGAGATCGACGAGGTCGACCGGCACATCATGCAGCTCGAGATCGAACTGCAGTCGCTGGGCGACGACAGTGATCCTGGGACGGCGGCGCGCCGCGAGCAGCTCGAGCGCACGCTGGCCGAGGAGCGCGAGCGCTCCGCCGCCATGCATGCGGAGTGGTTGCGCGAGAAGGAGACGATCGGCGCCGTCGCCGAGCTACAGGAACGGCTCGAGCAGGCCAGGATCGAGCTCGAGCGGGCCCAGCGCGAGGCCGATCTCGGTCGCGCGGCAGAGCTCCAGTACGGCACCATCCCCGAGCTCCACAAGCAGCTGGCGGCGGCTGAGTCGGCCGCTGACGAGGGGTCGGTGACCGCGCCCAAGTTCCTCAAGGAGGAGGTCGATGCCGAGGATGTCGCCGAGGTGGTCGAGAAGTGGACCGGGGTCCCCGTCTCGCGCCTGCTCGAGGGCGAGATCGAGAAGCTCGTGCACATGGAGCAGCGCCTGCACCAGCGGGTCATCGGCCAGGACGAGGCAGTCGAGGCCGTCTCGAGCGCCCTGCGCCGCTCGCGGGCCGGGCTCCAGGATCCCGATCGCCCGATCGGCACGTTTCTGTTCCTCGGCCCGACCGGCGTCGGCAAGACGGAGCTCGCCCGGGCGCTGGCCGAGTTCATGTTCGACACCCAGGACGCGATGGTCAGGATCGACATGTCGGAGTACATGGAGAAGCACGCGGTCTCGCGCCTGGTCGGTGCCCCGCCCGGCTACGTCGGCTACGAGGAGGGCGGACAGCTCACCGAGGCAGTGCGCCGCCGGCCGTACTCCGTCGTGCTGCTCGACGAGATCGAGAAGGCCCACCCCGATGTGTTCAACGTGCTGCTGCAGGTGATGGACGACGGGCGTCTGACCGACGGCCAGGGCCGGACGGTGTCGTTCAAGAACACGGTGCTGATCATGACCTCCAACATCCCCGGCGGGCGCCAGGGCGCGGAGGGCCACTTCCGCCCCGAGTTCATCAACCGCCTCGATGAGATCGTCGAGTTCGAGCCGCTGACCCGAGACCAGATCTCGGAGATCGTCGATCTCCAGGTCGCGCGCCTGGTTGCGCGGGTGCGCGAGCGCGACATCGATGTCGCGCTGACCGACGCCGCCCGGACCCTGCTGGGCAACCTCGGTTACGACCCCACCTACGGGGCCCGGCCGCTCAAGCGGGTGATCCAGAAGCGCCTCGTCGATCAGCTGGCGCTGGCCATCCTCGAGGGGCGGTTCGTGGCCGGCGACGTGGTCACGGTCGACGCCTCCGACGGCGAGCTGGTGCTTCAGCGGGCCGGCACACCGGCGGCGCCCGCGGCCGCGTGAGCCGTGCGGGCCGGGAGGGCGCGGCCCCGCTCAGTGGTCCCCGGTGTTCCGGTGGAAACCACTAGTAGTCTCGCGGCGGTGTCCTCCCCGCCGCCGCTTCCCCCACTGGAACTCATCACCCGGGTCGGCACCGTCAAAGGGGCCGACCCGTTGGCGTTCTATGCGCGCGAGGGCACGCTCGTGCGCGAGCGGATCGAGCGGATGCTCCCCGCGGACTGGGCCTTCGAGGGCAAGCGCGTGCTCGATTTCGGCTGCGGCTCGGGGCGGGTGCTGCGGCACTTCCTCGCCGAGGCCGCCCACGGCGAGTTCTGGGGCTGCGACATCGACGGGCCGAGCATCGACTGGCTGCGGGCCAATCTCAGCCCGCCGCTGCACCCGTTCCAGAACCGCCTCGTGCCGCCGCTGGCGCTCGAGGACGCCGGCCTCGACCTGATCTGGGCCACGTCCGTATTCACCCACATCGACCTGTGGAGCGCCTGGCTGCTCGAGATGCACCGGGTGCTGGCGCCGGGCGGCATCCTGATCGCCAGCTGGCTGGGAGAGGGCATGTGGGAGGCGCTGCTGGGTGAGCCCTACCACGAGGACGAGGTCGGGATCACCGTGCTGCGCCACTGGGACGCGGGCGGCGCCTGGGTCCTGCACTCCGAGTGGTGGCTGCGCGAGCACTGGGGCCGCGCGTTCGAGGTGCTCGAGATCATGCGCCCGCCCCGCGATGCCGGCGGGACGCCGCAGGTGACCCACAGCTACATCGCCCTGCGCCGGCGGCCGGGCACGTTCACGCCCGAGGAGCTCGAGCGCTGCGATCCCGCCGAGCCGCGGGAGATCGTCGGCCTGCAGACCAGCCTGCGGCTGCTGCGCGTCGAGACCGACGGGCTGCTCAGCGGCGAGATCCCGGGCCCCGGCCCTGCGCCTGAGCGCGGGGCGGCCGAGGTCGCCCGCGAGCTGATCCGCCGTTCGCCTCTGGCCGACCCCCTGCGCGCCGTGCGCGACCGCGTCCGTCCGAGCCGCTGATCGTCAGGCCCGGGGTCACGAGGACCCGATCGGCCTCGATCGGATACAAGTGGCGCTCCATCGGGCTCAATGAGGAGGTCGAAGTGCCTACGTACATCATGCTTTCGACGCTGTCGCCAGACGGAGTTCAGACGATCAAGAACAACCCGACGCGGATCAAGGAAGTCAATCGCGAGCTCGAGCAGCTCGGCGCAACCGTGAAGGCGCAGTGGGCGACGCTCGGCCGCTTCGATTTCGTCAACGTCGTGGAGGCGCCCGACGAGGCCACGATGGCCCGCGTATCGCTTGAGCTCGGCTCTCGCGGCACCGCACGCTTCGAGACTCTGGCGGCGATCCCGATCGACGACTTCATTGGCTCCATCTGAGGCTCTTGGGCGTCCCGGCGGCGGCTCGCCGGGCCGGCCGCGGGTGCTCGTGGTCGGCGCCGGCGGTCGCGAGCACGCCCTCGTGCACGCCCTCGCCCGCTCGCCGCGCTCGCCCGAGCTGTTGTGCGCTCCAGGCAACGCCGGGATCGCCGGCGACGCCCGGCTGATCGACGTCGCGTCCGACGATGTCGAGGCACTTGTCGCGGCGGCGCTCGCCGAAGGCGTGGATCTGGTCGTGATCGGGCCCGAGGCTCCGCTCGTCGCGGGGCTCGGCGACGCCCTGCGTGCTGCCCGCGTGCGCTGCTTCGGGCCCAGCGCCGCCGCCGCCCAACTCGAGGGCTCCAAGGCGTTCTCGAAGGAGATCATGGCCGCGGCGGGTGTGCCGACCGCCGCCTACGCGGTGGTCGCCGACGTCGAGGCGGGGATGGCCGCGATCGAGCGCTACCCGGTGGTGATCAAGGCCGACGGGCTGGCGGCGGGCAAGGGCGTGATGATCGCCGAGGGCGAGGTCCACGCCCTCCAGACGCTCGAGGCACTGCTCGTCGAGCGTCGGTTCGGGACCGAGCAGGTCGTGGTCGAGGAGCATCTCGAGGGTCAGGAGCTGTCGCTGCTGGCCCTGTGCGACGGCCGCCGCGCCGTGCCGCTGGCCTCGGCCCAGGACTACAAGCGGATCTTCGACGGCGACCGGGGGCCGAACACCGGCGGCATGGGCTCATACTCACCGGTGCCCGCGATCGGCGCCGAGCAGGCCCAGGAGATCTGCCGCGCGGTCCACCAGCCGGTGCTCGATGAGCTGTCCCGGCGCGGAATCGCCTTTCACGGCGTGCTCTACGCCGGGCTTATGCTGACCGGGGACGGGCCCATGGTGCTCGAGTTCAACGTCCGCTTCGGCGATCCCGAGACCCAGGCGATCCTCCCCCGGCTGCGCTGCGACCTGCTGGCGCTGCTGCAGGCGGCGAGCACCCCCGGCGGACTCGGTGCCATCGAGCTCGAGTGGGCCGCCGCGAGCGCTGTCACCCTCGTCCTGGCCAGCGCCGGGTATCCGGAGACCGCCTCGCACGGCGACGTGATCACCGGCCTGGAGCGGATCCCGGCGGGAATCGACGTGACCCATGCCGGCACCGCACGGACCGGCGACGGGGATCTCGTCACCGCCGGCGGGCGGGTGCTGGGAGTGACGGCGCTCGGGCCCGACACGGCTGCTGCCCGCGCCGCCGCTTATGCTGCCGCGGACATGATCGAGTTCGCGGGCAAGCAGATCCGTCGCGACATCGCCCTCGGGGTGGGGGCATGACCGAACAGCCGGACACCCGGCCGCAGACCCTGACCGAGCCCGACGCGGAGTTCGAGGACCTGGAGGTCGACGCGCCGAGGGTCGGGATCGTGATGGGGTCCAAGAGCGACCTGCCCACGATGGAGGCGGCGGAGAAG
>Ga0208714_1000494_pt1 | contig 11330 bp, 12 predicted proteins | sample NGESurshal072012_3_FD_184461 | JGI IMG/M metagenome (GOLD analysis project Ga0208714, IMG submission 184461) | Arctic peat soil microbial communities from Barrow, Alaska - NGEE Surface sample 415-1 shallow-072012 (SPAdes) | ecosystem: Environmental > Terrestrial > Soil > Wetlands > Peat ... | reverse complement strand
GGAATATCCACGGTCCACGACCGTCAAACTGATGCCGCTGCCCGCTCAGCGCTCGATGCCCAATCCGTGCGCTGGAGTGCCGGCGAACCCGTGGTGTGGCGCCGCGACGACGGCATCGCGTCGTAGCGCCCATGCTGGTCGCGCGTCCGCGCCCTGATCGCGTCCGCCCGGGTCCAGCGACCAACCCTGCGGAGGCGCTTGCGACGTCGCATTCAAGCCCGTCTCGGGGCTTGCCGATACGTGAAGGATGGCCTCAGACCGCACGCGAGTCGTGGCGAGTAGCGCGATCTCCGATCCGCGTCGCGACGTCGCTGAGCTGGGCGACCTGGCCATCGCGCCCTCAGTCGAGCGCGCCGTGGCGACCGTGCGCGACTTCCTGGGAATGGACGTCGCCTATGCGACGGAGTTCGTGGACGGCCAGCAACACTTTCGTGTGCTGCGCGGAGACGGAGACTCGTTCGGCATGCACGAGGGCCTGGAGGTGCCGCTCGCCCACTCCTACTGTCAAGCTGTCCTGGACGGGCGGCTGCCGAATCTGATGCCCGACGTGCACGGCGATGAGCGCACGGCGTCGATGCCCGCCACCGAGGCCGCCGACATCGGCGCGTTCGCCACGGTTTCGATAACCCTCTCCAACGGCCAGCTCTACGGAACGCTGTGCGCGGCGAGTCACTCCGCCCAGCCGTCGCTGGAGTTTCGCGACCTGCAGTTCCTGCACGTCTTCGCGCGGATCGTCGCCGACCAGATCGAGCGCGCCCAGCAGCAGGAGCGCGGTCGTACGCTCGAGTTGCGCGCCAACGCGACGAGCACCTTGCTTGCCGCGGTCGGGGCACGTGACGGCTACACCGGCGCGCACAGCCAGGCCGTCCTCGACCTAGCCGTCAGAGTCGCCGAGCGATTGGGACTCGACGAGCACGCCATCGATCAAGTGCGCCACGCGGCGCTGCTTCACGACATCGGCAAGATCGCGATCCCCGACGCGATCCTCAACAAGCCCGGGCCGCTGACGAGCGAGGAGTGGGAGGTCATGCGCACCCACCCGATCACCAGCGAAGAGATCATCAGGTCGGCCGGTGGCCTTCAGGAGCTGGCACCAGTGCTGCGCGCCGAGCACGAGCGCTGGGATGGCAGAGGCTATCCCGACGGCCTGTCCGGCGAGCAGATCCCCCTGGCCAGCCGGATCACCTTCGTCTGCGACGCGTATCACGCGATGACCAGCGATCGGCCCTACCGCTCTGCGCTATCGGTTGACGTCGCGCGCAAGCAGATCGCCGATGAAGCGGGGAATCAGTTCTGTCCCGACTGTGCCCACGCGCTGCTCGCCGTGCTCGCCGACGGCTGAGCGCTGAGAAGTTCCAGCCGCCCGCCGTGTCAGCTGGATAGCCTACGGCTATGGACCCAGGCGGGGGGCGAAATGAGTAGCGCTGCGGAAGTTGCGCCAACGAGCTCGTCCGACGAGCACGGGGCGACCGTGCGAGCAAGGGAGCAGAGCGCATTTCCTCCCCGAACAACAGCCAGATCCATCTGGCGGTGGAGGCCATCGCGTGTGGCCAGCGTGGCGTTCCTGCTCGGACTGGCCGTGACGGCGGGGTTTACGTTGACCTCTCTCGCGCTCTATGACCACAACGAGAACCACCTCCTGCGTCTGCGCGCTCGTCAGGTTGGCTCGGTGTTGACGGCGGCAGTTCCTTCGATTCAGAGCACGTTGGCATCAGCTGCCGAGCTCGCCGACGCGACCGGTGGGAACGCTCAGAAGTTCCGACAGTTCATGGCGCCTTACGCCGGCCCGGGTCGCCAGTTCGCATCGGCTTCCCTGTGGCCTTTGCAGGCCTCAAAGCTGGCGCCGACGGTGGTGGTCGGCACCGCCCCGGTTCTGGCATCGCTGCCCGCGCAGGCGCGTAGCCTCTTCGCGCATGCCGAACACACACGGCTGCTGAACACCGCGGGCATCCTCGGCTCGGCTCATCCGAGCGTCGGCTTCGAGTTCAGCACACCGGACGTCAAGCACGGATTCGCGGTGTATGTGGAAAACCCGCTTCCCAAAGACAGGCATTCGGCGCTTGCCGGCAACTCGGCCTTCTCGGATCTCAACTACGTGCTGTATCTCGGTCGTTCGCGCAACCCGAAGAACCTGTTGGTCACCAGCCTGCATCGATTTCCGATCAAGGGACGCCGGGCCTCGGACGTGGTTCCCTTCGGGGACAGCGCGTTCACGCTCGTGGTCACTCCGCGAGGACCGCTCGGCGGCACGTTCTTCGCAAGTCTCCCCTGGATCATCGTCATCGTCGGCGTACTGATCTCGCTTGCCGCGGCATTGATGACCGATCGACTCGCGCGGCGCCGGCAGCACGCAGAGCAGCTGACCGGCGTGCTCGACCGTGTGGCTGCCGAGAATCACCAGTTGTACACCGAGCAGCGCGGCATCGCCCAGACACTCCAGCATGCCCTGCTTCCCGACACGCTGCCCGACTTCAAGGGATTGCAGGTGAGCGCGCGCTACGTGCCAGCTGCCTCGGGCATCGATGTCGGGGGCGACTGGTACGACGTCGTCGCGATCGATGATCGGCGGGTGCTTCTCGTGATCGGTGACGTCTCGGGTCACGGCCTGCACGCGGCGACGACGATGGCGCTGTTGCGCCATGCCACCCTGGCCTATGCAGCTGAGGAGCGCGATCCCGCGACCGTACTCACCAAGCTCTCGGACTTCGTCAACAGCGGTGCCCATGACTATTTCGCGACCATGTTGTGCGCGTTGATCGATACGGACGCCCATCGGCTGACGATTGCCAGCGCCGGCCACATGGCGCCGTTGCTGATCGACGGCGATGACGGTCGTTACCCGGAGATCGACGCGAACGTTCCGATCGGCGTGGAGCGCAGCTCGGACTATCAGGAGACGACCGTGTCTGTGGCCCCCAACGCCACGCTGGTAGCGTTCACCGACGGTCTCGTCGAGCGCCGAGGAGAGGTCCTCGATACCGGCCTCGACAGGTTGCGAGACGCGGCCACTGGACAGCGACTTGCGCTCGATGACCTGGTGGCGATGGTCACACGCGACGTTGCATCCGAGGCACACCAAGACGACACGGCGATAGTGGTGATCAAGTGGGAGACCTAGAGGAAGATCACGCTGCGGAGATTGTCATCGACACGCGGATCGACGCAGCGGGTATACCGATCGTCAGCGTCTCTGGTGAACTCGACAGTTCAAATGCCGCGTCGCTGGAGGCTACCGTCGCGTCGATTGCAGCCGGGCACACCGAGCGGCTCGTATTCGATTTCAGCGGCTTGCAGTTCATGGACAGCGCCGGTATCGCGGTGCTGGTCGGGGTCGCGGCGAAGGTCAAGGCGGTGCAGCTGCGCGAACCGTCCCAAGCCGTCCGACGCGTGATCGAGCTCACCGGCCTCTCCGGCGTTCTTCCGATCGAGCCGTGACGCGCATTCGCCGATTCCCTTGCCAGCCCGAGTCGGTACCCGCCGCACGCCGATTTGTACGCGAGGTCCTGCGCGATCAGCCGCGCGACATCCTCGAGGCGGTCGAACTGATGGCCACCGAGCTGGCCACCAACTGCGTTCAACACGCACGGACGCCGTTCAAGCTCACAATCCACGACAAGCAAGGACAAGTCCGGATAGAGGTGCGTGACACGGGGCAAGGGCGCCCCCTGCCCCGCTCTCCCACGCCAATAGAACCGACCGGGCGAGGGCTGCGCATCGTCGAAGCCATGTCAGACAGCTGGGGCATCGACGATTCCTCGGGCGCAAAGACCGTCTGGTTCACGGTCCTGCAGCACGCCCGTGCGTGAGTGAGCCACGTCCGCGATCGGCGGTGGGACTGAGGGTGCCGACGCGGGGACTGCAAGCCCGGACCTCTCGTTAGGAGCGTCTCGACATGCCGCGCATGATCTGGCCCACGCTCAGGGGCAGAGAAGCCCAAGGTCGCGTCGCACCCGCGCTGGCGCAACGGTGCAACCCACGCCTGAAGTGCCGAGATCGCGTACCTGCCAGTGGCTGTGGGATCGCTGCAAGACCGCGAGCGCGGTGTCGAAGTGGCGCCCGTCGCCGCAGCGGACCACCCTCGCGCGCGCCCACGGCCCTACCGTGGAGATCACGATGCCGCGCACGTGGAAGCAGAGCCCGGCGCGGATCGCGGACGACTTGTGAAGGGTGCGCGAAATCGCCGCAGCCTCGCCCTTCGTGGGGAGACGGTGAGCGCCGGCGGCGTCCGTAGCAACCAGCGCACCGAGCGCCGCGATCGCGATGCCTGCGAGCAGCCTGCGCCGCGCCCCTGACATTCGAGCAGCATCCCACACTGGACGCCCTTGGGCTGCTCCAGCTCTGCCAGGCCGCCCGCCAGAGTCATTGTCATCTGCGACAACTACGGTCGCCAATCCGTAGGGGCTGCGCTGTCTGGCCAACGCGCCATGCATACGCTGCGTACATGCCGGTCCTGCGCTCCGCCGGAGCACGGTGGGCCCTCGCGAGTTCAAAGCGATGGGCAAACGTGCCGGTGCGATTGACGCCGGTCGGAGCTTTCTGCACGACTCTCGGCCAGTGGCCAATTGCGAGAAGCGCGGGCAGTGGGCGCGATCCGGCGCCACCGTCGCTCCCCCGGCCACAGGCGAGTCCCTCGCGCGCGGCGGAAGGGCCGGGAGATACCTCTCGTCGGATGCGCACGTGCCAAACCGCACGCGGCTGACTGGATTGGAGCCGGGAGAGCCCGACGAGGGCTACTGGGTTGTCGCGATCAATTCCTACGGCGCAACCGAAGGCACCCACCAAACGTTTGCAACGCCGAGCGAAGCCAAGCGCTGGACGGCCCGCCGGCCTACCATTGAGCCATGCCGAGCGTGCCGAGCAGACTGCCGGGTCAGGAGCTGGTGAGCGAAGGGCTCGCTGACCTTTCGGCCGGTCGCGAGAGCGAGGCGTCACTCCTTGTGGAGATGGCGGCGCCGCGGCTTCGGTCCTTGGGCTTTGATGTGCCGCCGTCCCGGAGGGGAGACTCGTCGCATCGTCTTTATGAGCTGCTCGCGGAGCGCGATGGGGGGGCGCATAGTCACTACAACGCGCTGGTCGGCCGGATGGTCAGCTTCGTGCGCGCGGCCGAGCATGCGTCCGCCGGTTGACGAGCAGCGCATCCGGGCGCTTGCCCGGGAGCTTGGACGCGCAGCTCGCGGGCCGGTCCGGATCTACCTAACCGGTGGCTCGACAGCCGTGTTGGAAGGCTGGCGCGATGCGACCATCGATGTCGATATTCGCCTCGAGCCGGAAGCCGACGAGCTGCTGCGCGAGCTGCCAGCGCTGAAGGAGCGCCTGGGAATCAACATCGAGTTGGCGTCGCCGCCGGACTTCATCCCAGAGCTGCCTGACTGGCGTGAGCGCAGCCCACTGGTGTTTCGTGAGGGCAGGGTCGCTGTCCATCATTTCGATCTCTATTCACAAGCGCTATCGAAGATCGAGCGGGGCTTCGAGCAGGATCTCGCTGACGTTCGCAGCATGCTCGCGAACGGGCTCGTGGAGCCCTCACGCCTACGCACGCTCTACGACGCGATCGAGCCGGACCTCTACCGATACCCGGCGATTGACCCCGCAGCGTTCAGGCAGAAGCTCGACGGAGCGCTCGGCCCCTAGGCGGAGGCTAAAGCGGGCGGTCTCGCGTATTCCGAACGGCGAATTGCTCAGCCAAGTGCCGAGGTCGTCGGCGGCCACAGGGCGTCCGAAGAAATACCCCTGGGCCGCGAGGCGACTCGACGCTGCGCTCGTTGCTAGTCGAGCGACGTCGGGAGCAGTCCGAGCCCTTCGGCCAGGGCGGCGGCATGGAGGCCTCGGTCCCAGGTCACCATGACGAGATCGTCCTGGGGAAGCACAAGCGCGGCAGCCAGATGTAGGGCGTCCAGGCTGCGAAGCTCACGCTTGACGGCCAGCGTCGATGCATGCTCGACGAGCTCTTGATCGACCTCGATGACGCCGAACGCCGGCCACTCCTCCCGTAGTGCCGTCGCAGCGGCTCGCCCGGTTGTGAGAGTGACGGCGCGGGTGGTCTCGACAAAGCCGACACGACAGATAAACCAGCCGTCGGCGCGGCCCATCGCGTCTCGGACAAGGTCACTGCCCGGCTCGGCGACGTAGCGCTTGACAAGCGCGCTTGCGTCGAGATAGAGGTTCAGCGCTCGGCTTCCCGCTCTGACAGCACCAGCGAGGAGGCGCTGCGCCGAGACTTCACGAGACGCGGTGCCCGTGTCGGTCGCACACGTGAGGGGACTGACAAGCGCCCCTCGGCGACCAGCTCGCGGATTCGATCGTCGCTAGCCGCGGCTCCCGCAGGGACGATATCTGCGACGGCCTTGCCGCGGACCGTGACGCGCACCTGCTGACCGCGACCAACCGCCCGCAGAGTCTCGCTCAGCGATTGCTTCAGTTCACGGACGCCAATCTCACGCATGTGGGTACCTTAGCAGTCATGAGTCCACACGAGCCGGGGTACGATCGCGTAGAACAGACCGAGCGCGGGGGTCATCAGCAGGACCATGGCGGTCAGTGCGGATGCCAACCGCTTGCTCCAACGGCACCACAAAACGAGCGTCGGTCAGTCGACCAACCAGATGACGCCGTCGCGCAGCTCGACCGGGAATGTCTTCAGCGATCGAGCGCCGGCTGTCGCCTTCACAGCGCCTGCCACCGGCTTGAACGCGCCCTGGGGACCGCGCACCATTTTGCCAGTGCCGACGTCGTAGAGCGCCGCGTGCCATGGGCACTGCAGGCATCCGTCGTCGGTCACGTGCCCCTTGCCCAGTGAGGCGAACAGGTGGCGGCAGCGGTTAGAGACCGCGAACGGCTTGCCCGCGCTGAGGCCAACGGCTAGTGCGCCGTGCGGTGTCTTCTCGACCACGGCGACCTGTGAGGCGCCGAGGTGATCGACGGCTACCAGGCGGGTGGCGGACTGCTCGAAGGTGGTCACGCGCGCACTATCTCACACGAGCGACCTGCGCCCGGCCGCAACACTGGCCCGATCGCGGCGGGCGGTGGTACCTTGCGTGCGGCGGGGTTTGTCCCCGGTGAGCATGGGCGATGAGGGGTGATGATGGCCTTTGAGGTCGGCAAGCGGGTCGTAGCGGAGTCCGAGTCAACGGATCGCCGACCCCGCTCGGGTGTCGTTGAGGAGGTACTCCGAGGCGATCCCTCGCCTCGCTATCGGATCCGCTGGGATGACGGCCACGAGAGCATCCTCACGCCTGCGAGCGGCGCTCTTAGAGCTGGGCGTGGTCGCAAGCGGCCAAAGCGGGTAGCAACACGCAAGCGCTCACCGACCTGAGGGGTCATGAATGACGCGCCTGCAAGGTCACCGGTTCGATCTCAGCCCGGTCGCTGTCGTCCGTCGACTCGACAGCTGCATCGGCCTATTGGTCGCGCGCCGGAATCGGCTCAGCTAGCGCGGCGCGCCCGACAGGCGCTTGGAAGGGGTCGGCGAAGTACTGAGTCTCGTGCGTTACGAGACCGTCGGTGATCTCCATGACGCTGAGCGAGTATGTGGGCACGCCGTCATAGGTGATCACGCACTCGCTCACCCAAAGGCCGCCGCCGCCCAGGATCCGGCGGATGGTGAAGTGTCGTTCGGCCGGGTGCCCGCCACGTTGCGCTTGGATCCTTGACCGGCCTCTGAAGCGCTCGCCGGACTGCGGGTAGTCCAGAATCGCGTCTGCAGCGTAGATCGCGTGCTCAGCATCGACGTCCCCGCGCTCGGAGGCCTCCCAGTGCTGCTGGAGCCGAGCTCGGATATCGGCATCACGATCAGTTGCGCTGTCCACCCGTTAGCCCCTCATGACCAGTAGGAATGGCGCTGACTCGCACGGTAGATGTTACCCGCTGTCACCGCTCGGTTTGCGGCCGAGCAGCTTGCTCGCAAGAAGGAACTTTTGACCCGATTGCGGAGGGCGCTCGCCCAAATGGCGCGGCGGATCGTCGGCGCGCTTTCGGGTGATCGGTGTGCTTGCTTCGGCTTGCGGCCACGCCTGCCTTGTCTCAAAAGCAGGCGCGAAGTCGCCGTCGTCGCCTCGCCGCATCGAGTACGGAAGCAGAAGCCGACTGCCAACCAAGGGCGTCGATGAGACGTACCTGCGAAGGGCGAACCTCTATTCCCTGGAGGCGTGGACCGCTATTTCGCTCTTTTGATCGGTGCCAGCGAGTTGCCGGGTGCGATTTCCGCGCAGTCCTGCGGCGCGGCGAGGCCCGCGAAGCGCTCGGCGAGCCAGGTCGCAGCTTCGGGCAACCACGGACCCGCGCCCTCGATGTGTCCGAGGTGCTGGTATTCGGTGTACTGCACCGCGACGCCCCGACTGCACCATTCGCGGGCGAGGCTCCGCACGTCACCGGCGATCATGACGCCGTCGCCCGGTCCGATGCCCGGCTTGTTACCCGGCGTCCCTTCGAATTCTTCGCCACCGTTGCCCTGCCCGATGAGGAACGGGACCGTCGGGGTCCCCTTGCGGCCCACGATGAGCTTGTTTGCGGTGCGCACGAAGACGGGGATGGTTTCCGGTGTCGGGTACTCGGGCTTGGCCAGCTGAGACCACATCAGGCCGGGGACTTTTTCCTCGTTGGTGATCGAGTCGTGCTGGTCCTTCTCGAGCAGTTCCTGCCCATATTCGGTGAGGTAGGGCGTCAGGTCGAGGTGGAAGGCGCGGGAGAGACCGACCAGGGCCATCGGGATGATCGATGCCCAGCTGCTTGAGCCTTCGACGTATTTCAGATTGTGCGCGGGCTCGACGAGCACTCCACCCATCGCTGCGCCGACGATGTCCGAGTTGACTTCGGGGGCGTAGGTGGGTGCCAGCTGCGCGGCCCACTCCGTCGCGATCGCGCCACCGGAGTAGCCGGCCAGGCCGATCTTCGTGTTGGCCGTCAGCCCGGTGGCAGGCGAGCTGAGCGCCGCCCGCAGCGAGTCAAGTGTGTTGTAGCCGTACACGGGCCCGGCGGCGAAGTCCGCTTCCTCGCCCTCGGTGTCGGGGACGACGACGGTCTCGCCCGCGAGCAGCGCCGGCGCGATCAGCACAGACTCTGCCTGTGGGATCTCGCCCCCCATACTGAAGCCACCCGAGATCGCGTACGACGGGTCGTCTTCGGTGTTGAGACTGTCGTAGAACGACTGATAGGAGAGCGCCGTCGGCGTGCCAAGCGGTACGGGCGGCAGCAGCACCGAGGTCACGTTGACGGTTGGCTTGCCGAGCTCTGACGTCGAGCGATACAGCAACTGAACCGCCGTGATCGGCAGTGGGATCTCCGCGATGTGGAAGGGAACGGTCCGCGTCTTCAATACCGTTCCGGGCGCGATGCGCTTCAGCCGCGTCGAGCCTTCGTATTTGTAGAACGGATCCTGTTCGGGCGTCACGGCTGCTCGCGCGGCGGGCGCGGCGAGCGCGGCCCAGGCGACCAGCACCAGAACGGCAAACAGTCGGACGCCCCAGCGAGGCTGCCGTCTTGCGGAATCGGACGCCGCCGGTCCCACTGCGCTTGTCACTGTCATCTCTGCCCCCACTCTCGCAGTCACACTGCGAATTGGTCGCTCATCCCTTGACCGGACACCACCCCGGTGCCCGACGCAGCCTTTCTACCCGTCAGGCGCAAAGCGCAAACGTGGCGATTCGCTTCAGAGCGGACACCCATGCGTCCTAGTTCGGACGCACTGGCGCTACCCGCTTAGCGGCGAAGAATCCCGTCTCGAGCTGGATCCCGCCCCGGGGTCGTTGAGCGTGCGAGCAACGACGAATCCAGAGCCTCGCCGATAGTCCGCATGCATCCGCGCAGGTCTCGGCATCTAAGCCGCTCCGCAAACCCCCCTGCTAATCGCGACCTTTGCGGACGGAATCTGCCGTCGCGAGCGGGCGTTTTGCAGCAGGAGGTCACCGGTGCGATCCCGGTTGGCTCCATTTCAAGAAGCCCCTGCATGTGCGCGAGTGTTCTCGCTAGGCGTGTCTACCCGACCGGGGCGGTCGGGCAGCATCAGCCGCTTTCAGGAACCGTTGTTCACGAACGCCTGGTAGGAACGGCAGGGCTCGTTGCGCAGGCTCGGGCACGCGGGCAGCCCTGTGGGGACGCCGACGCCCGGCACGATCGGGAGTATCAGGCTCGCAGGCATGCTGGACGAGAAGGCGACCGACTCCGTCGCAGTCGTGCCCGCCGGCTGCGTCTCGCTGAACGACCAGATCGGCTGCGTTCCGTTGGGTGCCGCGATCGTGACCCTGATGCGCGAGCCCGCGCGGTAGGCATGCCCCTGGAAGTACAGCGGGATGACGACCGGGACGAATTCGTTCGCGGGCATGGGCTGCACATCGGATGCGAGAAATGTCGGGATCGGCTGGAGCAGCGTGGGGCTCTGCTTGAACATGTTGTCCGAGTTGGCGGCAAGCTTGCGCTCGCTCGCCCGGATCCACCCGTCCTGCACGAACGTCTCGTTGCCGTCGGGACGCACCTCGCTGACGGTCGCCTGCAGGTCGACGTCCGGAGTGGACGACTTGACCCACAGGTGCACGGCGCCCCCACCGATCGCGGTGGTGTCGGCCGTGAGCGGCGCCGAGACGTAGGACACCGCGGAGCCAGCGGGGGGCTGGACCCAGTTGTATTCCCACTGGGACGCGTTGCCCCAGAGACCACCCGTGCCCGTGTTGGCCCCGTAGTCGGTCAGCGGCACGGCGTTCGCGTCGGAGGTATAGGAGTCGGTCCCTTCTGCGGCCGGCTGTTTTTCGTTGAGCGCGCCGCCTGGCCCGAAGTACCAAGACTTGGCCTTCGTGCCGGGAATCGGGAACTTGGAGAACGACTGTTCGAATCCGGGATACGGATCGCCAGCCGTCGTGCTGCCGGTCGGCGAGGTCCCTGCACCATTGTCGAATAGCACCCGGATCGACGGGAGCGCTTCGAAGGCCGCCAACGCCGATTCGTACGTCGGCTGCGTCTGGATCGGATCCGCCGGAAGCGTCACGAGGTCGGTTTTCGGGAGCCCCATCGCTTCGTCATAGACGACGGGCGCCGCGGCTTTCACGACCGAGCTATTGAGCAGCGGTGCCTGGTGCGCGACGTACAGCTCCAAGAAGTCGTACAGCCGGTTGTACGTCGCCGGATCAAGCGAGTCGACATGGGCGCCGTTGGTGAACGTGAACCACTTGCGACTCGTACCGGTGAAGTGCTGAGCCAGATCGGCGCAATGCCCACCCGTCTGCTCGTCCTCGAACTGGCAGGCCATGAACGTCGGCACCTTGATCTTGTGGACGAACGTGACCGGGTCGAGCGCGTCGGCCACCGCCGGGTCATACGTCGAGTTCGCTTCGATCTTTTCCATC
>Ga0208714_1000492_pt1 | contig 11371 bp, 7 predicted proteins | sample NGESurshal072012_3_FD_184461 | JGI IMG/M metagenome (GOLD analysis project Ga0208714, IMG submission 184461) | Arctic peat soil microbial communities from Barrow, Alaska - NGEE Surface sample 415-1 shallow-072012 (SPAdes) | ecosystem: Environmental > Terrestrial > Soil > Wetlands > Peat ... | reverse complement strand
TCTTTTTGGGTGGACGACAGCGCGGAAGGTTTCATCACTGACGCCGTCGCCCCTGGTGAACTTCTATACAGTTCTCGAACATCGAAATTAGCCGCACGGCACAGATGTTCGGATGACCATTCGCCAGTGTACTGGCCTCTCGCTCGATAACATTTTGGCCGGCAGTTCGCTCCGAGCCATTCTTCAAAGAAACTAAGTTTCCCCCGGTTCCTGCCTGCCTTTCCTTCGTGGGGGATGAAGGTCGCTCCAGGGAGCAAAAATGAGTAAAGGAATACTCTACGACGCGACGCTTTGCATCGATTGCAAGCTGTGTGAAAAGGGCTGCGCGGAACGCAATGGGCTCCCCTACAACGACGCCATCGCCGCCGAATCGAAACAATCCGAACATAAATTCACGGTGGTTCTGAACAAGAACGACAAATACATGCGGCGGCTGTGCATGAACTGCCAGGATCCCAGTTGCGTGTCGGTGTGCCCGGTCGGGGCATTTACAAAGACGGAAGCGGGGCCGGTGACGTATAACGCGTCGAAGTGCATGGGGTGCCGATATTGCATGTTGGCGTGCCCGTTCTTCGTGCCGAAATACGAGTGGAACAAAGTATTTCCGTTGGTCCGCAAGTGCGATATGTGTTCCGATCGCGTGGCCAATGGTCAACAAACCGCGTGTGCCGATGCCTGCCCCACTGGGGCCACGAAGTTTGGCGAACGCGAGGCCTTGATCGCCGAAGCCCAGCAGCGCATCAAGGACAATCCCGGGAACTACGTTAATCACATCTACGGCCTCAACGAAGTCGGCGGCACTTCTGTGCTGCTGCTCTCCAGCGTGCCCTTCGAAGATTTTGGATTCATGACCAATCAGACTACCGAGCCCATGCCGTTGCTTACCTATCGTGTGTTGACGCATGTTCCGGATGTGGTGGCACTGGGATCGGTGCTGCTCGGCGGGATCTGGTGGATTACAAACCGCCGTGTAGAAGTAGCAGCAGCCGAGGGTGGCACGAACAAACCACTTACCACCAAACATGGACAAGGATGAAATGACCATGAGAATACCAAAAATCACTTTCTGGAAGGCGATTCTGGTGCTGATCCTGGTCCCCGGCTTGTATTCGCTGATCTACCGGCTGACGCACGGATTGGGCCAGTCGACAAACCTCACGGACGACTTCCCGTGGGGGCTGTGGGTCGGGTTCAAACTCTTCTCGGTGGCGCTGGCGGGCGGGGGATTCACGCTCGCGGCGGTTGTGTACATATTCAATCTAAAGCGCTATCGGCCGGTGCTGCGGGCGATGATCTTGACGGCGTTTCTCGGCTACTCGATGTTCATCGCATCGTTAATTCTTGATCTGGGCCGGCCCTATCGCATCTGGCATCCACTGGTAATGTGGAACCACCATTCCGTGATGTTTGAAATAGCGTGGTGCGTGATGTTGTATACCACGGTGCTGTTTCTGGAATTCCTGCCGGTGGTGCTGGAGCGATTAGGGTGGAAGCGGCAACTGGAGTGGCTGCACACCATCATGATTCCGCTGGTGATCGCCGGAGTAATCCTTTCCACGCTGCATCAATCGTCGCTGGGCAGCCTGTATCTGATCGTTCCCGGGAAGCTCTACCCGCTGTGGTATTCGTCGCTCGAACCGGTATTCTTCTTCATCTCCGCACTGTGCGCCGGGCTGGCAATGACAATTTTTGAGTCGTGGCACGCGGACAAAGCGTTCCATCAGCGTCTGGAACTCTCACTACTTGTGGGTCTCGGGCGCGTTCTCGCTGTGGCTTTGTCATTCTACTTAAGTCTGCGTCTGGTCGATCTGATGCGCCGGCACGTGGTTTATCTGCTATGGCAACCGCGTCCGGAAACGTATCTCTTCTTTCTGGAGATTATTCTGCTGGCCGTGCCCATGGTTCTGTTGTTCCGTCGGAAGGTGCACACGAATCGCACGGCGCTGTATTTCTGTTCGGTTTTAACGCTGCTGGGGTTCGTCGCGAACCGGATGAACGTGGCCATCACGGGGATGTTGGCGGCTTCGGGGGGGAACTACTTCCCGAAGTGGACGGAGATTTCCATCACACTGGCGATCATCGCTTCCGGGTTCCTGGTTTTTGCTTTGGCGGTGAAATACCTGCCCATCTTCCCGAATGGCCACGCCTATGCAGAAGGCAGTTCAGAGCAGCGGGAGCCCGTCTCATCGAGCGTACCGGAGCTTTCTCATGTCGGACCTTGACGAACGCGTCGTGGCCGCAGGCACGGACACGCAATCGGGCCGCTGGAAGAAAATCTCTGGCAGCTTGAGCTCCAAACTGTTGCTGCTTCTGGTCTCCTCCATGGCAGTCGTTTTCGGACTCCTCGGCTATCTCAACATACAACTCCACCGCAGTCATCTGGAGCGCGACGCGCTGGCGGATGCGGCGCGGACGAGCAGCGTGATCAAGCGGAATACGTCGTACTACATGTTGAGGAACCAGCGCGACGGGCTGTATCACATCATCACGGAGATGGGGGATGAATCGGGGATGGTGCGCATACGGATCATCAACGATCAGGGGCGGATCAGCTTTTCGTCGGACCCGTCGGAGACAAATAAGTTTGTGGATAGGGATATGAAGGCGCTGGATGGCGCACCATTGGCGACGGCGGCGATCAACATGGCGGAGGTGAAGCAAAGTTTTCGAAAATACCGGCTGCCGAATGGCGGGAGAGCGCTCGGGGTGATCGATCCGATAGAGAATTCCGCGGCATGCAGCAGCGCGGAATGCCACGCGCATCCGGCGGAAGTAAAGACGCTGGGGATACTGGATACGAATATATCGTTGGCGAGCAGCGAGCGGAACGTGGCGGAAAGCACGCGTCAGGTGCTGATCTACACGATCTTGGCGGTTTTCGGGGTGGCACTGTTAAGCGCGGCATTCGTGCGGTATATGCTCGGCGGGCCCCTGAAAGCACTGACCGCAGGCACGCACGCGATTGGTTCGGGCGATTTGGGCTACCAGATCCACGTGGAATCTCATGGGGAACTGCAGGATCTGGCCAACTCATTTAACACCATGAGCCACCAGCTTCTGGACGCGCACCAGGAAATCAATGCGTGGACGCGGACGCTGGAAGCCCGCGTAGAAGAAAAAACGCGGCAGCTTAGCGGGGCGCAAGACGAGATGCTGCGGGTGGAGCGGATGGCTTCGATCGGAAAGCTGGCAGCGGTGGTGGCGCACGAAATCAACAATCCGCTGGCCGGGATTCTGACCTACGCGAAGCTGATGAAGAAGCGCTTGGGGCGCGAGGCAAATCCCAACGCGGAAAATATTGCCATGCTGGACCTGGTGGAGTCGGAAAGCCGCCGTTGCGGCGAAATCGTGAAGAACCTGATGACCTTCGCGCGGCCAACATCCATGAACCGCGAACCGGCAGATATCAACGCGATAGTGGACCGCTGCGTTCGGCTAGTCCAGCACCAACTAAAACTGAAGAATATCGAACTGCATCTGCAACTGAACCCCGCACTTGGTTCGATTCGATGCGATCAGGGACAAATCGAACAAGTGGTTCTGGCGCTGGTGATCAACGCGATCGACGCGATGAACAACGGCGGCAACCTTTCTCTGTACACCCGAACGCTGCCCAACAGCAGCGATATCCAAATCGAAGTTCGAGACGACGGCACGGGGATGCCGCCCGACATACTGGCCAAGATGTTCGAGCCGTTCTTCACGACGAAAGAACATGGACGCGGGCTGGGGCTTGGTCTGGCCATCAGCCGAAACATCGTGGAGCGGCATGCCGGGAAAATAGTGGTCAGCTCCGAGCCGGGCCACGGTACGTCGTTCGTCATCACTTTACCCAAGCAGGGAACTCCCGCGAACGCACCAGTTCCCGCGGGTTCCGCAGTGTAAGAAGGAGAAGCCATGCCCACGAAAGCGAACTTACTGGTAGTCGATGACGAGCTCATCGTACGAGATTCGCTCGACAAATGGTTTCATGAAGAAGGATACGACGTTACAGTGGCGGAGAACGCACACGAAGCCCTCACCAAGATGGCCGCGAAACATTTTGACCTGGCGCTGGTCGATATCAAGATGCCCGGAACGGATGGCGTGGAACTGCAGCGGCGGATGCACGAAGTTGACTCGGACATGTTGGTCATCATCATGACCGGGTACGCTTCGGTGGAGACCGCGGTCAGCGCGCTGAAAAATGGGGCGTACGACTACGTGTCAAAGCCATTCGATCCCGACGACATCGCGCACACGGTGCACAACGCGATCTCTCACAAGCGCGCGGAGCAGGAGAACGTGCGGCTGCGGGAGACGGTGGCGTCGGTAGCGCGGCCGCAGGAAATCGTGGGGCAAAGCGCGTCGATGGTGCGGGTGTTTGAAGCGATACAGACGGTGGGCCCGACGGAAGCAACGGTGTTGATTACGGGAGAAAGCGGCACGGGCAAGGAACTGGTGGCGCGGGCGATTCATGCGGCCAGTCCGCGGCATTACAACCCGCTAGTGGTGCTGCATTGTGGGGCGCTGGCGGAATCGCTTCTGGAAAGCGAGCTGTTCGGGCATGAAAAAGGGGCGTTCACGGGGGCGCAATATCGCAAAAAGGGAAGTTTTGAAGTTGCGGACGGCGGAACCATTTTCCTGGACGAAATTGGAGACATCAGCCTGAAGACACAGACCGATCTTCTGCGCGTGTTGCAGGAGCGGGAAATCACGCGTGTGGGCAGCTCGCATCCCATCCACGTCGATTTCCGGTGCATCGCCGCGACCAACAAGCATCTTGAACAACTGGTGGAAGAAGGGAAGTTCCGCCCGGACCTGTTCTATCGCCTGAACGTTTTCCAGATTCAGTTGCCTGCGTTGCGCGAACGCAAGGGCGACATCGCCATTTTAGTCGATCATTTTGTACGCAAGTTTTCGGCGTCGATGAACAAGCGCATCACGCGCGTTTCACCCGCCGCCATGGCGCTGCTGGACCGCTATCAATGGCCGGGGAATATTCGAGAACTGGAAAACGCCGTGGAACGCGCCATGGTGGTAGCTCAGGAACCGGAGATTCGCGAAGGCGATTTCGCGCTTCGGCTACCAATCACAGGCAATGCCTCGCGTACACTGGAAGACATGGAGAAGATTCACATTCTAGCGGTCCTCGAGGATTGCAAAGGCAATCAAACGCTGGCGGCGGAACTGTTGGATATCGACCGCGTGACGCTGCACAACAAGTTGAAGAAATATGGATGGAAGAGGGCGACAGCGGACGCGCTGTGAGTCGTATTCAACTACTCCCGCTAGGAATGATTGCGCCGGAGGTGATTTCCGGTGTAGCCAAAGGAATTGCCGCGGAATTCCGGCTGCCATGCGAAGTGCTGGGAGGCGAACCTGAGCCGGCGTATGCCTACAACGTAACTCGCCAGCAGTATTCCTCGACGGAAATCCTGGCTTCACTTACCAAACACTTCGCCGCAGGCAACGGACGCGTTCTGGCGGTCACGCTGGTGGATCTTTACATTCCCATCCTGACATTTGTTTTCGGGGAAGCACAGCTAGCGGGGAGTTGCGCGATTATTTCCGGGCACCGCCTGCGGCAGGAGTTCTATGGCCTGCCGCCCGACGCCAAAATGTTCCAGCAGCGCTTGCTGAAGGAAGCCATCCACGAGCTGGGCCACACCTTCACCATTCCGCACTGCGATGACTACGAATGCGTGATGGCGCCATCGCACGCGGTGGAATGGATCGATCTGAAAACGGCGCGTTTCTGCGCAGCGTGCCGCGCGCACTTGACCGTGAACGTGTAGCGGCCAATCTCGCCAAGCGGGATTGGCCACAATGTTGGTTTGGGCTACTGAATTCGGTGGCAGGCGCTTTTGCTAATTCGCCGCCAGGGGTTGTTGGGCCGCCTTTTTTCGCGGAACTAATGTGCGCACGACAACATAGAGCGCGGGAATAAAGATCAAATTTAGAGTGGTGGCGGCAATCATTCCGCCGACAACGGTGGTACCAACGGAAACGCGCCCGGCGGCGCCTGCGCCGGTGGCAATGGTAAGAGGGAAAACGCCCAAAATAAAGGCGAGGGAAGTCATCAGGATGGGGCGAAGTCGGATTTTCGCTGCTTCCACGCCGGCATCGAGGACGCTCATGCCTTGTTCCTGCAATTGCTCGGCGAATTCGACAATTAGAATGGCGTTCTTGCTGGATAAGCCGATCAGCATCACCAAGCCAACCTGGCAATACACGTCGTTCGACAATCCACGCATGGCCACCGCCGCCAAAGCGCCGAGCAAGGCCACCGGAACGCCCAAGAGCACGATGGAAGGGAGCACGAAACTTTCGTACTGCGCGGCGAGGGTGAGATAAACAAAAACAAGCCCGAGGCCGAACAGGATGGCGGCTTTGCCGCCGGACTGGATTTCCTCGAGCGACAATCCGCTCCAGTCATAAGTCATGCCCTGAGGAAGGCTTTTCTTGGCGAGCGCTTCCATGGCCGCCAAGCCTTCACCGGTGCTCAAGCCAGGCGCGGCTGAGCCATCAATTTCGGCGGAGCGGAACAAGTTGAAATGAGAAATGACCTGGGGGCTGGCGGTGGATTGAATCTGCACGACATCATCCAGCGGAATCATTTTGCCGGAGTCGGATTTTACGTAGTAAGAACGGATGTCTTTTGCTTCGGCGCGAAATTTCTGGTCGGCCTGGAGATAGACGCGGTAGGAACGGTTATTGAAGTCGAAATCGTTGATGTAGACCGAACCCATGTAGACCTGCAGCGCATCGGTGATCTGGTTGAGAGGGACTTGCAGACTCTTGGCTTTTTCTCGGTTGATATTGACGAGATATTGCGGGTCGTTGGCGGTGTAGCTGGTGAATAATCCGGTGAGCTCTTTGGTCTGGTTGCCCGCGCCCACCAGTTGATAAGTGGTGTTGGCGAGGCCTTCGAGGGTGTTGCGTCCGAGATCTTCCACCTGGAAGGAGAATCCGCCGAATTGTCCGAGACCCTGCACGGCGGGAGGGCTAAACGGAATGGCCAGACCATCGGTGATGCCAAACAACGGGCCACGCAATTTCTCGACCACAGCCTGGCCAGTATGCTCGCGGCCCTTGCGATTTTTGAACTCTTTCAGATTAAGGAAAATGATACCGCGATTGGCAGCGCTGCCGCTGAAGGAAAAGCCGACGATGGTGAAAGCCCCATCGATGTCCGGGACCTGGGAGACGATCTTCTCGACTTCCGCGCACACTTTACTGGTGTACTCCAGCGAGGCACCCTGCGGTGTTTGCACGATGACGAGCAAATAGCCCTGATCGTCTTCGGGGATGAAGCCTTGCGGAATTTTGACGTAGAGCCAGTAGGCCAGGCCGAGGGTGACGGCAAACGCCACGAGGACGACATACTTCCATTCCAGAGCGCGGTGCAGGGAGCGGTGATAAAGATTCGCGCCGGCTTCGAAAGTTTTGTTGAAGGAGCGGAAGAACCAGCCTTGCGCGCGTTCACGATGATGACCGAGGAAAATGGCGGAAAGCGCGGGGGTGAGGGTGAGCGCGTTGAACGCGGAGATGGCGACGGAAAAAGCGATGGTCAAGGCAAATTGCCGGAACAGAATACCGGTGGTGCCAGGGAATAGCGCGACGGGAACGAACACGGCGATCAGCACCAGGGAAGTGGCGATGACGGCGCCGGCAACTTCTTTCATGGCGACGCTGGCGGCATTGTGCGGTTCGGTGATTCCTTCGACGATGTGGCGTTCGACGTTTTCAATGACCACGATGGCGTCGTCAACGACCAGGCCGGTGGCGAGAGTGATGCCGAAGAGGGTCAGGGTGTTGATCGAGAAGCCGAGCACCTTGATGAACATGAAGGTGCCGATGAGGGAGACAGGAATGGTGATGGCGGGAATGAACGTGCTGCGCCAGTCCTGAAGGAAGATAAAGATGACGAGAACGACGAGGATGATGGCTTCGAGAAGGGTGTAAAGGACATCGCGGATGGATTCGCCGATGACGTCGGTGGTATCGAAAGCGACGGCATATTTCAGACCTGGGGGGAAATTCTTAGAGAGGCGCAAGAGTTCCGCTTTCGCGGCCTTGTCTACGTCCAGGGCATTGGCTCCGGGTAATTGCGTGACGCCGATGCCGACGGCGTCGTGGCCGTCGAAGCGCAAGAGCGAGCCATAATCCTCGGCGCCGAGTTCGGCGCGGCCGACATCTTTGAGGCGCACGAGCGTACCGTCGGTGCCGGTCTTCAAGATGATATTTTCAAACTCCTTGGGATCGGTGAGGCGTCCAATGGCGCGGACACTGATCTGGTACGCCTGGCTTGGGTTGGAGGGTGGCTGGCCGACTTGGCCGGCGGCGACCTGGACGTTTTGTTCTTCCAGCGCACCGAGAATGGTGGTGGCGCTCAAACCACGCTGGCTCATCCGGGCGGGATCGAGCCAGATGCGCATGGCGTATTTGCGCTCGCCAAAGATGAGGGCGTCGCCGACGCCCTTGACGCGCTTCAGCGAGTCTTTAACGTAAATGTCGAGGTAGTTGCTGAGAAATAGGCTGTCGTATTGGGCGGTCTCCGAATAGACGCCTGCGCCGAAGACAAAGCCGGAGGCCTGTTTAGTGATGATGATGCCGGTATTTTTGACGGAATTGGGGAGGCGGCCGAGGGCCTGGTTGACGCGGTTCTGGACGTCCACGCTGGCGAGATCGACGTCGCGGGAGACATCGAAGGTGACGGTAATCTGACTGGAGCCGTCGTTGCCGCTGGCGGACTGAATATATTTCATACCGGGAACGCCGTTGATGGCCTGCTCGAGGGGAATGGTAACGGCAGACTCGACGGCCTGGGCATTGGCGCCGATGTAGCCGCTGGAAACGACGACCTGAGGAGGGGCCAGATCTGGAAATTGTGCGATGGGCAAGGTGGGTATGGCGATGGCGCCGCCCAATACAATCAGCAGTGCGCAAACAGTCGCGAATACTGGTCGCTGAATGAAGAAATCGACAAACAAATGCGCTCTCCGCGTTCACTAAAAAGACTGAAATGCCGTTCCCTACTTGCGACTTGCGCGTGATTTATTTCGCTTTTGTGCCCGGTTTGGCTCCCGGGTCCGCGCCTGCGTCCTTCATCTGCTCTTGCACCGCAAAGCCATCCTGCAAAAATTGAGTTCCGGAGATGATCAGGTGTTCGCCCGGCTTGACGCCTTCGAGCACGGCATAGTCGTTACCCACCACTTCGCCAATCTTCAGGGCGCGTTGCCGGGCCAGCGTGGCTTTGCCCTCATTTGCGGCCACAAATACGAAGTAGGCGCCGTTGATTCGCTGGACTGCCAGAATCGGCACAACAGGCCCCTGGTGCGTGCTCCAGTCCACCTGCGCGCGCACCTGCTGCGCGATGCGCAGACTGGCTTTGGAATTCTCCACCGCGGCTTTCGCAAGAATGGTCTGGGTATCCTGGTCGGCCTGGGGAGAAACGAAGGTGATCTTTGTATCTGTCGCCACCGCTCCGCTCTCGTTCAGCAATTTCACCGGCAAGCCGAGCCGCAGATCATTGGCGCGCGAAGCGGGGACGTAAATATAGGCTTCGAGTGCGCCGGGTTCGTCGACGGTCGTCAGAAGCGTGGCCACGGTGACGCGATCGCCCATGCGCACGGGAATGTCGCCGACAATCCCGGCCATGGGGGCTTTGACGAGATAGTAATGCAACTGAACTTTCTGCTCTTTGACTTGTTCTTCGAGGGCGTGGAGTTGCGCCAGAGAATTGTCGTAGCCCATCTGCGAGGCGTCGAATTCGGCCTGGCTGATGACTTTGTCCTGAACGAGCTTTTTGTTGCGATCGAGATTGATCTTGGCGAGGCGGACGTTGGCTTCCTGAGCGGCGCGGGCGGCTTCCTGGGTGCCAACGGTGGCTTCCTGTTTGAGCGGATCAACCTGGAGGATGGGAGCGCCTGCGGCGACTTTGTCACCGGACTTGACCAGAATTCTGGTGATGTAACCCTCAACCTGTGGGTTGATGACGGCAGAGTGGCGCGACTTCAAGATCGAGAGATATTCCGTCGAGTTAGTGATTTGTTGGGATGCGACGAGTTGTACCTGCACGGGCATGGCTTGCGGCCCGGCGCCTTGCACCTGCGCCGGTTTGCCACCGCAACCGGCCACAACCAATGCGGCAGAAAATAACGCGAAGCCGAAGAAGTAGTTCACAGCTTCGCATGGTGATCTTCGATGAGTATGTGTGTCCATAATCCAGAGTTCGAACCATCAATATTACGATAAGGACCCAGTGCAAGGGAACGGAAATAGAAATTCTCTTTTTGGATGCGCGGAAGGATGTTTCGTTAGCAATGAACCGTGAAGGGAGACAGCCGGAGCCGCAAGGGATGCGCGCTAGCGAGCGCTCAGTACATGTCGCTGGAATCGATCTTCTTTCCCGACAATCCCATCTGCAAAACTTCAATATCCTGCGGGCGATCGAAAACCTTACCCGGGAAAAGAAGCTTAATCAGAATGCGCGCTCCCCCGAAAAATATACCCAGACCCGTGGCCACGCCCAAAAACATGCCGGTGAAGACGATGATCTTGACCATCATGACGAAGATGGGAGGATCGGTAGCGGCGTGGCTGGTTTCGTTCCAGGTGACCTGGGTTTCGTAATCCACGGCATCGCGGAGTTTCTGTGCGTATTCCTTTGAGGAGGCTTCGAATACCAGGGAAAGCATGGAGGCCTTCCGCTCCACATTCACGCCTGCTTGTCTGGCGGCAGGGGGGAGCGCTTCTTCCAGATGATGAAGCTGCTTTTCTGCAATTTGCGGTGTGGGATATTCGAGCAGAAGCAAAATGGCGCTGTCGCGGCCGGCTTGATATTTTGCCAGCATCGCTTCGACGCCGCTATTGAAGCCAATATCCTTGGCCAATTCCTGGAAGGAGCCCTGCTTTAGCTGGTCCATTGCGTACTTAAACCCTACCGGTCCAACGGCAAATTTCTGCGTACCGAAAATGCGGTCCTTGACCGGCAAATATACTCTTAGCGGAGGGTACGGCGTGTGATCGGCTTTGGACAGTAACGCGGCATCCAGTCCGGCCAAGTCTTCCGGGTTCAATTCGGTGGGGCTGCCAACAGATACGACAAAATTTCCCATCAAAATATTTCCGGTGTTGGCGTCGAAAGCTGCTTCATCACCGTATCCAAACGAGTGCTGGAGGGAGGACGTGCCCTGGGTGAAGTATTGATAAGCGCCGGTGGGATCCTTGAAGTGGTACAGGTTCAGGTTAATCTCTTTGCCCCCACTCCGATACGCCCGTTCCTCAATTGCGGTGAGTCCCGCCTCGCGCAAAACCTGATCGCGAGGGTCGGCACCATACCAAGCCGTCAGAGCTTGCCCGGTGGTAATTTTGGAAGGGGCGGTGG
>Ga0208714_1000491_pt1 | contig 11390 bp, 10 predicted proteins | sample NGESurshal072012_3_FD_184461 | JGI IMG/M metagenome (GOLD analysis project Ga0208714, IMG submission 184461) | Arctic peat soil microbial communities from Barrow, Alaska - NGEE Surface sample 415-1 shallow-072012 (SPAdes) | ecosystem: Environmental > Terrestrial > Soil > Wetlands > Peat ... | reverse complement strand
CCTACCCAGCCAACAGAAGCAAGCCATGCGCAATACCCGTTACGCGCCCTATCCCATGATCAACATGATTTTTGACAAACCCGTGTATCGCCGCGGCTACGACAATTGGTGTCCCGGAAAATCCTTCACCGATTTCATCGTGGCCGATTGGACCATCCGCAACAAACCCGGCTACAAGCCCAAATACAACATCCTCACGTTTTACACCCCGCTAAGAGAATCGGAGCGCTCCACCCTTTTGGAAGTCGACGACTGCAAAGCTCTCGCCGGAAAAGTTCTGAAAGATTTTCAGGGGTGCTTGCCGGAATTCAACGTCGATCCTATCGAAATTAGGCTCTACCGCCGGGGCCATCCCATGTTCATGGCCGTTCCCGGTCAGTACACGAAAAATCGCATCATGGCCTCAAGACCCATGGAACGCATTTTCTTCGGCAATTCCGATTCCGGTGGACCCGAATCGCTCACCAGCGAAGCCGTTCGCATCTCTCACGCCGCCACGGAGTGGGCAGAGTTAGTCCTCGCAGGCAAACCCGGTGCCGCTGAATTGGCGAATAAGGCCCTGACGGATGTAATTCTCTAAATGAATGCCGCCATGGGAACGCTGATTGTCACAGGTGGAAGCCGCGGCATTGGCGCAGCCATCTCCAGACTTGCTGCGGCAAGAGGCTATTCCGTCGCCGTCAACTTCCATACCGACACGATTTCTGCCGAAGCGCTGGTCGACGAAATTCGCCAGCGCGGTGGCCGCGCCGCAGCAATTCACGCCGATATTGGAAAAGAGCGGGACATCCTCAGGCTCTTTGAAACTTCTCACCAATCATTGGGCGCTCTTTCTGCGCTCGTCAACAACGCCGCCATAACCGGCGGGTTTGCGCGCGTGGATTCCGTCGAATCCACGATGCTCGAACGCCTCATGGCCGTAAACGTCACCGGCGCCATTCTCTGCTCACGTGAAGCCGTACGCCGGCTTTCCACAAAACACGGCGGCCCGGGCGGCGCAATCGTCAATATCTCATCCCGTGCCGCGCAACTCGGCTCTGCGGGGGAATGGGTCCATTACGCCGTGACCAAGGGTGCGATCGATACGCTCACGATCGGTCTCGCTCGGGAAGTTGCCATCGAAGGCATACGCGTCAATTCCGTTGCTCCCGGCCTCGTGGACACTGGTATTCACGCAGCGGCGGGCGATCCCTCCCGGCTCTCGCGTCTCATCCCCACAATTCCTATGGGACGCCCCGGCATGCCCGATGAGATTGCCGAGGGGGTGCTGTGGCTTCTTTCGCCTGCCGCGTCGTTCGTCACTGGCTCCGTACTTGCCATGGGTGGCGGAAGATAGGTTTTCTCTAGGGCCCGCGCTCAGTTCTATCCTCTTGCCGATCAGAGGAACGTAAAAATAGCCAGCGCCGCTGAATCGGCGTACAGAGTCCTGACATCATTAGGTTCTGTAAACCGAAGGTTACAAGATTGACTTCGGATGGGCCGCGAGCGCTTCGCGGAATGCCTTCACATTGGCTTTGTCGACGATTGCCGTTCCGGTGTCTACCCACGTCGGCAGCGGCGGTGTTGGGGCCGTGCGCCAATCCTTGAAGTCATGCACCGCGTTATGATGCAAATCGTCGGCGAACTTCAACCCGTAGTACCCCATCACATACGGCTTTTGCGTCACGGTCGCGGTGATGACACCTTTTTCAATCCAGTCCAGCGTTTCCGGATCCTTATCAAACGCCACGATGACGACCTTTCCCTCCATGTCCTGCCGGTGTACCGCCTCCGCGGCGCCTTCTCCACCGGAAGCTTCCAAGCTGATAATGCCGTCGATTTTCGTTTTGCCATGCAGCAAATTTGAAACACTGTCATTGGCCACGCGCGGGTCGCCGGCATCGTCGATGGTCTGCACTACTTTTATATCCGGATATTTCTTGAGCGCATCGGTTACTCCGCGCAACCGCTCTTCCAGATTCTGTTGGCCAGAGAGGACGATCAGGGCAATCTGTCCCTTTCCTTGCAAAATCTGCGCCATGCGCCGTGCGCTTTCCTGCCCGGCGCGGAAATTGTCCGTGCCAATAAAGAGTACCCGCTTGCTTTCCGGCGCGTCAGCATCAACGGCAATCACCGGAATTCCCACTACAATGGCGGCATTAATCGCCTCTTGGAAAAGTTCAGGCCGCGCCACCGATACCAAGATCCCAGCCGGCTTCGAGTCCACCGCCTTCTTGAAGGCGTTTAATTCCTCTTTTGGATCGAGTTTCTCCGGCCCGTCAAACTCCGCCTTCACGCCCATCTGTTTCGCGGCGTCCGTCAGACCAGCCTGCGCTTCCTGCCAGTAAGGCAAATTAATGTTGGAGGCGATGAATACGTATCGTTCTTTCTGTTCGTGATACGGCTCCTGGCAGGCGCTCAGTCCGGTAATTGCGATAACCAGGGGAAAGAACAAAGCCAAACGGCAGATTTTCATGGAATCCTCCCTTCGCCTGTGGCGCTCAATTCAAAAAATTCTACTCGGTAAAATTGGCTGGCCAAGTGCGTGGTCGGCCTCAGCCTATCACAAGCCAGCCCGCTCCTGGCAGCGAAGTAATCGGCTTCCGCATCGCTGGCGCCTCCTTCGCCGACTCGTGCTATCTTCTACTCGCTTTCGCTATGCTATTTCGACCCGGCTTGATTCTCGGGCCCGAAAAGGAAACTGACCTGCATGTCGCACCGCCGATGGCTTCTTTTTTGCTGCTTTACCTTGGGAGCTGTTTCCCCGCTTCTCTCTTTGCGCTCTGCGGTAAATCCTCGTTCTCTTCTGATCATGAATGCTCAGCTCGCCGATGGAACGGGCTCGCCTCTGCGCAAAGCCAATGTTCGTATCGCTCTCAACCACATCGTCGGTATCGGCGACCTTCAACCAGAAAAGGGCGAGGACACCTTAGACGCCACCGGCCTCGTCCTCGCTCCCGGATTCATCGACATCCATAACCACTCCACGGATGAACTTCAAAAAGATCCTCTGGCGGAGAGCCAAATTTCCCAAGGCATCACCTCTCTGGTAGTGGGAGCCGATGGCGATTCTCCCTGGCCCCTGATCGGGTGGGTGCGCGCAATACAGCAAAATCCTGCCTCCTTGAACGTGGGAGTTTTCGCCGGTCATGCCACCATCCGCGAACAAGTGATGGGCAAGGACTTCAAGCGTCCCGCCAGGCCTGAGGAGATTCGCCAGATGGAAGGCCTTATCGGCCAGGCCATGAACCAACAAGCACTCGGCCTTTCTTCCGGCCTCGAATATGAAGTCGGCAGCTATTCGGAAACGAAGGAAATTGTTGCTATGGCCAAAGTCGCGGCCGCTCGCGGGGGTATCTACATGACCCACATCCGCGACGAAGCCGATAAATCCTTCGAAGCGCTCAACGAAGAAATCTCCATTGGCCAGCAGGCCCACATCCCCATCGAGCACTCTCACATCAAATTAGGCACCGTCGGCGTTTGGGGCAAAGCTCCGCAGTACATCAAGGTGATCGAAGACGCCCGCCAGCGTGGCGTCGATTTCCTGGCAGATTGCTATCCCTACGACGCCTGGCATTCCAACCTGAAAGTCATCGTTCCAGACAAGCAGTACGAAAATCCTGCCAGCGTGAAAAAGGCTTTGGACGATATCGGCGGCGCGGCGCACCTGACCATCACCGAGTTTTCACCTAACAAAACGTTTGAAGGTCATACCCTGGCCGACTTGGCAAAAACCAAGAAACTCTCGGACGTAGAGATGTACATTCGCCTGGTCCGCGAAGGCGACAAAGCCGACACCGAAGCCAGTGTCATCGGCCAATCGATGATCGAAAGCGATATCAAACTGTTTTATCAGCAACCCTGGGTGATGGTCGCCAGCGATGGCGGCATCAATTCCGCCCATCCACGCGGTGCGGGAACTTTTCCCCGCGTTCTCGGCGTCTTCGTCCGCGAAAAGCATTGGCTCACCCTCCCGGAGGCGGTCCGCAAAATGACCTCCCTTCCCGCTGAGCGCCTCAATTGGAAAGACCGAGGTATCCTCCGGGAAGGCGCCTTCGCGGATCTAGTGCTTTTCAATCCTGACACGGTCATTGACCGCGCGACCTTCGCCCATCCATTCACCCTCTCCACTGGCATCGAAAAGGTCTTCGTCAACGCTGTTCTGGTCTGGGACAGTGGCAAACCCACCGGTGCTCGCCCCGGGTACATCCTCGGTCTCCACGGCACCGTTTCCGAACTCCTCAATTAACTACCTCCCCGCTTCTTTAGCGCGCGCCCTTCCGGCCCGTTTTTTTGGCTACCTTTCTCCATCTCCACCCACAATCGACGCGTTAGATCTTGCGCGCTGTTGTAGAATATGGCCCAGCAGACCATGAGCATCACGCCCACAACGATTACCTCTACCGCGCAAGTAAAACCCTTGCAGCGCCTCAGCAATTCCGTGGGCGCCAGCGCGTTTATGCTCGTACAGCACTTCCCTCTGTTCCTGAAGATTCAGCGCAGCGAAAATTCATGGTCCATATTTCGCGTCCTCCTCGGTTGTTTCGGCGCCGCTCTTGTTGTCCTCCCGCTCAGCTTCTGGATTGGCTGGATTACTGGTATCCTCGCACCCTTGGTCGGCATGCTCCTTTTCATCGCCTCCATTTTGCTTCCTCCGCCGGAAACGGAATCCGATACGGACCGCAAAGCCCGCGAACTAGGCGCCAACACCATGGTCAGCGGCGGTGAATATCAGCCCGGCAATGCCCCAGCCGCCCAGGCGCGGCTTTTCATTTCGTCCTCCCATCTCTGGGCGTTGGACAAAAATTTCGATCCCCTACTGGTCATTCCTGCTCTGGAGATCTCTTCTCTTGGGGTTGACTCTCTCGAGGAACGTTGGTTACTGCATATCCGCTGGGCCGACCATAAAGCCGAGTTCGCCTACGATGGGATATTTGCGGAGCGCTTTGCCCGCCTGGCCGAGGAATCCATTCGCGCTTCCCTGCCCGATGGCCTCCCTGCCACCCTAAAGCGCCGCGCTGCAGCGATTTAAGTCTAAACACGATTTGTGAATTGAGCGGTCGTTCTGCGCCCCTATTTGTGCGAAAATAGCAGCTATGGCAAGAGGATGGGAAAGCAAGGACGTAGAAGCTCAGGTCGAACTCAAGAAGACCATAATGGAAGCGCAGGTTAAGGCTCAGAAAACAGCGGAGCAGGCTCGCCGCGATACCGAACGACGCGACTTACAACTTTCGCGCACTCGCATCCAGAATGATCTGCAAGTCGCCACCAATCCGAACCACCGCAAATCCCTGGAAGCGGCCATGGCACACCTCGACAAGAAAATTCAAGACCTGAACTAGATTTACAGGGAATCTACTGCTCTGGATTCGCTCGCAGCAGCTTCAGTCCGTAAACACCACCCCAACTGCTGTCGTACCCTTTTCCGCACCCTCTTCAATCCGTACCACATATCCCCGCAGCTGCATTCCCTGCAACCCATCGGCGGTGGGCGTCTCCATGGTTACCTGCAATTCCGATTGCATCCGCGGACTATGTTTGAGTGAAATCAACGCCCCTTGCAACGACAAATCTCGCACCAACGTAGCCTCTTCAAACTTCTGTCCTTCCGCCGTCACCCCACTGACGTGCGCGCGGAATTGCGCTTCCCTGCGCAGCGCGGTCCGCGAACCCGGCATGTGCGCCTGCACCGGCTCATTCGCCGAGCCCAGCGTAATCACCATTCCCTCACTGGCCGCGAATACCGAATCAAACTCCTCACGGCCCTGCTGCAGAATCTCGTCAATCACGCGATCCGTGGAGTCCGGGTCATGGTGAAACAGCACCAATGTTTTCGCATTCACTTCCCGCGCCACGTTCACCCCTTCTCGCCACGACGAATGACCCCATCCCTTGCGATTTCCGGCAAGTTGCGCTGGCGTGAACTGCGCATCATTGATAAAAATGTCCGCGTCCGCCGCCAGCTCTCGCAGACTCTTGTCCAGCACCGGATCTCCAGGCTCATTGTCAGTCGCGTAGGCCACCGTTCCTGCCGGCGTCTCGATCCGGAATCCCAGGCATCCTTGGGGATGATTCAGCCACCGCGTCACCACCCGATTTTCACCCACTGCGAAACTCTCTCCCCCCTCTACTTCGCGGAATTTCCGCTGCGCATTCATCGCCGAAAAATCTACCGGAAAATACGGCAATGCCATCTGCGTTTCTAGAACTTGCCGCAGCGAGTCGCGTCCCAGGAATTTCGATCGGAAGCTATAGAATTGAAATTGGTTCTTCTCATCATACAGTGGAGCAAAGAACGGCAGGCCCTGAATATGATCCCAATGATAATGGGTTACAAAAATATGTGCTTCCGGGGTTGCCGAGCCATGGCCACTTCCCCATCGGCTTCCGAGCATGCGCAGACCCGTACCGCAATCCAGAATGAATTGCGTTCCGTCGGGAGCAATCAATTCGACGCACGGCGTATTTCCGCCGTAGCGCCAGGTCGCCGGGTCGACCGTCGGCGTCGACCCACGCACACCCCAAAAACTTAGCTTGGCGATTGGACTACTCATTTCCGTCGGCCTGACTTCCGGCATCCCGCCGGCACCACGGCTCCGCTCTTACCCTGTCCCATTTCTGATGTTGGCAGTGGATACCACTAGCGTCAACGAATTCGCTTGCCCGTGTTGTCATACTTTCCAATAACCAGCCTTCCCTCCAAGCTGCACCCAAACCGGCAAACTCGTACAATGGCTGTTAGCCATGCACGTACACGATCAAACCCATGCCCATCGCCACTCCTCTGGGCACCGCCACGATCACTCTCCCGGGCATGACCATGATCACCACGGTCACGCTCACCCCGTGATGCAGCCTTCGGTGCTGGCCTGGGCGATGGTCGCCACTCTCGGCCTTGTTGTGGCCGAAGTTTTCGGCGGCGTCGTTGGCCGCTCCGTCGCCCTATTAAATGATGCGGTTCACAATCTCTCCGACGTCCCCGCCCTCGGCCTTTCCTGGCTGGCCATGCGTTGGGCCCAGCGCCCTGCGGACTCCGACCGCACTTACGGCTACCATCGCGCCGGTACTCTTGCCGCTTTCACCAACGCTGTCGTCCTCGTCTTTTTATCTCTCTGGTTGGCCTACGAAGCCATCGAGCGGTTGCGCTCCCCCGTTCAGGCCGTCGAGAGTTGGATGATTTGGACTTCCGTGGCTGCACTTCTCGTCAACGGCGGCATTACCCTGGCCCTGGTTCGCGGGCGCTCGGACCTGAACCTTCGCAGCATTCTCGTTCACAACTTCGGCGACGCCCTCTCGAACATCGCCATCATCGCCGGCGCCGTCATCATGGGCTTTGTCCACGCTCCCTGGATCGATCCCATGCTTGGCCTCTCCATCGGCCTGCTGGTTCTCTATTCCTCCATCGGTATTTTGCGTGAATCCACCCACATTCTTCTCGAAGGCCGCCCGCGCGGCGTGCACGTGGATGAAGTCGCGCGGGCAATTCTCACCGTCGAGCACGTGCAAGAAGTTCATGATGTTCACATCTGGTCGCTCGGCGGCGGACACAACGCCCTCAGTTGCCACGCCCGCGTCCCCGACATGCACATGGATCAGTGCGAAAAAATTCTCTCCGCCATCCAGAAGAAGGTGGCTGAACAATTTTCCATCGAACACACTACCGTGCAACTCGAACGCGCGGGCCTTCCCTCCACTTCCGGCTACGTAATGCCCGTTCCCGCCGGTAAAGCGTAATTCTGTCTTTGTGATTGAAGTGGTGATCAAAAAAGAGGCGCACCTTGCTGCGCCCCCTTAGCTACCCGAAAATTTCCGCTTCGGAGTTCAGCTATCTAGCTCTCGCCGTTCCCACTTAGACCGGCGGACGAAACGACAAGCCCCTCTGCTCGTTAAACTGCACCGTCGCGTCCAGATCTAGCGTTCCGAGCGGCGCCAATTTCCGGAATCCATCCTGCGTCACGTATTGCAAATTTCCATTCATCCACGAATACGCAACCGCGAAAAATACCGTTCCATCTCGCCGTACAAAAATATATTCCGGGCTCGCAACTACAGCGCTGTTGGACTTTGCTCTGGTGCGCGAAGCAGCTGGCGCTTGCTCGACGGGTGCAGTTTCGGCCATCTCCGGGGACGCCGCGTTTTCGCTCTGTTCTTCTTCCACCGCTGGCTCCGCTGCCACGCCAGGTTCCACATACCCAACCGTCGGGACGAAAATTCCACCGCCTACAAACGGCATGACCGACCCAGTGCGAAAATGCGCTTGTCCAGCATTTGGATGTACCGCCGCATAGTGCGCGTAATCAAACCCTAGCCCGGGCACTCCGTAGTCTTCATTCTCGAAACCGGGTTGCACAAAGACGGGACCAGATGTCACGCCGGGTGAGGTCCGCACCGGATGACTATGTACCGAGCCTTTCACGCCCACCGGTCGGCCGGGATTCCTTGGAGTTACGGGGTGCATTCTCCCTCCCACTGGGTGAGTAACCACCCGAGCCGCCACCGTACCCTGAACCGGCGGACGCATACCCTGAGCGGGTGAGGCCACAACCATTGGACGGGCGGCAATCCCGACCGGTGCCGCTGCCACCGGACCTCCCGGCACGCGTTGTTGCCCGCTCAAAATTACCGGCGCTAGCAGAATCGTACCTGTGAGAGTTGCTTGAAGGACGAATCGTCGACGCATGGTCTCACCTTCATTTCCTGCCGTCCCACCAGTTCTACCATATAAGACGCGCCAATCCTCCCTGAAGTTACCAGCCAACCGCAACCCTCCCTGCCCTCGCAAGGCTTTCCCCTTTCTAGGCGGTTGTGTTATAACCGGAGGGCCGTGAAAGCTATCTGGAAGCAGGAAGCGACTCTCGCTCGAGCTCAGGGAACCGCCAATGTGGAGCCTGCCAGTTCTCGCACCGTTGCTGGCGATTCTTCCACCAGCGGTGAACATGCTTCCACCTTTTGCCCAGTTTGCTCAGAACGGCTGGAATCCCGGCGTTGCAAGTTGGTCTGCAACACTTGCGGATACTACATGTCCTGCGCGGACTACTATTAAACAAACCGTGGTCCTCGCGTCTGAAGGTTTATCGTAAGACCGCTTTGCGTTAAAACGGAAAAGCGGATATGCTCTGCGGTTCCGGCCCTGGTTGCCGCCGGTTCTGCGTTCCGATGAGGAGGAAAGTACTGTGGCTTTGAAGATGACATCTCGTGAAGTTGACGGCGTGACAGTGGTGGCTATGGATGGCCGGATCGTGTTGGGCGAGGAAAGCAACGCTCTCCGCGAAAAGGCGAAAGCCTTGGTCGCCGAAGGCAAAAAGAAAGTTGTCCTCAACATGGACAACGTCACATTTATCGATAGCGCCGGGCTCGGCACTCTCGTCGCGGCCCATCACAGCGCCAAGAACCAGGGTGCTTCCCTGCGTTTGTGCCACCTCGGCTCCAAGTTTCAGGAAGTTTTGCAAATTACCAAATTGATGACCATTTTCGACGTCTACAACACCGAAGCCGAAGCGGTCGCCAGCTTCTCCAAGTAGTTGCAGACTCACTTTGGGATTTCGTTCAAGAAGCCAGGGCAGGTTCTTACCTGCCCTTTTTTATTCCTCAATCCGGTACATGGTGATGCCGCTCATCAGCTTCGGGAAAAAGTCCGTGGATTTTTGCGGCATTGCTTCTCCGGCCGTTGCTACTCGCATCACCAATTCCACGTCGACCGCGTTCAGCAAAAATGCAATTTGCGCCCCTCCGCGATCCACCGCATCGAGAGCCGTCAGAGCCTCTCGCTCATAGCTCAGGTTCGCTTCCGAAGCCACCGCATGGGTCGTAATTCCTAGCGCCGCTTCGAGTATTCCTTGATGCAGCAGCACCACGTCCAACTGCCTCTGCAACGGAGAAGCCGCCGGCAGAATCTGTGCCATATCCGCCTCAAGCCGAATCGTCAACACGTAGAACGCCCGCGAGGCATCTTCCGACTTTGGGTACACCCCGATCGCTCGTTGCTCTTTTCCTGCCGTCAACCTCGCCAGGAATTTTGCCTGCGCTTCTTGCCTTTCCTCATCCTTTGCAAACGGAAACGCTTCCGTCAGAAACCACGGCTCCAGATATCTCCGCACTTCGCTCCAGGAAAAATCCCGCAAATTCGCCACCACCCGGTGGGTCGGCAAAATGGTCAGCCCTTCGCTCTTGGTATTCACGAACGTCATCATCGAGCACTCATACGCGGCTTCGGGAACCAACTTCCCTGCACGCGTCCGAGACTCGTTCCGGAAATTCAGCGAAGTCTCGTAGCGGTGATGTCCGTCGGCAATCACCAGCTTTTGATCCGCCATGGCTTGCTCGATTGCCGCGATCCGCTCCTCATCCGTGATCGGCCACAACCGGTGTAGCACGCCATACTCATCCGTCATTTGAGTCACCGGACTCGCCAGCGCTTCCACTTGCTCCACTATCGCGTCAATCCGAAGCTGTGGATCGCTGTAGAGCATGAACAACTGCCCAGTGTGCGTCCGCGTATGCCGCAACAATTCGAGCCGATCTGCCTTTGGCCCGGACAGTGTCTGTTCGTGGCGGAAAACCACTCCCGCGGAATAGTCCTCTAGCTTTCCCGCTGCGATAAATCCGCGCCGCGTGGCTCTGTTCGTGGTTCCCGGCACCGTGTATTCCTGTGTGTATGCATAAAACGAAGGCTTGGCATCTTGCAGCACCACGCGATTCTTGATCCACTCCTTCACCTTCGCTGCCGCGCGCGTATACACATTGCTCTGTGGAATGTCGTCCGGAAAACTCCGGCCCTTCTCGATCGCGATCAGGTTGTTGGGATCCGCGGCATAATATTTCTCCTGCATCGCAGGTGAAATTTTGTCATACGGTTGCGTCAGCACCTTTTCAACCGGTGCGATTTCCGGGTTGTAGCGGTACGCTCGAAATGGATAAACCAGGGCCATGAATGCTCCAGATTCTTTTTGATTGTGCAGCCAGCCTTATAGTTTACGTGAACTCCGCCCTTTTCCGTAATCAGCCTATCTTCCTGTAAATGGGTGTGAGTGAAAAACTCGTTACCCGCGTATTACAATATGAGCTTATGCCCAGCCCTTCAAACCCTCCCATCCGTGCCTTTATCTTCGATCTCGACGGCACGCTCATCGATTCAAAAATGGATATCGTGAATTCCGTAAACGCCATGCTCCGCACCACCGGCCGCAGTGAGCAACCCATCGACACCGTAGCTGGCTATGTCGGCCACGGCGCTCATCAACTCATCGCCAGCGCTCTTGGTTCTGGCGCGACGGAAGTGAACATCGCTGCCGCTCTTGCTATTTTTCTCGAGCACTACGAAACACACAGTCTCGTCGCCACTCGCGCCTATCCAGGCGTCGAAGAGGGCCTGGCCGTTCTTGCTCCTCATCCCCTGGCGGTGCTGACCA
>Ga0208714_1000489_pt1 | contig 11438 bp, 11 predicted proteins | sample NGESurshal072012_3_FD_184461 | JGI IMG/M metagenome (GOLD analysis project Ga0208714, IMG submission 184461) | Arctic peat soil microbial communities from Barrow, Alaska - NGEE Surface sample 415-1 shallow-072012 (SPAdes) | ecosystem: Environmental > Terrestrial > Soil > Wetlands > Peat ... | reverse complement strand
GGGGAAGCGGGAGAGGCCGAGGAACCGACAGAGGCTGGCGAACCCGCAGCAGTTGCTGCCGCTGCGCCTCGTCCGCCGGCGCCCCACGAGACCAAGAAATCGAAGGGCGCGGTAGTGCTGTCGATCGGACTGCCGGGGTCCGGCAAGAGCACGTGGTTTAAGCGTCACAACATTCTCCCGCTGTCCAGCGATATGGTACGGATTCTGCTGTTCGACGACGTCACCGAGCAGCGTTTCCAGGACCTGGTGTTCTCGACCTTGCGCTCCATGCTGCGCGCGCGGCTACTGGCCCGGCGTCCCTGGAACTACGTGGACGCCACCAATTTGTCGGCGCACGAGCGCCGCAGTTGGGTGAAGCTGGCGCATGACTTCGGCTACGAGGCGCATGCGGTGTTCTTCGATGTGCCGCCGGAAGTCTGTATCGAACGCAATCGGCGCCGCGATCGCAACGTGCCGGAAGACGTTATGCAGCGCATGGCGGCCAAGCTGCGTCCGCCGAAGTTTGAAGAGGGCTTTGCCAAGATCACGGTGGTGCGATTGAGAAAGAAGGACGGGGAAGGGGGTGCCGCCGAGGAGCCTCAACAAGGGGCCGAAACTCAACCCGACGAAGCCGAGCCACCTGACGTGGCGGATGTCGAGTACTAATTCGTTACAAATATCGAAAGAAGGGAAGAGCGGTCTATGGACCGCTTTTTTCTTCCCGGGCAAACACACACTTCGCTAGCCGGATCCCTAACGCCCGTCACCAAATCTTGACAATTCCTTGTGATATCTATCGCCGCGAGCAGCCGGCCATGGAAGAGGGAAAGCGGCAGGACGCCGCTCTTCCGCCCCAGTGTACGTTTAGGTGCGCCCGCTTACGCAAAGCAGCTGGTAGGAGCGGATAAAGTTGCATTGCCGCTCAATCCGGCACAGAATAGAAACATCAGTATTTCGTCGCATGAAAGTGGGGGCGAGCAAAGGGGACATATGGGACTACGGTGGACTCTAACTGGGTTGCTACTGCTGGTGACGGGAATAGTCGGTGCACAGGTGAGCGGACGGGCAGTTGCCGGTCCGGCGGGAGTCACAAACGCAACCGCGTCAGCCGCGGTAAAAAACTCGCCGTTCTCAGCCGATGTGGTTACACAGTACGATCGCACTCTGGACAACGGCGGTCATATCCGTCGCGAAACGCGCGGCAAGATCTTCCGCGACAGCCAAGGCCGGATGCGCACCGACAGCGAGACGCCGCCCGTTCAACCAGGTGCTGAAAAGTTTGAACACATCACGATCAACGATCCTATTCAGAAGGTGATCATCAACCTCAACCCCAAGATGAAGACGGCGACGATTTTCCACTTTGGACAGGGAGTCGGGCCGACGGCGATCGGGATGGGCAATGTTGCGGGCGCACCCGTGAACCTTGCTCCTGTGCCACCAGGGACAAAGTCAGCACAACGGAATGCAACGCCCGGAGCAGCTACCACTTCGAAGATGGGAGCGAAGCTCTACACCACGACGGTCGATACCAAGACCGAAGCCCTCGGGAGCAGGACCATCGAAGGTGTCAGCGCCACCGGCACCCGGACCACGCGGATCATCGATGCCGGATCGATGGGTAACGACAAGCCGATTGTCTCGGTCAGCGAGACGTGGTTTTCGCCAGAGCTAAAGATGACGGTGTTGACCGAGAGCGATGACGGCCAATCCGGTCATAGCACCATGAAGCTGGTAAACATCACGCGTACAGAACCCGTGGCCCAGTTGTTTCAGGTGCCATCGGACTACACGGTGAAGGAAACGGAACCGGCTACAGCAAGCGTGAAACATTAAGGAGCAGGCGGCAATCTGGATGGCTGAATTGGATTTTTCTCCCCCTGAGGAATTGATTGTACCGTTGTGGCGCTCTCTCCTGCTCAACGTTCTTGACCGGCTTTCGCCTGAGCGCCTCCCGCCGCTTCAGCTCACCTCCAAACCTGTGGATGTCGGAATCCTGGTGGGCGACTTGGTCGATCTGCCTTGGTATCGGACGGTCTTCACCAATCTGGGCGATGTAATTTCACCGGAAACGCTGCCCCCGCTGGAACTCGAATCCCGGCCGGTAGATGTCGGCGAGCTTCTGGGGGATGAGTTGAGCCGGGGATGGTGGGACACGCTGCTGGCCAGCCTTCGTGATCGGCTTGCGCCCGAGAAGCTTCCACCGCTGAATCTGACCTCCCAGCCGGTGGCGGTTTTCGGAGCGGAGTCAAGTCTTCAGATTCTGGACTGGTCCACGCTGATCAGCACTCCAAAAGTTTTCCTGCAAGACGCGCCCAAGAAAGACGCGCCCAGGGAAGAAGTCCTGATCTCGAGGATCGAAGAAGCCGAGCAGCCTGCCGTCCAAGAGGCCCCCAAGGATCCCGTGCTGTGGGCGGTTCGTATGCAGTTGGCTCGCGACCTGGGCCGCACCCGCTTCCGGCGAAGAATCTGGATTGGACTGGCGGCTGCGGAAGCGGTCTTCCTGATAGTGGCCATGTTCAAGTTTACGTAACAGAGGAAGCTGGAACGGCGGAGCGGCCTGCGGGCCGCTTTTTTTCTGAGGACTATCTGATCGCTATTTCGCAGGATTCGCTTGCGGTGTAGGATGGGTTGCCGGTCCATCCTGAGTGTCACATGGGTCTGCGGTCTACCCATAGGGATGAAAATCAACCACGGAGGCACGGAGATCACGGAGAAAACTCCGTAGACATCCAAACTCCGTGTCCTCCGTGTCGGAGCCTGCCCTGAGCGAAGCCGAAGGGTGGTGAATGATTTTCGACGGAGAGGATAAACGGCCGGAGCAGCATCCAAACTCTTGCGAAGGTGAAGGCGGCCCTGTGAATCTCAAAACCAGTACACGAGTGGTGAATGGAATTGTCATAGTGGACATCATCGGTCAGCTACGGCTGGGCGAAGGAACCAATGTGGTTCGTGACCTGGTTCGCGATCTGATGGGCAAAAGCTACAAGAACATATTGCTGAACCTCGCCGATGTGCGCCACATCGACAGCGCAGGGGTGGGTGAGTTGATGAGTTGCTACACCTCAGTCCGCAATCAGGGCGGTCAGTTCAAGCTGATGAACCTCAGCAAGAATGTCCACAATCTCCTGCAAATCACCAAGCTTTACACCGTGTTCGACGTCGAGGAAGACGAAGTCAAGGCGATCCAATCTTTCCAGTCGACGTGATCCGCGTAACGGTGGCGAAACGGCTTGGATTGGGGACCCGGCTCGGAATACTGTCACCCGGAATTTCTGTACCAGTGGGCAATCACGCCTTGCTTTTCTTACTTGCTGACAGAGACTGAAGAATCCCCGCGCCATTGGGACTACCCCAGCCACTGCACGCGTCCCATCCTGGACCAGCTTTGTAGTCACCGTTATTACCAGAGGTGATGTCGTGGAAAGTTCCCGTCGCGAGAGCAACGCTCTGGTACAGATTTGGATTGAGATAACCCACCGGCTTGCCGGCCTTCTGATTCAGCATAGCAACCAAGCCGGCCCATAAGGGTGCAACAGCGCTGGTTCCGCCCACCACGAATTTCGAGCCGTCCGCTTGCACTTGATAGCCGGTCTGAGGGTCGGCGTCGCCTGCAACATCGGGCACGCCACGTCCCTTAATAGCGCCCGGATTAGCAGACTTCGGAACTTTGGCGTTTGCCTGCCAGGAGGGAAGCGGGAAGGTTGCGCTCACTCCGCCGCCAGTCGCACCGTCGTTGGGAAGATCGTTCCACACAACTTCGCTGCCAATCGCGCCGCCGCTGATGTCGAGGCTCGTGCCTCCGCACGCCAGGCTGTACGGGCTGGACGCCGGAAAGTCCACCTGGTCCGAACCGTCGGTTGAGCCGTCGGTCGAGCCGTTATCGCCACAGGCCACGCACACCGTTACCCCCACAGCCGCCGCTGACTGCAATGCCGTGTTGTAGTTCTGCAGCGATTGCGCCGTCCAACCCGACTCCGGCCCACCCCAACTAATGGAGATGACAGAAGGCTTGTGGGTTTTGTCCATCGCCGCCTTGTTGATCGCGTCCAGAAATCCGGCGTCGGTATTGGGGGCGAAGTAAACTACGATCTTCGCGCCGGGAGCGACCGCGCCTGCGACCTCAATGTCGAGCATGACTTCGGTGTCGGGTCCGTTGGTGTCTCCCGTGGGCTTGTTCTTAGCGCCGTCGACGGAAACGGCCGAGACGGACGGCGCGGGCGAAATCTTCAGCGACTTGAAATAGGTTTTCAGATCGGCGCTCTTGTACCCGCCGCCAAGCTCGATGATGGCAATCGTCTGCCCCTTACCATTCACGCCGGTTGGGAAGTTGTAGGCTTGCGCGACTTGCAGAGCTGTATAGGAGGTCGAGGCGGCCGCTACAGCCGCGCTCGCGTTCGCCGCTATGCGAAAGTGCGGCTGAACGTGAGGGCGATTGTCGAGCCCGTGCACGCCTACAATGATGCCGCTGAGTTCGCTAGGAATGTTGACCGAACCGGTACGCCCGCGATAGCTTCCGCCCTTGTATTGATACTTCTCCATCTGCACCTGAAACGCTTTCGCAAACGCGCCACTGCTTCCCGTCAGGGTAAGGGTGCGGGAGGGGAGGCTTACCTGGCCCACCTTCAATCGGTGGGCGCGAGCGAACGCCGCGACTGCCTTCACGTCCTTGGGGTCGGCGCCATAGCGGGTGGCGTATTGATCGCGGGAGACGCGCCCACCACTCGCCACCAAATCAGCCGCCGACGGTTGTTTGCCACCGGACGCCCGTTCTCTCACGACCACGGTCACTTGCATTGGTTCCTTGGGGTTGAGAACGCCGCTTTTCGTAGCGCCCCGCATCGGCTTGCGTTCGCTTCCCGGCAGTTTGACGTACGTGTCGAATGCCATTTGTACCTCCAGGACATCGCGGGCGCCAGCGGGCAGGATGATCGCTGGCGGCCACATCTGATTTGAATGCCATTCTAACCGGAATTTCCTTCCCGTTCTCGACGGCACCGCGCTATATTTCGAAGTCGGACGCGCGCAGAAGCTGAAGCCCACCCTCTCGCCAAAAGCGGGCGAGAAGTGTGGGGCACCCTGCGGGGGCTTCCACCAAGAAGTACACAGAGTTTTTCCGCAGCTTGTGAAGCCGTGCCCCTTCAAGTCGTAAGCCGCACGAGTGTTTCAGCAGTCTAGCCAATAAGACGTCGCTCTGCTCCCTGCCGGTAGGCTGCTTCGATTTCATCCGCGATCTGCTGGGCAGCTTTTGCCGGGTCGGGGGCTTCCAGGATTGGCCTGCCAACCACCAGATAGGTGGCTCTAGCCGCGATAGCATCCTTTGGAGTGACCACGCGGGCCTGATCCCCGGCAGGGGCCCCGGCCGGGTGCACTCCCGAAGTTACGATCGCAAAGCCCTCGCCCAGCGCCTTGCGCAGCTCGCGAGATTCTTGGGCGGAGGCGACCAAACCTCCACAACCAGCCGCTCGAGCCAGCGCTCCTAAGCGAAGCACTTGGCTCAGGACATTTCCGGCAATCCCCAAATCCAAACACCCGACAGGGGAGACTTACGCAACGATCTATAGCTCGCTTATGCGGGTGACTTTGATTACTGGATCTTACTCGTGGCTTCGCAGGGAGAGATATTGTTGCACGCAGTCGGGTAGAGACCGCGCTGCGGCCGACGCCAGGGCAGTGGAGCGATCGGTATCGGGCGATCGGCTTCCGCCCTCGGACTCGATGTCGATGAAGATGGTGCGCATTCCCAGCCGAGCGCCAGCCTCAATGTCACGGAGGGAATCGCCGACCATCACGCTGTTTCTGGCGTCGGCGCCCGGGAAGTCGCGAAACGCCTGCTCGAACAATCCAGGAAGTGGCTTGCGGCAATTGCATTCCCCTACATCGTGGGGACAATAGTAGATGGCATCCAGACGCGCGCCCTGTTGGGTGAGTTGCTTCCGCAAGCGCTCGTGCAGGGTGAGCAGGTCAGCCTCTGAGCACAGCCCCAGGGCGACGCAACGCTGATTGGTGACCACGATCACCTTGCGCCCGGAACGATTCAGTTGGGCAATCGCGCCGGCGACGCCCGGCAGAAGTTCGAATTCCTCCCAGCGGGTAATGAAGCGGCCGTCGGGAAGGCTTCGGTTCAACACGCCGTCCCGATCTAGGAAAATATATTCGATATCGGAAAAGTTGTTGGCGTTGTGCTCGCCCATAGCGTTTATAATTCCACAGTAACAGCTATTCCCAAAGGTCCTGCGAAGATCCTCGAAACTCGTTGTCGGAAACGAGGAGCGCATGCCATCTTCGTTGAACCTGTCTGGCGTCTTTGCGGACGCTATCGCCGAATACCTCACGATCGTTCGCCAGTTCGTAGCGCAGGAAGATGCGTTCGAGCGCGCCGCTGTCCGCATCACCGACTGCCTGCTGGCGGGAAACAAGATTCTGTGGTGCGGCAACGGCGGCAGTGCAGCCGACTCGCAGCATCTTGCCGCTGAACTAGTCGGACGCTTCCGCCAGACGCGTCGCGCCTTTCCTTCCATCGCCCTTACCACCGACACTTCGGTTCTGACCGCCATCGCCAATGACGGGAGCTACGACGAAGTGTTCGAACGGCAGGTTGAAGCTCTCGGCCAGCCGGGAGACGTGTTAGTCGGGATTTCAACCTCGGGAAACAGCAAGAACGTTTGCGCCGCCCTGGCGAAAGCTCGCGAACTGGGGCTCTTCACCGTGGCCATGACCGGCCAGACCGGAGGCCGAATGGCAACACTTGCGGATGTCTGCCTGCGCGTTCCGTCCAGCGATCCGGCGCGCATTCAGGAAGCCCATATTCTTTGCGGGCACATTCTGTGCGAATGGATCGAGCTGGCCACCTGCATTACACGCGCGGTGGCGGCCCAAGGAGGCGCACAGTGATCGCAAACTTGCCTGGCATAATCGCTCTCGTCGAGTCGGGCTGGCGCAACGTTCAGGTCCTGGTGGTCGGCGATGTGATGCTGGACAAGTACATCTGGGGCGATGTGGAACGCATTTCGCCCGAGGCGCCGGTTCCCGTGGTCCGCGCCACATGGCAGAACGAGCGGCCGGGTGGCGCGGCCAACGTGGCGATGAACCTTGCTGGACTGGGGGCTTGTGTCACAGTCGCCGGGTTCGCCGGCGGTGACGAGGAGCAGGACAGATTGGAATCCATGCTGGCCGAGGCTGGGGTTGAGCCAGCTTTGACAGGGGTTGCGGGCATTCCAACAACCACCAAGCTGCGCATTTTTTCCGGCAACCAGCAAATGATGCGACTCGACATGGAGGCCGCCCCGTCACCTTCCAGCGCGGCTTATGACGACCTGCTGAAGCGCGTCTCAGCCGCGCTGCCGAACACCCGTGTCGTCGTGCTCTCGGACTATGCCAAAGGTGTGCTGACGGAATCCGTGTGCCATTCCATCATTGCGGAAGCCGGCAAGTTGGGGATCCCCGTATTGGTGGATCCCAAACAGCGAGATTTTTCGCGCTACCGGGGCGCCACTACGATTTGTCCCAACTTGAAGGAACTGTCGGCAGCTACCGGCGAGCCGGTCGCTGACATCGATCGACTGCTGGCTGTGGGCCAAGTCAAGCTTGGCTTAATGGATATGGAGTTCATGGTGGTGACACTGGGCGCCAAGGGCATTGCAGTATTGCGCAAGGACTCGCGCCTGCACGCGCCCGCGGTCGCCCGCCAGGTTTACGACGTTTCCGGGGCCGGCGACACGGTCATCGCAGTTCTGGCGTTGGCCATGGCATGCGATGTCGAGATCGAGACTGCGGGCCAATTGGCGAATCTGGCAGCGGGAATCGTGGTGAACAAGGTCGGCACGGTTCCCATTCAGCGGGGAGAGTTGCTGGGCGCCTTGTCGCAAGAAGTTGCCTTGCACATGGACGAGAAGGTCTTGCCGTTGGAGCGGCTGCTTTCCCGCGTGGCGGTGTGGCGATCTGCCGGCGATCGCGTGGTGTTTACCAATGGATGTTTCGACATCCTGCACGTCGGGCACATTACTTTGTTGGAGCGGGCGCGCCGCAAGGGCGATCGCCTGATTGTCGCACTCAACAGCGATGAGTCGGTGCGCCTGATCAAGGGACCGTTGCGGCCCATCGTGGGCGAACATGAGCGCGCGCGGGTTCTTGCCGCGCTCAGCACAGTTGAACGCCGTGGTCGTCTTCAAGGAAAGCACACCTTTGAAACTGATCGAGGCGATTCGCCCGGACGTGTTGGTGAAAGGTGGCGACTACCGCGAAGAGGCTGTCGTGGGGGCTCGCGAAGTGCGGGCCTGGGGAGGACGCGTCGAACTCATACCGTTGGTCGAGGGAATCAGCACGACACGCCTGATCGCGAAGGCCACGCCGGAACTTCCATCGAGGCCGGCCTCGTCCGCCATCATGGTTTGAGTCGTAGTTTGGAAAGGATCGATGCTGACGCCTCTGTTCTTGTCCGTCCGTGTACCCACCAAGTTGGCGATCTTCTGGCGCGCCCACCTGGCGCCCGCAACTTGGATCGGATCTCCCCGTCGCGAGGGGCTCTCGTTGCTTGTCATCCGGCTCGATGGGCTGGGCGACTTGGTCCTGACAACGCCTCTCTTCCGGGAGCTGAAGCGCGCCTTTCCCGGATCGTTTTGCACGGTGGTAGTGCAGGATGCCTTCCGCCCGCTTCTGGTAACCAACCCGAACATTGACGAGATCATCGGTTTGCGCCCGTTGCAGGCTGCGTGGCTGCCGGCGCGGCTGCGAACTCTGCTGTCCGTCCTGTTGCTGTATTGGGGCCGATTGCGAGGCAGGCGCTTCGACATTGCCATCTCTCCGAGGTGGGATGTCGATGACCGGCTCGCGACATTTCTGTGCTCGCTGGTGGATGCCGCGGAACGGGTGGGCTATACGGAGACGACGTCGCCTGCCAAGCAGCGGCACAATCGCGGATTCGACGCGGCATTTAACATCTGCCTTTCGGCGGGTCCGGTGCAACACGAAGTGCTGCGCAATCTTGAAATCGTAAAAGCCTTGGGCGGGAAGGCGGACAACAGCAAGCTGGAGATCAGCCTCACCAACCGGGACCGTGAGTTCGCGTCGAAGTTGCTGGCGAACGTACCCGCCTCGAGTGTGGTGGTCGCCGTCGGTATCGGCGGCGGTAGCGCCAGCCGCCGATGGCCGCTGGAAAATTATGCCGAGAGCCTGACGCGATTGGGGAAAGAGCGTCGCGTGCAGCCGGTGATCATTTGCTCGCACGACGAAAGGAAAGAGGCTTGCAAGCTTGCGAAACTCTTGCGCGGCGAGGCCATTATCGTCAGTGGCGCTCCGCTCCGTAAGGTGTGTGCCGTGCTGGAGCGCTGCGATCTTTTCATCGGAAACGACAGCGGCAGTGCGCATCTGGCCGGAGCGATGAACTGCAACGTCATCGTGATTTCACGGCATCCGAGTGGCGGCGATCCGAACCATGCCAATAGCCCCATCCGGTTTGCACCTTATTGCGATCGAGTGCGCGTTCTGCAACCTGCGGCAGGGCTGGATGCGTGCAAGACTGAGTGTCTTTCCTCGGAGCCGCATTGCATCAAAGCGATGTCGGTGGATCAGGTGGTTGCTGCCGCTGGCGAGATGCTGCGAAGAGATACACCTTCCGTGGCCTGCATCCAGGCGAATATGGCGCCTCCGCATAACGACGATTCGCGCCCAGCAATCAATACAGCCGCGGTCGGTGCTCTCAAAAAAGCGGCGGAACTTCCCAAGGCCGGGAAGAGCAGGCCTGCAAGGCTGCCTTGAAGCGGTACCAGCCATGTTCTCAGCGCACTTGCCGACATCCCGTTATGGCCGAATCGTGAAGGCGGTGTCTTCGGGCGCCGCTGCGAGGCTCTTGTCGGCGGGAATCACGCTGGTCTCGTTGCCCCTTGCCGTGCGCTATCTGGGAGCCGAACGCTATGGCGTATGGGCGACCATTACCACAACCGTAGTGTGGATCAACCTGCTGGACCTGGGCATCGCCAACACATTAACCAACAGCATCTCGCGGGCCTACGCGCGCGGCGACAAAGCTTCCGCCGCGCGCTATTTCACCAACGCGCTGCTGATCACCGGAAGTATCGCGGCGTTGGTGGGCGGAGTATTCGCCGTAGTCAGTTCTCGCGTGAACTGGATGAGGTTGTTCAACGTGAGCGCCAACGTGCAAGCCGCCGAGGTGAGAGATACGGTAGTGGTCGCCGCTGCGCTGATGTTGCTTGGCTTGCCCTGCAACTTGGGCGGGAAACTTCTCGCCGGCTACCAGGAACTGCATCGCAATAACTACGCCGTCTGCGCGGGCGCGGTGGCCAGCGTAATCGGGCTTGCCCTTGGTATCGCATGGCGCGTTTCGATGCCGGCGCTGTTTGTGATGTCGGTGGGCTGCCTGACATTTGCGAGCCTAGCTAATCTGATTTTTGTGGTGACGTGGAGCAAGCCGTGGCTTCTGCCGCGGCCAGCGCTCATCGACCGTTCGACCAGCAAGGAACTGTTTAACTCCGGCTCTTCATTCTTCCTGATTCAAGTGGCGGCGGTGGTTGTTTTCAGCTCCGACAATATCGTGGTCAGCCATTATCTTGGAGCGGCGGAGGTCACGCCCTACAGCGTCACCTGGCGACTGGTGGGACTGGCCGCGGTATTGCAGTCGCTCATCTTTCCCGCGCTCTGGCCTGCCTACGCGGAGGCTTATGCCAAGCGGGACTATGGCTGGATACGGCGCACTTTCTCCCTGACCATGAAAGGCACTGTTGTGCTCAATCTATGCTGCGTGGCTGCGTTGGTTGTTTTTGGCCGCACCTTGATTCGGGCGTGGGCGGGTCCTGCGGCGGGGCCAACGTTTTCCCTGTTGCTGGCGATGGGAGTGTGGGCGCTGATTAGCGGATTCATGAGCGTCGAATCCTGCTTGCTGGCGGCGCTGAACCGCACGCGTGAACAGGCCCTTCTGTCGATCGTGGCAGCGGCCGTGAATATCGCATTGTCCATCGCGCTGGTGCGGCACATTGGTTCGGTGGGGGTGATTGGGGGAACCATCCTGTCTTACCTCCTTGTGCTCGTAGTGCCGCAAAGCGTGATTGTGCGCAGTTTGTTTAAGAGGAAATTGGCGGCTGAGGAGGAGGCGCTTTTCGCCCGTCGCTTTTCGCCTTTCGCCTTTCGCTCTTCGCTCTTCGCCAAAACAAAGTCTCTCTACAGCTCGTCCGAGATTCGGAATTCAGATGTCGCCAACTCTGGCGGGAGCGGTTAAGTGGGGGCTAGTTTAACCTGCGGCAGACCAAAGCATTTTCAGAGTGGCTGTAGCTCGGGTAGAGCGGGCCTTCAGGCCCGCGTTAAGGGCGTCCTCACGACTCCGGTTTCAGCCGCTGAGGTCGACGACCTCAGCGGCTGAAACCATCTTCTTCCTGCCTTTAAACGCAGGCCTGACGGCCTGCTCTACCAGTACAATCCGGATACACCAACTCTGGAACTGCCTTAGC
>Ga0208714_1000488_pt1 | contig 11440 bp, 11 predicted proteins | sample NGESurshal072012_3_FD_184461 | JGI IMG/M metagenome (GOLD analysis project Ga0208714, IMG submission 184461) | Arctic peat soil microbial communities from Barrow, Alaska - NGEE Surface sample 415-1 shallow-072012 (SPAdes) | ecosystem: Environmental > Terrestrial > Soil > Wetlands > Peat ... | reverse complement strand
GGAAGGCCGACTACACAGCGACCCGCCCCAAGGTCGAGCGCAAGATCAGTCATCTGATGCGACGCCGCCACGGCGGCCGCCGCGCCCGGGTCCGCGGGCACACCAAAGTCGATGCCGACTTCACCCTGCTGGCTGCCGCAATGAACCTCGCACGACTCGCGACGCTCGGCGTCACCCACCACACCTCCGGGGAGCGGACCACGTAGGTCATGTCTCTCGTTGCCGGGGCGTGTCTGGCGGCGTGCACGTGGCCGTCATCCCGGTGGCGCGAGGCGGGCCTCGGTTAGCTCATGTATCGACATATGGCTTCATCGTCGGAAGGAGGCGCACGAACTCCTGAGCACGCTGCGCGTGGTCCTGCTGCGCGTCTGTCTGCTGCTCACGTATCTTGGGCGACGCCAGGAAGGCGGTTACCAGGAGCAGGATCGGCAGCAAGACTTCATACGCGAATGCAATCGCAGCCTTCTGAGCGGGGGCGCGGAGCCTCTGGTGGCCGCTCCGCGCGAAGGAGCGACCATCTCTGCGTCTCTCGGCAGGTCTGCCCGCCGAGGACTACGCGACGCAACGCCGGAGAACGAGAGGACCGACCTCGCCGCGTCCTGCGCGGCCCAGGCGAATCCGCTCGTCCGCCGGGGCGCCTACCGGGTCCGGGCCCACCATCGGAAGGTCGCCGAAGTGATCGCCGGCCGGCGGGTTGGAGATGAATGACAATCGTCCGCAGAGGCGCGCCCTTCCGGCGTGACGGCCGTTGCGGGCAGGGCGACGTGGCTGCTCCACGCCTGAAGCAGTCACGCCGGTGCGGCTGCCGCTGCGCGTCAAGGCAGGAGGCCGTCCATTATTGCGACAGGCTGCTCGGCGCCCTCGGCACGATGCTCACCCAGCGCCGGCCGTGCCGTCGGTGGGAAGATCGCACGTCTCGCTTGGATAGTTGGCTTTGGGCGCCGCGATGTTCGCCTGTGAGGTATCTCGCTGGTCGGAGGTGGTCATCGATGTGGGCAAGCCAGGAGCGTCCCGCGCCGGGGAGTCCGATCGCGGGCGGGGCCGACTGACCACGATCTGGATCATGGCGATGATCAGGACAGCCACGGTGAGCATGCGCTCGCTCGTGGGGATCTCGTGGAAGATGGCGTAGGTCTGAATCGATACAGCTATGGCTTGGACCGCGATCGCCAGCGCGATCGCCGACCATCCGGTGACCTCTCGCCGCTCGAGTCGCCCGGGGTGCGGTTCCCAAGCCGCGTAGGCGACGAGAATGGCGGCGCCCGCCCATGCGGCATCGTAGACGCCCCGATCATGAGAGTGCGCCAGAGCGTGCACCGAATTGATCGCGTCGGCAACCCCCATCACCGTGATCGCGATACCGAGCGCCAGCCACATCCGACCCGGGCGCCACCCCATCAGGGCAAACACACCGAGGATCGCACCCACGAGGATCACGTCGGCCAGCGGATACCCAAAGTCGAGCACGATGGCCAGCCCCGACGCGCTCGAGTGCTCCGCGACCGGCTGCAGGAACAGGGCCACCCAGGGCGTCGCAACGAGCAGCATCACCGCGACGCCGTCGATCCAGCGGTGAAGCTCGAAGCCAGGAACCCGTTCCCGGACCAGCAGCGCCAGCGCTGCGACGATCAGCGGATACCAGGCGAGCCAGAACACGTCTGAAATACTCGTCGACGGTGGTGCGGCGGCGTGCCCGAAGCGAATGCTCCAGATCGTGTCGCCGATAGCCCAGCTCGCGAGCGCGAGGGCGACAAGGAGCCACGCTGCGCGGCTCCGGCCCTGGCGCAACGATCCCCCGAGACAGGCGAGCGCAGCGCACCACAGCAACCCATCGTTGACCCAGTAATCAAAGAGGCCGTCGACGCCCCGGCCGCCCAGCCCGAGGCCCTGGTGGGCAGCGTAAAGTGCGATCAGCACGGCCATCATCGGCCAGAGGACGCCGATAGGCGGGACACGCAAACGCGGGCCCCGCCGCCAGGCCGCTTGACTCTCCACGGACAGAGACTAGCCGGAGCATTCTGGCGCGCGGAATCAGACCTCACTGTGCGGCATCCGCGGCTCACCAGACCAAGGAGCGGTTCCGCGACGACGCCATGCTCGGCGATGTCGGCGATGTCGCGATGTCAGGTAGAGCCGGCGCTCGCAGCGCGAGGTGGGACGATCCCATTCACGTGTCCAACCAGCGCAGCCGCTCGAGCCCTATGGCGACCATGCGCCGACGCGGTGGACCGCTCCCGTTTGGACAGAGGGCGGTCGCGCAGGGATGCCGCGGCGCGAGGCCTGGTGAGGCCTCTATCGGCCGCGTGACGCGTCGTCCGGCGCTGCCTGCGCGTGTGTCGTGCGCGCTTTGGTCGTGGCGGATCCCGATGCGATTCGACGAGCTGCCATGCTGGGAGTTGCCCACACGATGCGTGAGGAGACAAATGGCCGCATATCTCGTTCTGATGCAAGAGATCGATGACGTTGACCGGTACCGCAGCGAGTACCTGCCGGCGGTGAGGCCGTTCCTGCAGAAGTACGGTGCCGAGATGCTGGTCGCAGGCTCCGACGCGGAGCCCGCCGAGGGTGAGCCGCCGAACAGCACCGTTGTGATCCGCTTCGCCGACCCCGAGACAGCCTGGGGGTTTCTGATCTGAACGACCCCGGCTATCAGCCGGTGAAGGAGATCCGGCTGAGCACCACCTCGCGGACACAAATGGTGGTCGCGCCCGAGTTCGCACCGGCCGGGTAACGGCGCGCGTCGGCGGCCGACGCTCAGAGGTCGATACGTAGGGCGCGGTCGGATGCCGCGGGACTGACGGGCGCATACGGCGAGTTGTCGCCGCTGCCGGCGATCGGATGGTCGCGACCGAGTTCCGAGGGCGGCTCAGACAAACCGACCGCCGCCTCGCCTTGTTTGAGTGTTCGGCTGGCCGCGTACGGCGATTGCTTTCGCACGTCCGGACATCTGGGACTTCACGATCGCGTCGGCGACCGAGCGCTCGTCCCGCGCCCGATCCGGTCCGTCGCGACGCCGCACGGCTGGATCGTCGCCAAACCAATCGCCAGCTCCAAGGCGCCACCGCGAGGAAAGCAGACGTACGGACGTGCGATCGCGTCAGCCCGCGCGGGACTGGGCTAGGCTGCTAACCGTGTTGCGCCTTGGAAGCTGCGTCAGGCCAGCCGGTGGAAATCCGGTCCGGGTCGCGATCCCCAAGCCGCACCGCCGTACCGGCAACGGGCGATACCGACCCTCACGAAGCGCGCGGGCTGCGACTGCAGCCTCGTCGAAGCAACAATCGGGGAGCCGAGCCGCTCATGTCACGGTGAAGGCCATGTCCGCCAGTCCTGGTTCCGGATCGCTGCGCGGCACCAATCGCTATCCGGGACCCTCGTCGTGACCATCAGGAAGACCATCGGTAAGCCGTGTGCGGGAAAACTGCACGCACGGATTGAAGGGGAACGGGGAAACGGGCCTAAACGGCACCGCGCCCCTGACTATCAATGACCGCCACCCGCGTGCTCCAGCTCGAGCCGGCTGCCGTGCCGGAGTGGGAGGCCGAGGATTTGATGACAGCACGGCTGGCGACCGAGCTTGAGCCGGCCGGTCCCGGACAGGCCGAGCAGATGCTCGGACGGATGCGACTGGAGCTACCCGACACGCTCGACCATCGCGAGCTCGTCAGCTACTCGGCCGCGCGCGGGACGCCGCTGGAGGAGACGTTCGTCCCGGATCTGACGAAGTTCGACTTCCATCTCGTCGAGATCCCGTTGAACATCCTCATCCCGGACGGTGGCGACGGCGGTCAGCGCCGACTCGTGAGGCTGCGCGTAGCGGCCGGGATCGAGGCCGGCGAGGGGGCGGTCGCGGTCGCGTACGACCTGTTTCCGCGCGACCAGTCGACGGTCGTCGAGCACCATCCGGGCGACCTGACGATCGACGTCGCCAAGGCGCTCACGTTCGTGGCGCCGGTCGTCGGCGATGCACTGGGACTGAAGCTGAACATCCCGATCCGATGGCACACCGAGACCGTGCAGATCCGGACCTCGGACCGGATGAGCAACCCGGTGGAGTGGTACGTGACCGATGCCGCGATCAACCAGGGCTTCACCTCGTACTTGATCGCGCGCGTCCCGAAGGGCGCGCCGGTGTCGTTGCGGACCCAGGTCTGGTGCGAGCTGCGCCGGCCAGGGCTGATCGGCAAGGTCACCAAGGCGACCTACCGCTCCGGCGAGGTGCTGTATCCGCTCGCCCCCAGCCCGTGAAGGGCTACACGCCGGCCGAAGGGCTCCCAGCGCATCAGAGCAGTCCGGTCGCGGAGCTGTCCCGCCACTTCGCTCTTGGCTTCGAGCGGATCGATCTGGGTCGCAAGATCGACGAGCACGTCGCGGCGCTGGAGCCCGCGTGCCGCGACGACGAGGATTACTGGAGGCTGGCCGAAGAGCTCGACGAGATGACTCGCTGGTTCCGCGGTCCGGCGTACTGCCTGACCTTCACGTTTCAGACGCTGACCCAGCGGCGCCGGCATCGGGCTCACGTGGTGGCCTCGCTGCTGTTCGCCGATGCCCAGATCGGCCTCGCCGAGGACCGCTCGCTCAACTCGACGGAGGTCGCCTGGCACACGCTGCGCAAACTGATCGAAGCCGATCCGTCGATCGAGCCGGCGCTGGCCGGCGTCCGCGACGACGTGGTCCGCCGGCTGCGGCTTCATCACCGCTTCTACGCAACGTGGAGCCGGCCGTTCGGGTACCTCACCTGCAACCCGCTTGCGGAGCATCTCTACAACCAGCGGGTCTTCGCCAGCCTATCGGGCGCGTATCCCGACTTCACTGCGCGGTTGCGCACAGGGGTGCCATGGGAAGAGCGCTTGGTGGCGTTGCGCGAGATCGCCGCTGAGGCTCAGGCCCGTGAGGACGCCTACCACTGGCTGGTGGCGCGGCGCTTCGCCGCAGTTGATGCCGGCGCCACCGGCGAGCTCGATCGGGCCGCCGCCGAGCTGCAGAAGCTGGCGAGCGACGTGCGCGCTCTCAACCTCGAGGCCGAGATCGGTCACGTCCTGCGCCAGCGCGCGTGGGTGCTCGCCCACATCGGCGAGCTGCGCGAGGCGGCGGCGGAGCTCGAGCGCGCGATGCAGGAAGAGCAGCCCGTCGACATGCTCGGGTACTGGTACGCGTTGACTGCCCGGGAGCTGGGCGACGTCCGGATGCGCAAAGCGCCAGAACATCCGTCCGGTCCCGCGGTCGCCCTGGACGGTGCACTCAAGGCATACGGTGGCGGCCGCCGCCTATTCGACGTCGTGCTGGCGGGTGGCGGCCCGCCGGCCGCCACCACGATCAAGCGCCAGATGCTGCGCTCTTACAACGACAACGCGCTCGGCGTCGCGCTCGCGCTCGACCGGCCGCTCGATGCGCTAGCGGAGGTCGAGGCCAGCGGGCCTCGCGGGCTCGGCGACACGCTGGCTGAGATCCGCGCGACGGCGGCGCTTCCGGGGGACGACGCGGAGGAGTTCCTGCAGACGCGCGCGGTATTCGAGCGCCACCTGACCTCGGTGCCGGAGAGCTTCGAGCAGTACCTCGCTGAGCTTCCCGCCCAGTACGCGGCGCGCTACCGGTACGAGGCGGTGCGCAGCGAGCTGCGGGTGCTCGGCGGACGTCACGGCGACGAGGTGGCGCAGCGGCTGCTCGCCCGCCGGGGCGACGACCGTCTGGTGCTCGCGTTCTTCCTCGGGCCGAGCATCTCGAGTCGCGCGCTGCTGCTCGACCTCGCGGACGCGAGTCTCGAGCACGTCTTGCTGCTCGCAACCGAGCAGCCGCTGCGCGACGCCAACGCCGCCTACGCGCAGGCGCTGGCTGCGGCAGCCGCGCTGCCCGATCCGGCGCCCGCGGCGCGCCGGGCGCTCGATGCGCACCTCGACGCCGTGGCCACGGTGCTGGCACCTGCGCTCGAGCTGCTTGCGACCAAGGCCGCGGGCCGCCGGCTGATCGTCGTGCCGCAGATGCAACTGGGCGCGGTGCCGTTCGGAGCGCTGCCCGTGGGCGGCGGCCCGCTGATAGACCTTGTCACCGACCTCGCGTTCGCACCGAGTCTCGGGCTGCTCGCTGACCTGCTCGAGGCGCCCGCGTTGGATGAGGGAACTCCCAGCCCGGGCGTGACCGTGATCCACGATACCTCCGGCACGCCGTTCTTCGCCGGCACTATCCACGCTCTTGCCGGCCGCCGCACGGTGCGCTCACTCGACGACCCGTCGACCGTCGAAGCGCTTGAGGCGATCGGCACGAGCGCCGGGGAGGACACCCTGTTCGCGTGCCACGGTGTGTTCGACCCCGAGCATCCGGCTGCGAGTGCGCTGCGGATCGGTGCCGGTGAGGGGCTGTCGCTGTCGGAGCTGTCGGGCGAGCTCGCGCTTCCCCGCTGCCGCTGCGTCGTGCTCGGCGCGTGCGAGAGCGGACTGGCGCGCTCGGAGATCCTCAGCGAGCACATCGGCCTCGCCGGCGTGCTCCTGTCGGCGGGTGTCCGGAACGTCGTGGCGAGCCTGTGGGAGATCAACCAGCTCGGCACCGCGGTGCTGCTCGCGGACTGCCTCGCTGCGCTCGGCGACGGCGCCGACGTTCCCGCGGCGCTGACCGCCGCACAGCGATCGCTGCGGGCGATGACCCGCGACCAACTGGAGGGCTGGATCGGGATCAACCTGCCAGGGCTGCTCGCGGCGGTGAGGCCGATCATCGACGCAATGCCGCCGGCGCCGTTCGCCCATCCGGCTGATTGGGCGGGGTTCGTCGCCTCGGGGCCGGGCCCGCCGCGCGCAGCGGGCGGTCGCTTCACATCGGCATGAGTGATGCAGAGCGTGGGAGCCGGGTCGCCGCGCCCCTGCTCGGTCGGGCTACCCGCCCACGACACCTGTGCTTGGGACCTAGGCACGCGGCTTCACGAAGCTCACATGGACCACGCCCGGCGGGCGATGCAGCCCAAGCACGAGAGCGCTTGAGCTTCCAATCGAAATCTGACATGCAATCCGATCACGCCCGCAACGAGCTTGATCATTGCCTCCTTGGCGAGGCTGGGCCCGGGTTGGCTGGTGCGTAGGCGACGACCGCTTTGCTCACCGCGACATCGGCGAACTCGCGATCGCAATGGCGACGTTTCGTGTGCGCGGCCCCTGCGAGTTCGCTGACGGTCGGGACGAGCGCATCCGTCGCTCTGGCCGCGCGGGTCCCGATCGCGAGGGGCGACGGCAGCGCGGAAGCCGAGCCCGAGCGCTCGCAGCGTGTCTGCTGGCTTCGTGTGCGGCCGCCTGCCCGCCGTCGCTCCCTTCCCGAGTTTGTCCGGAAGCAGCGGCGGTTGTGAGTGGCGGCGGCGCCCAGATCCGACGCTGACGGTCATGGCGCTGGCGCTGCGGACGGCTTCCCACGTGGCATGAGCCGCCCTCGCAAACAGCCATCGCCGCCCGTGCTGGGCGGCGCACGGTGATGATCCTGACGGCGGGCGCACATATCAGTGCGGCGAGCAGACAAGGCTCCATGTCTATCCCTCCCCCGGTGACGTTGGGAAGTCGCACGCGACGGTCGCGGGCTGGTACGTGAGTGATCTCGAGGAAGTTGTCGATGATCTGACCGCCAACGGCGTCGGGTTCGAGCACTACGACCAGGCGCAGATCGCGACCGATGAGAAGGGCATCGCGGTCGTGGGCTCCAGCAAGTTCGCGTGGTTCAAGGATCCCGACGGCAATACCCTCGGCCTACTCCAGGACTAGCGGCGAGGCCTGGCCAGGGCGTGGCTCCTCTCCAGATCACGATCAAGACTTGAGCTAATCCGGGGATCGGCCTAGCTCTGGCGGGGAGCATGAAGGCACTCGGCGCCGGCCCACACCACGTGCTCAGGGCTGCGGGGTTGCGGATAGCGTGAGCCTGGTGGACGTTCCGGAGACTCGTTACGCACGCAGCGGTGATCTGCAGATCGCCTACGAGATGGTGGTCGAGGGACCGCTCGACGTCGTTCTGGTTCCGCCGTACCTGTCGAACATCGAGATGTACTGGGATCTGCCGTTCTTCTCGCGCTTCTTCGGCCGGCTCGCGTCGTTTTCTCGGCTGATCTTGTTCGACCGGCGCGGGAGCGGGATGTCCGATGGGCTTGCTGGGGCGACCCCGCTGGAGGAGCAGATCGATGACGTCCAGGCAGTGATCGACGGGGTCGGCTCCGAGCAGCCGGCGCTGTTTTCGTATGCTGAGGGATGCGGTTTGACGGCGCTGTTCGCGGCCTCCCATCCGGACTTGGTGCGGGCAGTCGTCCTGGTGTCGCCGCAGCCCCGGCTAGTGGCAGGACCGGGGTACGAGTGGGCCCCGAGTGTCGAGCAGCGCGCTGCGTTCGTTCAGGCCATCGTTGAGTCTTGGGGCACCGACTCGCCCGCGAACCCTTTGGCTGTCCTTGTTGGCGGTCAGGACGAGCGGCTGCGACGTCTGATGGCGCGCTTACAGCGTTTTGCGATGAGTCCTGCTGCCGCTGCTGCGTCGCTGGCGATGATCGGCGAGACCGATGTACGTGACGTGCTGCCCAGCGTGCAGTGCCCGACGCTGGTGCTGCGTCTCGAGGACGACACGTACCTTGACGAGCGCCACTCGCGCTATGTCGCCGAGCACATCCCCAACGCCCGCTATGTGCAGGTTCCTGGGGATGGGCCGTTTTGGCTCGGCGCGGAAGACACGGTCGCTGATGAGATCCAGCACTTTCTGACCGGTGTGCGGCGGCCGGTCGTCAGCGACCGCGTGCTCGCGACGGTGCTGTTCACCGACATCGTCGGCTCGACCGAGCGTGCCGCCGAGCTCGGTGACAGCCAATGGCGGTCGCTGCTTGAGCGCCACGACGTCCAGGTGCGCGAGGAGGTCGAGCACCATCGAGGGCGGTTCGTGAAGTCGCTCGGCGACGGAGCGCTCGCGGTGTTCGATGGTCCCAGCCGCGCGATCAGCAGCGCGATCGCGATCCGCGACGGGGTCCATGACCTGGGCCTGGAGATTCGCGCCGGTCTGCACACCGGCGAATGCGAGCTGTTCCCCGATGACGACGTCGACGGGCTCGCAGTACACATCGGCGCGCGCGTCAGCAGCCTCGCCGGACCCGGAGAGGTGCTCGTCAGCAGCACAGTCCGCGATCTCATCGTCGGCTCGGCCCAAACACTGATCGACCGCGGCGACCACGACCTCAAAGGCGTCCCCGGGCCGTGGCGGATCTTCGCCGTTGAGACCTAGACAGTCTACTGTCTGCGGAACGACAGGAGACACGCCGCCGACGCGGCAACGGCTACCTTCTGCCCTGCCGATTCCGCACTGAGAACGGCCGCGGGGCGTCCGACCTGCTCCTCTCATGTCTCGGGCATCCGGCATCGGCCCGCGGAGTCCGTCGCTTGCGGACCCGAGGTCCGCGGCGCGGCCCGCGTACCTGGGGCGGTCAGACTCTGATCACCGGGACCAAGGAGAACGCGCTGAAGTCCGCGTCCTGGGTCACGACTGCGGCGTTGTGCTGCAGCGCGGTTGCGGCGATCCAAGCGTCGTGGCGGCGGAGCTTTCGGCCAGCTCGTAGCTCCTCATCGGCGATCTGGGCGAAACACGACGCTGTCACGTCGTCGATCGGGAGCAATGGATATTCCGAGCGGACCCGTGAAAGGGTTCGTAGCCGGACCGCTCGTGCCGTTGGATCGCCCGCGCGCAGGACGCCAAGTTCGAGCTCAGCCGCGGTGACGACGGATACGGCGATCTCGTCGGGCAGGTCGCCGAGGGGACGACCGGCTTCGCGCGCGATGAATACCGAGGTGTCCGCGACTGCCCGGCTCATCATCCATCGACAAGCGCGCCGCGAACGTCCGCGAGGTCCGAAAGGAGCTCCGCGTCGGCCCCAGCTTCCTCAACGATCGACCGCAGCGTATGGGAGGGCACCCATGGACTTCGCTCGCGCGAGTGCGGAACGATGTCGGCGACCGGCAGCCGGTTGACGGTCAGCGACAGCGTCTCCCCCGACCGGACGGCGGCGACAACGTCCGCAGTGTGGTTCCTCAAGTCTCGGACGGATATCTGTCTTGCCACATCCTTCAGCGTAGCACGTGATGCTACAGAGTGCTACGCGCCGAGCGGAAGCGTCAAGCGCTGAGGAGAGCGGGCGCCCGTCTTGGATTGCTCGACGATGAGCCGCTGATGGTGGACGTCCACCAAACGCCAGCGCAGCCTCTCAGGCGGTCGTCCTTGCACGGCGCGGTCGCAATGCCATGTTTTCGGTCGCCCCGGCGTCCGGACCTCCTTTGATGTTCGGACGAGCCTGCCGGCGCAAGGGCCGGCGTCCCCCTATGCGCGGAAGGGATATCTACCGCGCAGACGGAGCTGACCAGGAGCCCGGCGTCGTGCCTTTCAGAGAAGCTGCCGGAGATTGTCGCGGTCGATCCCGGCGTCGCGGAGGATCCCGGCGAGCGTCCCGCGCTTGAGTTCACGATGAAGCGGGACCACTAGCGCAATCGTGCGCTCGTCGTGTTTGAGGCGCACATGGCTACCGCGCTGGCGAAGGGCAACCCATCCGACCTTTCCGAGAGCGTCGATCAGCTGCTGGCCAGATAGGACTGGCAGCCGCTCGCTCACGCGGGCAGCGGCAGCGTGCGCCGAACGATCCCCATCTCGAGCGAACGACCGTCCTCGCGCAGCCCCTCGACGTAGAGCTCCAGCGCTTCGCGGGCACTTTCGGTCGCTTCCTCAAGCGTGTCGCCTTGGGTGTGGAGCCCGGGGAGCTCCGGCGCATAGACGTGGTAGCCGCCCTCCTGCTGGGGCTCGAAGACGAACTCGACCTCTTGCGCAGGTTCCATGCTCACAGGGTACCGGCAGACCAGGAGCCCGGGACCGACGTTCTCGAAGCGGATGCGCCCCGCGGGCATCGTCCTCGGCTCGCCGGCTCGCCGGCGCGCGGAGGTGCCGTGCTCTCAGCAGAAGTCGCATGTCGCTCGCACGGTGCCGCCTCCGTTGAAGCGCGCGTAGCTGACAGGTCTTCCCGTCGCAGGACAGGTCGGTTCGAATAGCAGCCACCATCAACCCGTTCAAAGGGAGGATTCATGGAATCCGTGCTGCTGGACGCTGCAGGTCATCGCCGCTCGCCGGCGACGATGCCCGGTTATCACCGCGGCCGTCCGCTGCGCAACAAGGGCGAGGAGTATCCGGCCGATCCGCCCACCGTCGAGGAGATCGTCGCTGTCATGCGCGCCGTCGGTGACCGTCCCGACGGTCACCGGCTTCGCGCGCTGATCGTGCTGCTGTGGCGTGCCGGGCTGCGGATCAGTGAAGCGCTCGCTCTCCAGGAGAGCGACCTGGACAGCGGCCGCGGCGCCGTACTCGTGCGGTGCGGGTTATGCCGAATTCGGCATTAGCCGTGTTATGCCGAGGCGCGCGTAATGCCGAATAGGGTGACTGACCGTCACGTTTTCGCTGCTCAGCAGTG
>Ga0208714_1000487_pt1 | contig 11458 bp, 9 predicted proteins | sample NGESurshal072012_3_FD_184461 | JGI IMG/M metagenome (GOLD analysis project Ga0208714, IMG submission 184461) | Arctic peat soil microbial communities from Barrow, Alaska - NGEE Surface sample 415-1 shallow-072012 (SPAdes) | ecosystem: Environmental > Terrestrial > Soil > Wetlands > Peat ... | reverse complement strand
ATCCGGGTCCTCCTTCGTCGCGGATCTTTGGAAGGACCCACAGCGTCGGCTGTGACCCGGATGCCTACTCAGCTGTTCGGGAGGTGTTGAGGCACGTCACCTAGCGCCGGGGCCGCGCCTCTGCGCAAACAGCGTCCTGCTTGTGAACATCGTGTGACGATTTGCAAACAGGCGTGCCGGGGTCCTCGTGCTCCCCTAGACTGCACGGCAATGACGGAGAGCATCACCGCCTCGGACGTGGCGGCGCCGTCGGGCCCGGGAGGCGCTTCCTCAGCGTTGCGTATCGCCGTGTTGGACCGCGACAGCGGCTTCATCCAGGTTCTCTCAAAGCGCCTGGACCGGCTCGGCTGGGAGCACCGCGTGCTCGCCAGCCCAGTGCCTGCCGACACCGTCGTCTCGATGCGCCTGAGCGCGCTCGTGGTCGATCTCGCGGTGCTCGGCCCGCAGGCGTGGGAGTGGCTGGAGCGCCTGTGCGGGGCGCTGCCCGACCTCGGCATCGTCGTCTGCACCGGCCCGTCGACCGTCGCCCAGCGCGTGCGCGGGCTGCGACTGGGCGCCGACGACTGGATCACCAAGCCCTGTCACCCCGAGGAGGTCATCGCGCGGGTGCAGAGCGTCGTGCGACGCCGGCGCCGGCCCAGCGGCCGCACCGAGTCAAAGCCGCTGATGGCCGGCGAGGTGGAGATCCTCTCCGACCGCTTCCAGGCGTTCGTCGGCGAGTCGAGCCTCGACCTCACCCGCCGCGAGTTCGAGCTGATCGAGCTGCTCGCCGCCGCCGAGGGCCGCGTGCTCGAGCGCGAGGAGATCTACTCGCGCCTGTGGGGCTACACGATGGTGCGCGGCGACCGCTCGGTCGACGTGTTCGTGCGAAAGCTGCGCCAGAAGCTCGAGAAGGCCTCGCCGCGCTGGCGCTACATCCACACGCACTTCGGCATCGGCTACCGCTTCGCGGCGGAATCGCTGGACGTCGACTCGGTCGAGGTCGACGTGCCGGCCTCAGTTCCCGCCGCCTGGGACGCCCGCGATCAGGGCAAGCTCGCGCGGGCGCATCAGGACCGCGAGCTCACCCCCGACGCCCTCTAGGCGCACAACCGCCAGCCCGCCCTTCTTCAGGTCGATGCGGCCGCCGGTGAGGTCCGCGACCGTGCGCGACAGATCGGGCTCGTGACCGACGATCAGCAGGCGTCCGTCGGCGCCGATCGTCGAGAGCGCATCGAGCGCCTGGCGCCCGTCGAAGCACGAGGCCAGCGGCTCGTGGGAGCGCAGCAGCTCGCGTTGGCCCTGCTCCCAGTGCTCGGCGGCGAGCTCAGCCGTCTGGCTGGCACGCATCTTGGGGCTGAACAGAACGGCCTCGAAGGCCACGTCCATGCGCGACAGAGCCGCGCCCGCCGCACGCGCCTGATCCTCGCCGCGCGCGGTAAGGCGCCGTTGGGAGTCCGAGCGCGTTCCGTGCGGCTCGGCCTCGGCATGACGTAGTACCCAGAGCTGACGAGCCATTGCCAGCCGCCCACCCTACCGCGTGCGGTCCGGCGGGTGTGACCAGCGCGTTGCCGTGCGCGGCGAGCCGCCGCCTGACGCGTGCGAGGATCCTCGCGCCCGCCGGGAAATCGGCCGTGAGGGTGTAGCTTGAGGAGCACATGAGCAGCAGTCTCGAGCACAACTCCAACGAGCGATCTGCCAGCGCTCCGGGCGCCGAGGCCGATCTCCACGACCCCGCGCTCTACCTCAATCGCGAGCTCTCCTGGCTGGACTTCAACGACCGCGTGCTGCAGCTCGCCGAGGAGGCGCGCCTGCCGCTGCTCGAGCGCGTGAAGTTCTGCGCGATCTACACGACCAACCTCGACGAGTTCTACATGGTGCGCGTGGCCGGCCTGCGCGATCAGATCGACGCGGGCGTGGAAAACCCCGGCCAGGACGGGCGCACGCCGTCGCAGACGATCGCGCTGATCCGCGAGCGGGTGCTCAGCCTCGGCAAGCGGCTGACAGACTGCTTCGAAGGGGAGCTGCGCCCGGCGCTCGCCGACCAGGACATCCAGCTCGCCGGCGTGCGCGAGCTCGACGAAGAGCGCCGCGCCGAGCTCGCCGCGCTGTTTGCAAAGAAGATCTTCCCGGCGCTCACACCGCTCGCGGTGGCTCCCGGGCGGCCGTTTCCCTACATATCGAACCTCTCCCTCAGCCTCGCCGTGCTCGTGCGCGACCCCGCCACCGACCAGACGGTCTTTGCGCGCGTGAAGGTGCCGACGGAGATCCTTCCGCGCTTTGTCGCGCTCAAGCAGCCCGACGCCGGCCAGGTGTTGCTGGTTCCGCTGGAGGACGTGATCGCACACCACCTCGATGCGCTCTTCCCGGGAATGGAGATCGCCGACTACAACGTCTTTCGTGTAACCCGCGACGCCGATCTGGAGGTCTCAGACGACGCCGCCGATCTGCTGCAGGCCGTCGAGGACGAGCTGCGGCGGCGGCGCTTCGGGGAGATCGTCCGCGTCGAGGTCGGCGCCGACTGCTCACCGCGGCTGCTTTCGGAGCTGTCCGGGCTGCTCGGCGTGCACGACGAGGAGGTCTACCCGGTCGACGGGCTGCTCGACATGGGCGCGCTGTGGCAGCTCGTCCGGCTCCCCGGCCACGCCGAGCTGCGCCAGGAGTCGCTGGTGGGGATCACCCATCCACGCCTGCTGCGTCACGAGGACGAGCGCCCCGACGTGCTCGGAGCGATGCGCGAAGGCGACCTGCTCGTGCACCACCCCTATATCTCCTTCGCCACTTCGGTCGAGCGTTTCGTTGAGCAGGCCGTGGCCGATCCGAACGTGCTGGCGATCAAGCAGACGGTCTATCGCACCAGCGACGACTCGCCGCTCGTCCCCGCGCTGATCGACGCCACCGAGCGAGGCAAGCAGGCGGTCGCGCTGGTCGAGCTCAAGGCGCGCTTCGACGAGGGCATGAACATCCACTGGGCGAAGGCGATGGAGGAGGCCGGCGTGCACGTCGTCTACGGCCAGCCGTCGCTGAAGACGCACGCCAAGTGCGTGCTCGTCGTGCGCCGCGAGGGCGACGGCGTGCGCAACTACGTGCACATCGGCACCGGCAATTACCACTCGGCGACCGCCCGCCTGTACACGGACTTCGGCCTGTTCACGACCGACGAGCAGATCGGCGCCGACGTCGCGGACATGTTCAACTACCTGACCGGCTACGGACGCCCGCTGCACTACCGCCGCGTGCTGATGGCCCCCGATCAGCTGCGCGACGGCATCCTCGCGCAGATCGAGCGCACGATCGAGACCCACAGCGAGGGCTCGCCGGCGTCCATCACGATGAAGATGAACTCGCTCGTCGACGGACGCTGCATTCGCGCGCTGTATCGCGCCTCCCAGGCCGGCGTTCAGGTTGACCTCAACGTGCGCGGCATCTGCTGCCTGCGCCCGGGCGTGCCGGGGATCTCCGAGAACATCCGAGTCGTCTCGATCGTCGGGCGCCTGCTCGAGCACTCGCGCGTGTTCGCCTTTCAGCGCGACGGGGAGCACACCATCTACATCGCCTCGGCCGACCTGATGCCGCGCAACCTCGACCACCGCGTCGAGCTGGCCGTCCCGATCCAGTCGCCCGAGCTGCGCGCCGAGCTGCTCTACACGCTGCAGCGCGCCTTCGCCGACAACCAGAACTCTTGGGAGCTCGACGAGGAAGGCCACTGGGACAGACGTGCCCCGGCGCCAGGCGAAGCATCACACAGCCTGCAGCTCGAGCTGGCCGAGCACTACGCTGGGCGGGCCGTCGAGCAGCGCGTCAGGTCGGAAACCACGCCGTCCTAGGGTTGCGGGCGGCAGTGTAGGACGACGTTTCTGTCAACAGAGCCATCCCGCTCATAGCCCAGGGGCGCAAGTTCGTCGGCCACCCAGGCCGGTTCGGGCAGGGTCTCCAACACGATCAGCGGCCGGCAGCGCTCGATCGTGGCCTTGGCGCCTTCCAGCGCATACTGCTCGTGACCCTCGACGTCGAGCTGGATCACAGCCACGCGCCGGTCAGCTGGGACGATTCGATCGAGAGCCACCACTTGCACTTCCTCTTTCGGGGGGCCGGCGGCGCTCAACGGATTGACGAGCAGACGACTCGCTCCTCCCAGCGGCACGCCGTCCTTGCCGGCGGTCTGCAGCAATGCGCTACCAGGCTTGCTGCCCAAAGCCGCGTGCGTGAGGGTGACGTTCTCGAGGTCGTTGAGCAGCGCGGTTATCTGCGCACAGCGAAAGTTCTCGCTGCTCGGCTCAAACGCCCAGACGAGTGCCCCACCGCTGCGCGAATGTGCGAGCGCGGGGAGGAAGTCGCCGAAGAAAGTGCCCGCGTGGATGACGTCACCGCGGGGATCGGCGCGGCGGATCAGATCCAGCGTGTCGGCCTCCCATACGTGCGATTGAATGATCGTTTCTGCAACCGGCCGATGTCGCGAGGCTTGCGGGACGCAGTAGGTGCCATGTTCGTTGGTGGCGACGATGCAGTTGAGCGCCCCGGCGGGCAACGGATCGACTTGGAGCCAGGGTGCTTCGCCGGTCGCCGACCGATGGCCCCTCGTGATCAGTCGCCGCAGGCGTCGCTGGCGCCAGAAGATCCAGCTCATGACGCGCCTGATACGTCGCTTGGTCGTCGGAGAGGCGCGCCGTCGGGCTTGCTCATTGGCTTGCCCGACCAACTCCTTCACCCCCCCACCGCATCGTCACAGCCTAGCCAGGCCGCGCCTCGCCGAGCTCGTCCAGCGCGGCTTTGAGGTCATCGACCGACTGATAGTCAAACCCGAGTAGGTGGTCGTGGCGATGGCGCACGATGCCCTGCTCGTCGATCACGATCACCGCCCGCTTGGTCCCCAGCCGGGGGGAGAAGGCGCTGTAGGCCTTTGCCACGTCCTTGTCGACGTCCGCCAGCAGCGGGACGTTCAGGCCGTGCTTGGCGACGAACTCCTCGTGCGAGGCCAGATCCTGCGAGGAGATCCCCAGAACCGTTGCATTGAGCGATGCGAAGTCTCCGCCGCGGTCGCGATAGGAGCAGAACTGTTTGGTGCAGACCATCGTGTTGTCGCCCGGGTAGAACAACAACACGACGCGCTCGCCGCGATGCTCGGACAGATGAAACGGACCATCTGTGCCGGGCAGCTCGAAGTCCGGCGCTGGCTCACCCACCTGTGGGGTCTTGGCCATCTTGCTTTCTCCTGTCATCGAAGCTCGCGGGGGCCCAGCATAACGAGGCGAACGTCGGGCGCCGGGCGCAGGCGAGCGTGGCGCTAGCCTCAGCGATGATGGACGAATCGCTGGCTGGCCAGCTACTGCTCGCGTCCCCCTCGCTGCGCGACCCCAACTTCGAGCGCAGCGTCGTGCTGATCGGCGTCCACAGCGCCGACGGCGCGATGGGCATCGTGCTCAACCGCCCCTCCGATGTGACCGTCGGCGAGGCCGCACCTCAGCTGGAGGAGGCAGTCAGCGACAGCGAGCGCGTGTACGTCGGTGGACCGGTACAGCCGAGCTCGATCGTGTTCCTCGCGGAGTTTCTCGACCCCACGCCGGCCGGGCTGCTGGTGCTCGGCCGGATCGGCTTTCCCACGCCCGAGGCGGAGATCGGCGAGCTGTCCCAGGCCACCGAGCGGGCGCGCGTGTTCGCCGGGTTCGCCGGCTGGGGCGAGGGGCAGCTGGAGGCCGAGATCGCGCAGGGCGACTGGATCGCCCAGGCAGCCCTCCCCGACGACGTCTTCACCGAGGTTCCCGAGCGGCTGTGGAGCGACGTGCTCACGCGCATGGGCGGAAGCTACGCGCTGGTCGCGCGGATGCCTGCCGACCCGAGCGTCAACTGAGCCGAGCCCCCGCCCCCGGTCCGGCGCCGTTGCCCTGGCGGGAATCTCCGATCGCCCGCCGCGCTAGAGTCGTTGCGACACCGTTCGTTCCCCGCGGACGGCTAGCCTTTGCTCAGTCCCTCGGCCCTCCCCAGGCCAAGCTCTCCGGAGGACTCCGTCATGCTCAAGCTCGCTCGCTGGTCGACAAGCCACCGCAAGTACGTCCTGCTCGGCTGGGTCATCCTGCTGGTCGCAATCAACGTGCTCGCGCAGTCTGCGGGCACGTCCTACTCGAACAACTTCACGCTGCCCAACTCCGACGCGCAGCGCGCGGCTGACCTGCTGCGGCGCAGCTTTCCCTCCCAGGCGGGCGACCGCGACACGATCGTCTACAAGGTCAGCTCCGGCTCGGTGCTCGACCCGGCGGTCAAGTCGCGCATGAGCGCGATGTTCGCCCGCGTCGCCAAGCTTCCGCACGTCGCCGACGTGATCAGCCCATACGCCGGCGCCGCCTCGGGCAAGTCGATCTCCGCAGACGGCCGGATCGCGTTTGCCACGGTCGTGTTCAACGAAAAAGCCAACAACCTCCCCAAGGAGGCCGGCGAACGCGTGGTCCACGTCGCCCGCGCGGCCGGGCGGACGGGACTGCAGGTGGAGCTCGGCGGCCAGGCGATCGAGGAGACCGAGCAGGCGGGCTTCGGCATCTCCACCGCCGTCGGGCTGCTCGCGGCGATCATCGTGCTGCTGCTGACGTTCGGCTCGCTGATCGCGATGGGACTGCCGATCGTCACGGCGCTGTTCGGCCTCGGCACAGGCCTCGGCGTGATCGCGCTGTTCACGCACGTCGTCGACACGCCGAACTTCTCCTCCGAGCTGGCCGCGATGATCGGTCTCGGCGTCGGGATCGACTATGCGCTGTTCATCCTCACGCGCTTTCGCGAGGCCTTCGTGACCCCCGGGCCGACGTTCGGCGACGCTCGCGAGTCGGTGATCCAGTCGATGGACACCGCCGGGCGCGCCGTGCTGTTCGCCGGCTGCACCGTCGTGATCGCGCTGCTGGGCATGATGCTGCTCGGCGTCGACTTCCTCTATGGCGTCGCGATCTCCGCGTCGATCGGCGTGCTGCTGGTGATGCTCGCCTCGCTGACGCTGCTGCCGGCCCTGCTGACGCTCGTCGGCGCCCGCCTGGCACGACCAGGCCGGCGCGCCCGCCGCCGGGCCGCGAAGGCCGCGGACACCACGGGCGCCGCGGACACGGCAAGCGCTGCCGCCGGCGGGGCGGTCGCAGTCGGTGGCGCGGCTGTCGGCGCAGCGCCGTCCGGCGGGCAGGCCTGGTTGCGCTGGAGCATGTTCGTCGAGCGCCGACCGCGCACGATCGTGGCGGTCTCCGCCCTGGTCATGCTGCTGGTAGCCGCGCCCGCCACGGCGCTGCGCCTCGGCTCCAGCGACGCCTCCAACGATCCCCCCAACCAGACCACGCACCGCGCCTACGGGCTGCTCGCGCAGGGCTTCGGCGAAGGCTTCAACGGTCCGCTGCTGGTCGCGGTGCGAATCCCCACCGCTCACGAAACGGCAGGTGTGGCCCGGCTGCGCTCGGCGGTCGCCGCCACGCCCGGCGTGGCAGCTGTGGCTCCGGCCAGAGTCAACCCGGCGGGCAACGTCGCCACGCTGACCGTCTACCCGCGCTCCTCGCCCCAGGCCTACGCCACGACACAGCTCGTCGAACGCCTGCGCGACAAGGTCGCCCCACCGATCTCCGGGCAGACGGGACTGAAGGTGTACGTAGGTGGCGTGACGGCCGGCGCGGTCGACTTCGCCAAGACGCTCGGCCAAAAGCTGCCGCTGTTCATCGGCGTGGTCGTGCTGCTCTCGGCGCTGCTGCTGATGATCGTCTTTCGCTCGCTGGTGATCCCGCTGCAGGCCGCGGTGATGAACCTGCTCAGCATCGGCGCCTCCCTGGGGGTGATCGTCGCGATCTTCCAATGGGGCTGGCTGGGAAGCCTGATCGGTGTGCAGCAGGGCCCGATCGAGTCGTTCATCCCGGTGATGTTGTTCGCGATCGTCTTCGGGCTGTCGATGGACTACGAGGTGTTCCTCGTGTCGCGTATCCACGAGCGCTGGGCGCACACGCGTGAAAACTCGCGCGCTGTCGCCGAAGGGCTGGCGCTGACCGGTCGCGTGGTCACGGCCGCTGCGGCGATCATGGTCTGCGTGTTCCTGTCGTTCATGCTCGGTGAAGACCGCGTGATCAAGGAGTTTGGCCTCAGCCTTGCCAGCGCCGTCTTCCTCGACGCACTCGTTGTGCGCTGCCTGTTGCTGCCCGCCGTCCTGCACCTGATCGGTCCGCGCACGTGGGCGCTGCCGGGCTGGCTCGATCGCGCGCTGCCGCGCCTGAACATCGAGGGAACCGTGCTGCCGGCCCAGCCTGAGGGGCCGACGCCGGGCCCGTCGGCCGGCGCTCGGCGGGGTGGCAGGCCCGAGGTGGCGACGAAGGGGGCCGAAGGCTGAGCTCAATCAGCCGGGGACGGCTCGTCTGCCTCCCCCTCCTCTGCCTGGCGACGCAGCTGGTCGTGATGCCCGGCAACGCGGCGGCGATGGGCGCAGCAAAGGCGCCACGCGAGGCGCCGAAGACCGCCGGCGCTCCGCCCAGCAGGTCTCCGACCACGGGCGGATCGGTCGTGCTCGCGTTCTTGCCCGCCGGCGAGTCTCGGCTGGGCAGCATCCCTGGGCTGTCGGTCGGGCTGATGTCGGCCACGCAGGGCTCCTACACCCGCGAGCAGCTGCTGCTCGACATCGGCCAGGGGGCGCGCATCGCCGCGTCGGCTTACAGCCCCGCTCGCCCTCCGGCGCTGGCGCTGCAGACGTTCGGCTCCGGCGCCGTCGTCGCCGGCTGGCAAGCGGCGCGCAAGCGCGCCGAAGGCGCGCCGCAGCTGCTGCGACCCGGGCTGCTCGGCGCGCAGATCCCCGGCGGGGCGGGCTACGCGGCGATCGTCGGGGAGGGGCACTCAGACGCCGCCGCCGCCGCCGATCGCCAGGGACGTCTTGCGGCGGTCTCGCTGGGGAGCGCGCCGACGCTGCTCGGGCGCATCGCCGCGCTGCAGAGCAGCCGGCGCCTGGTGGTCTGCGACCTGCCCGGCGGCGCCGCCGGACTCGCCGACGTGCGCGCTTTGAGCGACACCCGCCGGCCCGGCGATCTGCTGATCGTCCTGCAGCGCGCAGGCGAGCGGCCGGGGCACGAACTGCTGTGGGCGGCGGCAGCCGGTCTGCGGGGCGGCGGCGAGCGCGAGCTGACCTCGCAGACGACCAACCAGCGTGGCCTGCTGGCGGCGATCGACGTCGCACCGACGATCCTGCAGCGCCTCGGAGTGCGGCCACTGCCCGCGGACATGCGCGGCAAGCCGCTGGAAACGGACGGGAAGCTGGACTCCGCGGGACTGCGCTCGCTGAGGGCGCGACTGCTCGTGGTCGGCGGGCGACGCCTGACGGCGCTCGGATTCCTGCTCAGCGCGTGGGCGCTGCTGCTGCTCGGATCGACGTTGCTGCCAGGCGCCCGCGCGCCAAGCGCGCGCAGGTGGGCGATGCGGGTCGGCGCACTCGCTGTGCTCTGGGCGCCCGCCGCCGTGCTGATCGCGGCGGCGCTGGAACCGGGCGCGGCGGTCGAGTACGTGACAATCGCGCTCTCCTGCCTGATCCTCGCGGCGCTGACCGATGCCCTGCTGGCATGGCCGCGCGCTCCGCTGGCGCCGGCGATCGTCGGAGTTCTGGCGCTGGTCATCGACGCGCTCGCCGGCACGCAGCTGCTCGTGCGTTCGCTGCTTGGGCCAAACCCGGCTCTCGGGGCGCGCTTCTACGGGATTGGCAACGAGCTGAAGTCGGGGCTGGCCGTGGCGGTGCTCGCGGCCATCGCCGCCGCGCTCTACCCCGCTGTGCGCTCGCGTCGATCGGCTGTCGCGTTGGCGCTCGCCGGCATCGCGCTCGCGGCGATCGAGGGAGCCGCGCGGATCGGCGCGGGCGTGGGTGGGGTGATCCTCGTCAGCGCCGGCTTCGCCGTGGCGGTGATCATGGTCCTGCCCGGGCGGCTCTCGCGAGGGCGCGCGCTGCTGGTGCTCGCAGCCCCGCTCGCGGCCCTCGTCGCGCTCGCAGCCATCGACCTGGTGACCGCCCACGGCTCCGGCCACTTCACCGGCAGCATCCTTCACGCGCGATCGGCCGGCGACCTGCGCGACGTGATCGTGCGGCGCTACGGCGCGGCGTGGAAAGAGCTGAAGAACCACGCGATGCCCGCGGCGACGGCGCTCGCGCTGATCTACGCAGTCGTCGGCGTGCGCCTGCGCCGACGGCTGCTCGCTCCCGTCGGCGACGATCCCGCCTGGCTGGCGGCGCTGGCCGGCGGACTGACCGCAGGCGTCGTCGGCGCGTTCAGCGAGGACTCCGGGCCTGTCTTGCTGGTTGTCGCCGTCCTCACCCTCGGCTGCGTGAGCACGTACCTGTGGGGCCGCCCGGCGTCGGTGGCTGTGCGCACGCCGCTGCTGGCCGGCGCGCAGGACCGGGCTCAGGCGAGCGCCGCGGAGGCGTAGTAGATGCCCACGGCGATCGTCACGATCGCCGTCGACGGCGGCAGCGCGGGAATCGCGTAGGCCAGCGCCAGCCCGCCCCACATCGCCGCGACCGCCAGCCCGCCGGCGAGCGCGATGGCCGCGAACGGCCCTCTGGCGAGGCGGTGGGCCGCCGCCGCCGGCGCCGCGAGCAGGCCCAGCAGCAGCAGCGCGCCGACGACCTGCGTCGCCTCCGCGGCGACGACTCCCAGCAGCGCAACGAAGCCGATCCCCAGCAGTCGCGTGGGCACGCCGCGTGCGGCCGCCACGTCGGGCGCCACCGAGGCGAACAGCAGCGGGCGGCCGATCGCCACCGTCAGTGCCGTGGCGGCGAGCGCGATCGCCGCCGCCAGGCGCGCTTCGCCGGCCGTCAGCCCGAAGATCGATCCGAACAGCGTGTGCGCGCCCGCGATCCCCGAGCCTCCCGCCGAGCTCGTGCTGACGCGCGCGAGGAAGAACACGCCGAGCCCGAGGATGAACGTGAACGCCGTGCCGATCGCCGTGTCGTCGGCCGGCGAGGAGCCCGCGGACGCCGCCGGACCGCGCGCGAGCACGCCGTGGCCGAGCGCTCCGATCGCCGCGCCCACGGCGACCGTCGCGACGAACAGCCCGATCCGCTGGTCGACCCCCGCCGCCGCCGCCGCCAGCGCGCCCGGGAAGGCCACGTGGCTGAGCGCGTCGCCGGCGAACACCTGACCGCGCAGCACGACGAACCATCCGCTGACGCCACACGCCAGCGCGACGAACGTCCCGGCGAGCAGCGCGTTGCGCATGAATTCCTGCGAGAACATCAGGCGATCACCCCAGCCGGCCGCGCCGGCGCGCCGGCGGGCTGGCGATCGCGGCGCGTGCCCCCGCGAGCAAAGGCGATCACGCGCGCGAGCACGTACAGCGCAAACGACACCGTCGCGATGAAGAAGCCGGCCGGGTAGACCGAGAAGTAGGCGATGCCGAGCCCCAGCCACACGACCGCCAGCCCCAGTGCGACGGTCAGCACGAGGCTCGCAAGCGGGCGGGCCGTCAGCGCCTGAGCGCTCGCGGCCGGCGCAACGAGCAG
>Ga0208714_1000485_pt1 | contig 11461 bp, 10 predicted proteins | sample NGESurshal072012_3_FD_184461 | JGI IMG/M metagenome (GOLD analysis project Ga0208714, IMG submission 184461) | Arctic peat soil microbial communities from Barrow, Alaska - NGEE Surface sample 415-1 shallow-072012 (SPAdes) | ecosystem: Environmental > Terrestrial > Soil > Wetlands > Peat ... | reverse complement strand
CACGTTCGACTGCTCCGGCCTGGTCATGGTCGTCTTCGGCCGATTCGGGATAGGGCTGCCGCACTTCACCGTCGACCAGTACGCCGCGAGCCAACACCTGGCGCAGGATGCGAAGCAGCCTGGTGACGTCATCTTCTTCTACGACGACGCCGGGTACATCTACCACGATGGCATCTACGCCGGGAACAACATGATGATCGCAGCCACCCATACCGGCGACGTGGTCCGCCAGGAAGCCATCTGGACCGGCGCCTACCTGGTCGGACGGTACCCGGCCCCGGCCGGCTTCGGGACACCGCCACCACCGCCAGTCGGCGCCATCGGGCAGCACTACGCCGCGCTCGGCGGTCCGTCGTCCTTTCTCGGCGCACCGGTGACCGGCGAGCTCGCAACGCCGGATGGGGTCGGCCGGTTCGTGCACTACCGCAACGGGTCGATCTACTGGACCCCGGGCACGGGGGCCTGGGAGACCCACGGCGCGATCCGAGGTCTGTGGGCCGCCATGGGCTGGGAGCGCACCGTGCTTGGCTATCCGGTGACCGACGAGCTCGGCACCCCGGGCGGACGCGGGCGGTTCAACCACTTCCAGGGTGGCTCGATCTACTGGACTCCGCAGACCGACGCGCACGAGGTACACGGCGCCATCCGCGACGCCTGGGCCGGGATGGGCTGGGAGACCTCGCTGCTGGGCTTCCCGGTGACCAACGAGCTCGGTACGCCGTACAAGTTCGGGCGGTTCAATCACTTCGAGGGCGGCTCGGTCTACTGGTCCCCGGACACCGGTGCGCACGAGGTGCACGGCGACATCCGCGCCGCCTGGGCGGCGATGGGATGGGAGAACTCCGGGCTGGGCTTCCCGGTCTCCAGCGAGTACGCCGTTCCCGGTGGTCGGGCCAGCGACTTCCAGGGAGGCACCCTGCGCTGGGATGCCGGCACGCGCGCGGTGACGGTCGGCTGAGCCGAGCCGTCGCGGAGTGCGCTCGCTATCCGCGCTAGCTCCGCTCGGCGAACTCCGCCGAGAAGTCCGGCAGCGTGTCCAGGCTCAACCCCAGGCCGTGGGCGACCCGGCGGCCGTAGTCCTCGTCGCAATGCCGGAAGTGCCAGACCATCCGCTCCTGGATGCCCTTCTCGGTCTGGCCCAGCAGGGTGACCAAGTTCAGGATCAGGTCGTCCCGCTCCCAGTCCTCCATCTCGTCCCGGTAGCGCTTGCCGACCTGGCCGTAGGGGTTCTTCCGCTCGATCGCGGCTCGCCCCACCGGCCCGCCGACGTACGGCTCGTACGCCGGCCCAGTCGGCGTGGCTTCGATCAACCCGGCCACGCCGGAGGGATCGAAGTTGATGTGCGGGTTGGTCCCGACCTGGTCGCGACCGTAGGACATCGGCCCACCGGTCTGGTTCGTGCGGACCTCGACGTCCTCGCGCGGCCGGTTCACCGGCAGCTGCTGGTAGTTGGGTCCGACTCGGTAGCGCTGCGTGTCGCTGTCAGAGAAGGTGCGTCCGACCAGCATCATGTCGTCGGAGAAGTCGATGCCGTCGACGAGGACGCCGGTGCCGAACGCGGCCTGCTCGTTCTCGTAGTGGTGGCTGGTGACGTTGCGGTCCAGCGTCATCATGCCGACTGGCCGCAGCGGGAACACGTCTTCTGGCCAGGTCTTGGTGTCATCCAGCGGGTCGAAGTCGGGCTCGGGGTGCTCGTCGTCGCTCATGATCTGGACGCAGAGCTCCCAGCCTGGGTAGTCGCCACGCTCGATCGCCTCATAGAGGTCCTTGGAGGCGTGGCCGAGGTCGGTGGCCTGGATGGCCTCGGCCTGTGCCTGGGTCAGCGACTTCAGCCCCTGCTGGGTCTTCCAGTGGAACTTGGCCAGCACGCCCTCGCTGGCGGCGTTGACCAGCCGGTAGGTGTTCACGCCGAAGCCGTCCATGTGCCGGTAGTCCGCCGGGATGCCGCGCGGGCCGAACAGGAAGCTCAGCATGTGCATGGACTCCGGCGTCTGCGACATGAAGTCGAAGATCCGCTGTGGCTCCTGGCGGAAGGTGACCGGGTCGGGCTTCAGTGCGTGGATCACATCCGGGAACTTGATCGCGTCCCGGATGAAGAACACCGCTAGGTCGTTCCCGACCAGGTCCCAGTTGCCGTCCTAGGTGCGGAACTTGACGGCGAACCCGCCCGGGTCGCGAGCCACCTCGGAGGAGTCCCGGCCGCCGATGACGGTGGAGAACCGAATGGTGACCGGCGTGCGCTTGCCCTTGTCGCCGAACAGCTTGGCCCGGGTGTAGGTCGCAGCGGGCTGGTCGCCGATGGTGCCGTAGGCCTCGAAGGAGCCGTGGGCGACGAAGCCGCGGGCGTGCACCACCCGCTCGGGGATCCGCTCCCGGTCGAAGTGGCTGATCTTCTCCAGGAAGTGGTAGTTCTCCATCGTCGCCGGCCCGCGAGAGCCGACCGTGCGCTGGTTCTGGTTGTCGTAGACGGGATGGCCTTGGCGAGTGGTCAGGTGCGACCTGGCGTCGGTCATGCGGAGACCTCCGTACGTCGGGACGGGACGGATTGCGGGGCCTGGCAGGCAGGACACAGCCCCCAGTAGGTGACCTCGGCCTCGTCGATGACGAAGCCGTCGTGCGCGGCCGGTTCCAGGCAGGGCGCGCCGCCGACGGCGCAGTCGACGTCGGCGATGGCACCGCAGCCGCGGCAGACGACGTGGTGGTGGTTGTCGCCGGCACGGGCCTCGTAGCGGGCCGGTGATCCGGCGGGCTCTACCCGGCGGGCCAGGCCGGCCGCCGCCAGCGCGCGGAGCACGTCGTACCCGGCCTGGGTGGACACCGCCCCGAGGCGTTCGCGAACTTCGGTGACGACCTCATCGGCGCTGAGGTGACCGCCGCCGGCCAGGGCGTCCAGCGCGGCCAGCCGCGCTCCGGTGACCCGCAGGCCGGCGGCGCGCAACATCTCCACGCGTCGACCTGAGGTGCCACCCCACGGACCATGCAGCTCTAACTGGAAGCTGTCAAGAGTTGGACATTCCCCAGTTACCGCGGTGGCGCCGTCGCCGGGTCGGCGGTCGCCCCAGTGGTGGCCGGGGGCTCGGTGCCGGCCACGGCGGCCGTCGAGCTAGCCGCGCTCGGGACGCTCGGGATGCTGACGGTGTCAGCGGTGGCGGCGGTTACCTTGGGTGGCGAGGGTGGCGAGGGTGGCGAGGGTGGCTCAGCCACCGCGTCCAAGGGGCGCCCCAGCACGCTCTCGCCTCGCTCGACCAGCTGGCGAGCCTCGTCACTGAACCGGTAGACCTTCTCCGGACTGGAAGTCAGTGCCAGCTCGTCGCGGATCCGCCGCAACCGCTCCAACACCTCGGTGAAGCTGACCTCGGCGACCATCGCCCGACTCCCCTTCCGCAGGTACGACGTGCGCTGCCAGTGGAAGCCGGCCACCAGGGCGACCAGCGCCACCAGGCCGAGCAGCCACCAACCGGAGTGCGCGAGTACGGCGACGGCGACCAGAGCGAGGGCGAGCACCCCCGCCCCGGCGAGCACCCAGCGATACCGGCGGTTGGCGGCACCGGCGGCGCGCCGCTCCGCCTCGCGCCCGGTGTGCTCGACCTCGTCACGGGCGTGGGCCAGCTGGTCGCCGGCGCGGTCGAGGGCCTGGACCCCCTGCGCCCGGACGTCGTCTCGAGCCACCCGCAGCCGCTGCTCCGCCGCGCTGATCCGAGCCAGCACAGCGTCAGCCGCGGCCAGCGCGGTCGGCGCCGCCTCGAAGGCGACCTCGTCGGCGACCGTGTGATCCTCGGCGGCACCGATGCCGGTCACCACCGGGACCGTGGTGGCCGCGATGGCCCGCGCGAGCGGATAGCTGTCGAATGGTGCGAGCCCGAGTCGGCGGCCTTCCTCGCGGACCAGGAGCACGAGGTCGGCATCGGCGGCGGCGGCCGGTATGGCTGCCGCGAGGTGCTCGGCAGCGGCACCCCCGGCCGCCGCGACCGGCACCACCCGCGCCCGCACGGCGTACCCCGAACCGCTGAGCCGCTCCATCACCCGACGTACCGCCGGCGAGCCGGGACGGCCCACCACGGCCACCCGGACGGGCGCCGCCCCCGGCGAGAGCACCCGCTGTCGCTCGGCCAGCCGTTCGGCCGCGACTCGGTGGCGGACCGCCTCTTGGTCCGCCGCCAGACCGGCGCTGGTGGTGGTCGGGTCCAGCGCGGTGACCACGAAGTCCAGCCGATGCTCGGCGAAGTGGTACCGCAGCAGTCCGCCGGCGCGCAGCAGCCGGCCCTCGCAGACCAGGTCCGCCACGTCGGCGTCGTGCATCCGGTCGAGCACCGCGCCGACTTCCGGCAGCACCTCACCCGTGACGACGGCGGGCAGCCGCAGGCCGCCGGAGCCCTCGCCGGTGGCCCGCAGGTCGAAGTACAGCCCACCGTCGGCACCGTGCCGGACCTCGGACACCTCGCCGGCAACCCAGATCCGGTGCGGGAACCCCATCCGGAACTGGTCCTCGACCAACCGCGCGATGTCCGATACCGCAGCGGTGTTGCGACCGCTCAGGTCACCGCGGCCAGCGCGGTCTGCGCGACCCGCCGGGATCGGGCGGTCGAGATCGGGCATCGCCGTGGCCGGCGGCGGCTGGTCGTCTTGAGCGGTAGCCGGAGGCTGCGGTCGACTCACGCCGGTGAGTGTAGGGCGGGGGGTCCGTCACCCGCGTCCATCCGCGCCGCCGGGAACCCAGGCCGCGTGGGTTGCGCACGGTCGACGGCCGCACGCCAGACCGGGCTTGTCCCTGTCAATCCGCCAGCGAGTGTTGTTTTGCCGGCTGGGGCGCGCTGCCACCACCCAGAGCACCCCAGCATCCGGGTCAGCCGCCACTCGGATGCGCCGGCGGTTGGGCCACCAGGTGTCGGGCACAGGACCGGCACACGGCGACCAGCACCCCGGGTTCGTCATCCGCCTCGACGAAGGCACTGAGCAACACGGTATCGCCGCAGTGCGGACAACTCACCCAAGGACCCTCGGCCCGGCTCACTCGCCCAACCTAGCGACAGCACTGGGCAGCTACTGCGGATGTCCAGTAGGTTCTGTCCCGATCCTCCCGGTATCGCCGCCTGTCCCCGACCGATACCTGGATGGTTTCTCGACGTACGCACCGTTCGGACGGGACAGCGGCCGGCCCATAGTCGCCTCAGGGCCGGCTACACGTCCGGGTCGGCGGCGACGGCACATCCGTGGAGGACGCGTATGCCCGCACATCCGCAACTCGCGGGTTCGGTCCAGCTCGTGCAGGCGGTGGAGCGCCTGACGACGGAGTTCGAGCACGCCCTGTCCGCCGGTGACGTGCTGCGCGTGGTTTCGCGATGCCGGGACGAGCTGGCTGACACCGTGCCGCTGCCCGAGCTCGCGGCGGCGGTGGAGTCGACCGCCCGCGGCCGGCTCTGGGGAGTTCGGGAAGCGGTGTCTCCACCTGCGGTCGGAGCCTGATGCCGACGAGAGCGAGCTGCTGCGCTAGCAGACAAGCCGCGGCTTCCCTCAGCCGCCGGCGGCCCGGCGACGCCGACGGCGCTCCGTGGCGCGTTCCTCCTCGGTGAGACCGCCCCAGATGCCATGGGTTTCGCCATAGGCCAGGGCGTAGTCGAGGCACGGCAGCCGTACCGGACAGGCGGCGCAGACGCTCTTGGCTGCCCGCTCGCGGTCCGCGCGCAGGGGTCCGCGCTCACCGTCGGTCGGGAAGAACAGCTCGATGTCGGAGTCGCGGCAGGCGGCCTCGTCTTGCCAGCCGTCCCGCCGGGCGCGGTAGGTGTCGGCCACGATGGTCACGAAGTTCCTCTTTCGCGCGGATCGGTGGCGGTCCGCGAAGCTATGCACGGCGCGTCCGCGGACGGGCCGTCGCTGGGTCAGGGAAGGCACATGGGGCGACCGGCTTCAAAAGCCTGCCGGCTGCGCACCCGATGCAACGCGCAACTCGGCGACGGCCTTCCCGCGGTCGTCGGCGGTTCCGGCTGGCGCCAGCGCCTGGAACGAGGACGGCCGGTGGACCAGGGCAGCCGGCGGCGAGACGCCGCACCGAGCGGAGCACTGTAGCGGCACGGGACGTGGTTGTGGCGGGCGCGTCGGCAGGTTGGGTCGAGGCGCTGCGCGACGGAGACCTGGTCCGCTTCCGCTGCCGGGTCGGACCAGACCCAGTTGGGGCGACGTCGCTCGCGACGACGAGCACGTCGACTACCTGCAACTGCACCCCGACGAGTTCACCGCGCTGTTCAACATCATCCTGATCAACGTCACCAACTTTGTTCCGCGACAGCGACGCCCGGGAGCAGCTGCGCACCCAGCTGCCCCCCGAGCTGCTGCACCGCCGCGGCCCGACCGAGCCGATTCGGCTCGCTCGCACCCGGGTAGTGGGCTCGCCGCGGCGGACGCCGCTGGCCTCAGGCTGCGCCCGACCCGGGACCCGGCACTCGAAACGGCGTCCGTGACCAGCTCGGTCAGCGAGCGAGCCACTCCTGGGTGAAGTGCATCTCCGCGGTGAGCAGCTGGCGCATCAGGCCCGACACCTGGCTGGCGATCGCGCCCCCGATCAACGGCACCTTCACCTTCAAGTCGATGGCGGCGACGTACACGCAACCGTCATCCACCGGCCGGATATCGTAGCTGCCACGTATCTGCATCGGGATCCGGCCGGGGTCGATCGCGACCGCAGCCAAGGCCCGGTCGGCCGTGGGCGGCGCCCACCGGTCGACCTGAACGAGCTGGCCGTCGCCGAGGAATCGGTGCGCCACCGCCGGCGCGTGCTCGAGCGGGATTCGGCGCACGGTTGTGACCACCAAGGCGTCGCCGGTCTGCTCGACGGTCGGGGTGCCGACGCCGCCGTACCGCTCGTTGCGCGCAATCAGAAAGTCGAGGTCGGTCAGCACCTCGTACAACCGTATCGGCGAGACGGGGTAGCTGCACTCGACCTGCACTGGTGGGCTCCTCATGCTTTGGCCTTGGCGTCAGTCTGGCTGCCTGGGACGGTACCGAAACCAATCAACATGCAACGGGCTTCGTCCCAGCCCCACGAGCGGTTTGATCGGTGGGTCGCTGCACAGGCTCCGGTCGGGGACCTGGACGGGACCAGTGACCCGGTCCGGCGCTGAACCGCCCGAAGCGGTTGGTTGGGCCTCGCCGCCGTGTGCACTACGGGAACGGTGTTGACGGGCAGCGCGAAGCGTAAATGGGTGTCCGGGGAGTTCGGACCAGTGGGTGACGGTACGCATGGGTGCCGGCCGAGCAGTCCGCGGACCTGCGCAAGTTAGCCAGGGCCCAGTGCCCCTGTGATCTTGTGTCGAATGGGGATCGCGGCCTTCCAGCGCCGCGCCTGAATCACGCGTCGCATAGACGATCGGCCTGCGGTCCCTGGCGGCCGGTCACGGTCACCGGACGGGCCCGCGGCCGCGGTCGTCTGGAAGGGACCGGACCAGCAGTAGCAGCGAGACGACGGGCGGCCCTCCAGCAAGCAACGCGGGCGGGCCTTCTCGTTGCAGGTGATCGCGTCCCGCCAGCGAAGCGTCTGCCGGGACAGATGTCGGCTGGCTAAGCGGTCGACACCGAAGTCCGTGGGGGTGCTGTCACCCGGAAGTGCGTCATGGGCCCTTCGTCGCGGGCCTGCTGCCGCGATCGTGGTGCGCTCACTGCCCTGCCTCTTCGTTCATGTTCACAAGCACCACGATCACCACGGGGGCACCGGCGGGGCACCGCGGGGGGCCAATTCCGGCCCTTGTGACCCCTCCGTCTCCGTGGGCGCCTGAGGCGGCCGCCGCGCACCACACGCCGTGCCCCGCCTACGGTTCCTGCTGTCTGAGGCTGGAATCGAGGGTGAGGGGAACGGCGTGCGTTCTGCAAGGCTATGAACTCGGCTGCTCCCACCGGCCGCATCCCACCGGCGGAGTCACAGCAGCTGCTGAGCGAGGTCCTTGAGCTCCTTGCACCGCGGGCACACCGGGAACCGGCTGGGGTCGCGGACCGGCTCGAACTGCCAGCCGCAGATCGCGGTAATCCGGCCGCCCTCGATGGCCGCCCGGGTGATCTCCTCCTTGCGGGCGTAGTGCGCGTAGTCGTCGCCGTCGCCAGTGTCGCCCTCGGCAGTCTGGGGGCTGGTCTCGACGGATCCGCTGACTGGTGTGGTCATGGCCGCAGATTGTAGGAACTGGCCAGCCGGGGCAGTGCCTCGACCGCCTCCGGGTTGTCCAGCCCGCTGAGGTCGCCGAGCTGTTCGCCCAGGGCGTGGGCGCGTACCAACCGGCGCATGACCTTGCCGGAGCGGGTCTTGGGCAGGTCCGCGACGAAGATCAGCTCCTGCAGCGCGAACGCCTTGCCAAACTCGGTCACCACCGCCGCGCGCAGTCGCTGGTCGAGGGCATCGTCCGGGCTCAGCCCGGGCACCGGGACGCAAAAGGCGGCCATCGCCTCACCCTTGATCGGGTGCGGCACGCCCACCACCGCGGCGGTGACCACCTCGGGATGGGCGTCCAGCACCGCCTCCACCTCGGCTGGGCCGATCCGCTTGCCGCCGACGTTGAGGGTGTCGTCCGAACGGCCGTGGAGGTACCAGAAGCCGTCAGCGTCGTACGACGCCCAGTCGCCGTGTACCCAGATGTCGGGGAATCGGCTCCAGTAGCTGGCCAGGTAACGCTCCGGTCCCTCCCGCCAGAACCCGCGGGTCATGCCCGGCCAGGGCGCGGTGACCGCCAGCTCACCGAGCTCACCCGGGCCGAGCGGAGTGGCGTCGGCGCCCAGCACAATCACCGCCTTGCCCAGCGTCGGGCCGCCCACAGACACCGGCTTGACGCCGAGCAGCGGTTGCACCGCCACCAGGATGCCGGCCTCGGTGCCGCCGGAGACGTTGACGATCGGTCGCCGCCGCTCCCCCACCACCTCGTGCAGCCACTGCCACGGCGAAGGCGTCCACGGCTCCCCGGTCGAACCGAAGACCCGCAGGCTGCGCCGGCTGGTGGCCTGCACCGGCCGCTCGCCGGCGGCCTGTAGCGCCCGGATCAAGGTCGGTGAGACCCCGAGCACGCTGACGCTGTGTCGGTCGACCCACTGCCAGACCCGACTGTGGTCCGGCTGGTCCGGGGCGCCGGCGTAGAGCGCCAGCGTGGCTTGGTTGCCGAGCGCAGCGAAGATCGTCCACGGCCCCATGATCCAGCCTAGGTCACTGACCCAGCTCACGACGTCGTCCGGGCCGATGTCGAGGTCGAAGGCGCCTTCTTGGGCGCACTGGATCGGGAACCCGGCGTGGGTGTGCACCGCTCCCTTGGGCAGCCCCGTCGTACCGGAGGTGTAGGCGACCAGGAAGGGGTCCTCGGAGCCGGTACGGGCAGCGGGTACCGGGGCGGCCGTGGCCAGCGCCTCGGCCCAGTCGCGGTCGGGCTCGACCAGCGTCCCGGCCGCGCCGAGCTGGTCGACGACAAGCAGCGACACCGCCCCACCGGCGAGCGCGACCGCCTCCCGAGCCACCGCGAGCATCGGCACCGGCCGGCCCCGGCGCAGCATCCCGTCCGCGGTGACCAAGACTCGGGCGCCGGAGTCGGCGAGCCGGCGAGCCACCGGTGGGGCGCCCATTCCGGAGAACACCGGCACCGCGGCGGCGCCCAGCCAGCCGGCGGCCAGGAACGCCACCACCGCCTCGGCGGAGTACGGCAGGAACAGCCCGACCGCGTCCCCGCGACCCACGCCCATCGCGGCCAGGACTCCGGCAGCCCGGGCGACCTGGTCGCGCAACTGCGCGTAGGTCAGCCGGGTCACTGCCCCGTCCTCGCTCTCGGCCACGATAGCGAGCCGGTCGGGATCGGTGTCGGCTGCCCGGGTGCAGAGCTGAGCGGCGTTCACCTCCCCGCCGACGAACCACCGCGCCCACTGCGGCCCTCGGCTGGTGTCGAGCACCTGCTGGTACGGCGTGTCAAAGGGCAGGTCGAGAAAGCCAACCACCGCGTCCCAGAACCACGCCGGGTCGGCGGCCGCCTTGGCCGACAGCTCGGCGTACGTCGCCAGGCCTTGGGTCCGCAGAAACCGCGCCGCCACCGCCCGCTCGACCCACGCCGCGTCCGGCGTCCAGGCCAGCTCGGACCCCGCTGCCAGCTCGGACACCTGCCACCTCCGCCCCGCTCGGCCCGCTCGGGCCGGCTCGCTGTTCGTAGCCTAGCTAGGCCGGTCAGCCGGGCAGCTCGGCCCCGCAGCGGTCGCAGGCTTGGGGCGCCTGGCCGGTGGCCAGCTGACCGCAATCCGGGCAGACCCGCGCGGCCCAGCATGCCGGGTCGCCGCCCTCGTCGTCCGCACCGAAGCCACCCGCCGCGTCGGTGGGGTGAGCTGTGGAAGGGTTGACCGACTCGCTCATGTCCGCCGCATCCCTTCTTCGAGCCTTCCGCTGTTCGGGCGGCCGGTCCGCCATTCGGGCCGATGGTCGGCCCGGATGCGGTCCAGTCGCGGCGTACGTCCGACTTTGGTCATGCACGAATGGGACCAAAGCATCCCCATGGACCCGGCAATTCCGCGATTGTGGTGCAGGTCAGGCGAGTATTGCGGCGAGGAGGAGACATGGGGAGCTACCAGGAGACGTTTCGGCGCAGCATTGACGACCCGGAAGGCTTCTGGGGTGAGGCAGCGCAGGGCCTGAGCTGGTACCAGGCACCCACCCAGGTGCTGGACCGGTCCAACCCGCCATTCTACCGGTGGTTCCCCGACGGCGTACTCAACACCTGTTACAACGCGGTCGACCGGCACGTCGAGGGCGGCCGCGGCGACCAGGTCGCGATCATCCACGACAGTGCGGTCACCAGCTCCCAGCGCAAGATCACCTATGCCGAGCTGCTCGAGCAGGTGAGCCGGTTCGCCGGCGTGCTGGCCGGCCTCGGGGTCATCAAGGGTGACCGCGTCGTCATCTACATGCCCATGATCCCCGAGACCCTGGTCGCGATGCTGGCCTGCGCCCGGATCGGCGCCGTGCACTCAGTGGTCTTTGGCGGCTTCGCCCCGCACGAGCTGGCCATCCGCATCGACGATGCCCGGCCGCGCGTGGTGATCTCCGCGTCCTGCGGGATCGAGGGTCAGCGGGTGATCGAGTACAAGCCGTTCCTGGACGCGGCCATAGCGGAAGCCGAGAACAAGCCCGAGCGCTGCGTCATCTTCCAGCGCCCGCAGGCCACCGCCGCCCTCGGTGACCGTGACCTCGACTGGGGCGAGGTGATGACCACCGCCAGCCCGGCCGACTGCGTACCAGTGCAGGCCACCGACCCCCTTTACATCCTCTACACCTCAGGCACCACGGGTAAGCCGAAGGGCGTTGTCCGGGACAACGGCGGCCACGCCGTCGCGTTGCACTGGACCATGACGAACGTCTACGACGTCGCACCGGGCGACGTCTACTGGGCCGCCTCCGACGTCGGCTGGGTCGTCGGCCACTCCTACATCGTCTACGCTCCGCTGCTCGCCGGCTGCACGAGCG
>Ga0208714_1000483_pt1 | contig 11467 bp, 13 predicted proteins | sample NGESurshal072012_3_FD_184461 | JGI IMG/M metagenome (GOLD analysis project Ga0208714, IMG submission 184461) | Arctic peat soil microbial communities from Barrow, Alaska - NGEE Surface sample 415-1 shallow-072012 (SPAdes) | ecosystem: Environmental > Terrestrial > Soil > Wetlands > Peat ... | reverse complement strand
CCGTCATCGCAACCCAGGTTTTGGGAGATCTGGTGAATGCCTTCATGGGTGATGTTGTCAGAGGCGGAGTCGGCTTCGTGATTGCCGGGGCTCTGCTCTTCTACCTGCTACGTCCAGAGGTCCGATCTGCTTTTGCAAGTGGCGACACGTCGCGGATCGGCTGACGAATTCCGAGTTGTCGAAGGTGGTGGGTTTCTGGAATGACGCCGAGCTCTGTCATAGAATTTCTAATTTGGTTGCTCTTCGCCGCTGCGATCATCGCCATGCTGGCGAAGCGTCTGAGGATTCCCTACACGGTATCCCTTGTCGTCGGCGGGTTGCTCCTCGGAGTCATTCGCATTCCAATTCCGATGCTGTCGCCACTGCAGACCGGTCACCGTCCCGATTGGCTGACGCCTGACATGATTCTAATATTGTTTCTTCCAGCGCTGGTCTTCGAAGGCAGCGTGAAGCTCGACGTGCGGGACCTTATTCGGGATTCAGTACCTCTGTTGCTACTCGCCAACGCTGGCGTTCTGCTCGCTGCCCTTGTGACGGGGTACCTTGTGCATTGGTTGATCGGCTTGCCGTTGCTTATTGCACTTCTCTTCGGGTCCATCATCTCTGCTACAGACCCCATTTCTGTACTGGCGATCTTCAAGGATCTGAGGGTAGACAAGCGGCTATCCCTCATCATGGAAGGAGAAAGCCTTCTCAATGACGGAACGGCAGTCGTTCTCTTTGGAATCCTGTTTGGAGCCGTGGTTGCGGAAAAGTTAAGCGTGCCGAAGAGTGTCGAGCAGTATGTCCTGGCGGTCGTCGGGGGAGCAATTCTGGGTTCGACATTGGGATACCTTGCGAGTCGGATGACAGAGACAGCGGACGATCCTCAGGTTGAAATTACGCTTACAACGATTCTTGCGTATGGCAGCTATCTATTCGCTTATCACCTGCACTTGTCAGGTGTGATCGCGACAGCATCTGCGGGGCTAATGCTCGGCAATGTCGGCTCGAAAGAGGGGATCAGCCCTCGTGCGCGTATCGCAATACAGTCGTTCTGGGAGCACATTTCGTTCGTCATGAATTCCCTCGTGTTTCTCTTGATTGGCCTCGAAATCCACGTGCGTGAACTCCTGCAGAATTGGACCTCCGTATTGTTGGCCATCGGCGCTGTGCTTCTGGCGCGCATACTGTCGGTCTATCTGCTCGTTCCTCTAAGCAATCGCTTTGCAGAGAAGATTCCGTTTCGTTGGCAGCATGTAGCCGTCTGGGGCGGCCTTCGTGGAGCACTGGCGCTCGCTCTGGCCCTAAGTCTGAACAGCGCGTTTCCCTATCGCGAGCAAATCCTGAACTTGACGTTCGGCGTGGTCATCTTTTCCATCCTGGTGCAGGGTCTGACGATCAAGCCCCTTGTAAAACTTCTCAGGCTTGCCAATGGTGACGACGCAACACCAGCATGAATGTGAAAGTCGCATCCTTGGGTGTACTCAGGCACTCACCGGACCGCGGATCGCCGACACTAGCTGTACAGTCCAGGGTATTCCAACCGACGTCGACAGCCAGTATTTTGCCTGACCTTCTCGTGCGTCCCTTTCTTTGGATCGGATTGCATTGCGCATTCGTGGATGCTTGCTATGGCAGGAGGGTTTTCCCTGGCTCTCCATTCCTGGGCGACCCATTGCTGAGTACCCGCATCGGCAGGGGTGAAGTCAGCGAGGGTTCGTGCTGAAAGAAATGCAGGAGGCTAGCTTGTGCAGTCTTGCGGTTATCAGAATCAATGTCAGATCTTGGACCTGAGCAGCAAGGCAGATCCGATGGCGACAGCGAGGGTTATCGCCCTAACGTCGCGACCAAATAGCACCAACCCAAGTGCTGCGAAGCAACAAAGAATGATGAATGCTCGCAATATCTGTACATGTCGGTCCCTGAATGTCAGATAGAGCCGTCGAGCAATCATTTTGGGCGTTGTATGCGTGTGTCCCCCTTGGGGTTCAGCGACTGCCTTCCTATCGGTATTCGAATCTTGTTTTTGAGTTGGCGCTCCCTTGGAAACTACCAGTGCAGGACCTTCAGAACCGCCCTAGCAGTATGAGGAAAAAGCCATTCAACACCTCGTGCGGTCAGTAAGACAGCGCCGAGAATGACTATTATTGCAAGGATCAATATGGACTGGCTAATAACTTCGGTAGCAAGAGCAGTCAGCCAACCCGAAGGGACTGACCTCTTGGTAAAAGCCAATATGGGTTTCATCCCTTACCTCTCTAATCGAGCAGCAGGAAGCAGGCTTCAGGAAAATGAAAAGCAGCGAGAATCGGTGAGAACGGGAGCCCTAGCAGCGGAGAGTAGGCAGTTGCACGAGGGGTGCCTCTGCCGAAGAATAGAGAGTCAACGCCGGCCGAACGCAGCCAGTCCGCTGCTGCAGGGAGAAGGACACGATTGTCGTCATTGAGAATAAGAGTGCAAAAGCAGCAGCGGCAGCCCGGAATGCGGTAGCAGGGCCATTCGTGGTGGTGAAAGGACCAACCGATAAGGGAAACAGAAACACCGCGAGAGCGCCAATCACTAGTACCACTGCGATGTTTCGCCGCAAATACATTTGTGCTCTCTTCCAACCCCGGCCTACCCGCGGACCAGCCCCATCAAAGTAAACCCAAATGTAAGTAAAGAGTTGCAATCTTACCACCGGAAAGGTTCGCCCGAAACAAGCGCGAATCGACATGCCAGCATCTGCCCGAGAATCGTCGCAAGGCGTCGTTCTCAAGCAGCGCCAAAAAGAGGACGGAGGGGGTGTTCGACAACACCGGGTGGGAACGTCGCCGCCAGCACTTGCGGGACTCGCCGTGGGGCTGATAGCCCCCTGTCCCAAGCCCAGCGCAAGGCTAAAGGACAAATAGTGCGCCGGCGTTCCTCGATGGGTATATAGTGTGGGGCTAGCGGGAGCTAAAAGGGAAATTCCCAGCGAGAAATGTAGCACAAACATGTGATCAAAATCACTGCTGCATGTACGTGAACAGGGAGAAAATAGCAAGAAGAGAATCATTGGGGAAAAGCGCTCCGCTTCTTGAGTGGGGCCTTAGGAAGTCTGTTAGGAGACCCCCAGAAGCGGAAAGCACGGTTGTGGCACCTTCTCAAGGAGGTGTTCGATGAGTTTGCTGGCTGCCCCAAGCATTTCACTCCGCAACATTATGTTCGCGACAGATTTTTCGTCTTCTTCGGAGGCAGCGCTACCGTACGCTATCGGCCTGTCCCGCCGTTACAACAGCTTACTGAATATCGTGAGCGTTGTCCCTGCGGAGATATGCGACAACGCGCAGCCGCCGGACCCGTTCTACTTTAGACATTCTGCCGAGAACAAGATGGCAAACCTTGTGACGTCCGAGCTGTTCCAGGGAATCAGGCATCAAGAACTCGTCAAAGAGGGAGAGGGAGAAGTCCCCCAGGTTTTGTCCGAACTGATGCAGAAACTCGAAATTGATTTGGTTGTACTGGGGACGCATGGACGAGGCGGGGTAAAGAAGCTTCTTCTTGGCTCGGTAGCAGAAGAGATTGCTGATTCCGCGCCCTGCCCCGTGCTCACGGTTGGGCCATACGCCTCCCCGAAACCGATACCGGAACTGAAGCTGGCGAGAATTCTGTGCGCGACCGACTTGCTGCCTGGTTCGGCAAAAGCGCTTGCGTATGCGTTCTGGTTGACGGAGCACGAGCACGCCCACTTGACTTTGCTGCATGTTCTCAAGATGCCCGCCGATGTTCCGCTGGAATACCCCGAGGCAGAAAGGAACAGTTCGATGAAACGGCTTGAGCAACTCGTTCCGCTCGAGGCCGGCATTTCCGGGGAAACAGAATTCATCGTCGAAGTCGGTGCACCGGCAGAACACATCTTGAAGGTGGCTGAAGGCAACGGTTCAGACTTGATTGTGATGGGACCGCACCATACTTCCCATCCCCGCGTCTCCGCACACCTCCCCTGGGTTACACCTCACCAGGTTTTATGCCATGCCCGGTGCCCGGTTTTGACCGTTAGAGACTGAGCTCTTTGATTCCTTCCTCGCTTCGAGCAGGGTTTGCGCCTCCTATCGAGAACTATTGCGGGGCACAGTGAGTGTATCGAAGGCGTGGTTGAAGCACATTATCCGGAATCGAATCCAATCGTCAGCCCGTCCTCTTCGGCGCCCCAGTTAGCAGCTCCTGCAGTGCCTGCAGCAAGTCTTGCGGGTCAACCGCCGCATTCAAAACCGCATCGGCCATTTCAGCGTTGTCGATGCTTCCGCGATACAAGACAATGATCCGCACATTGGGATTGTGTCGTCGGGCGTACGGTGCGACCCGAATTCGATCCTTCACCGCTAAGCCGACGCCAATAATTAGCGCGCCTGCATTGAGTTCTGTTGCGTTGTCGAGCGCTTGCTCGACCGTTGCGGTATGGACCGCAAAGCCGGCCCGCTCCAAAGTCTTGCCCAGTAGCCCCGGATCCGCAAAGGTGCCTACCAGAAGAACGACCCTCGAATAACCCTGCCGTTGGCTCGACGGACCAGAAGACATAATGCGTATCCCCCGCAAGAAGACTGAAAGTCCATGGGTTCGATCAGTTACGAACAGTCAGGCGCACTACTGCAGCACGTGGGATGTGACCTGCTCGAATCAGGTCGACTTCAACGGCTCTCTATCGGAGAGCGCCGTGATTCAACCTCTCCCCTCTACCCACATCGCTTCCGCCGATGGTCGTTGCCGGGCCTGGTCCTTGTCGAGATGAGGCAACGGGCTCGCGCCATGAAACTAAGGCGCAGATCGGAACGACGGTGATAAGCGGTCCCAGCGCCCTTGGAGTCTTCCTTGAAGCGTTGAGCTTGAGGCATGAGTTGGGCCGTGATACGGGAATCCACCGGTAGGCCTAAGCCCGACCAGGCATGTTGACCCCATAGGAATCCAGAACATCGTGCAGGGTCACGATGCCTTCCAACTTGTGCACATCAGCACGGCTCACAACCGGCAGGATGTCGATCTGGTTTGCGCCCATGCGCTCGAGCGCCAAATCAAGCCCTTGGTCCTGGTGGACATGCGGGAAAACAAGCCCATCCACGAGCTCACCCAGGTTCTTGGCAGCACCTTCAGCTCGCTCTCGTTCGAGCGTCGGGAGATTGATAAGGCCAACTACACCTCGTCGATCGGTCACCAGCCACGTTCGGAATTCGCTCGAACGGACCCGTTCCAGAGCTTCCTCAACCGTGATCTCGCTTGGCAGCAACTCCGTCGCAGTGTGCATGACTCGAGTTACCTGGCGCTGACCATGCCGGTGACGCGTCTCCGCCGTAGGGAGGTGTATGCCATCTTGTACTGCTAGGGCATCGTAGATGGGCTGACGTTGCAATCGTGAAGAGATGAAAAGGCTTACCAGATTCGCAATCATCAGCGGGACGATCACCGCATAGTCCTGGGTCATCTCGAAGATCATCAGCACCGAGGTCATCGGAGCGCGCACGATGCCCGCGAAGACCGCGCCCATCCCCACCAGCGCGTAGGCACCCGCGGTCGCTGTGTAGGCTGGCAGCAAACGATGTGCCACGGTACCCACTGTACCTCCCAACATGGCGCCGATGAACAGTGCAGGGCCGAAGATGCCTCCCGCATTGCCCGATGCGTAACTTGTGGTCACGGCGAAAAGCTTCAGCACTAGCAACAGGACCATCAGGGTCAGTGCCATCCGTCCATTCAAAACATCGCCGACATAGCCATAACCCACACCTAGGACCTGCGGCACAAATAGTCCCATCAACCCTACTAGCAATCCCCCAGCCAGCGGCTGGAACCAGACTGTCTTCTGGGGGAAACGGAGGAAGCGCGCCCGCATGCCCAACAGCAGTTTCGTGAAGCTCGCGGAGACCAGGCCCCCGGCCACGCCGAGCACCGCGTAGATGGCAAATTCCAGAGGATTGACTAATTGATATTGCGGAACTTTGAAGAGAGGATTATTGCCGAGCAGCAGGCGAAGCACCATCCAGGAGGTCGCTGAGGCCAACACCACCGATCCCAGCACCGGCGCGTGGAGGTCGCCAACAATCTCCTCCAGCGCAAACAGCACTGCCGCCAGCGGCGTATTAAAGGCGGCCGCAATGGCTGCCGCCGCACCTACCGGCAGAAGCGCCTTCACTTTTTCGGGGCGCAGTCCCAAGCGGCGTCCGAGCACAGAAGCGATGCCCGCACCAACTTGAACCGACGGCCCCTCGCGCCCTAGAGGTATTCCGCTGGCCAGCGTGGCTGAGGTACAAAAAAACTTTCCTGCCACGGTGCGCATTGTGATGCGGCCCCCTCGGGCAAACAGGGCAGCTTTGGTTTGCGGCACCCCGCTGCCTCGCGCGTCGGGAAAATAGCGGAACAGCAGGTAGCCGATGCCGAGTGAGCCTACGACCGGGAATAGCACGCGTCGCCACGGAGCACCGCCCGCCGGATAAAGCCGCATCCCCGCTCGTTCGGTCAGCAGGATGAAAGCGACGACCGCCAAACCCGTCAACGCGCCTATAACCAGAGCCAAGACCAGAAATACCTGGTCCTCACGCTCTTGCAACTTGGCCATGAGATATGACTGCGGCGTTCTCCACCAACTTCCGCTCGTCGTCTGGCCGTTATGACTCATCTCTTTTGGGGCGATCTCTTGAGATCATACCTCCCGGACTGCATTTGGAGAGCAGAGAGAGTTGGTGCGCATGGTACCTGTAAAAGTGGACGCACTCGACATTTCGATCCGAGGCGCCATCAATAACCAATTGGATGGGCCGCCGCCTTTGCCCAGCCCGCAAACGGGACAGCAGGAGCACACGGAGGAGGTGTCCATGGTCAGGTCACATCCTACTCCCTGGAGAGACTAGGCAGCGCTACAAACCATTCTCGAGTCGAGACAGATTCCATGTGACTTACTTCGAGAGAGAAAAATCGACCTTATTTGTGCCGGGGACACTCAGAGGCTTGGTCTGCTGTTTCATCCCTTCGTGCCATGCGACCAGGTTGTACTTGCCATCAGGGACGTTTTCGAGTTTGTAGTTCCCACTCTCGTCGGTCTCGGCAAAGTAGGGCGTCGGGCTGACGATGATGTAACCCGCCATCTCCGGGTGCGCGTTGCATAGCAGTGGCACGACACCGGGCTGGTCAAACTTAAAGGAGCGCTTTTCCCCCTTCGGCCAGGTGCCGAGGTTGTGTCCTAATTTCTTGTTGCCGCTGATCGCAGACCAGAAGACGTTATGTTGTACGTTGTCGCTGTTCAGGAACTCAACCGTCGTCCCTTGCTGTATTACCAGGATGTGCGGGCTGAACATCATGCCCCGATGCTCCACTAGCGGTGTCTGCGTGGGAGCAGGAAATGTCTTGCCTTGGATGGTATCCACGTACACGACCGACTTCCCCGGAGATATTTTGCCTTCGATTGTGCCGGCGACAGCGCCGGCTGCGACGGCGGTAACCAGCAACAGAGTGATTAGAAAACTGCGCGTCATGAAAATTCCTTTCGTAGATTTGTGTTTCCTCAGGTTCGGGCCGTTAATATTTTACGGTGTGATTTCGACCACACCCTTGGCCAAAGCAGAGCCGTTTTCAGTTATGGCGACCTCCGACCAATTGAACGAATAAATCCTTGACAATCGCAGCGCGTTGCCTTCCGGCATCCTCGGCTCATTGCTCGGGCAGAACCGGCAGTGCCGCCTTGTTCACCACCAACGGATCATCCCTTAGCCTGATGTAGAGCAGTGTACCGTTGGGACGAGGCACGCTGATCGTCGGGTCTGCAAATCCTTCCGGCACCGACACCGAGATTTTGAATTGCGGATCGGAGGCAATCGAGTCGATGAGGTAGAGATTCGATCCGCTCAACGTGCACTGCCGGTCCGGACTGTCGGGGCAGCGGACTTCTTTCAGAGTCGGCACCCGCACAAGAGTGATCAGCGGCTGCCAATCACCCTTGGCACCGTTGGTACCTACCGGACGGAAGCGCAGTTGTCCAAACGCGGCCGGACCGAAAGCCTTAAGCGGATCGAGAACGCCCATCACTGTCTTCGAATCCTGAAAGTTCAGGCTCCCGTCGGCGAAACTGAGCAATGTGTGCACGGAATTGTCTTCCGTGGCAATCTCGATCTTCTCCTCCCGTGAGAATGTGTCGGGTATCTGGCTCTTCAGGCAGAACGACAGCCGGGCGTTTTGCGGAAGCACATCCTGGTTCACCATATGAATGCCGGCGGAAGAATCTTCACGACCGGACTGGATACTTTTACTGATTAGCAGCACCTTGGGCCGCGGCGGCTCGACGGTAGTTTGCAACGCCAGGTCGCGGCCATCCTTGAGTGCGACGTGGGCAGTGATTTTCTCCTGCGGCTGGAGCGGAGAGATGGGAGTGGCCGCAGCCAGAAATAACTGGTCCACGGTGCCGTCCCGCGTCAGTTTCGATGGTGCGAAATGCACTCCGTTCACCTGCACGCCGGCAACCTCGTCCAGGCGCGTGCCTTTCAGTAATGCCTGCCGGTCGCCAGAGTTGATAATCAAGCTGTCGAGGTGGCCGGCCTCGGCGTAAGTTTGCAGAGACACCCTCTCTGCCTCGGAAAGACCAGCCTGCTTCACTTCCATGGTGGCCGCACCTGGCGCCGCGTCCTTCAGAGAAACCTTGATTTCGATTTCCTCCGGCTTGGAGAGCTTCCAACTGCTGTCGAGTTTTTTCCCCGTGTGGTCATGCACCGTGATGTCGTCCACGCAGGTGGCAGCGTTGGATTGCAAATGCAGCATGTCCTCGCGGCCGACGATGAGCGCGCTCCGGTCGGCGGGGACAAGCGTCCACTTCACCGGATGGGAAACCTGCAGGTGGAACGTCGGACCCTCGAAGGCCTCGAATCCCCAGTAACCGCGCAGTGTTCCGGACATTTCTGAATCGAGATTGGCGTGCTTCAGGCCATGGGTATCCACGACGAAGCCGCCACGTGATGCGTCGGCATGGATGGGGAGATCGAATGTCTTACCGGACTTGCTCCAGGTATGCAATACGAAGTCGTGGCCAAAACTGGTGGAAAAAATCAGCGGCGCGCCCTCTGCTGGCAGGACCAGCGATGGTTTCTCCAAGCATGAGACCTGCTTTGGATCGACCGGACGCAAGGGAGGCAGCTGCGCGGCTTCCACCGCGGGCAGCCCGATCACCAATACCGACTTTGGATTGCGGAACGAAGGCGGCGTGTTGAGCTTTAAGTTCAGTTCCTTGGCTTGAGGCAATGCCAGTGCGGGAATGTATTGATATACCGCGGTGTGCAGGGCGGTCAGCAATTTGGCGACGTCCACCACGGCTCCAACGTAAGCGCTGTAATAGCCTCCGCCCGCCAGGCGCGTGGTGCTGAGCTGTCCGATGAGGTCGGCCGATGGACCCGATGTGAGGGCGGCCACCATCGACTGGCTGTGCGGGTCATCGAGAACCAGCTGATCCGTGTTCTGCATCAGGCAAGGTGCCTGCTGTTCGCTCGGCTTGTCGAAACACTGCGAGTCGAGCTTGATGTTCAAGCTGCGCGCCAGTAGCACGGATTTCGCATGAAGCTCTTTGGGATCCTCGTTGGAAGCCTGCTTCACGGCGGTGAGATAGGCATCGAGACGAGAGCGGTCGAGACTGGCCTGGTTCAGGTCCTGCGACGCGCGGACGAAAGCGCCGGGTCTGCCGCGTACGGCAGAACGTAAGGTGCTGAAATCCCCACCCGTCTCCGGAGCCAGGAAGAGCAGAGCTTGCTCCGCTCCCTTCGGCACCGTCACCAGGATTCCTTCCTGGCGAACCTTTTTGTTCCAGGTTTCCGCGCGGATGAACCAATCCTCCGGCGGCGGGTTGGTCGAGCCGCGCAGAAACGCTACGATCAGCAGGTAATGCGCGGTTTGGCTGTCGGGAAAGTTGGGATGCACCCAGAGCCGGTCGCCGGTCTGCAGGTTCGGTACCTTGGCAATGGGCAGCTCTTTGCCGACCCGGTCCACCATCACTTCCACCCGCGGACCCGGCAGGTCAAAGGCCGCACTATCGGCGCGGGCAACGGAAATAAGGATGAGAGCGAGAAGGGTGGTCTGTACGAATAAAAATCTCGAGCGCATACTTCTATAATAAGTGTCCTCCGACAAAGCCGTATCTATTATGATTGCTCGCCCCTCAAAAGGAGTTTGATCGCAAACGGTTAAAGTCAAGAAGCAAGGGGCCGTAGGGTTTGTGTTCCGAAAGGTGCCTCCTAGGCGAGGAGAAGCACACTCCTGGAACTGTCAAACCTTTGTCGCCTGCTCACAGAGCCGGGAGAACGCGCCACCCAATATGCAACTCTTGCCCAGATCCAGAACCTAAGAGAAATAGCGCGCAGCAAAAGCCCGGATGTTGGCCGCCACCGAAGAAACAGAAGAACGATCTCTTCAGCCGGATCGGGACACTCGTGACGGCCACATCCCCTGGATGAGCCGGGATCCGATCGGTTAGCAATTCAGCATTTCTGAACCGACTCGGTCTGGTCCGGCGAGTTCAACGCTGCATGGAAAAATGCGCCCGGCGATTGAGTTGCCAGCAGGCTTCCGTTTCTTCCGTGCAGAACGGTTTTTCCTTGCCATAGCTAATGGTTCGGATTCGGCCTGCACTGATTCCCAACCTTTCCAACTGATCGCGCACCGCATCGGCACGCTTGTCGCCCAAGGCCAAGTTGTAGTCCTCGGAGCCCCTTTCATCGCAATGACCGGAAATCAATAGGTTGTAGTTGGGATGAGCAGCCAGGAATCTTGCGTCCTGCTCTACGGCCGTTTGCTCGTTCTGAGGAACAGAGTATTTGTCGTAGGCAAAAAAGATGTCCTTCATGTTTTGTGAAAATAGTTGTTCGTCGCCAGGTCCCGCGTGGGCTATGGAAGGTGGTGGAACGATGACCGTGACACGGGCACTGGCTTCTTTGGAACCGCCAGGCCCCTTGGCCGTCAACAGATAAGTGGTGGACGATTGTGGCACTACGGACGTGGAGCCTTTTGCGGCAACGGTTCCAACTCCAGCGATAGCGATTTCATTGGCGTTAGCCGTATCCCACGTAAGCCTGACAGCTTCGCCACGCTCGACCGTGTCGGGGCTTGCGGCGAGAGTGGCCGTTGGCGCTGATGGTGGCGGCGGTGGGGGAACTGTTTTGGCAACTTGAGTTTTCTTGGCGCAGCCTACGAGTAGCGTGACGGAAGCGGCTGCAACGATGGCGAATATGCGCAATGAACGTACAGGCATATGGTCCTCCAGAATCGTGGTGATGGTTGGACAGAATCGGGTAGAGGACTTTGGAGGGTGAAGAAATTAACAGCGCAGGCTCGGAACCGGTGCCGAATCGTATAGCATCAGGCCGACGACCTGAATTCGTGGGCTCAGGCGCAAGTCACGGCAGGAGACGAGCACCCTCAGCAAGAACGAAATTGCGGCGAACAGGAGAATCGCAAAGGCAAGGGCCCGCAATGCTGTGAGAGGACCATGGGTAGCCGTGAACGG
>Ga0208714_1000482_pt1 | contig 11478 bp, 9 predicted proteins | sample NGESurshal072012_3_FD_184461 | JGI IMG/M metagenome (GOLD analysis project Ga0208714, IMG submission 184461) | Arctic peat soil microbial communities from Barrow, Alaska - NGEE Surface sample 415-1 shallow-072012 (SPAdes) | ecosystem: Environmental > Terrestrial > Soil > Wetlands > Peat ... | reverse complement strand
TCCTGAGTGCCACCAAGTGGCTGGACGACCAGTATGCCAAGCAGTTGGAAGAGAAAGAAAACCATTTTGTGAAGGATTTTGTGAAGGATGGGCAAAAAGAGGCTGATTCGCAGTTGGCCGAAACCGCAGTAACCCAAGTGGTTCAATAAGATAGCCGACGTAGCTCAGTTGGTAGAGCAGTCGATTCGTAATCGACAGGTCATCGGTTCAAGTCCGATCGTCGGCTCCAGATTCCAAAGCACTTAGGCGCTCTCTCGAGCGCCCGGTTTTGAACTTGGCCCAAAAGTTGGCCCAAACCCATTGCCTTCATTCCGCTGATTGATGGCTTTACGCGCCGCCTCTGTGTATTCAGGATGCTGGTAACGCATCATCATCTTTGGGTTGGTGTGTCCCATAACGTCCATGGTCACGGCAGGGTTCTTCGTGCCCTGCAACACATCCGTACCAAAACGTGTGCCGGGCCGAGTAGAGCACGACACTCTTTGGCAGCCCCGCGCGTTCGCGGGCGATGGCGAACATCTTGGAGACGGTCGTCAGGTGTCCGCACTTGGAGTCGCTCAGAAAGAGCCACCCTTCAGTGCGGCTGCCCGCCAGCCGCTTAAGCTCTGGGACCATGCGATCACTGATCGGCAGGTACCGCCTCGACTTCTTCGTCTTGCCGTAGCGATTTAAGATATGCAGGTGTTCCCAGTCAATGTCCTCCACCCGCAGGCGAAAGATTTCGTCCGGCCGTCCGCCCGTATCTTGAACCATGACGATCACAGCCCGCAGAGTCTTACCCGCGTACTGCAAAAGTAGTCGCTCGCGTCCCGGGGTTATCAGTTCCTCGCGCTCGTTCTCCTCTTCCAGGTGGATGCGCGGCGCCTCGTGCATGACTTTCCACTCGACTGCCAGATGCAGCGCGCGGGCCAGAGTCCGAAGCGCCTGGTTCCGGTACGACGGAGAGATCTCCTTCCGCTTGATTCCAGACAGAGTCAAACGGTCTATGATCTCGCTGCCGATACGGTCGATAGCCATATTCATGATTGAGGTCCGCTTCAACAACTCCCACCCGTAAAGGTAGTAGCGGCGTGATCCGAGTTTCAGGCTCCGGGCCTCATTGACCCAAGGCAGAAAACGTTTCTCACCAAAGTCAAGCAGTCGGGGAGCCTTAGCCGTAAATGGCTGCGCCCCCAACTCCTGAGCTCTGGCAAACGCAACGGCTTCGATCTTAGTTGCCTTCGACTTCGACTTCGTGCCGGCACTTTTTCTGTACCGGCGGTTACCGACGTAAAAGTCGTAGTACCAGATGCCGTTGTCCTTCTGAAAGAGCGCCATTTCATTCCTCCACAGCGGCCAGCGTGGCGGGAATGTGGATGTTGCTCTCGATGAATTCTCGCACAGCCTTGATGGGATATCGAACGCTTCGTCCGATCTTGATGTATGCCGGGCCGAGTCCAATAAAGCGGCGCCACCGCAGCGTGCTTCTCGGGACTGCAATCATGTCCGAGAGTTCTAATTCTGTAAGAAATTCTTTCATTGTCTGTCCTCATTATTAAGTTGTGAATTGCTGAAATGAACTGCCGTGCTTCGGTTGTTACGGGCTCCGTCCGACCTAGCCGAAATGCCTTGGTGCTTTGCGTCTGGAATTTCCGGAGGTGGGGTGGTTCTGACCAATAACTTCGAACTTCTGGTCAGCGTCCCAGTTCTTGATCCGCACCATTGAATCGTTCCACGGGGGTCTGAGGAAGTATGCGAAACGTGGTCTATTGATTCTCATGATTTCGACTCGCAGGATGTAATTCGGGGACCGCAGTCTGTCGCATCTTGGGTGTTGAACGCCCTGAATGGGATCGCAACGGCGCCGGGGACGGAGGACACGAGCTCAAGACTGCGGCCAGATTCCAGGTGTCCTGGCGTTCAGATGCAAATTAAGGGTTTTGTCGCCACAGGCTTGGCGTCCGATTGGATTGAAAGGCGGGCGCCGGTTACGGCTGGACCGTGCAGTCCTCGAGGAACTTCATGATCCTGCTGAGCCGGTACCGGATCGCACCGCCGGGATACCGAACGAACTCCGGCCCTTTGCCTGGACGCTGGCGCCATTTCTTCATGGTGTCGGGCGGAACACGGAGGATCGCTGCGGCCTGTTCTGTCGTAAGCATGGGATCCAGTTTGATTCGCCCAACTGCAATCGGAGTTTCGGTGGGTGCGTCCTGCTGCCCGATTGCCGGGTTGCGCACTTGGGGAGATTTCTTAAGGGGCTTGGCATTCGGCTGGTCAACGAAATCGAAAGAGTTGTACTGCTGGTTGTTGGTTTTCACACCTTTACCTCGCTTAACTCAATTTTGTAGATCGACGGTTTGTCGTATCCCATGTCTTGACCGCTCTGGAAAAGGGCGGCAGCGGTGCCTGCGGATCGCGAGCATTCGCCCGTCACTTCACGAAAACTCTGGGCGTGTCATCGGTCGACGGCAAATTGATGCGGAGCCAGGAGACTGGACGTTGCCTTACCCCGAGTACTCGCATGGTGTTAACCCGCAGCGCCCTGGGACAGCGGTCAGGATTTCGGCTGCGATTTGATACGCCATCACCATCGAGCTTCAGTTTGCGCGTGCAGACAGTAGGAAGGAATCGGGCAAACCACTTAGCTCCGGACGGCTGCGCGAAGAGCCTGTTCGGTCTGGATCCGGGATTGGGCCTCTAACGGCAGTGAGTACTAACGGGACCGGCCGGTTACCGGACGCAACTGGATCAGCAGAGTCACATTGATTGCGCGATGGCCCGCATCGATTTCGGGATTAGGCGGACTAAGGAACCAGCAACGGCGGGAAGTTGTGTCTGAACCGGTGGACTGGTCCCGGGGTGGACAGATGGGCATAGGCACTCCAACGACTGATTTGTGCTACACCACTTTCTAGTATACGGGCGACCTCCAGAAACCATGACTGAACCAAGCTGCGGCAAGTCCAGACGTTTTCGAATTTGTTCTTCATGGCCCTTCCAACCATTTTGCCGGCGGTAATTTGGCCCTGGGTTGAGCTTCCGCCGACGCCTCCATTGCGATCCCTATGTTGCGCATCGTCTGTGCGGCAGACTGGAGACGAGATGTCTCCCAGTGACTACGCATGTAGGCGTACCAGTCCAGGGGTGAGGCGCGAGCATCCGGATTAGTGGCGTGCGCACCACCCGATCTATGCTCGTAATCAGCGGACATGTGCAAAAGGTAGTTTGAGGCAATTCGCCGCTCATCCATCATCAGGGCGATTGTGGCAGCGCGCAACACCGACTCGACGTCCGGGTGGTTGTTGAGGCAGCTCTGCCAATGGGCTGCCAACCTCGCCTCGCCTTCCTTGGTCACCTTCATGACTCGGCGCCGACGTTTTCCCTCTGCTGATCGCTGCAGCAGACCTTCCTTCTCGAGCTTGCGAAGGACGGGCTGCACGCCCCCAGGCTGCAGCACCGCCCGCTGCTGCAGGGCGTAGAGAGTGTTTAATCCTCCCCTGGAAACCAAGGCGAGGAGAAACAGGGGCATGACGGTGTACTGATCGTCATTAGTAGTCTCAACCACGTTGCAACTATATCATGCCAACAAGTCGAATTCGCTGATTTTTGCACATCTTCGCCTCTCGATACGCGAGGTACGTTCCCTAACTAGCTGATTATAAATGATAAAACTTTATCTTCGATTTTCGGCTTTGATTGTAGAATTGGCCGCCTTTGTCGGTGATTTCTTGAGATCCACAGCTATTTCGGAGAGCGACCGGGCTAAAGCCTGGAAATGAGCAGCGGAGCTGGATGCCATCATGGACTGATACACGTTGGCCGCGCCGGATACGGTTTCCATGGGCCTATCCTCGAAGTCCGTTGCCCGCCGACGGCACTCTTCGGCTGCGTCCTTTAGCAGTCGCACAGCGGCAAGTTTCTTTCCTTCGGAAACCGCGAGAGCGGCGATTCGCAAGATCGACTCCGTATCTGACGGCGGCTTCAGGCGAAATTCTTTCAGGAGATGGTTCAGTCCGGTGCGCTTGGCATGGTGGCCGCGCCGGGTCAGTCTAAACGCCAATTTGTTTCGCGCTTCCGCTTTTCCTTGCTCAACCAGCCCCTGTCGTTCTAGTCGCTGCAAAGCCGGTCGGGAGGCTCCGACCGATATTCCTGCCTGCTCTCGCATGGCGTAAGACGTCGTCACCCCCGAATCGATCAACGCGAGCAGGAATACGTCTAGGCTGGAAGGCAACGGGCTCTTGTTGTTCATGGCTGACGTAGCGAAGATACACTCCACTTCATCCGTTGGGCAACTTCCAAAAAGTCAGACCTGTTGCATCTATCGTGCCCGGGTAAGACCTTGAAATTCCTTCTCGGGCGGGCGTCGGGCGATCCGCCTCATGGCATTCTCCAACTTTGGCATCTGCCGGCTCTGACCCTGTGTAGCGCTAGACAGTGGTGTCGCGTGATCAATGAAGCTTTCAATAGGCTCATTATGCACTGTGGGCTTTTTGGACCACCCAGACGGTGCCTGACATTCCACAGTCTCTGGCCAAGCCTGCAACAATCTGGAATTCATGCATCAACAGGAGAGATTAGCGCCGTTGTATTGTCGGCCGTGCAACTCGGCCCTGGCTGGACCGACTGCATCTACGGCGCATAAGGGGCGCCGCACAGTCGGTCCAAAACGCTGTTGAGTCCAATCGCGTAAGTCCAACAAAAGAGGCACCCGTAAATGGTCGCCCGGGGTGCCTCTAAAGGTATACGTTTTGAGACAGCTCACGAAGCCATTTTCGGCTGCTTGTTTTCAGCAGGCTAGAAACGACGTAACGGTCAGCCTTTCGTGACGGCAAACTCGGTTTCGTCGTGGAATTGGCTGTCTCAAACGGGGTTATGCACCCCGTCGTTACCGCACTCCTTTGGGACACCGCAAGAAGGCTGCGAATACACCTCACTCGTTGGCTGGCAAAGTGAAACCGATGCCCATCTGCGGCCTTCAGAACCGCCATTGTGTCTTGGTCTTGCAGAGCTCGAACGTGGGAGGGCCATTGTCGCAGGTCCGAGACTCGCAACCGGGAGAGACACTCTGTTCAAGCCGGGCCAACGGGCGATCGAATCCACCGCAAGACTAAAAAAACCTACTTCATGGAGTTGCCAACTTCAAAGACGCGGTAGCTATGCGGAGGCAATGTCATCGTGAATGCTGTCGTTGCTGGCTCGGCGGGGTGACGTGGCTTGCGAGCCGTACCGATGAGCTTCTGTCCGGACACCAATTCGGTCAATGAACCCACGCTAGTTGCGAGGACCGTCACCTCGGCGGAATCGTCGCGGAACGACTCCACGATGAATGTGCCATTGTCGTACGCGAAAACGCTAATTTTTGCTGGTCCTTCGATCCGGACGGGGAGGTTTCCTAGCACGTAGCTGCGCAGTGCGTTGAGGGTTTCAGCGGGCATGAGGTAGAGATCAGTAAAGTTTTCTGGAATGGTCAGCACGTACAACGTTCCCTTTGCATACTGGGTCATCAGTAGCATGGGGAAGCCGTTGTTATCGGCGATGCCGCGCACCACTGGCCATGCGTCATTAGTCAGAAAGCGCAGATGCGGAATAACAATGGGTGCCGCGCTCTTGCCGATGTCGGTTCCAGCACCGGGGCCAAACGCTCCAATGAAGTTCGTGACCGCGACCCGGTGATCGGTGTAACGAATCTCGACCAGGTCTTCGGCACCCTTGCCTTGCAGTGCGTGCCATAGGCCTGACGTCACCACTACAGTCTTGCCAGCCACCAGTTGCTGTTCGATCTCGCTCACGAGGTTGGGATCGAACGCCGCCCCTTCGGTCAGCAAAATGACGTCAGAGCTGGACGGAAAGGTCGGATAGAGTTCGATGGGAATGCCGATCATGCCAAGAAAGTTGTGCAGGAAATCTTCGCCCACGGCGTGCGACGGCCGGTAGCTGGCAATGCCGACCGGCTTGCCAAGTTTGCTCACAAACGGCTTGATCTGGTCGAGAGCATCTCCGGCGACGGTCGCAAAGATAGGATTACCTTTGGCGCGGGCGACAATTTTGTCCCAGTTGACGTTGGTCTGCTCCTTCTGCCATGGTCGATCACCCGCGACCGCGGGATGCAGCAGGTCTCCATAGTTGAAAAGCGTCATCTCGCGGGCCTTGCCAAATACGGTGAGCCATAACTGCTCCGAGTAGCGGTCAATGTATTTGATGTCGTAGGTATCAACCCAGCCGCCGCCGTTACGTCCCGACGCAACCTCGTCGAAATACCGCATGATCTCGTAACTCTCGTACTGTTGCAGGTTCTGGTCGGTCTGGACTGGATCGCGAGTTTCCGTGCCAGTGTAGATGGCATCAAAGATCCTGGGCTGCTCGGCGAGATCGTATCCGTTTCCCTGAAAGTGTTCGTACCAGTTGGGAAACTTGATGATGATCTTCACCTTCGGGTTCACAGCTTTCGCGGCACCCACCACCAGGTCGCGAGAAACCTCGTCCATGGTCTTGACGCGAAAATCAGTCCAACTCAGATCTCCTTTCGCCGCGATGTCGGAGGACTTCTTCGTGTTGGCGAAGAAGAAGTCATCAAGAATGATCTCGTCGAATAGCTTCGCGGTCATCTCGGAGACGTGCTTCACACACGCACGATCTTCAGGCATCGTGTAGGTGAACGAGGCGAACTGGCCGTTGTCATCATCGGAAAAGCAGATGGCCCCAGAAACTTCGATGCCTTGCTGGGTGAAGAACTCTTTCACCTCTGCCACCAATTTCTCGTCGGCGAGTTGGCGGCTGCGATACGTCTCCAGGTACACCTTGTCGACCTGAACTTGGCTGCGAATCGTGGACCAGGAGCTCTCGAGCCATTGCCGGTCCTTCATCTTCATCGTGATTCCGACCGGAATGTAAACAACTGTCTTAAAAGAGTGTGGCGCTGGTTGAGCTCGAGCAGATGGCGTCGAAACAAAAGAGGTAGCGACAATGAGTGCTGCAGTCAGGGCGAGACGTTCTGCGCGCGTTTTCAAGTAGAGATATCTCCTGTGTATCAAAGCAAGGGAGCATTATAGGAGCCGTGCCACTCGGTATAAAGAAGTCGTGTTCTTTGTCCACAATTGACAATTCGCCCCGGCCCTCCTAGCTTGCTCTGAGGTGCCATAAGGGGATCTTCATCGTGCGCACAGCCAAGTTCAGGTTTGCGGTCTTTTCTTGCAGCATGGCCTTCATCCTTCAATGTGCGACCAGGTTACTCCCCCAGACCGCCCCAGCATCCCTCGGTCTCTTTCAAGATCACGCTGATCTCGGCTTCGTGATGCACGCTGGCTCCGCGCAGTACGACGCCGCGCATCGCAGCTACACTCTCACCGGCGGCGGTGAAAACGTGTGGTTCACGGCCGACGCCTTCCAGTTCGCATGGAAGCAAGCCTCCGGGGACATTACGTTGACCGCGGACGTTTCTTTTCCGGAAAAAGGCGGCAACCAGCATCGCAAGGCCGTGCTCATGATTCGGCAGAGCCTCGATGCCGACTCGCCTTACGTGGATGCGGCTCTACATGGGGAAGGCCTTACCTCTCTGCAGTTCCGCGATGCCAAAGGCGGACCCACCCACGAAATTCAGTCCAACCTCTCCGCGCCCAGCCGTCTTCGCATTGAGAAGCGCGGCGACTTCTTCTATATGTTCCTCGCTGCTGCTCCGGGTGAACCTCTGCGCCCCTCCGGCGCGTCGATCAAACTTCCGTTACAGGGATCGTTTTACATCGGCATTGGCGTTTGCTCCCACGATAAGAACACCGTCGAGAAGGCCGTCTTCTCCAACGTGGAGATTGCGACTCCCATCGCCAGCACCGCACCTCCCGTTCTCTACAGCACACTGGAAACGGCGACCATATCCTCTACCGATCGCCGGGTCGTCTATGTCGCTCCCACTCACTTCGAGGCGCCTAACTGGAGCCATGATGGCAGGTACTTCCTCTTTAATAGCGATGGCCACATCCTGCGGCTGCCCTTTGACGGCGGGAGTCCCACGACCATCGACACCGGCTCCGCCAACCGGTGTAACAACGATCACGGTATCTCGCCCGACGCCCAGTGGCTGGCAATCAGCGACTCTTCACAACCCGACAGCCAGTCGAGCATTTACATCGTGCCTATCTCAGGCGGCACGCCTCGCCGTGTCACCCAGGATTCACCTTCCTATTGGCATGGCTGGTCGCCCGACGGCAAGACTCTTGCTTACTGTGCGCAGCGCAATGGCGAGTTCGACATCTACACCATCCCGGTGAGCGGAGGTGAAGAAACTCGCCTCACTACTGCCAAGGGCCTCGACGATGGTCCCGAATATTCGCCCGATGGCCAGTACATCTACTTCAACTCCGAGCGCACTGGACGCATGCAGATCTGGCGCATGCACCCCGACGGCAACGCCCAAGAGCAGATCACCTTCGATGGCTTCAACAACTGGTTTCCCCACATCTCGCCGGATGGCAAGTCGATGGTCTTCCTCTCGTATGAGAAGGACGTCACCGGCCATCCGCCAAACAAAGACGTGCAGTTGCGGCTCATGACTCTGAGCGACGGCCAGATCACCGATCTCGCCAAGCTTTTCGGTGGACAGGGCACGATCAACGTCCCTTCCTGGTCACCCGATAGCCTCAAGGTCGCCTTCGTCAGCTATCAATTGCTTCCCGCCGAAGAAGCGGCAGCAAAATGACGAGGTCTCCTCATTTTCAACATTGAAGCCACGGCTTGCGCTGCGAGCTTTCCCGCGCACGGAGGAGTATGGAAACGCTTCCTCGTTTTGATCTGAAAGGACACGTTGCCCTCGTTACCGGCGCGGCCCGCGGCCTGGGTCACGCTATCTCGTTGGCTCTGGCTGCGGCGGGCGCAGACGTGGCACTTGGCCTCCGCGACGTAAACGCCGACGGCGGTCTGTCCGCAGAGATTCGAGCGATGGGTCGCCGCGCCCTGCCTCTTCAGATGGACGTAATGTATCTCGACCAGATTACTCGTGCCGTTGACGACACCGTCCGGCACTTCGGGCGACTCGATATCCTTGTCAACAACGCTGGCGTCGCTCCGGGCAATCCTATCGAGAACGTGCGGGAAGAAGACTTCGACCTGACGCTGGCGGTCAACCTCAAGGGGACGTTCTTTGCCAGCCAGGCCGCTGGGCGGGTCATGATCCGCCAGAAGAGCGGTTGCATCATCAATATGAGCTCGCAGGCGGGATTCGCCGCTCTCCCCAGCGAATCCGTGTACTGCATGACCAAGGCCGGCATCGCGCACCTCACAAAGTGCCTCGCAGTGGAATGGGGCCCTCACAACATCACCGTGAATGCAGTGGCGCCCACGTTCATTCACACGCCGGGAACCCAGTCGGCTCTTGCCGACCCTGAATTCCGAGCCGACGTCATCGAGCGCATTGCCGCGCTACATCGAATTGGCGAGCCTATGGAGGTGGCGGGTGCCGTCGTCTTCCTCGCCTCGCCCGCCGCGTCGCTCATCACCGGACAAACCTTGCTCATCGACGGCGGCTGGACAGCAAGATAGCCGGTTGCGTTAGGTCAGTGTGGGGCTGTTGGGAGTTAAAACGGAAATTCCGGTTGACATCCCCTCTCCAAGAACCCGCCCAAGTCGAAGGGGGGCGCCCGTCTTCGGACTTTCGACTAAAGGAAAGCGTTGGCCGGGCCGCTCGCAGGTCGCTTACCGGAGTAACCAAGAGGATACTCACGGGTATCCGTTCGGTTGCCGTTGTGCAATCTGCCGAGGCTGCCGTTGAAGGCGGCCCGCACTGATGTTGTTGCAAATACAACTGAATGGGCTGCGGGAGACTCGGTTAGGCTTGGGCACGACACTTGCTCTATCTCAATGCGTCACAGCAAGCTCCCAGCGATGGTGATGCGAAGCTTGAGACAAATTTCGTCAAGACAATAATCCTCAAGGAGGGGATGCCATGAAGACAACGAATAACGAGGGCCGTACCAATCAGGGCTCGCTTGCGCACAGCATCGCGAGCGTGTGTAAAGCCGTTCGACCGAGAACCAGTTTCATCCTGCTGATTGCGATGGTTGCATGTGCCACCTGTGCGACATCCTTCGCGCAATCGATCATAGGCAGCCCCGGAGCTGGTTGGCAAACCTGGAACCTGGCAAAAGACGTCAGCAGTAACTTTATAGACCTTAACAGTAACGGGTCGCCTTATTGGGATGTCCCGTTCTTAGCCTTTGGAGCTTATTCGGGCAATCGCGCGGATAAGAGTGTTGGATGGTGCATGACCTCGAACGGCGACTGCCAGGGAATCGGGAGTGCGCTGTTCGCGCCGGGGCCGCTCCGGTTTTGGGGGATGGACTATGACGCGGCGGCTGACACGGGCGGCGCGATCGACCCAAAGATGTATTTCAGGACTAGCAGAGCCGGACAATCGTACCAGGCAACGCTGTTCCTCAATACAGCTACCAACACGCTCGAAATCAACGAATTTGGGTGGTTTGAGACGAACTCTACGGGCACCCTGAACGGGACCAAGCACATTTTATTCAATGGGAGCGGGTATCCGCCGGGTACGCAGACGCCTGACCGTGTCGGCCAAACCGTCACGTTCACTCCAACCCAGTATTTCGGTTACTACTACAGCGACGTGAGCGACCCGGAAACCCTTAACGGCCCGGAACACGGCTGCTGGGCGTATACGATCTTCACGTTCAATGACGAAGATTGTACTGCAGCCGGTACGCCGGCTAATGGCCCCGGTCAGGGGGACCACGTCTTCGCAATATTCCATCAGCAGAGTCCCGGCCAGGCTCCAACATACTGGATCGCGGGCCAAGATCCCAGCATGTGCAGCGATGATGGCGATTGCAACCTCACCGTGGTTAAGGTCAGTCCTGCTAAGGGTTTTAATCCCAAGTAATGGGCTCTGTTCGGGAGTGAGTGCAAGGAAGGGGGCGGGAAAGCGGGTGCCGAACCTTTCACCTTGCTCAAGGGATACCAGTCTCGTGGAGTGCCCACCCTTATCGTCCGTCTTTGGCGATAGGGTGGTGTGCCTGCTTCTGTCGCACGTTTCGGCGTCGTGTGCGCATCTGAGAAAACATTCGGGGTGGACTCTCGTCCACCCCGCTTCAATACTTCAGTTAGGTTCGGATACGCGGCGCTGAAGCGCCGCAGTACCAAGCAGCCAGCTAAACGAGCCCCAGGTCGAGCATGGCGTTGGCTACCTTGAGGAAGCCGGCTTAAATCTTTCATCAATCCTGAGCAGGGGATTTTGGGGGCGAATAGAGACAGCGCTCTTGGGATGCGGCGTAAAGTCCTGGCAGCAACTATGAAATATCGTATTGCGAAGTACCCCGGTTGCCTCCCGCCCGGGCAAAAACCCGGCGATTCGGACCCTTGTAACACCACATTTTCTACAGTCGACCCCCCATAGCAAACAGTCGCCCCTCACGGGTGCAGGAGGGAGATGCCGGGGACAGGTTTCCATCCTCGCGCCGCGCGCGAGGCGGTTGTAGCCGGTCAGAGCGG
>Ga0208714_1000477_pt1 | contig 11519 bp, 7 predicted proteins | sample NGESurshal072012_3_FD_184461 | JGI IMG/M metagenome (GOLD analysis project Ga0208714, IMG submission 184461) | Arctic peat soil microbial communities from Barrow, Alaska - NGEE Surface sample 415-1 shallow-072012 (SPAdes) | ecosystem: Environmental > Terrestrial > Soil > Wetlands > Peat ... | reverse complement strand
AGCAAGCTCTGCTGGCACTGATCGGCGAGCAGGCTGTGGCACGCTCGGGTCTGCCGCTTGACCCGTACTTCTCCGCCGGCAAGCTCGCATGGCTGGTGGAGCACGACCGCGCCGTGCAGCGTGCCCGCGACGATGGGACGCTGCGGCTGGGAACGCTCGATGCCTTTCTCACTGACCGCCTCGGCGCGCGCTTCGCCACCGACCTGTCGACCGCTTCGCGCACGCAGCTGCTTGCTGTTGGCGGTCGCGACTGGGACGAGCAGCTGCTGTCGGCCTTCTCCCTACGCCGAGAGTGGCTCCCATCGCTGGGGCCGTCGCTCGGCGCGCTGGGCGAGCTGCGCCACGAGCGCTGGCCGGCGCCGCTGACGCTCGCGGCGCAGCTGGTCGATCAGCAGGCGGCGCTCGCCGGCTCGGGAGCGATCGCTGCAGGCGAGCTGAAGGCGACGTACGGAACCGGCGTGTTCGTGCTGGGCCGAACCGGCGAGCCATTGAGGCACGGCAGCCTGCTGCCGACGGTTGCATGGGCGATGCCGGACGCCGGCGGACAGATTGGCGAGATCGCCCATGCGCTCGACGGCGGCGTGTTCGCCGCGGGCGCGCTGCTGGACTGGCTGTCAGAAGGTCTGGGCCTGGCTGACGACGCTGCGGCGCTTGCGTCGAGCGCCGCGGATGTGCTCGACAGTGCTGGGGTCGCGGTGCTCCCGGCGCTGTCCGGGCTCGGGGCTCCGTGGTGGCGACCGGACGCCCATGGCGTGATCGCCGGACTGCACGGCGGCGTTCGGCGCGGACACGTCGCGCGTGCGGCGCTCGAGGCGATCGCCTGGCGCGTGGCGGACATCGTCGAGGCGATCGGCAAGACCGCGCCGCTGCACAGCCTGCGCGTCGACGGCGGGCTGACCGCCGACGCGACCCTTCTGCAGCTGCAGGCCGACGCCATCGGGCTGCCCCTGACCGTCGGGCCGCCCGACACGACCGCGCTCGGTGCCGCGTTGCTCGCCGGAGTCGGCGTCGGGCTGTTCACGAGCATCGGCGATGCGGCGCAGCTGCTGCCGGCGGGTCGCATCGTCGTCCCGCGCTCAGACGCGAGCGAGCGCTCGCCACAGCGCGAGCGCTGGCGTACGTTCGTGCAGGCCGCCGCGAGCCTGTAGCGGTCGCGCGGTCGGGGCAGCTACAGGACGGTTACCTCATAGCCGGCGTCGCGCAGCGCGGCGCGAAGCTGCTCGGTGTGCTCGGCGCCGCGCGTTTCGAGCGTCAGCTCGACACCGGTCTCGCGCACGCTCAGCGAGACCGCCTCGCGCACGTGCTCGAGGCTGAGCAGGTTCGCGCGGGCACCGGCGACGAGGTTGAGCAGGTCCGCCAGGCCTCCCGGGCGGTCGGGCACGCGAGTGAACATCCGCACGCGACGCCCCTCGGATGTTTCGTGGCGCCGCAGGATCGACGCGAGCAGACCGTTGTCGACGTTGCCGCCGGAGACGATCGCCACGGTCGTTCCGTCGATCGCCGCCAGCCGGCCGCTGGCAATCGCCGCGACGGCGACCGCCCCGGCGCCCTCGGCTACGAGCTTTGCCCGTTCGGCAAGGAACACCATCGCGTCGGCGATCTCCTCCTCGCTGACGGTATGCAGACCGCGCAGCAGCAGGCGCAGCAACGGCAGCGTGATCGTACCCGGGCGCTTGAGCGCGATGCCATCGGCGATCGTCGCCGCCGCGCCGACCTCCGGCTCGCCGACCGCCTCGGCATCGCCGCCGAGCGCCGCGACGAACGGCGCGCACGCGCTGGCCTGCACGCCCACCAGCTCGATCTCCGGACGAGCCTCGTGCAGGGCGATGCCGATGCCGCTGGCCAGGCCACCACCGCCAACCGGTACTACCACGCGCGCGAGGTCGGGGACGTCCTGCAACAGCTCGAGTCCGATCGTGCCCTGGCCGGCGATCACGTCGGGGTCGTCGAAGGGATGGATCAAGGCGGCCCCCGTCTGTGCGGCGCCGGCGGCCGCCAGCTCGAGTGCCTCCTCGACCGAGCCGCCTCCGAGGCGCACGCGCGCACCGAGCCGCTCGACGGCGGCGACCTTCGAGACTGCGGCGTCGCGTGGCATGAAGCCCTCGCAGCCGACGCCCGCCAGCCGTGCTGCGTGCGCAACGGCGCGCGCGTGATTTCCTGCGCTGGCGGCCACGACGCCGCCGGTCGCGCGCTCGCCGAGCGCCGCGAGCTTTGCCAGGGCGCCGCGCAGCTTGAAGGAGCCCGACCCCTGCAACGACTCGGCCTTCAGGACCACAGGCCCCCCCGCGGCCTCGGCGAGATCCTCGCAGGCGATCGTCGGCGTGCGCACGGCAACCGGGGCGATCGCCCGGCGTGCGGCCTGCAGGTCCACTCCCGCGATCAACGCGGCGTAGGTCGAGGAGTCCGAGCCGGGCGACATGCGCTGAGGCTAGTGCACGCTCCCGTCCGCGCTACAGCGGCGTCGTGTAGGCGCCGCTGAGACCACCGTCGACGAGAAACGTCGAGGCGGTCACAAAGCTCGACTCGTCGGAGGCCAAGAACAGTGCGCCGTTGGCGATCTCCTCCGCGCGCGCGAAGCGCCCCATCGGCACATGCACCAGACGCCGAGCGGCCTGCTCGGGGTCGGATGCGTACAGCTCCCGCAGCAACGGCGTATCGACCGGCCCGGGGCACAGCGCGTTGACGCGCACGTTGCTTCGCGCGAACTCGACGCCCAGCTCGCGAGACAGCGCGAGCACGCCCCCCTTGGAGGCCGTATAGGAGATCTGCGACGTGGCGGCGCCGACCACGGCGACGAACGAAGCCGTGTTGATCACCGATCCGCCGCCACCGTCGAGCAGGTGCCGCATGCCGTGCTTGCAGCACAGGAAAACGCTACGCAGGTTCACCTCCTGAACGCGTTCCCAAGCGTCGAGCGGCGTGTCGAGCACCGAGCCATCGTCGGCGGGCGAGATGCCGGCGTTGTTGAACAGCACATCGATGCGCCCGAACTGCTCGCGCACTCGCGCGTACATGTCCGCCACCTGCTGCTCGTCGGTCACGTCGACGCGCAGCGACAGCTCCCCGGGCGCTCCGTCGACGACGTCGACACCGACGACACGCGCCCCCTCGCGCTCGAACACCGCCGCCGACGCGTTGCCGATCCCTCCGCGGGCGCCGGTGATCACACACACCTTGTCCTTGAGTCTCGTGCCGGTCATCTATCGGTCGCGTAGTAGATCGACTTCAGCTCGGTGTAGGCGTCGAGCGCATGCGGGCCGAGCTCGCGGCCGTAGCCGGACTGCTTAAAGCCTCCGAACGGCGTTGCCACGCGCACGGAAGTGTTGGAGTTGACGGATATCACGCCGCTTTCGATCGCCCGCGCCATGCGCAGCGCACGGGCGCCGTCGCGCGTCCACACCGAGCCCGACAGGCCGTAGATGCTGTCGTTGGCCAGCTGCACGGCGTCGGCCTCGTCGGCAAACGGAATCACCGCGGCGATCGGGCCGAAGACCTCCTCGCGTGCGACGCGCGCGTCGGAGCGCACGGGCGCGAGCACCGTCGGCGCGAACCAGAATCCGGGCCCTTCGGGGGCGCTTCCGCGGATCGCCACGGGCGCCTCGCCGTCGAGGAACGAGCCGACCGCCGCGCGTTGCTCGGCGGAGATAAGCGGGCCCATCTGCGTCGCCTCGTCGAGTGGATCGCCGACCACGATCGAGCGCACGGCGTCGCCCAGCAGCTCCATAAAGCGCTCGATCGCCGACTCCTGAACGAGGATCCGCGAGCGCGCGCAGCAGTCCTGCCCGGCATTGCCGAACACGGCCATCGGAGCCGCGGCTGCGGCCGCCTCCAGATCGGCGTCGGCGAACACGACGTTGGCCGACTTCCCGCCCAGCTCGAGCGTCACGCGCTTGATCGTCTGCGCGGCGCCGGCGGCGATCGAGCGCCCAACCTCGGTCGAGCCCGTGAAGGCGATCTTCGCCACGTCCGGATGCTCGACGATTCGCGCACCGCACGTGCGGCCCGGCCCAGCCACCACATTTACGACGCCCGCGGGAATGCCCGCCTCGCCGGCGATCTCGGCAAAGCGCAGCGCTGTCAGCGGCGTCAGCTCGGCCGGCTTGAGCACGACGGTGTTGCCAGCCGCCAGCGCCGGGGCCAGCTTCCAGGAGGCGATCGCCAGCGGAAAGTTCCACGGCGTGATCAGCCCGACGACGCCGAGCGGCTCGCGCACCGTCCAGGCCTGACCGCCTGCCACCGGGATCGTCTCGCCGAGCAGTCGCTCGGGGGCTCCGGCGTAGTAGCGAAACGTGTCCACCACCATCGCCATCTCGCCGCGTGCGTCGCCGATCGGCTTGCCGGCGTTGCGCGCCTCGAGCACGGCGAGCTCCTCCAGGCGCTCCTGCAGCGCGTCCGCGAGATCGCGCAGGACGCCCGCTCGCGCTACCGGATCCAGCGCGCGCCACGCCGGATAGGCCTCGCGCGCTCGCGCGACGGCCTCGTCGACCTCGTCGACGCCGGCGCGATCGACCTCAGCCAGCACCTCCTGGGTGGCGGGCTCGAGCACGGACAGTCGATCGCTCAGCGCTCAGCCCACCCACCGTCGGCGGGGCTCTGCGACGAACCGCTGGAAGGCAACGCTCCCTCCTACGGGGACTCGGATATAGCCGGCAGCGCCTGTTCGACGTCGAGCTCGTCGATCGTGCGGACCGGGCCCTTGAACGTGTTTTTCGCCGACACCGCGTACCAGATCGTGACCCCGAGAATGACGGCGATCGTGATCAGCGGTGCGTAGTTGACCGCCGACCAGTTGAACGCGCTTTCCCACGGCACCCCTTCGGGGCTGAACGGCAGCGAGAAGATCACCACGCAGATCGCCACCCACACGAACGCGATCGGATTGATCCATTTGTATTTCTTACCGAGGGTCCAGCTGCCGGCCTCGAATCTGTCACCCATGCGCCAGCGCAGAAACACCGGGATCGTGTAGGCGATGTACAGGCCGATGACGGAGATCGAGGTTACGGCGAGGAACGCCACCGGCGTGCCGAGGTGGTTCGGGAAGTACGCCGGGATCGTGATGATCAGGGCGAACACGCACACGAAGAACACCGCCCAGGTCGGCGTCCGGTTCTGACCCAGGCGGCGCCACAGGTTGTGTCCAGGCACGGCGCCGTCGCGGGAGAACGCGAACGTCATCCGCGAGGCGCTCGTGATGCACGCCATCCCGCAGAAGAGCTGCCCGACGGTTGAGATCAGGATCACGGCCTTCGCCGCCGAGGAGCTGAGCGCGCTCGTGAAGATGGCCAGCGCCGGGAACCCCGCCTTGTAGATTTCGGCTTCGTGGCTCTTCTGGATCGCGAAGGTGATCGCCAGCAGCACGATCCAGCCCACGATCGCCGAGTAGAACACCGAGCGCCAGAGGCCCTTCGGCGCGGAGTCTTCGGCGCCGTGCGTCTCCTCGGAGACGTGCGCGGAGGCGTCGTAGCCGGTGATCGTGTACATCGTCAGGAGGAAGCCGAGGGGAAGCACGTAGAACCAGAATTTGACGCTTGAGATCGAGCCCCCAGAGAATCCCGATTCGTTGGCCTTGTGGCTGAACACGTAGGACAGGCTCGCGTGGTGTGAGGGCACCGCGATCAGGATGACCACGATCACGGCCACGCCGAGCACGTTCCACCACACCGAGAAGTTGTAGAGAACCGCCACCAGGTGGCTACGGAACACGTTGATGAGCCCGGCTACGACGAGGATGAACACGAACAGGGCGAAGTTGACATGCGCGCTGTAGTGAACATTTGTCGCCGCCGCGGCCTTCGAGAAGTTGAAGATGAAGTTGACGCTGTACAGGCCGAGCAGGTTCATCAGGAAGGTGGCCGAGACATACACCACGGAGGCCACCACCGCGACCAGGCCGATCAGGTTGAACCAGCCGGTGAACCAGCCCCACCCGGCGCCACCGAGCCTGAACGCCCAGTAGTAGATGCCGCCGGCCGTCGGGTAGGCGGAGGCGAGCTCGGACATCGAGACGGCGACCAGCAGGATCAGGCCGCAGATCAGCGGCCAGGCGATCGAGATCGCGATCGGGCCACCGTTCTTGAGGGCCTGCCCATAGGTCGTGAAGCAGCCGGCGAGGATGCAGATGATCGAGAACGAGATCGCGAAGTTGGAGAACCCGCTCCAGCCCCGCTTTAGCTCCTGTTTGTAGCCAAGCTCTGCGAGGCGCTGCTCGTCGGCGCTCAGTGTCCCGGGTGTGCTCATCTGCTCAGCCCCCTAGAGGAGAAAAGGTTTGATCGTCCGTCCTTCGATCGTGACAATAAGTGCGATCCAGGACGGAAGTCAAGAGCAACCATCCAAATTGCGAATTCGTCGCTCGGACAGGTGGCCAACGCACCGCTTGTCCAGGACGGCCAACTGCGAAACTCGCGATTAGCCGTCGGGCATCAGCCCGGCGAGCACGTGCTCGGTCCCTTGCAGGTGTTCGGTCATCGCCTTCACCGCGCGCAGCGCATCGCCCTTGCGCACCGCGGCGAGCAGCCGACGGTGCTGCGCGTTGGAGGAGGTGAGCACCTGTGGCGGATGGGCGATGTAAGCGATCAGGTCGCTCATCGCTCCCTGCACCTCGGTCATCGCCCGCACCAGGCTCGGCGAGTCGGCGGCTTCGGCGAGCCCGACGTGCAGGCGGATGTCGGCCTGACGGTATGCGGGGAAGTCCTCGAGCGAATCCTCCAAGGTGCTCTCCAGCCGATCGAGCGCGACCAGGTCCGCCGGCTCGGCGCGTTCGGCCGCCAGCACGGCCACGCCGAGCTCGACGGCCAGGCGCTGGTCGCAGGTCTCGCGCCACTGCGCGAGCATCTGCGGCGAGGCCGGCTCGGCCGGCGGCTGGGGATCTGACACGAAGGTCCCGCCACGGCGCCCGCGCGTGGCGAACACGTGTCCGCTCTGGGTCAGGGCGGTGAGCGCCTGGCGCAACGTCGAGCGGGCGATCCCCATCCGCCGGCACAGCTCGCGCTCGGCCGGCAGGCGCGTCCCCGGCGGCAGCAGCCCCAGCTTGATCGCCGTGCCCAGACGTTCGACGGTCTCCTCGAACGCGGTCTGCGAGCGCACCGGGGCGAACACCGTTTCCGCGGACAGGACCGCCTCGGTCACAAACGCTCGAACCCCCGGAAGCGCTCCCAGTCGGTGACGGCCGCGCCGAACGCATCGAGCTCGACGTCGGCGGCGTTGAGGTAGTGGTCGACCACGTCGTCGCCGAACGCCGTGCGTGCGATCTCGCTGCCGGCGAACAGCTCGCGCGCGTCGCGCAGCGAGGTCGGTATGCGCGCCTTGTCAGGCGCGTCGTAGGCGTTGCCCTCGAACGCCGGCTCGAGCTCGAGCCCGCGCTCGACCCCGTGCAGTCCCGCGGCGATGATCGCGCTGAGCGCCATGTAGGGATTCAGGTCGGCGCCGCCCACGCGGTTCTCGAAGCGCAGCGAGGCGCCGTGGCCGACGACACGCAGTGCGCACGTGCGATTGTCGCGCCCCCAGGCGACAGCGGTCGGCGCAAACGTGGCGGCCGCAAAACGCTTGTAGGAGTTGACGTTGGGGGCCAGCAGCAAAGTCAGCTCGCGCAGAGTCGCGAGCTGACCGGCCAGGAAGGACTCGAACAGCCTTGAGTCGCGCTCGAACAGCGGACCCTGCTCGTCGGCCAGCGAGAAGTGGATGTGACACGAGTTGCCCTCGCGCTCGTCGTACTTGGCCATGAACGTGATTGACATGCCCTCCAGCGCCGCGATCTCCTTGACTCCGTTCTTGTAGATCGCGTGCTCGTCGGCCGTGCGCAGCGCGTCGGCGTAGCGGAAGTTGATCTCGTGCTGGCCGAAGTTGCACTCGCCCTTGGAGTCCTCGCAGAGCATGCCCGCCGCCTCCATGCTGTTGCGGATGCGCCGCATCAGCGGCTCCACGCGCGCGGTGCCGAGCAGCGAGTAGTCGACGTTGTACAGGTTCGCCGGCTCCATCTGGCGATAGCCCTTGTGCCAGGCCTGCTCGTAGGTGTCGCGAAAGACGAGGAACTCGAGCTCGGTGCCGGCGTTCGCCGTCCAGCCCCGCTCGGATAGGCGCGCCAGCTGGCGGCGCAGGACCTGACGGGGCGAGACGGTGACGTCCGCGCCGTCCTCCCAGGCGACGTCGGCGAGGCACACGACGGTGCCCTCCTGCCAGGGCACCGGACGAAGCGTGTCGAGGTCCGGGCGGAGCACGAAGTCGCCGTAGCCGCGCTCCCAGGAGAACAGCTCATAGCCCGAGACCGTCGCCATGTCGACATCGACGCCGAGCAGGTAGTTGCAGCCCTCGGCGCCGTGCTCGGCCACCTCGGCGAGGAAATGGCGAGCCGTCAGGCGCTTGCCCTGCAGACGCCCCTGCATGTCGGTGAGGGCAAGCAGGACGGTGTCGATCGTTCCGCGGTCGACGCCGGCGCGCAGCTCCTGCAGGGTCATCGAGTCCGCTCCTCGCCGGCCATGGTGATGAAGGTATAGGTTGTGCGCCTTATGGTGCAAGGAGGGTCGCTTGGCGATGGCGGGCGAACTTAACGACCTGCTGATGCGCCTGGAGGCCTCGCTGGCGCCGATGCGCGGTCAGCCGCGCGAGCTGGACGGCGGCATCACCAACCGCAACTTCCGCGTGACGTTCGGCGACGAGGACTATGTCGTTCGCCGGCCCGGCAAGGACACCGAGCTGCTCGGCATCGACCGATCGGCCGAGCGCCTGGCCAACGAAGCCGCCGCCGCGCTGGGCATCGCCCCGGCGGTCGCACTGGCGCTCGACGACTGCCTGGTGACGCGCTTCGTCAGCTGCACGTCAGTCGGCGCAGGCGAGCTGGCCGATCGCGTCGAGGAGCTGGCGCGCGAGCTGCGCGCGTTTCACGACTGCGGCGTGGTGCTGCCGACCCGCTTCCACGTTGGAGAGCTGCTCGACGACTACTCGGCGATCGTCCGTGCGCGCGGCGGCGTGCTACCGAGCGAATACGGCGAGGCCGTCCTCGTCGCCGAGCGCATCTGCGACGCGTTGTCGCTGGTGGATCTGCGCCCCTGCCACAACGACCTGCTGGCCGGCAACGTGATCCGCGCAAGCAGCGGCGGCCGGCTGCTGATCGTCGACTGGGAGTATGCGGGCATGGGCGACCCGCGCTTTGACCTCGGCAACCTCTCGGTCAACAACGCGTTCGACGAGGCGACCGACGAGCGCCTGCTGCGCGCCTACTACGGCGAGCCGCCCTGCGTCGCGCAGACAGCGGCCCTGAAGCTGATGCGCCTGCTGTCAGACGCTCGCGAGGGGGCGTGGGGCGTGGTGCAGACAGAGGTGTCCGAGCTCGACTTCGACTTCGCCGGGTACGCGCGCGAGCACTTCGAGCGGCTGCTCGCGACCGCCGCGCAGCCGCAGTTCGACGAGTGGCTCGTGAGCGCAAGGGCGTGATGGTCAGACCGCGCGAACTGCCGGCGCGCGCGCGCGTGGTGATCGTCGGCGGCGGCGTCGGCGGAGCATCGATTGCCCACCAGCTGGCAAAGCTGGGCGAGCGCGACGTCGTGCTGCTCGATCGCAACGAGCTGACCAGCGGCTCGACGTTTCACTCCGCCGGCCTGGTCGGGCAGCTTCGCTCGAGCGTGTCGCTGACGCGCATGATGATGGACTCGGTCGAGCTCTACCGCACGCTGGACTGCGGCTGGGTTCAGTGCGGCGGAATTCGCCTGGCGTGCACGCCCGAGCGCGAGCAGGAGGTGCTGCGTCAGGTCGCCTGGGCGAAGACGTTCGGCCTGCCGCTGCAGCTGATCTCGGCTGAGCAGGCGCGCGAGCTGTTTCCGCTGATGAGCACCGACGGCGTGCGCTGCGCCTCCTACCTGCCCAGCGACGGCTATCTCGACCCCTCGCTGCTGACGACCGCGCTCGTGGACGGCGCGCGCGAGGGCGGCTGCCGGGTGTTCACGCACACGCGCGTGACCGCGATCGACGTCGTCGACGCCCGCGTGCGGGGCGTGCAGACCGAGTGGGGGCCGATCGAGGCCGAGGTGGTCGTCGACGCGGGCGGCATGTTCGCGGCCGAGCTCGGGCGGATGGCGGGCGTGCGCGTGCCGATCGTGCCGTTCGCGCACGAGTACCTGGTGACGCAACCGTTTCGCGAGCGCACCCCCGGCGAGCATCTGCCGACGCTGCGCGATCCCGACCTGCTGATCTACTTTCGCGAGGAGGGCGGCGGGCTGGTGATGGGCGGCTACGAGCGCCGGTCGGCGCCGTGGGCGCTCGACGAGCACCTGCTCGACGCGATCCCGCCGGACTTCAACGGCCGCCTGCTCGAGGAGGACTGGCCGCGCTTTGAGGAGATCGCCGCCAACTCCTCCAAGCGCGTTCCGGCGATGGATCAGATCACGGTCACGCGCCTGATCAACGGCCCGGAGGCGTTCACGCCCGACAACGAGTTCTGCCTCGGCGAGAGCGAGGTGCGCGGCTTCTTCGTCGCCGCCGGGTTCTGCGCACACGGGCTCGCGGGCGCCGGGGGAATCGGTCGCGTGATGGCTGAGTGGATCCTTCAGGGCGAGCCGGCGATGGACGTCTGGGAGATGGACATCCGCCGCTTCGGCCCACACTTTCGCTCGCCCGGCTACACGCTCAAGCGCGCCAAAGAGGTCTATGAGACCTACTACGACATCCGTTACCCCGGGCACGAGCGCCAGGCGGGTCGTCCGCTGCGCACGTCCAGCGCCTACCCGTGGCACTCCGAGCACGGCGCCGCGTTCGGCGAGAAGTCCGGCTGGGAGCGCGTCAACTGGTACGAGTCAAACGCAGCCGCGGGTGACGAGTCGCTGCGTCCGCGCGGCTGGGCGGGAATGCACTGGTCGCCGGCGATCGGCGCCGAGCACCGCGCCACGCGCGAGCGCGCGGGGCTGTTCGACGAGTCCTCGTTCGCCAAGCTGGAGATCGCCGGCCCCGGCGCGGCCGAGTTCCTCGAAGGGCTCTGCGACAACCGCGTCGCGCGCGACGTGGGATCGATCACCTACACGCAGATGCTCAACTCGCGCGGCGGCATCGAGTGCGACTTCACTGTCACCCGCGTGGAGGAGCAGCTGTTCTCGATCGTCACGGGAACCGCCTTCGGCAACCACGACCTCAGCTGGATCCGCCGCCACGCGCCACGCGACGGGAGCGTGCGCTGCGCCGACGTAACCGCTCGCTGGGCCTGCTTTGCTTTGTGGGGTCCGCGCTCACGCGACATCCTCGCTGCACTGACCGACGACCCGCTGGACTTTCCCTACATGAGCATGCACGAGCTGGCAGTCGGCGACGTTCCCGTGCGGGCGCTGCGCGTGACGTTCGTCGGCGAGCTCGGCTGGGAGCTCTACTGCCCGACCGAGTACGGAGCCGGCTTGTGGCGGACGCTGTGGCAGGCCGGGCGCGAGCACGGCCTGCTGGCGGGCGGCTACCGCGCGATCGATTCGCTGCGCCTGGAGAAGGGCTACCGGGTGTGGGCGGCGGACATAACCTCCGACGAGACGCCCTACGAGGCGGGCTTG
>Ga0208714_1000476_pt1 | contig 11523 bp, 5 predicted proteins | sample NGESurshal072012_3_FD_184461 | JGI IMG/M metagenome (GOLD analysis project Ga0208714, IMG submission 184461) | Arctic peat soil microbial communities from Barrow, Alaska - NGEE Surface sample 415-1 shallow-072012 (SPAdes) | ecosystem: Environmental > Terrestrial > Soil > Wetlands > Peat ... | reverse complement strand
CTCCGCGCTCTGGGTCGACAAGGATGACGTCCGCCTGACCGCCAGCATCGGTTTTGCGTGCTGCCCGCGCGCGGAAACTAATGTCGAACATTTGCTGCAGCGGGCCAACGACGCGCTCTATGCGGCAAAAGTGGTGGGCCGCAGCTGCTCGGTCTTCTACCAAAGGCTAGGCGATGAGGCGGATAGACTCGGCGCGCGCCTCGCATCTCAGAGCTGCAATTCGCCAAAATTGCGGCGTTGCTTTGCGTTGATCTGAATCAATGCACGAACGCGGCCTTTTCGGGAGCAATATTAAAAACTAGCCCGCCTCTCATTCAGGGGCTTTGTTACGTCTTGGAGGGAGAAATCATGGATGAAATCATCGACAAAGACCGGGTTGTCGGATCGGCGAAGCAAATCAAAGGTGCAGTCAAGCAAGTGGTCGGCAAGGCGGTCGGTGACTCCAAGCTGGAGTCGGAGGGCAACGCCGACAAGATAGAGGGCAAGGTTCAGAACGCTATCGGCGGCCTCAAAGACACGCTCAAAGGGAAATAGGCCGTTTAGGGTGGTTCGTCCGCCCGGATAGATTAAAGAGTAGCTTCAGTATGTTGAAAGTGATCATCAGTAGTGCGTTCGCATTTTTTCTCGTGGGGGCCACGGCGCTGGCGGCCAACACACCGAAGAAACCTACGGGCAATTCCGGCCTGGCCTCAGTCTATTCCCATGGCCGTACCGCGAGCGGCGAGCGGCTCATTCCTACCACTCTGACCGGCGCGCACCGGACACTGCCGTTTGGCACCAAGGTCCAGGTCACCAACCGTCGCAACGGCCGCTCGGTGGTGGTGCGGATCAATGACCGCGGCCCGTTCATTCGCGGCCGGCTGATCGACGTGACGCCGGCGGCTGCCCGGGCGCTCGGATTTTCCGGACTGGCGCCGGTCATGCTGACGGTTGTCCCTGCTCAAAACTCCATACGGCCTGCAAATCGGTTTCTCCAGTGAATATTTTAGCTGCCGTCAAACGCGGCGGGCAGCACTTCCGGGATGTGCCCCCTTCGATGTGGTGAACCTGCATGAGCCGACCCCTCGGACACGTTCAAGTAAAGTTGAACAAAAGTCTGGAGAGCGGGTTAGCCCTGTTGATCTCGATCAATGACACGCCCTTCTTAAAGACCCAGGCTTTGCAGCTTTCTATTGATCGAGACGTCAACGCAAGGCGTTCGGACTTTCAATCCAACCTTTAAATCGGGACCCTTTTGAGCGCCCCGTTCCCTCTCTCCGAAGCATGTCGGGCGAAAGGAAATCACATGCGCACCCTCGTCGAGCCGCCGCCCTCGTCGCGCTGCGAGCTCTGCGGTGGCGAGCTGCGGCTCAAACGGACTGAGCCAGTCAACCGCGAACTTGATTTGGAGGACGAGATATTCGTCTGTGTAAACTGCGGTCATGAGGAGGCGTACATCGTGAAACATAACCACAACATGCCGCACTCTAAGGTGGCTTAGCCAAACGGGCTGCCTCAGTTTAATGAGGAATTATTTAATCTACGGCCAAGGCAAGGCAAGGCAAGGCAAGGCAAGGCAAGGCAAGGCAAGGCAAGGCAAGGCAAGGCAAGGCAGGAAAGCACGTCCTTCGGTCGATCTATAAAGACCGACTGCTGTTACCGCGTAGGGGGCTGGGTCGCAGTTAAAAGTGGCTCGCTGTCGCGCAAAGCGGGGAGCAAACAATGTCAGAACTCTCTCGTCATCGCGAAGATGAGCGGATGGAGCGCCCCAACACTGTCGCCAACTCCCAACCGGCATTTCGCCAGGTCATGGCCTGTGTAGACACGTCGGCGCTCGCACGGAAAGTCATTCCCCATGCGGTTGCTATCGCAAAGGCTATGGAAGCCGCGCTCACGCTCGTGCGAGTTCTTGAGCCAGGGCCGACGGGGGAGGGGCCGCCGGACCCGGTCGAGTGGGACATCCGACGCCATCAAGCGCGGGACCACCTCGCGCAGCTCGTCCAGGAACAGCGAGACGAAGCCGGGCGTATCGAGGTGGAGGTCGTGGAGGGACATCCCGCCGAAAAGATATCTCTCTGGGCGCGAGACCACAGGGTCGACCTCACTGTGTTAGCTACGCATGGTGAGGGCGGTTCAACCGAATGGGACCTCGGAAGCACGGCCCGCAAAATCATCGATCGTGCCCCTGGCCTGGTCCTGCTCGTACCGCCATCGGCTCCGGAGGCGCGGATCGTTCATTATCGGCGACTCCTTGTGCCTCTGGACGGATCGTCCCGAGCCGAGAGCACGCTTCCTCTCGCGTTGCGTCTTGCGAAGGCCGAGGGCGCAGAACTCCTCCTCGCCCATGTGGTTCCGGTGCCGGAGCTCACCGAAGTCGGGCCGCTAGAGGCCGGGGATCTGGAGCTGCGGGGGCAACTCGTGCGGCGCAATGAGCGCGTTGCACACGATTATCTTGATCGGATCCGCGCCCGCGTGGTGAAGGGCGGAATTTCCGCCCGAACCCTCGTGCTGTGCGACGGCGACGTCCGCAGCCGCCTCGCGCGCGCCATCGTTGACGAGGCGGTAGACCTCGTTGTCCTCTCCGCGCAGGGCCGCAGTGGCCATTCGGACGTTCCCTTCGGAAGCGTTGCGGCGTACCTGATAGCTCACGCGGTGGCACCCTTGCTGATCATGTGCCGCCATTCGACGCGTGCGACGCGGCGTGTCGCCGCTGCGGGAGGCGGCACGGGCGGCCGGCTCCCGAGCCACGCCATGCAATGACCGCGTCGGCATCGATACCGCACCCCGAGCTGCTCGAGACAGCGGCGCGGGAGTTGCGAGAGCATCATCGAGCCGCGAACCGGATGCCGCGACCGATCCCGGTTTGGGCAAGCCTTCCTTCTATGCTGGATTGGCGCGACCGCGCTCTGGCTTGCTGCGCGGAGCCAGAGCCCGAATCCACAAAGGCAGCCGAGTGGCTTCTGGACAACGATTATCAGCTGCAGCGGGCCGTGTTGCAGGTTCGCGAGGACCTGCCCCTCGAGTTCTACCGGCGGCTACCGAGCGTCACTAGCGCCGTGGAGGAGGGACTGCCACGCGCATTCTCTCTGGCGCACGGGCTTCTCAATGCATCCCGCCTCCAACTCTCCCTGCCGGGGGCGGTGCAATTCTTGAGGGCCTACCAAGAGGACGCACCGCTGACCATCGCGGAGTTGTGGGCATTTCCGACAATGCTCCGCCTTGCCTGCCTAGAGATCCTGGTCGACGCATTCGGGCGACTTTTCCCGGCGCTGAAGCCACCCTTCGAGACGACGAAATACACGACGCTGCTGGGCTCATTCGATGACACGGAGCGCGCGTCGCGCGCTCTTGCCAATCTCGGTGTAATCGCCACCATCTCGTGGAAGGAATTTTTCGACCGTACCAGCCGTGTGGAGGCGCTTCTTCAGGGGGACCCGGCTGGAGTCTATCCGCGCACGGATTTTGACACCCGCGATCGCTGCCGCAAGGCGGTCGAGGAGCTGGCTTACGGTTCCTGCCGATCAGAGCCGGAGGTGGTGGAGTCCGTCCTTGCCCAGGCAGGCGCTGAGTGCGCAACCCGACCACACGACCATGTAGGTTACTGGCTCATCGGGGACGGCCGACGGGACGTAGAGGCCATGATCGGTTACCGCCCATCGCCGGTCGCTGCATGCCGGCGCTGGCTCCTCCGAAATGCGGGGCCAGTCTATGCCGCGGCGCTCCTCATCACCGGCATCGCGGCGCTCGTCCTGCCCGCGTTCTACCTTGCCGCAGAGGGCACCGGGCCGTTGGCGTTGACCGTCGGGATCGCCCTCGCACTGCTGCCGGCCTCAGTCCTCGCAGTCACGCTGGTGCATTGGATTGTCACGCTTGTTGTATCGCCACGGGTGCTTCCGAAACTTGATTTCAAGGAGGGCATCCCCCCGGACTGTTCCACCGCAGTTGTGATGCCGGTGATTGTCGGCAGCCCTGCCGAGGTGCCAGGCCTGATCGAGCGCATGGAGTTGCACCGGCTGCGCAATCCCGATGCGTCAGTGCAGTTTGCGCTCCTGAGCGACCATATCGATGCGCCAGCAGAGCACATGCCGGGTGATATCGAAGTGGAGGAGGAAATTGTCAGTAGCATTCGGCGACTCAACGCGCGTTACGGGCAAAACGGCGACGGGCCCTTCCATCTGCTGCACCGCTCACGCCGCTTTAACCCCGCCGAGGACTGCTGGATGGGGTGGGAAAGGAAGCGAGGCAAGCTTGAGCAGTTCAACCGTTTCGTGCTGGGCGAGGAGACCACGGGCTTCTCGGTCACCGAGGGCAATATGGATGCGCTCCGCGACATCCGGTTCGTCGTTACGGCCGATGCGGACACGACGCTCCCGCCGGGATCCGTGAGCCGCCTCGTGGGCACGCTCGCACACCCCCTTAACAGTGCCTACCTCGATCAGGCATCTGGTCGAGTCCGCGCTGGCTACACGGTCGTGCAGCCGCGAGTCGAGATCTCCCCAGAAAGCGGAACCCGCTCGCTCTTCGCGCGGCTCTACGCCGGAGATACGGCAGTCGACATCTACAGCCGCGCCGTTTCCGACGTCTATCAGGATCTCTTCGGCGAAGGAATCTACGTCGGCAAGGGAATCTACGAAGTCGCCTCCTTCCACCAGAGCCTCAAAGCGCGAGTGCCCGAGAACTCCCTGGTCAGCCACGATCTCTTCGAAGGCGTGTACGGGCGCGCTGCGCTGGCGAGCGACATTGTCCTCTATGAGGACTTCCCGGCCGGCTATGTCGAGTACGCCCGCCGCTGGCACCGGTGGGTACGCGGTGACTGGCAACTCCTGCCGTGGCTCGCTGTACGGGCGCCCGGCGCCGGCGACCGACGTTTCGCGTCCGGATTGTCAGCACTCGATCGCTGGAAGATCCTCGACAATCTTCGCCGAAGCCTGATCCCGGTTGCTCTGGTCGCACTTGCAGCAGGCGGTTGGCTAATGCTGCCCGGCAGCGCCTGGGTCTGGACGGTCCTCACCGTGGCCGTGCCCAGCGCCTACTTGTTTACCGACCTTGTCACCGGGCTCGCGCGAGGTCGACGCCACGGAGCGCTTCGAGGTATCCTGCACAGGTTCAGGGATCACTCGGGCCGCTGGTTCCTCGCCATCGTCTTCCTGTTGCATGATGCGGCGGTTGCTCTGGATGCGATCGCAAGGACGCTCTGGCGAATATTCGTGTCCCGGCAGCATCTGCTCGAGTGGACTTCGGCGGCTCATACAGCGGCTCATTTTGCCCCGCGCGGCTCCCGCGCTGACATGTGGCGGCAAATGTGGATCGCTCCCACTGTCTCGGCCGTCTTCGCAACAGTGCTATCCTTTATGAACCCAGCGGCACTGCTGCCGGCGGCTCCTCTGCTCCTATTGTGGGTTGCCTCGGCGGAAATCGCAGTATGGATCAGCCGGCCCGGCCGCCCGCCGCAAGAGCGCCTCGGAGCGGAGGAGCGCGCTTTTCTGCGCCGGCTTGCGCGACGCACCTGGCTCTACTTCGAGACGTTCGTTGGCCCCGAGGACAATTGGCTTCCACCGGATAATTTTCAGGAGGAGCCTCACACAGAGATCGCCCACCGGACGTCGCCGACCAATGTCGGCATGATGTTCCTTTCTTCACTCACAGCGTGGGATCTCGGATATGTGAGCTCGGCCGATCTCGCCGCGCGCATCCGGAATGGCCTCGATACGCTCGATCGCCTCGAGCGCTACCGCGGACACTTTCTCAACTGGTATGACACGCGGCTCCTTGATCCGCTCGAGCCTCGTTACGTGTCGACCGTGGACAGCGGAAACCTAGCAGTCTGCCTGATGGCGCTGAAGGAGGGCTGCGTCGAAGCCGCGAGCGCGCCTGTGCTGCGGAGAGAGCAGTGGGACGGCCTCACCGACACGCTCGATCTGCTGATGCAGGCGATGGATGTCGTTCCGGACGAACACACCACCGAGCTACGCTCGCGCATGGTGGCGATCATGGAGCGCGCTTTGTCTGCTCGCGATCAGCCCCAGGCGTCGCGGACGGTGCTGAATGATCTCTGCGATCGCGATTGTCCGGAACTCGAAGCAATGATCGGGAGAGGCATCGCGCTACCGGGAGTCCCGACGGCCGAGGTCCTGCGGGAAGTCCATATCTGGCTCGGGCGGATGCACCACCATTTGACCGGCATGCGGCGCGATCTCGAGACGCTCTATCCGTGGTTGGCTTTGACTGAAGCTCCGGCACTCGGTTGTGAGGATCTGGCGCAGGCGATCGGCAACATCCTCGCACCGTCCATGTCGCTTTCGGTGACCTCGGAGGCCTGCGCCCGCGCCCGCGAGATGCTGGCTGCGGCGATCGCAATGCCGCAGGCCGGCGAGACGACGGCGCCATGGCTCTCCGATCTCAACGCCGCCGTCGAGCGGGGCGCCCGAGCCCTAAACGAGTTGCGCCAGGGTCTCCTCGACGTCGCAGCACGATCGGAGGCCGCGGCCTTTAGCATGGACTTTCGGCTGTTGTACGACCGGGAAGCTCGCCTCTTCCACGTCGGTTACAATGTGAGTTCGGATCGGATCGATCCGCACCACTACGATCTCCTTGCCACGGAGGCGCGGCTGGCGAGCTACTTCGCGATCGCGAAGAAGGACGTTCCGACAGAGCATTGGTTCTTCCTCGGACGGCCGATCGCGCACTTGGGCGATGGTCTGTCGCTCGTCTCCTGGAACGGGTCGATGTTCGAATACCTGATGCCACCGCTGCTGTTGCGGAGCGGCCTTGGCACGCTTGTCGATCAGAGCGAGCGGGCGGCTGTGGACACCCAGCGCCGCTATGCCGACAAGCTCGGCATGCCATGGGGAATCTCCGAATCCGCGTTCGCGTCGGTCGACCCGGACCATCATTACCACTATCGCGCATTCGGAGTGCCGCAACTCGGCCTGCGTCGCGGGCTGTCGCAAGATCTTGTGGTTGCGCCTTATGCCACGGCGTTGGCGCTGGCCGTCCGTCCCGGCGCAGCGGTCCGCAACCTCAAAAAGCTGAATGATCTCGGAATGGTCGGCTGTTACGGCCTCTGGGAGGCGGCCGACTTCACGCCGGAGCGCGTGCCGGAAGGGCGCTCATTCTCGCTGGTCCGCGCCTACATGGCGCACCACCAGGGTATGATCCTGGCGGCCATCGGCAATGCATTGCACGACGACGTCCATGTGCGCCGGTTCCGCGAGGACCGTCGGATGCGGTCCATGGAACTGCTGCTCCAGGAAAGGATCCCGTGGGAGCTTCCACTTGAGACTGTCCGCGAAGAGGAGCGCCGAGAGCCGGCGTCTCGCCGGACGGTGGTGCCCGCGCCCCATGCCTGGGTTCCCCCGACCGCAGAGGTTTTCCCCCAAGTGCATCTGCTCGGCAACGGCCGCCTCAGCACATGGATATCGGAGGCCGGCGGCGGCGGCCTTTGGTGGCACCGGCAGGCGCTGACACGCTGGCTGCCCGACGCAACGCGCGACCACCACGGCCTCTGGATCTATGTTCGCGACGAGGACAGCGGCTTGATCTGGTCTGTGGGGCGACAGCCGACTGGCGTTATCTCCGAGGATGCGCACATTGTCTTTCATCCGCACATGGCCGAGTTCCACCGTCGCGATCATGGCATCGGGATCCGCATGGAGGTGGGCGTCACAGCCGGCGATGACGTGGAGATTCGTCGCATCACGGTCGTCAACGAAAGCGATCGCCCGCGGACGCTCCGCCTGACGAGTTGTGGCGAAATAGTCCTCGCACCTCCGCTTGAGGACGAACGTCATCCGGCATTCAGCAAGCTCTTCGTCGGTAGCGAGCACATGCCCGGGCTCAATGGGTTACTGTTCACCCGACGTCTTCGCAATCCCCGCGATCGGGCGCCCGTTCTCCTCCATCGCCTTGTGTCCGACGAAGTCGGTCTTGATGTCACCGGCTTCGAGACGGACCGGCTGGTCTTTCTCGGCCGCAACGGAGATCCACGGCAGCCACGGGGCGTCACGGAAGGGCTCTCCGGCACCGTCGGCTGGACGCTCGATCCGGTCATGTCCCTCCAGCTGCGTCTCAAGCTCGAGCCCCGGGAGAAACGGCAGTTCGCCTTTCTGACGCTGGCGGCAGGATCGCGCGAGACTCTTTTGGATCTCGCCGAGCGCTACGCGACGCTGGCGTCGCTCGATTGGGCGCTCGGCAACGCCGCGACGGAAGCCGCACGCGAAACGCAATCGCTCGGCCTCGAGCCCGCGCGATTGCCGGAGCTGCAGACGCTCGCCTCGCTCCTGATTCACCCGCATCCGGCGCTCCGCGCCAAGCCATCCGAAATCGCCGCGAATCGGCTCGGCCAGCCACGCCTCTGGGGCTTCGGGCTCTCGGGTGATCTTCCCATCCTGCTCCTTCGCGCAGACGAGCCGAGCGAAATGGGTCTCCTGCGCGTCCTCATCCGCGCTCACCAGCTCTGGCGTCGGCGTGGGCTCCACGTCGATCTCGTGGTACTCCGCACGGGCGTCTCCGGCTACGTGGAGCCGGTGCGCGAGCGCGTCCTCTCGCTGCTTCAGGAATTGGGCGCACACGAGCTTTTGGGCCGCAGCGGCGGCGTGCACCTGCTCTTTGCGGACCAGATGAGCAAGGACGAGATGTGTCTGCTCGAATCCGTTGCGCGTGTCGTCCTCGACGAGTCGCGAGGTCCTCTCGCGCAGCAGCTTGCGACTGCCGCTGAGCCGCACCCGACGCCGCCGCGTTTTGAGCCCTCCGGGGCAGATATGCCGGACCAGATGGAGCCGGCGCTTCCCCGGCCGGTGAACTTGCGTTTCGACAATGGCCTCGGTGGCTTTACGGAGGACGGCCGGGAATATGCAATCTACCTCGGGCCGGGGGAGCACACGCCTGCTCCCTGGTGCAACGTTCTCGCGAACGACGATTTCGGCTGTATCGTTAACGAAGCGGGAGGAGGATTCACCTGGGCGGTCAACAGCGGGGAGAACCGTCTCACCCCCTGGACGAACGATCCGGTCGCCGACCCGCCGAGCGAAGCGCTCTACCTGCGGGACGAGGAGACCGCGGAGATCTGGACGCCGACGCCGCAGCCGGCGGGGGCCGACGCCGCATGCGAGATTAGACACGGAGCAGGCTACACGAAGTGGCGACGACGCAGCCACGGGTTTGAGCAGGAGCTCATCGTGTTCGTGCCGCCCGGCGACCCGGTGAAGGTGGCGCGGCTGCGAGTGCACAACCTTCGGCCTAGGGCGCGGCGCGTAACGGCGACGTATTACGCCGAGTGGCTGCTTGGCGCTCTGCGCAGCAACTCTCGGCCGTTCGTGGTGTGCGAGTATGATCCCGGCTGCCACGCGCTCCTGGCGCGCAACCATTGGAATCCCGACTTTAGCGAGCGCGTGGCATTCCTGACGTCAAGCCATCCACCCCACAGCGTCACGGCCGACCGGCAGGACTTTCTCGGCCGCGAGGGCGATCCGCGCAATCCCGCGGGATTGCGGCGGTGGGACCTCGGCGGACGCATCGAGCCTGGCGCCGATCCATGCGCAGCATTCCAGGTGCATCTCGACATCGGAGCCGAGCAGACGACGGAAGTCGTGTTTGTCCTCGGCCAGGGGCGCGACCGTGCGCACGCTGAAGAACTCGCGCGCCATTGGCAGGAACCGGGGCAAGTCGATCGCGCCTTCGAGGAGCTCAACCATCACTGGGATCGACTGCTGGGCGCGGTTCGCGTGCGCACGCCAGACCCTGCCTTCGATCTGATGCTGAACAGGTGGCTCCTGTACCAGACCCTCTCCTCCCGCCTCCTGGCGCGGGCAGGTTTTTACCAGGCCGGCGGTGCGATTGGGTTTCGCGATCAGCTTCAGGATGTTCTTGCGCTCCTGTATGCTGACCCCGCCCGTGCGCGAGCGCACATCCTGGCCAGCGCCGCGAGACAATTCGAGGAGGGCGACGTCCTCCACTGGTGGCACCCACCTCACGACCGCGGTGTGCGGACGCGATGCTCTGACGACCTCCTCTGGCTACCCTATGTTGCGAGCCACTATGTCGAAGCGACCGGCGACCTGTCTATCCTGAGTGAGGAGGTTTCGTTCCTACGCGGGGCGCCGCTCTCGCAGGACGAGGAGGATCGCTACTCCCGTTTCGACTCGACCTCTGAGCGGCGGTCGCTGTTCGAGCACTGCGAGCGTGCGTTGGAGCGCGGGGTTACGCAAGGCCCGCACGGCCTGCCATTTATCAGCTCGGGCGACTGGAATGACGGGATGAACCGTGTGGGCAGGCGCGGCCACGGCGAAAGTGTGTGGCTCGCGTGGTTCGCAATCGCCACGATGACCAGCTTCGCCGGATTGGCTACCCGCCTGGGTCGAAGCGACCTCACGCAGGGCTGGACGCGGCGTGCCCAGGAACTCCGGCAGTCGGTCGAAGCAACCGCATGGGACGGACACTGGTATCTCCGCGCCTTCGACGACGACGGACGCCCGTGGGGTTCGGCCGCCTCCGACGAGTGTCGCATCGACTCGATCACGCAATCGTGGGCGGTGTTCGCCAGCGACAGCATCTCGGAGCGGGCCCGAGCGGCGGTCGAGGCGGCCTCCCGCGAATTGGTGCGCGATGACGACCGGCTGATCCGGCTTCTCTGGCCGCCCTTCCATGACACGCCCCGCGACCCCGGATATATCAAGGCATATCCGCCGGGGATCCGCGAAAATGGAGGACAATACACACACGCCGCGGCGTGGCTGGGCTTCGCCTTCGCCGGTATCGGCGATGGCGACAGCGCCGCGCACATCTTTGAACTCATGAACCCGATCCATCACGCGGCATCCCGTTCCGACGCAGACCGCTTTCGCGTCGAGCCTTATGTGATTGCGGCGGATGTAGCGAGTGTCGCGCCACATACGGGTCGTGGCGGCTGGACCTGGTACACAGGCTCCGCCGCCTGGACCTGGCGACTTGGCGTCGAGGCGATTCTGGGGCTGCAGCTACGGAATGGCGAACTCCTCATCGATCCGGTCCTGCCCAAGCGCTGGGGTTCATTTGAGGCGGAGATAAAGGGGCCTGCGGGTGCGCTGGCGATCCGGGTCGAGGATCCGGATCACATCGGCCGGGGCGTTGTCGAGATCGTCGTAGATGGCTCAACGATCGAGGGGGCCACCATCGCTTTCCCAACCGATGAGTCGGTGCGGCGGGTCGAGGTGCGCCTGAGGCAGCCGCCGGTATCCGAGACGCCGGTGCAACCCGCAAGGTAGCGGACGAAAAAGCCCTTCCTAAGGGGACTGCGGCGGGTTCCAGATACGCAGAAGCTCAAATGGCGCATCTTGATAGCGAGCGGGGTAAGTTTTTGGCCGGCTTGCCCCAAAGCGGATGACATGCCAAATCCGCTTTTGTTACCATGCTTATGTGTAGTCACGGAGCGGGTGCCACACCGAAAAGAAAATCCGCAATTGGCGGGTCGTGGATCGGATATTCGATGTCCGCGGGCCAGGGCAGCGCGGTCGCCACATCATCGATTTTCAGTGCAGCGAGTTGGTACGGCACACCGTCCCCGTATTC
>Ga0208714_1000475_pt1 | contig 11554 bp, 9 predicted proteins | sample NGESurshal072012_3_FD_184461 | JGI IMG/M metagenome (GOLD analysis project Ga0208714, IMG submission 184461) | Arctic peat soil microbial communities from Barrow, Alaska - NGEE Surface sample 415-1 shallow-072012 (SPAdes) | ecosystem: Environmental > Terrestrial > Soil > Wetlands > Peat ... | reverse complement strand
GCCCACGAGGCGTCAGCGCTCGTCCACGCGGCAAGCTGGCGGCAGGCTTCGTCCAGCACGAACGCGTCGATCAGGCCGATCAGGCCGTGTTGTTCGGCAAGCGGGATGAACTCAGAAGGCATCACGACCTCGCGCTCGGGGTGGCGCCACCGGACCAGCGCCTCGACCCCGGTCAGCGAACCGTCGTCGAGCCGGAACAACGGCTGGTAGAGCACGAAGAGCTCGGAGGCCGCGATCGCCCGCCGCAGGTCGACCTCGAACCCGTGAGTGGAGGGGATCGGGCCGTGGAGGCAGGCGTCGTAGACCTCGAACCGATTGCGGCCACCTCTCTTCGCGGCGTACATCGCGAAGTCGGCTCGCTGGAGGAGCTCGCCCGGATCTGCCAGCGGATCGGCGGTCGCGACCGCTCCGAGACTGCCGGTAACGATCATCTGCTGTCCGTTCTTCAATGGCGCTCGGAGCGCTTGCAAGATCCGATCGCCGAGCAACCGCAGGTCGTCGTACTCGCCTAGCTCGGAGCACAGCAAGACGAATTCGTCGCCTCCGAGGCGCGCGACGGTGTCCGTGCGCCGCGCGACTCGCGTCAGGCGGATGCCGACCTCGGCCAGCACACTGTCGCCGACGTCGTGGCCGAGCGTGTCGTTGACGGCCTTGAATTCGTCGAGGTCGATGAACATCACAGCGAGGCGCCCGGGCCGACGCTCGAGCGCCACAAGCGCCTGAGTGAGGCGGTCCATCAGCGCGAGCCGGTTCGCAAGGCCGGTGACCGAGTCGTGCAGCGCCTGATGTGCGAGTGCCTCCTGGGCCTTAGTCTGCTCGGTGACGTCACGGGAGATCCCAAACGTGCCGATCGTCTGACCGCGATCATCGCGTAGGGGCCATTTGGTTGTCGAGACCCATATGTCGGGACCGGCGTGAAACGTCTCGCGCTCGAGCTTTCCGACGAGCGGCTCTCCAGTCTGGATGATGTGCTGCTCGTCCGCGAATGCCTCGGTCGCGTGCGGCTTGCTGAAGATGTCGAAGTCGGTCTTTCCGAGCACCTCGTCCAACGAACGCCCGCCGCCCAACGCGGTCAAGAAGCCTGCGCTCACCAGCAGGAACCTGCTCTCAAGATCCTTGAAGAACACGCGCTCGTCAGAACTGTCGAGCAGGTTGCGGATGCAGACTCGCTCGATCTCCTCTCCCGAACGGAGCTTCTGCGACCGGACAGGTGGAATCTCGCGCACAAATGGTCCCCTCAGGATCCTGAGTGGAGTATCGGACCGCCAGCGCCCCGGCCACGACCGGAATCGTCCCCACCACTGACCGTAGTAACTACCGACTCAACGCTCGCCGTGCATCGTGACGAGTGCGTACCGAGTGGTGGTCCGCCGGCCTGCCAACCGACGCCTAGGTATAGCGTGAGCGCGCTCGCACCTGTCCGGCAGCATCGGTCATGACGGTCACCGCTCTTGCCCGGGGAGGAGAGCGAATCTCCGGTCCGACCACACACACACACACACACACCTCCTTCGGAGCGAGCTCAGCGATATCGACGAGCGCAGAGCGCGTTTCTGCATCATCGCCGAGGCGGTCCCCACGCGGGCGTGACCGATTCAGGCGTGAACCGACAGCGCGTCGGCGTGCACCGAGACCTGCTCTGCGACTGCCACGGGCACGTTGGACAGCCTCGGCCTTTCCCTCCCTCGCGCGGGAACTCGAGCACGTGGCGCCCCGGGTGCGAGCAGGCTCCTTGCAAGCGATCCGGTCGAAGCGAAGTCCGCGGCGAGCCGCAGCGCTGGCGCTTCGGAACGATCTCGATCGTGTCGAAGTGCTGCGACCCGAGTACCGCGACCACGGCGAAGCGGGTGTATTGGGGCCCCGTCCCGAGCAACCTGCTCGTCGCCAATCTCGAGACCCGCGGCGCCAATCCCAAAGTGCCGGCAAGCGCGCCCGATCCGGGCCATCCGATCGTCGCCGATGCGCTCGCCGGCGCGCCGCCAGTGAGAACACGAATGGCAATCGTGCGAGGGGTGCGTTCTGGGCGCTCCCCGAGAGGTCGCACAAGCCCCGCCGCCGGCGCGCCCGAGGGCTGCTGCTTCTCGCGATACGGGTAGCGCGACGTCGACCTGCTCGCTGGGTCGCCAAGGAAGCAGGAGTTGGCGGGCCGTCAGCTTCGGCGACCGGATCCCGGCCACTCAGCCGCCACGGTGCCAGCCTGGAAGACTTCTGCAGCCGCGAGAAGCAGCTGCGGCGCAACAGCCGGCCGAGCGTGCCGCTGGTCCACGAACTGGTCAGCGTCGTCAAACTGCCGGAACGGCGCGTTGTTCAGATATCTCGCTTAATTGCGGCGAGTATGTGTTCGGCGATTGCGTCCGGCGTCGGCGGGCAGCCCGGGATGCGGATGTCGACCGGCAGCACGTCCTGGACGGCGCCGACGAGCTCGGCGGCATCACCGAGCAGGTTGCAGCCGAGGGCGCAGTCGCCGAGTGCCGCGACGAGACGCGGCTCGGGCATCGCCTCGTAGGCGCTGCGGAGCGGGCCGGCCATGCGGGTGGTGACGGGCCCTGTGATGAGGAGGATGTCGGCGTGCCGCGGGGAGGCGACGATGTCGAGGCCGTGGCGCTGCAGGTCGTGGAGCGGGTTGGTGACGGCTCCGAGCTCGTGCTCGCAGCCGTTGCACGAGCCGGCATCGACGTGGCGGATCGCCAGCCAGCGTGAGCCACCACGGGTGAGGCCGGCGCTCCCCCGGATCGTTGCGAGCTGCCGCAGGAGGACGAACATCAGCGGTCCACGCAGGCGTAGCAGAGCTCGAAGCTCTTGTTGATCAGCGGAAAGTCCGGGACGAGGTTGCCGGCCGTGGCCCAGGCCAGCGCCGGCCAGTTCGCGTATGAGCCGGTGCGCAGGTGAACCCTCGTCACGGTGTCGCCCTCGAGCTCGACGGCGCACGCCGTAGCCCCCCGAGCGCTCTCGACACGGCCGATGCCCACTGACGCCCGGTCCTCGATGCGCCCGACCGACCCGCGGGCGAGCGGCGCGACCAGCAGCCCCTCGAGCAGGTCGAAGCTCGCCTCGAGCTCGACGGCGCGCAGTCCGAGCCGCGCTTCGACGTCGCCGGCCGGCGCGTGTGGTGCGGCCGGGGTGAAGCCGTCGTAGGCGAGCCGCGGGGCGAGTGTCCGCACGTCCTCGCGAATCCCGGCGGCCCGTGCCGCGGGCCCGACGGCGCCGAGGCGGAGGGCATCGTCGCGACCGAGCACTCCCACGCCCGCGAGTCGCGCCTGGAGGGATCCCGCGAACTCGAGCTCGCGCCAGGCCGCCCGGGAGTCCGTCCGCAGCTCGCGCAGCTGGGCCCGCATCGCGTCGACCGCGGCGGCGTCGAGCTCCACCGCACCACGGCCGACTGCGATGGTGGCGAACAGGAAGCGATGCCCGAATGCCTGAGCGTTGATCTGCTGAGCCCGATCCTTGAGGGCGGCGAAGGCCATCGTGCCCGGAGCGAACCCGACGCCGGCGCAGATCGCGCCGACATCGTGCAGGTGGTTGTAGATGCGCTCGAGCTCGAGCAGCGCCGTCCGAGCGACCCGAAGCTCGCGGTCGGGTTGCAGGCCGGTGGCGTCCTCGACGGCGTGCGCGTAGGCCAGGGTGTTCGCGACCGCGCACGCGGCGCAGGCCCGCTGGACATAGGGCAGTGCCGCGTCGTGATGCCGACCCTCGGCGGCGCGCTCGAGCCCCCGGTGCTTGTAGAAGAGGCGCGGGTCCATCGCGAGGATCCGCTCGCCGATCACGTGGAAGCGGAAGTGGCCGGATTCGATCACGCCCGCGTGGATCGGCCCCACGGCGATCTGATGCACGCCGTCGCCGGTCACCGGCGTCATCCAGGCGGCCGGGTCCTCGGGGTGTGTTACGAGGGCGCGGATCGGCTCGTGGCCGTCGAACTCGAGTCCGTACAGATCGTGCGCTTCGCGCTCATCCCAGCCCGCGGCTTCGACGAGCTCGACGATGCTCTCGACGGCTCCACCCGTCGCCTCGGTCCAGATCACTCGGACGCCGTGCGCGGAGATGATCACCGCGCGCCAGCTCAGGCCGCCGTCTTGGGCGCGCGCCCAGGCTCCGCCGAAGCGCTCGCCGGCGCCCAACGCGCGCTCGATCGACCGGCGCCACTCACCGGGCTCGACGTGGTGCAGCGCGGTCACAGCGTTCCTCTCGTCAACGTCTCCACGAAGCTCGAGTTGACGAGCAGCACGCCGGCCGCAAACAGGGCGAGCAACCCAGTGCCCAAGATCGCCGTGAGCGCCACGGTCGTGCGCTGCCCGCGTTCGGGGCGGCGCCGGCGATGGGCGGGCTTGTCGCCGATGACTCCCTCGATCAGGGCATGGAGGAGTCCGAGGAACCCGAGCGCGAGGGCGAGCACGGCCACGGCGGTAACGACCACCTGGCCGGCGGCGACGCCGCCGAGCACGATCAGCAGCTCGGACAGAAACAGGGGTGACGGCGGCAGACCGGCCAGCGCGGCGAGGCTGATGCCCATCGCGGCCGCGGTCGTGGGGCTCTCGCCGGCGACGCCCGTCGGCGCCCGCCGGCCCGCGTCGGAATCGATCCGCAGCAACGGCAGCGCGGCGTAGAAGCCGAGCGCCTTGGCGAGCGCGTGGCCGGCGACGTGGATCACGACACCGGCGATCGCGAGCGGCGTGCCGAAGCCGATGCCGAGGGCGATCACCCCCATGTGCTCGAGGCTCGAATACGCCAGCAGCCGCTTCCACGGCAGCGATTGCCACAGAAACGGGATCGCCACGAGCATCGAGGTCAAACCGAAGGCGATGAAGACGGCACGCGTGGTGCCCACGCCCACTGAGGGCTCGAGGATCTGCTTCACGCGCCAGGCGATCAGCAACACGGTCGGAAGCAGCGCCGCGGACAACAGCGCGCTGATCGGCGCCGGCGCCTCGCTGTGCGCATCGGGCAGCCAATTGTGAACGGGTGCCCACCCGATCTTGGCCGCGAGACCGACCAGGAGCAGCACGAACGCGATCAGCGTCGGGTCCTTCGGCAGCGTGTGAGCGGCGAGCCGCAGCGTGTGCCAATCGAGCGCGCGCAGGTCGTGGTGCCCGGCGTTGGCCTGGCCGATGGCCAGAACGATAATCCCGAGCAACGCGACCGACAGACCGAGAGTCGTCAGCACGAGGTACTTCCAGCCCGCGTCGAGCGCGCGGCGACGCCCGGTGAACGCGACCAGCAAGGCCGAGGCGGCGGTCGTCGCCTCGACGATCAGCCACACGACGGCGAGGTTGCCGGCCACGGGAACGGCAAGGAGTGCCGCCCAGAACACGAACAGGGCGGCGTAGTACAGGCTGCGTGAGCGGGCCGCGGTCGTCCAACTGCGACCGCTCGTCCGCAGGTACGACGGCGACACGAGCGCGCTGCACAGTCCGACGACGGCGATCACAGCGAGCAGCAGGCCACTGGCGCCGTCGACCAGGTACCACCGACCGTGCAGCGCCGCCTGGCCCCCGCGCGCGAAGGCCGTACAGGCAAGGATCAGCGCGGCGACCGCAGTCACGACCGCCGTGGCCATGGCCAGGCGATCGGCTTGCCGGGCCGTGCGGGCGAGCAGCGCGAGTCCCGCACCGACGAGCGGGATCGCCGGCACCAGCACCACCAAGACCGGCACGAGGTCAGTCACCCAGGCCTCCCAACCGCTCGGTGTCGCCGGTCCCGAGCTCGACGTGGATGCGGTGCGCGAACGCGGCCGCGACCGTCACGACCATCGCGAGGTCAAACAGCGCGCCGATCTCGACAACGTACGAGAGTCCCCCAGGCACCGACACGGCGAGCAACGCCAGGCCGTTCTCGGCCACGATCAACCCGAGCAGTTGGAACAGCAGCGGCCGTCGGGCCACGACGATCGCGATCCCGATCAGGACCAGCGCGACCGCGGCGTGCTCGGTGTGAGAGTTGCCAAGGCCGAGCGGCGGCATCAGCAATCCGGCACACAGCGCGACGGCGCCCGCACCCGCCAGCCGCACCAGCGGTCCGTTTGCGGCAACGACGAGCCGGGGCTCGGGGGTGCGACGAATCAACGCGTACAGCAGCACCGGCAGCACGACCGCCTTAATCAGGAGCACGAAACTCGCGACGAGGTAGTCGCCCGAGCGCCCGCCCGCGAGGCCGAGAGCCCCGATACCGAGCGCAAGCGACTGTGCCGCGACGAGTCCGATCGCCACCGACCGCCGCCTGACGACGATCACCGCGAGGCCGAGCAGCAGGATGACCGTGACCAGAGCCGAACTCACGCCCCCACCCCACCGACCCACAGACCCGCGCCCGCGAGCGCGACCACACACCCGAACCCGAGCAGCGCCGGCACACGAAGGATCCGCATCTTCGCCTCCGCGGTCTCGATCACCGCCAGCGCGGCGCAGAGCCCCAGGACTCCCATGACCAGAAGCCCGACGCCGGCGCCGAACGCACGCCCGTGAGGTAGGAACAGCTCCGCGCCCAGCAGCAGCAGCACCCAATGGCGCGCCGCGGCCGCCCACTGGATGAACGCAAGGTCACGACCCGCGTACTCGAGCAAGGGACCCTCATGGATCATCGTCAGCTCGAGATGGGTGTCGGGGTTGTCGATCGGCTGCCGACCCGTCTCGACCAGGATCACCAGCGCGAACGCGATCGCGCCGCACCAATGCGCCGGCCCACTCCAGATCGCCCCAGCCGATGCGGCCGCACTCATCGCCCGCAGATCGGTGCTGTGCGCCGGCAGCGCCGCCACGAGCAGCGCGAGCACCAGCAGCGCCTCTCCGAACACCGCGATCATGAGGTCGCGGGCGGCACCCATCAGCGCAAAGCCGCTGCCCGTGTCCCACGCCGCCGCGGCCAGCGCGAACCGGGCCAGCGCCAGCAACCCGACGAGCACGAGCGCATCGTGGCCGAGCCCGAAGTCGCCGGCGCGGCCGGCGACCGGCACGATCACCAACGCGGCGAGCAGGCAGGCGGCGACCACCGGCGGGGCGAACCGGTAGACGACGCCTGTCCCCTCGGGGTCAACGGCGCTCTTGCCCCACAGCCGCCGCAGGGTCCGGTAGGGCTGCCACGGCGATGGGCCCCGGCGTCCCTGCAGTCGCGCCTTGAGCGCTTGGATCGAGCCCGGCAGCAGCGGCGCCAGCGCGACGCCGAGGAGCTGCACGATCGCGGCGAGCGCACTCATCCGAAGATCCCCATACGCGCGCACGCGAGCCCCACGAGCACGAGCCCGAGCAGGTACGCAGCATACGTGCGCACGTTCCCCGTCTGCAATCGCCGGGCCACCGCAGCGGCGCGCAGCCCGGCGCGAATCGTCGGCTCGTACAGCAGCGTGTCCACGAGCGAGGGCACGTGGCCGGAATAGGTGATCTTCTGCACCATCCCGCCACTGCGCACGACCTCGAGCACGCGGCGGGGTCGCAGGACCCCCTCGAGCACGAGTCGCAGCGGCTTGGTGAACGCCGCCGACGTCCAGCCGAGCTCCGGCACGAGCGCCTGCCCACAGGCCCACGCCGGCGCCGGAGCGGCGCGCCGTGAACCGCGCAGCCGCATCAAGCCCGCCGTCAGGACCGCCAGCGCGATCGCGATCGCCAGCGCCGGGTAGGCGCCCGTGCCCGGCACCAGCAGGCCGGGTTGCCGCGTCAGTCCGGCGCCGGCGGCGCCGGGGGCAAGACTGGCGAGCGTGGGCACGATCAGGCCCGGCACGAGCCCCAACAGGACACACAGCGCAGCGAGCAGAGCCATCCCGGCGCGCATGCCGAGCGCCGGATCGGTCGCGTCCGCGCATTGCGGGCGCCGGGGCGCTCCGAGCAGCGCCAAGCCGACCACCTTGACGAAGCACAGCAGCGCCAGCGCCGCCGTCGCCGCCAGCCCGGCCAGTGCGGCCCCGGCCACGAGCGCCACCGCCACCGGCCGGTAGAACGCGGCGTGCAGCAGAGACTGCAACGTCAGCCACTCCGAGGCGAAGCCGTTCAGCGGCGGCAACCCGGCGATCGCCATCGATCCGACCAGGAACGCACCGCCAGTCCACGGCATACGGCGCAACAGGCCACCGAGATGGTCGAGGTCGAGACTGCCGACCGCGCGCTCGAACGCGCCGGCGCCGAGAAACAGGAGCGTCTTGAAGATCGCATGGTTGGCCACGTGAAGCAGCGCCGCCGCAAACGCGATCGCCGCCCACCGATGCGCGCCCGCGTCCGCGAACAGCAACGACGCACCCAGGCCAAGAGCGATGATGCCGACGTTCTCGATCGAGTGATAGGCGAGCAGACGCTTCAGGTCGTGTTGCACGAGCGCCCACAGAACGCCGCCCAGGGCCGAGACCAGACCGATCAGCAGCAGCGCGATCCCGAGCCATCGTGGCGTCGCCCCGAGCCACTGGAACTCGACCCTGATCAGCCCGTAGATGGCGACCTTGATCATCATCCCCGACATCAGCGCCGACAGATGCGCCGGCGCTACGGGGTGCGCTCTCGGCAGCCACGAGTGCAGTGGTATGAACCCGGCCTTGGTGCCGAATCCGATCAGCGCGGCGATCGCCACCAGCGTCTGGGCGCCAGTCCCCGCCGCGGCCAGCGCCGACGGGTCACCGATCGCGCCGTGATGCTGGAGCACGAGCAGCGCGATCCACACGCCGGCGCCGCCGAGGTGCGTGATCGCCAGGTACGCGTACACCGCGCCGCGCACGCTCGCATCGCGTTTCGCGACCAGGATGGCCGCCGCCGGAAGCAGCGTCATCAACTCCCAGAAAGCCAGGAACGTCGTCACATCGCGTGCCGTGAGCACCCCGACGAGCGACAACAGGAACCCGGCGGTGAGTGCACCCACCCCCCGCTCCCCCGCGCTCCCGGGCAGGTAATCGCGCGCGAACAGCAATGTCGGCACCGCCGTCACGGCCAGCACCGCGAGGAAGAAGCCGCTCAGCTGATCGAGGCCGAACGCCGGTCCGATCGAGCTGCGGAACGGCGACCCGAGAGCCTGGTCGCCCGTCAACACCGCGATCCCTACCACACCGAGCACCAGCATGCCCGCCGCCTGGACGACCACGCCGACCGCGAGCCGGCCCGGCCAGGCCGCAAGCAGCCCGCCGAGAGCGAGCGTCGCACAACCCGCGATCGCGACGGCGCCGAGCACCCCCACGACTAGCCGCGATCCTGCCCTGGCCCGAAGTCCTCCTCCGCGAGGTCGTCGAGCAGCGCGCTGTTCTCCTTGAGCGTCGAGGAGATGATCATCTTCGCGAGCTCAAGCAACTCGAGCGTGCGCGGGTCCTTCACCCGGTAATACACACTTGTGCCCTCCTTGCGGCCGACCACCAAGCCCTGCTTACGCAAGGCGGCCAGATGCTGCGACGTACCACTCGAGTCGAGCTCGAGCGCATCCTGCAGAGCCCCGACCGAGCGCTCACGGTCCCGCAGCAACTGCAGCAGGCGAACCCGCGCCGGGTGACCCAGAACGCGGAAGAAGTCGGCCTTCAAGGCATAGATCGGAGGCTGATTGGCGCGCGAAGACCACATATAGATCTTCAAAGATTATAAGAATATTAGGTAAGAGCCGCGTTCTGCTGTCTCCCGGCAGTGCACTGCGGGTTGCCGGACTCCTGTCTTGCTGAGCGGCTCGCGATCCTGCCGGACTTCACCTTTGCAACGCTTTGGCGCGCTCGGCTAGGTCGTAGCTGACGACTGCCTAAAGCGAGTTTCCAGTCGCCCGGATTGAGCTCCGGACCGTCAACGAGCGCTCGCGAGTTCGCCACAAGCGCGCATCAGCGAGCGCGGCCCGGACGATCGGTTTCGTGCCCAGGGCGACCCGCGGCTGGCGAGCGCGTGGGCGACCACGCGCTGCTCCGGCTTCGCCGGCGCGCGCGAGTCCTTCGCCACGAACGCGATCATCAGCACACCGGCGGAGCCGGGCGCCTCATCCGTCGCCTCAGTGGTCCCAGTCGCGCGATCGGATCGGCGACGTCTCGCGGGTTCGGCGCGGCGTCCGTCCACTGGCGCAGGGAACGCGGACGCCAGCGGTGCCTACTCTGGATTTCGCGCCGTCGAGGGGTGCGCGCGGTGTCGCTGCCACTCGTTGTCGCGCTCGCTTCGCCGTGAGACGAGCCGATCTCGGCGGGCCCTCCTCGTTGATATCTCCCGAGAGGTTGTGCAATTCTCGCCGGCATGAGCTCCCGGCCGCTGGTTCTGGTCCCTGGTGCGTGCCTCGGGGGCTGGGCGTGGCGGGAAGTAGCCGCGCGCTTGCGCGGCTTCGGCCACGAGGTCTTTGCGGTCACTCTGACCGGTCTGGGCGAGCGCGTGCACCTCGCTGGCACAAATGTCGATCTTGATACGCACATCGCTGACGTGCTCGGGGTCCTTGACTACGAGGACCTGCGCCACGCGGTCCTTGTCGGGCACAGCTACGCGGGCGTCGTTGTGACCGGCGTCGCGGACCGCCGCCCCGACCGGCTCAACGTTGTCGTCTACCTCGACTGCTCGCCACTACCCGACGGCATGTCGATCGCTGACGTACAGACTCCCGAGCAGCGAGACCTGCAGCGCGCCGCCGTCGACCGCGACGGCGATGGCTGGCGCTGGCCGCTACCCGATCGCGACACACTCGCGCAGGGCCTATTCGGCAGCACGGCCGGCCTGGAGGACCGCCACTTTGCCGCGATCGAGCAGCGTGGCACACCGCAGCCCTACGCGACCTTCACGACGCCGCTGCGGCTCGCGCACCCGCGGCCACCGGGCGTCCGTCGCGCAGCGATCTTCCGCACAGAGGGCGGCATCACCGTCACCGCGAGCCAGAAGTTGCTCGAACAGGGCGACCCGCGCGCCGCCCTGTTCGCGGACGCCGACTGGGACCTCCGCGAGCTGGCAACGGGCCACTGGGCGATGTTCTCAGCGCCCGAGCAGGTGGCCGAGACGCTCCACGACATCGCAACCTGAGCAGCGGCCGGGTCACGCGACAACGCCGCGCGGTTGCATTCCTCGCTCTTGCAGCACTCCGACACACTGCGACCCGCACGATTGCTTTGCCCTTGAAACCGACCCGGCGGTCCGCACCCGCTTCGGCGACCGAGCGCTCGGCCCGCGCCCTTCAGGTCCGTCGCGACGCCGCACGGCTGGATCGTCGCCAAGGCGATCGCAGAGCTGAGAGTTCCGCGCGGGTGGAAGCGATCGCGCGGTCTGATCACCGCTGCCATCCGAAACCAGGCATCCTGCGGCGCGCTCGGCGGGCTGCCCCGTCACGCCTGGAGCGGCAGCGACGCTGGGGGGGCGAGGCCGCTGCTCTTGTGCTTGCTACCCAGGAGTTCGTGGCTAACGGCGGAGGCAACCGTCATGTCGGCGCCGCCGAAGTGCTGCATCGCCGGGGGGGACGGGCAGCCGTGGCCGTGTCGGTCGGCGTAGGTGGTGGCGTTCCGAAGAGGCAGTCTCGACCAGCCCGATCCTTGCGCCGCCCAGACCGCTGCTTCTAGCCCGATGCGGCTGTCTCCGAGGGCTGGCCAGACTGCTCCAACGGAGATGGAAAGCAGTGGTCGCGCGGCGACGGGCTCGCTGTGTGGCAGGCCAAGAGA
>Ga0208714_1000474_pt1 | contig 11556 bp, 7 predicted proteins | sample NGESurshal072012_3_FD_184461 | JGI IMG/M metagenome (GOLD analysis project Ga0208714, IMG submission 184461) | Arctic peat soil microbial communities from Barrow, Alaska - NGEE Surface sample 415-1 shallow-072012 (SPAdes) | ecosystem: Environmental > Terrestrial > Soil > Wetlands > Peat ... | reverse complement strand
AATATTCGGGGCGGCCTGGGCGGACCTGCGACACAGCCAGCATCTGCAGGGCGCGAGCACCATCACCATGCAGGTAGCGCGCACGTTCTTTCTTTCCACCGACCGGACGTGGCGCCGGAAACTCTCCGAGGCGATGCTGTCGTTTGAGCTGGAGCAGCGCTTCAGCAAACAACAGATATTCGAGATGTACGCGAATGAAGTGTATCTCGGCAACCGCGGGAGTTTTGGGATACGGGGATTTTCGGAAGCCAGCGTGGCCTATTTCGGGAAGGACATGCGGCAGTTGAGTTTGCAGGAATGCGCATTTCTGGCGGGACTGATTCGCTCGCCAAACTACTATTCGGTTTCGGACCGTCACCCGGAGCGTGCGCCGCAGGCTCGCGACCGCGTGTTGACGCAGATGCTGGACAACAAGTTTATCAGCGAAGCAGACGTGCAGGATGCCAAGCGGGTGCCGTTGAAGCTGGCGCGCACGTCGGTATCGGGAAACGAAGCGCCGTATCTGGTGGATATGGTGAGAGACCACCTGCTGGAGAATTACACCGAGGTGGAGCTGCAGAGCCAGAACTATCGCGTGTACACCACGCTGGACCCGCAATTGCAGCGCGCCGCGGCCGGGGCCATTGAAAGCGGCATGAAGAACGTAGACGCGTTGCTACAGAAACGATCCGAGAAAATCAGAAAGGCGAAGGGAAAGAAGGCCAGCGATGAGCCGGTGCCGCAAGCGCAGGTGGCGCTGGTGGTCCTCGATGCGCACACCGGGGAAATCAAAGCGCTGATTGGCGGGCGCGATTACGGGCAGAGCCAACTGAATCATGCGCTGGCACACCGGCAGCCGGGTTCGGTGTTCAAGCCATTTGTGTACGCCGCGGCGTTCAACAATGCGGTGGATGGAGCGCAGCCGCTGGTCACGCCGGCGACGACGGTGGAAGACGAGCCTACGGTGTTCGAGTTTGATGGGCAGGAATATACGCCCAACAATTACGGCGAACGATTCATGGGACGGGTAACGGCGCGGCAGGCGCTGACGAATTCGCTGAACATTGCGACCGTGAAAATCGCGGAATTGGTCGGTTATGGACGCGTGGTGCAGATCGCGCGGCAGATGGGCGTGCCGCCCAATGTGCGGCCGACACCAGCGGTGGCGCTGGGTGCGTACGAGATGACCCCGCTGGAAGTGGCCGGTGCGTACACCGGATTTGCGACGGTGGGGACGCGCGCGGAACCCTATTTTCTGAAGAACCTGACCAGCGCTGGCGGAAATACGCTGGAAAAATATACGCCGGTAAACAAGATGGTTCTGGATCCGCGGGTGGCGTATCTGGTGGACAGTGTTTTGCAGGACGTGATGAACAAGGGGACCGGCGCAACAGTGCGCGCGAAGGGATTTACGCTGCCGGGGGCTGGGAAGACGGGAACTTCGAGAGATGGATGGTTCGCGGGATTCACCAGCAATCTGGTTTGCGTGGTATGGATCGGCTTTGACGACAACCACGACCTGGGCTTGACGGGCGGTGTTACGGCGGGGCCCATCTGGGCGGACTTCATGATCAAGGCCACCAAGCTGCCGGGCTATCGGGACGTAAAGGAATTCGAAAAACCTGAAGGCGTGGATACGACGATGATCGATACGGAGACACTGCAGGTTGCCACGCCGAGCTGCCCGACGACGCGCGAGGAAGTATATGTAGCGGGTTCCGGCCCAAAACAGTTGTGTGAACTGCATGGCGGACATGGCCCGGCAACCTCTACTGGCTCGTTCCTCTCGCACATTTTTGGAGGAGGCTCGCCGAAGGCTCCGGTGGCAGGCGGAGATGCGACCGCAGCCGCGAATGGTGCAAAGACACCGCCAGGAGCGGAGGCCGAGCCAGGTGCGCAGGGGGGCAAGGCCCCGGAAAAGAAAAAGAACGCTTTACAGAAGATATTTGGTATCTTTGGGGACAAGAAGAAGAAAGAGCCTGAGAAACCACCTCAGGACAAAGGAGACTCGCCATGACGAAGCAATTTTTGGCGATTCCGGCAGTGAGTTTGATGCTTCTCTCCGTGTTAGCCCCCTCCCGCGCGCAAAATTTCACCGACAATCCACGAAGGCAAATTGCGGGCAGCAGCGTGGTGAGTCCACCACAGGCACAGAGCCAGTTGAGCGCGGAGGATATGGCACGGCTGATGCTAGTGCGCAAGGAATACCGCGAGGCGGAGGAAATTTTTTACCGGCTCACGGTGGAGCAGCCGAGAAACGCGGTCTATTGGAACGAGTTGGGGATTACCCGGCACAGCCAGGCGCAGTTGGCCTCGGCGTTGAAGTGTTATCAAAAATCGGCGAAGCTGGATTCGAAATATCCCGATGCGTTGAACAACGCGGGAACGATCTGGTATGAGCAAAAGAAATATGCCAAGGCGATTCGCGCTTACCGCAAAGCGATCGGCATCAAGCCGGACTTCGCGCCATTTTATCTGAACCTGGGATTCGCTTATTTTAACGACAAAAAATACGATGATTCGATCGCCGCATTCCGCAAGGCGCTGGAGATCGATCCCTCGGCGTTCGACATCAACCGGTCGCGGTCGGGCACGGTGATTCAGGACCGCTCGGTCGGAACGGACCGCGCGCGTTTTTACTTCATGCTGGCCAAGTCGTTTGCGGAAGCCAACAATGCGGAGCGCTGCGTGATTTACCTGAAGAAAGCGCGCGACGAAGGCTACAAGGATTTCGACGCGGTAAAATCGGACCCATCGTTTGCGAAAGTGCTTAACGATCCGGCGATACAGGAAGCGTTAGAACCCAAGCCGGTAAACGATAGCACGCAGCCGTAAGAGCGATTCGCGGTTCGCGGAAGTGCTGTTAGGCACACTTCGCCAGTCCTTTACTCTGTTAGAATGCTGGCAGATGAACAAGCGGCATCCATCTTTCCGCAACCTCTCCCTGATATTTCTATTTGCTATTTGTAGCCTGCGGCCGGTCTCACTTTTGGCCATGCCCGCGACTGTTCTTGCCACGCCCCAAAATCATGCGCATTCGGAGGAAGGGATTTATCTGGTATTCCCGTTTGAGAATGCCGGAGCGCCACCGCGCCTGGACTGGATTGGAGAAGGGCTGGAAGAGTTGACGATTCATGGGCTGGCTAAGGCGGGACAGTTAGTGTACTCGCACGATGGCAGGCTGAACGAAATGGACCGCTACGGGTTACCGCCCAGCGCGAAGTTGAGCCGTGCGACGATGCTGCACGTGGCGCAGGAAATGGACGCGGATTATATCGTTTTCGGCAGCTTCAACTCGGACGGGAAGACGCTCACGGTGAATGCGCGAGTGTTGCGCGTCAGTTCGATTGCGCTCTTGCCGGTTGTGTACGAAAACGGGCCGCTGGAAACGCTGATGGAATTGCAATCGAAGGTGATCTGGCGACTGCTGAGCACGAATGATCGCAGCTATTACCTGAGTCTTTCGGAATTTGCCAAGCTGCAGCGTCCTTTGCGGCTCGACGCATTTGAACAATACATTCGCGGACTGTTGGCCAATGACGATGAAGTGCGGCTGCGCGATTTAAAAGAAGCGGCGCGGCTGGAACCGGATTGGCCCGAGCCGGCTTTTGCGCTGGGGGATGCGTATTACGCGCGGAACGATTGCGCGGCCGCGTTGCCATGGTTTGCGAAGGTGCCGGCCACGCATGAACGCAGCGTGGAAGCAATTTTCGCGACGGGCGTGTGCCGGTTGCGTTTGAGTCAACCCGACAAAGCGGAAGAGATATTTGCCGGACTGCAGGAGGGGCTGCAACACAACAGTGTGAGTGGCGCGGATCTGCCGGAGATTCTGAACAATCTGGCGCTGGCGCGACTGCGCTTGGGGAACAGCGCTGCGGCGATGACGGCACTGGGCCGGGCTCGCGACATTGACCCGGATGAGGATGATTACCCGTTCAATCTGGGACTGGTGAGTGTGCAGCAAGGCGAATGGGCCACCGCGGCCACGCATTTTGCGGAAGCGGTGCAGCGCGAACCGGACAACGCGGAAGATTATGCGTTCCTGATTTACGCGCAGGAAAAAGCCGGAAAAAAGCCGGAAGCAGAGCAGGAACGGGCGGTGGCCGCCGAGGCGTTTGGAGAAAAGGGGTTGCCGGCGCTGAAACTGGACGGCAAAACGGACTCGTTGAATAAATTTGAGCGCGTGAAAAAGGAATTGGATACCACGACCTTGCGACTGGATCTGCAGGATCCTCATGTGCAGAATACCACCACGGCGGTGGCAAGCGGCCCCGAGAAGGACGCTCCGGCGCGGCACATCCGGCAGGGGCGGCAAGAATTAAATGCGGGGCGATTCGATTCGGCTGAGCGGGAATTTCGCGCGGCGCTGGTGTTAGAGCCACAGAATGCCTCGGCGCACCGCGAGTTGGCGGACATCTACCGGCGCCGGAGCAAGCTGGACGATGCAGTGGCGGAATTGAAATTGTCGTTGGCGGCGCGAGACTCGGCGGCGGTACGCATCGTGCTTGCGCGGATTTATCTGGAGCAGAAGAAAACGGATCTGGCGCGCGCGGAAGTGGATAAAGCGGTGAAGCTGGCGCCGAACTACGCGGAAGCGAAACAGTTGCGGGAGCATTTGGAGCGAACGAAATCCACGGGAGGTGCACAGTGAGCGCTCGTGGCAAGAGCAGCGGGAAGCTATTGCCGGCATGGATCGGGGCGGCGTTACTGCCGCTGGTTGTAGGGCTGTGTTTCGCGCCGCTCACGGCGGCAGCGGAGGAGCATGGTTCGCCGGTAGTGCTGCAACTGAAACTGGATGGCGAGGTGGAGCCGATTCTGGCGACATATGTTGACCAGGGGATTGCGGACGCGGCCAACCGCCATGCAGCGCTGGTGCTGGTGACCATGGATACGCCCGGCGGGTTAAGCGATTCGATGAAAGACATGATTCAGCACATTCTGGAATCGCCGGTGCCGGTGGCTGTTTTTGTTTCGCCGACGGGTTCGCGGGGCGCCTCGGCGGGTTTTTTTATTTTGCTGTCCGCGGACATCGCGGCGATGGCGCCGGGAACGCACGCGGGAGCTTCCACGCCAATCTTCATCAATGGCGGATTTTCGATGCCTATCGACGAGGTGCTGCGCAAGAAGATCAATAATGATGCGATGGCGTTCCTGCGCAGCTTCACGGAAAAGCGCGGGCGCAATCCCAAGCTGGCGGAGACGGCGGTGACGGATGCACGGGCCTTCACGGAGAAGGAAGCGCTCGAAGGGAAAATGATCGACCTGCTGGCGGAAAATCGCGATGACCTGCTGAAGCAATTAAACGGGCGGGAGATTACACGCTTCAACGGAAAAACGACGAAGCTCTTGCTGGACAATTACACGGTGGTGGATTTTGACCTGTCCGCGCGGCAGAAATTTCTTTCGCGCATCGTGCAACCGGACGCGTTTTTCCTGTTGCTGATTATCGGGGTGTTGGGATTGTATACGGAGTTCACGCATCCGGGCGTTGTGGCTCCGGGCGTGGTCGGCGGAATCTGCATGGTGCTGGCGCTTTATGCCATGCAATTGCTTCCGGTGAATTTTGCGGGCTTGCTGCTGATGGCGCTGGCGATCGTGTTATTCGTGCTGGAGGCGAAGCTTACCAGCCACGGAGTCTTGTTGATAGGTGGAATCGTGTCGATGTTATTGGGAGCGACGTTTCTGATTCGTTCGCCGCTTACACCGGGAGGGGTCAGCATAGGCGTGGCGCTGGCAGCTACGGTGCCGTTCGCGTTGCTTTCGGTTTTTCTGATGCGCCTGGTGTTGAAATCGCGGAAGTGGAAAAGCAGCACGGGAAGGGAAGAACTCCTCGGCGAACACGGCGTGGTAACCACGGCGGTGCCCGCAGGCGGCGAAGGAATGATTCGTATTCACGGAGAATTGTGGCGCGCAAGTTCCACAAGCGATTTGCAGCCGGGAACGACGGTGAAGATATTGCGCGTTGACGGCCTGAAATTGGCGGTTGAGGCTGCGACGGTCAGCGGGACGGACGCGAAGTAAAAAGTTTAGGGAAATTCAGGAGGCTTCACATGTTTGAACTGTTCGGATTGGGCGGGATATTCGTAATCGGGCTGTTGCTGATCTGGTTCTGGAATTCGCTTTATATTATTAAGGAATGGGAACGCGGCGTTGTTTTGAGGTTGGGACGACTGATGCCGGATGCGAAGGGGGCGGGAATTCGGTTGGTGTTCTGGCCGATTGAGACGTTGTACCGAATCAATTTGCAGTTGGTGACGCTAGACGTGCCACCGCAGGACATCATTACGCGGGACAACGTGTCGGTAAAAGTAAACGCGGTGTGCTATTTCCGGGTAGTGGACGCGAACCTGGCGATGTCGCAGGTGGTGAATTATCAGTACGCGACTTCGCAGTTGGCGCAGACTACGTTGCGCAGCATTGTGGGACAATTTGAATTGGACGAGATTCTTTCACAGCGCGACAAGGTGAACGCAAAATTGCAGATTATCCTGGATCAGGACACCGAGCCGTGGGGCATCAAGGTGAGTAAAGTGGAAGTGAAACAGGTCGACATTCCCGAGCAGATGCAGCGAGCAATCGCCAGGCAGGCCGAGGCGGAACGTGAACGGCGCGCCAAGGTCATTCACGCACAAGGTGAATTTGAGGCGTCGCAAAAACTGGCGGATGCGGCGAAAGTTCTGGAGACCGAACCCTCGGCGATCCAGTTGCGGTATTTGCAGACCCTGACCGAGATAGGTGTCGAAAAGAACACAACGATTGTGTTTCCGCTGCCTATCGATATTATAAATAAGTGGACACAGGCGCTCGGGGGGGCGTCGAAATAACTATGGCATCGGGACGACGCAGTGCGGGCGAGCGAGTGCTGGAGGGCAAGCATGTCATCGGCTTATTTTTGCTGATGCTGGTGTTCTCGGGCGTGTTTTTCACTCTGGGTTACGTCATGGGACGCAACCAATATGATGGACAAGTGCGCGCGGAGACAAACAACCCGCGCAGCGGAACGCCCGCGTATATGCCCAAGAGTGAACCTGCACCGAAAAGAGTTGCGCCAGCTCCGGCCACAGAATTGGGAACGGACCCCGCAACGTCGGGAGATAAGTCAGTGAGCGGGTGGGATTTTTCCCATACCGGATTGCCGCCTGGGCCCGAACCGCGATTGGCTACTGCAGCAAAGCCGACGCCCACCGCGCCACCTGTAGCAAAAACGTTGAACTCTAAGGCCAGCGCGGAACCGGCCGCAGTAATGAAGAGTGTGAAAAGCAATGTCAGTGGTCCGCTGGTTCCGAGCGGGGCATTTCTGTTGCAGGTCGCGGCGCTGACCAAGCAGGACGACGCGTTGGCGATCGCCAGCAGTTTACAGAAAAGACATTTCACAGCGAACGTGCAACCGCCGCAAAAAGATAAATTCTACCGGGTGCAAGTCGGCCCGTTTAAAGATCAGAAAGCGGCGGATGCCGCAAAAAAAGGACTGGAAGGCGCAGGGTATAAGGCGTTTTACGTAAAGCACTGATGTCTTTCCTTTCGCGACCCTGGCAAGTGTACGTGCCACTCTGGCCCGCACTGCAAATTTCCCATTCTGTTCGATTTTTTCTGGCAGTCCTTAGCGGCGGAGTTTTGTCTTTATCCTACCGCGGCACGCACTGGAGCTTGTATTCGTGGTTCTGCATCGCGATTCTGCTGGTAACACTCGTCAATACGAAGGCGTGGGTAGCCTTTGTGTGCGGATTTCTGCACGGGCTGACGTTTGTGCTGACATGCGTGTCGTGGATTGCGGAAACGCTTTCGGTGCATGGAGGGATGTCAACGGCAGCGGGTTGGGGAGTTCTGCTGCTGATCGGGACAGTCTGGGCAATCATCATCGGAGCGTTTGCTTGGGTGGTGCAGCGATTGTCTCTGCGCAGCGTTGGGCTAGCGCTGTTTGGGGCGCCATTCTTGTGGGTTTCCACTGAAGTGGTGCGTGCGTATTTGCCGGAGATAAGTTTTCCATGGTCGTTGCTGGGGTATCCGGCGGCGGGAAATCCGGCGATTGTGCAGTTGACGACAATCACGGGAATCTATGGTGTGTCATTTTTGGTAGTTGCGTTTAATGCGGTGCTGCTGTGGAGCCTGGATTCCTATCCAAGCAGCGTAAGAAAGCAGCGTCTCCAAATATTTGCGGCAATAATCGCAACCCTGCTCGTGGTGCAGTGGATTGGACCGCGATTCGTGCCGAAAGCCATTGGGGCGCATGTTGCGAGGGTGGTACAGCCGAATTTCCCAGAGAACACGCAGTATGTCGGCGATTGGTATGCCGAACACCGGGCGGACATGGCGGAACTGGAGCGACTCAGCCTGCGGCCTTCGCTGGGCGCGGTGCAGCCGGACCTGTTGATCTGGCCGGAAGCGCCTGCGCCATTTTCATTTCAAGATCCGCATTTCGGTCCAATGATGTCGGAACTGGTCGGGCAACTCCATCAGCCCATGGTGGTGGGGGTGATCGAGTGGAAGCCAGAGCACATGGTGATCAATGGGGTGCACGGGAATGGGTTGGCGCCGTACAACAGTGCCGCGATGATCGACGAGCAGGGGCAGCGGCGATTTTTGTATGACAAGATACATCTTGTGCCGTTCGGCGAGTATGAGCCGTTCCCGCTCATCCATCAGGTGGTTTCCAGCGTCTCGGAAGAAGTGGGCGGGTTTCGCAAAGGCAAAGAGCGCAACGTGGGAACTTTTCCCAATGGCAACAAATTTTCCGTGTTCATTTGTTATGAGGCGATTTACGCCGGGGAAGTGCGGGAGTTTGCCGATCGCGGCGCGGGGTTGTTGATCAATATTTCAAATGATGGATGGTTTGGAACTTCGCAAGCGGCGGAACAACATTTGCGGATGGCCCGCGTGCGCGCGGTTGAAAATCGCCGCTGGGTGGTGCGCGACACCAACAGCGGCATTAGCGCATCCATCGACCCTTATGGAAATGTGCAGCGGGTGATGAGCCGCGATGAACGCGGGTCCGCGGACCTGCAATATGATTTTCGCACCGACAAGACGATTTACACGCGCTTTGGAGATTGGTTCGCCTGGATGTGCGTAATCGTTTCGGCTATTCTTGTGGGTATAACGTTTCGAAAGGGAAAGTAAACCCGCTGCTTTAGGGTGGGTGACCTTGCGCCAATATGATTCTGGAAGATTTGCAGCATCAATATGAAGGACTGAAACAACGCGTCACGCTCGTGCGGAGTTATCTTTGACGTTGCGCAAAATCGAGCAAAACTAAAGTCACTGGAAGCGCGCGCCGCCGATCCCAACTTCTGGAACAATCAGGAAGAAGCGCAAAATGTTCTGCGGGAACGCAAACGCGCGGAGGCTCCGTTGGCCGCGGATGAAAAGTTGGCGTCGTTAACCGGGGACCTGGAAGCGTACATAGAACTGGCCAAGAGCGAATCCAACGCACAACAAAAAGAAGACTTGTTGAAGGATTTGCACCGCGAATTGACCGCGGCGGATACCTATGTCGGCGAACTGGAAACGCAAACGCTGCTTTCCGGCGAGACCGATGCTTTGAATGCGATCATGACCATTAAGCCGGGCGCGGGTGGTACGGAGTCGCAGGACTGGGCTTCGATTCTGCTGCGCATGTATCTGCGCTGGGCGGAACGACGCGGTTTTGGCGCGGAAGTACTGGACGAAACGCCGGGTGAAGAAGCGGGCATCAAGAACGCCACGGTGCAATTCACGGGAGAGAATGCGTACGGATTGCTTGCAGGAGAGACGGGCGTGCACCGGTTGGTGCGGATTTCGCCATTTGACCAGGCGGCGCGGCGGCACACTTCGTTTGCGTCGGTGTTCGTGATACCTGAAATTGATGACCGTATCGAAGTGAATATCCGGCCCGAAGACATCCGGCTGGACACGTTTCGTTCCGGCGGCAAGGGCGGGCAAAACGTAAACAAAGTGGAAACGGCGGTGCGGTTGACGCACCTTCCTACGGGCGTGGTGGTGGCTTGTCAGGCGGGGCGCAGCCAACACAAGAACCGCGAGACGGCGATGAAAATGTTGCGTTCGAAACTGTACGATCTGGAAATGCAGAAGCGCCGTGACGAAACCGACCGACTGGATGAAACGAAAATGGATATTTCGTTTGGCAGCCAGATTCGGTCGTATGTGATGCAGCCGTACCGGTTGATCAAGGATCACCGGACGAAGTTTGACGTGGGGGACGTGGATAAAGTGCTCGACGGGGATATCAATCCGTTCATTCGAGCGTATCTGATGGCGAAGAAGACTAAGGGGAAGCTTACGGTTGAAGCCGACGACGCGGATATTGACGCGGCGTAAGCCGTGACCGTGAACAGATAAATCTAAGGTGCCTCAGTTTCGCTCATTTTTCTTTGTCTAGGGATATTTTTGGCCGTGATATCTTGCGAAGGCGATGAGCTATCAGACGCTGAAGTCCGAGCAGGGGGTGCCGATTAAGGCGTGGGTGAATGGTGTGCCGCTGGAGGATGCGGCGCGGGCGCAGTTGATTAATGTGTCGCAACTGCCATTCATCTTTAAGTGGGTGGCGGCGATGCCGGATGTGCATTGGGGAATTGGCGCGACGGTGGGCAGCGTGATTCCCACCAAGGGCGCGATTATTCCCGCGGCGGTGGGTGTGGACATCGGCTGCGGGATGATGGCGGTGCAAACGGATCTGAACGCCCGCGATCTGCCAGATAGTTTGCACGCGATGCGTAGCGCGATTGAAGCGGCGGTGCCGCACGGTCGCACCAGCCACGGCGGGCGCGGAGACAAAGGCGCGTGGCACCGCATTCCCGAGCACAATTTGAATGTGTGGGGCGAAAAGCTGAAAGGGCGCTACGACGCGATTCTGGAGAAGCATCCCAAACTGGATCGCGGCAATCACTCCAATCATTTGGGAACGCTGGGCACCGGCAACCACTTTATTGAAGTGTGTCTCGACGAAGCGGAGATGGTGTGGTTCATGCTGCATAGCGGCTCGCGCGGCGTGGGCAATCGCATGGGGAGCTATTTCATCGAATTGGCCAAGCGTGACATGGACCGACTGGTCGCCAACTTGCCGGACAAGGACCTCGCGTATCTCGAAGAGGGAACCGAGCATTTTGTGGACTACGTGGAAGCGGTGGAATGGGCGCAGGATTTCGCGCGCACGAATCGCGACCTGATGATGGAGCAGATTATCGCGGCGGTGCAGAATTCCGGCCAAGTACAGCCGTTCACGGCGCACGTGCAGGCCATCAATTGTCATCACAACTATGTGGCGCGCGAAAGGCACTACGGCCAAGACATCCTGGTGACGCGCAAAGGGGCAGTGCGTGCGCGGGAAAGCGACCTCGGCATCATTCCCGGGAGTATGGGAGCGCGCTCGTTCATCGTGCGCGGCAAAGGAAATCCGGAAAGCTTTTCAAGCTGCAGCCATGGTGCGGGGCGGGCGATGTCTCGCACGGAAGCGAAACGCCGCTTCACCATTGAGGACCACAAACGCATGACGGAGGGCGTGGAGTGCCGCAAAGACGCCGACGTGATCGATGAAACGCCCGCGGCGTATAAGTCGATTGATGCAGTAATGAATGCGCAGAG
>Ga0208714_1000473_pt1 | contig 11562 bp, 10 predicted proteins | sample NGESurshal072012_3_FD_184461 | JGI IMG/M metagenome (GOLD analysis project Ga0208714, IMG submission 184461) | Arctic peat soil microbial communities from Barrow, Alaska - NGEE Surface sample 415-1 shallow-072012 (SPAdes) | ecosystem: Environmental > Terrestrial > Soil > Wetlands > Peat ... | reverse complement strand
GCCGACCGCAATCCGGATTATTGGCGCCCCAACGCGCCCTATCTCGATCGCATCGTCTGGCGGGTGATCACGGACCGGGCCGCGGCGGCCTCGCAGATGGAAGCCGGCGAGTTGCACTACAGCCCGTTCTCGGGCCTGACGATTTCCGACATGGCGCGGTTGGGCAAAGACAAGCGCTTCATCGTCTCGACCAAGGGCAACGAAGGCAATGCCCGCACCAACACCATCGAATTCAACTTCCGCCGCAAGGAATTGTCGGATGTCCGGGTTCGCCGCGCCATCGCGCACGCAATCAACGTTCCGTTCTTCATCGACAATTTTCTCGGTGAATTCGCCAAGCTCGGCACCGGGCCGATCCCGTCGACCTCGACGGATTTCTATCCGGGCGCGAACACGCCGCAATACCCTTACGACAAGGCGAAGGCGGCAGCTCTGCTCGATGAGGCCGGCTACAAGCCTGCCGCCGGCGGCACCCGGTTTTCGCTGCGCCTGCTGCCCGCGCCATGGGGCGAGGACATCTCGCTGTGGTCGACCTTCATCCAGCAGTCGCTGTCCGAGGTCGGCATACCCGTCGAGATCGTGCGCAACGATGGCGGCGGCTTCCTCAAGCAGGTCTATGACGAGCATGCGTTCGATCTCGCCACCGGCTGGCACCAATATCGCAACGATCCCGCGGTCTCGACCACGGTATGGTACCGCTCGGGCCAGCCCAAGGGCGCGCCCTGGACCAACCAGTGGGGATGGGAAGACGCCGCCGTCGACAAGACCATCGACGACGCGGCGACCGAAATCGATCCCGCCAAGCGCAAGGCGCTGTATGCCGAGTTCGTCAAGGAGGTGAACACGGAATTGCCGGTCTGGATGCCGATCGAGCAGATCTTCGTCACCGTCATTACCGCGAAAGCGCGGAATCATTCCAATACGCCGCGCTGGGGATCGGCCAGCTGGCACGATCTTTGGCTTTCCGCGTGACCTAAACTCCGACAAGATGTCCCGATGCGCATCTTGAGACTTGCGGGGCGGCGTCTCGCCGCCTCGATCCCGACATTGTTCCTGATTCTGATCGGCATCTTCCTGCTGCTGCAGTTCGCGCCGGGCGATACCGTCGACGCGATGATGGCGCAGATGGGCGGCGGCGACGCCGCCACCGCGCGGGAACTGCGCCATTTCTACGGGCTCGATCTCTCGATTCCCCTGCAGCTCGGGAATTATCTCTGGCGCCTGGTCCGTCTCGACCTCGGTTTCTCCTCGATCTACGGCAAGCCGGTTGCTTCCGTCATCCTGGAACGCCTGCCGCCGACCCTCCTTCTGATGACGGCGTCGCTGTCGTTCGCGTTCTTCTTCGGTCTTTTGTTCGGCGTGATCGCCGCGCGCGGCGTCAACAAATGGCCGGACACGCTGATCTCGATCGCCGGCCTGATCTTCTACGCCACGCCGTCATTCTGGTTCGGACTGATGGCCATCGTGGTGTTTTCCATCTATTTGCAATGGCTGCCGGCCGGCGGCTTCGAGGATATCGGCGCGGTGCAAACCGGCCTCTGGCGCACGATCGATATCGCCCGCCATCTCGTGCTGCCGACCTTGACGCTCGGGCTGATCTTCCTCGCCATCTATCTGCGCATCATGCGCGCCTCGATGCTGGAGGTGCTCAATCTCGATTTCGTCCGGACCGCGCGGGCCAAGGGGCTCGACGAGACGCGCGTGGTGACCCGCCATGTCCTACGCAACGCGCTGCTGCCGATGGTGACGCTGATCGGTCTGCAGGCCGGGACCATGCTGGGCGGCTCGGTGGTGGTCGAGAGCGTGTTTTCGCTGCCTGGGCTCGGCCGGCTCGCGTATGAATCGGTGGTCCAGCGCGACCTCAATACGCTATTGGGAATCGTCTTCGTTTCCGCCCTGCTTGTCATTATCGTCAATTTCGCCGTCGACCTCATCTACGCGCGGCTTGACCCGCGCATCGTGGCGGAGGGCTGACGGCATGGACGCGCTCAAACGATATTTTCGCAGTCCCGCCGCCGTGGTCGGGCTGGTGTTGCTCCTGATCGTGGTGGCAATGGCTGTCAGTGCCGGCTGGATCTATCCGCGCGAGCCGCTGGCGCTGGCGGGCCGGCCGTTGATCTGGCCGTTTTCCAATCCGCGGTTCCTGCTCGGCACCGACAATTCCGGCCGCGATATCGCCGCGCAGATTTTCTATGGCGCGCGCATTTCGCTTCTGATCGGCGGCGTCGCCACCGCGATCGCGATCGCCATCGGCGTCCTGATCGGCGCCTTCGCGGGCTTCTATGGCGGCTGGGTCGACAACGTGTTGATGCGGATCACCGAAGCGTTCCAGACCTTGCCCAACTTCGTGCTGCTGCTGGTGCTGGTCGCGGTGTTCGGCTCGACATTGACGACCGTCACCATTGCGGTCGGCGTGGTGTCCTGGCCGGCGCCTGCCCGGCTGACCCGCGCCGAATTCCTGTCGCTGCGCAACCGCGAATTCGTCCAGGCCGGGCGAACCCTGGGAATGCGGGACATTCAGCTGATCCTGGGCGAGATTCTTCCCAACGCCTTGCCGCCGGTCATCGTCTACGCCAGCGTCGTGATGGCGGTCGCGATCCTGCTGGAAAGTGCGCTCGCCTTTCTAAGACTGTCCGATCCGAACGTGGCGTCCTGGGGCAATCTGATCGGCCTGGGGCGCGATGTGCTGCGGGTGCAGTGGTACGTCTCGGCGATCCCGGGCATCGCCATCCTGCTGACGGTTCTGGCGGTGTCGTTGGTCGGCCAGGGATTGAACGACGCGCTCAATCCGAGGCTCAAGGCGCGATGAGCGAGCTATCAGGCGCCATCCTGACTCTCGAGGGGCTTAGCGTCCGGTTGCCGCCCGGCGCCGACCGGCCGCATGCACTGTCCGGCGTTTCGCTTTCGATTGCCGCCAACGAAATTCTTTGCGTGGTCGGCGAATCCGGATCCGGCAAGTCGATGATGGCGAGCACCATCATGCAATTGCTGCCGAACGGCGTCAACATCGACGGCGGCCGCGTGATGTTCGAAGGCCGCGATCTGGCGAAGGCCAGCGCGACCGAAATGCGCCACGTTCGCGGCGCCGGCATCGCAATGATCTTCCAGGAACCGATGACTGCGCTCAATCCGCTGCGCACCATCGGCGATCAGATCGGCGAGATGTTTTCGATCCATACTGATCTCTCCCGCGCCGCGATCCGCGCCAAAGTGCTGGCGCTGCTCGAAGACGTACGCATCCCCGATCCAAAGGCCGCAGCGCGCGCTTTCCCGCATGAATTGTCGGGCGGCCAACGCCAGCGCGCCATGATCGCGATGGCGCTGGCGCTCGACCCGAAAGTCCTGATCGCCGATGAGCCCACCACCGCGCTCGACGTGACCACGCAGGCCCAGATCCTGGCGCTGATCCGCGACCTGCAGCAGCGGAAGAAGACCGCCGTGCTGTTCATCACCCATGATTTCGGCGTCGTCGCCGAAATCGCGGACCGCGTCGCCGTCATGCAGCACGGCTCGATCGTCGAACAGGGCATTGCTGCTTCGGTCCTCAACGCCCCGCAGCATCCCTACACAAGGCAATTGATCGCGGCCGTCCCGCCGCTGACCTCGCCGCCGCCGCGTTCGCTGTCCGACGACATCATCCTGAGCATCGACGACGTCTCGAAGACCTACCGGACCGGCGGGTTTCTCGGCCGCGGCGCGCGTGTGACGCGGGCCGTAAAAAACGTTTCGCTGAAACTGCCGCGCGGCGCGACGCTCGGCATCGTCGGCGAATCCGGATCGGGAAAATCAACGCTCGCCCGCTGTCTGGTCCGGCTGATCGATCCCGACGCCGGTGCGATCGTCCTTGAAGGCAAGGACTGGGCGAAAATGGCGCGCGAGGACGTCCGCCGTGAAACCCGCCATATCCAGATGGTGTTTCAGGATCCGTTCGGCTCGCTCAACCCGCGCCGCAAGGCCGCCGAGCTGGTCGCCCAGGGCCCGATCGTGCACGGCACGCCGCGGGCCAAGGCGCTTGCCGACGCGAAGGAGCTGTTTGCGCTGGTCGGCCTCGATCCATCGGCCAGCGACCGCTTTCCGCACGAATTCTCCGGCGGCCAGCGCCAGCGCATCGGGCTTGCCCGCGCGCTTGCGCTGCGTCCCGAGGTGCTGGTCGCCGACGAAGCCGTTTCAGCACTCGACGTATCCGTGCAGGCGCAGGTGCTGCAGCTTCTCGCCGGCCTGCGCCAGCGCCTCGGCCTTTCCATCGTCTTCATCACGCACGATCTCAGGGTAGCCGCGCAGATCTGCGACCTCGTCGCGGTCATGAAGGACGGCGAAGTGGTCGAACAAGGGCTGGCTGGCGATGTCTTCGGCCGGCCGCAGCATCCCTATACGCGGGCGCTGCTCGATTCGATTCCCGGCGGCGCTTTTGCGAGGCAACACGAGGCGCCGTCGTTGGCACGATAAAACTTCAGGCGATTTCCCGCGCGTCGCGCCGCCGGTAGACCATCAACATCAACGGCGCGAGGTGGCGGAGCAATCCGTGCGCCGGAATCGGCACCGGATCGGAGAACGGCAGCGCAAGATCCTTTTCCGCGACGCCGCGCACGGCCTTGGACAGTTCATCGCCGAGCGCAATCGCAAGCGCGACCGCGCGGCCGTTGCAGCCGGTCCAGCCATAGGCGTCGGGGCCGAGCCGGTGAATGCGCGGAAAGAAATCCGTGGTCATGCCGACATAGCCGTTCCAGACATAATCGAACTCGACCGGCCCGATCTGCGGCCACAGCCGTTGCAGGCGCTCCGTCACCCTCGCCTTGAGCCGCTCGGGCTTGTTGCCCGGGCCGATCACGGCGCCGCCGGTGACAAGGCGATGGCGCGCATCGTAGCGCGCGAAGTAGAGCTCGCCATGGGTATCGGACATCGCCTGCCGGCCGGGGATCACGGTCTTGCGCGCCTCGTCGGACAAAGGCTGCGTCGCCATCTGCCAGGACAAGATTGGCATGACCTCATGCGCAATATCCGGCATCAACGATTTTGAAAACTCGCCGGTATAGGCGTTGGTGGCCATGATCAGGGCCCGGCCGCTGATCTCGCCCTTTTCGGTCTTGACGATCCAGCGGTCGTTGCGCCGCTCGAAGCTGACCGCAGGCGAACGCGCGTAGATGCGGCAGCCCCGCTCCAGCACGACGCGGGCAAGCCCGCGCGCCAGCGCCAGCGGGTTGATGTGGCCGCCGGTCTTGTTCCAGAAGCCGCCGAACCAGGCCTCCGATCCAAGCATCTTCCGCACCTGGTCGCGGGAGAGCAGTTCGACCGGCGCGCCGAATTTCGACCATTGCCGCACCCGGCGCTCGGCGATCTTGATCCGTCCCGGCGAATGCACCGGCTGGACCCAGCCGGCCTGCTCCTGCTCGGCCTCGATCTGATAGCGTCGCGCGACGTCGAACAAGGTCGAGGCGCAGTCGCGCAGCAGACCGACAAAGCGTTCGCCCGCAGCGCCATGCTTGGCCACGATGTCCTCGGGGTCGGGCCGCGACAGGGTCGGAATTACCTGCCCGTTGTTGCGCCCCGACGCACCCCAGCCCGGCTCCATGGCCTCGACGATGGCGACGTCCACGCCCGCCTCGCGCAGATGCAGCGCGGTCGACAATCCCGTGAAGCCGCCGCCGACGACGATGACATCGGCCTCGGCCGTCCCGATCAGCTCCGGCAGTTCGGGACCTATGGGCGTCACCGCGGCCCACAGCGAATTGGGCCAGCGGACATTTGCACTATCCATCGTCGTCCTCGTATCTGCCGATCGGCGCCGGCGAGCACGACACCCATGCATGGGTCGCCTTGCGGTCAAGGGATCGATCTGGTTAGCTTAGTACGCCAATTCATGCCGGGGAAACAACAGAGTGGCACTCAAGAACGTCATCGGAATCGACCATGCCGTCGTCATGGTTGGGGATCTCGACAAGGCCGCCGAGAACTGGAAGCGGCTCGGCTTTACCGTATCGCCGCGCGGCACGCACAGCGCGCATATGGGATCGGGCAATTACACCATCATGCTCGACCCGGACTACATAGAATTGCTCGGCGTGCTCGTTGAAACGGAACATAATGCTCCGGCGCGCGCGTTTCTCGCCAAACGCGGCGAAGGCATCGAGCGCATCGCCTTCACGGCGGTGGATTCCACGGCCGGCGCCGAGGAAATTCGCGCGCGCGGCTTTGAGCCGGTGGGGCCGATCGATTTCGAGCGGCCGGTCACGATGCCGGACGGCAGCCTGTCATCGGCCAAATTCCGGGTGTTTCAGTGGCCGGTTGCCGAGGCACCGGGCGGGGTTCGCATTTTCGCCTGCCAGCACAAGACGCGCGAAACCGTCTGGATTCCCGAGTTGATGAAACACGCCAACGGCGCCAAGCGTCTGCGGCAGGCGCTGATCGTTTCACCGGAGCCCGCCAAGGACGCCGCGCACCTCGCGCGCATGATCGATCGCGAAGTTCGTGCCGAGCCTGATGGCGCGGTCGCGGTGCCCTCGGGCTCGGATCGCGCCGATTTCGTATTCCTGACGAAAGACCAGCTCGGCCGGCGCTATCCCGGTGTCTCGCTCGCGGGCGTCCCGGAGCGCGGCGGTGCGGGCCTCGTGATCGCATCAGACCTCGCTGCCGCCGAGAAGGCATTCGGCAGCGCCGGCGTCCGTAGCGGCAGCGCGGTTTGCGTCGCGCCGGCAGCGGCCAATGGCACGCTGCTCGCCTTCGTCGCGGGATAAGCTAAGCTGGGCGGCACATCTGCGCTTGGGCTGGTATCGGCCCCGCGGAAGCGCCTGAGATTCGATTCAGCCCGGCCAATGCGGCCGCCCCGGGGAGAAAAGCATCAAGCGGCCTTAGCGGCTTCAACTGGCTCGTTCGACAACAGCATGACCGCCGACGCCGTGTTCGAGATCGGAATGTGGTAGGAGCGGCGCAGCTCCTTCACCCGCCCCTGCATCGCGGCGCGCGCCGCGATCCAGCACATCAACTCCACGCCTTGCGCGCCGGCCTTCTCGACGACGTCCAGCGCCGAATATTTATTGAGCGCGGAGACGTCGCCCGCGATCGCATCCATACATTCTTGATCGAAATCCTTGTTGATAAAACCCGCCCTCTCGCCGTCGAGCTGGTGCGACAGGCCGCCGCTGCCGAGAACGAGCACCTTGGCGTTCTCCCCATAGGATTCGATCGCCCGGCCGACCGCTCTGCCGAGATCGTAGCAGCGCTTCGGGCCCGGCAGCGGATGCTGGATCGAGTTGATGGCGATCGGCACGATGCGCACCGGCCAATTGCTGTCCGGATACATCAGCAGCATCGGATTGGTGATCGCGTGATCGACCGCCATTTCCTGACACATGACGGGATCGAAGCCGTCCGCGACGATGCCGTTGATGATATGCCACGACAGTTCCGGATCGCCCTTGAACGACGACGTCGTCGGAATACCCCAGCCCTCGTCCTTGCTGATGTAGTCGGACGCTGCGCCCACGGCGAAGGTGGGCATCTTGTCGAGGAAGAAGTTGAGGCCGTGGTCGTTGTAGAAGAACACGACGACGTCAGGCTTTTCCCTGCCGATCCACTCGCGCACCGGCGGGAAGGCGTCGAAGAACGGCTTCCAGTACGGCTCGTTCTGCTGCTTTTTTGCAATGGCGTTGCCGATCGCCGGCACATGCGACGTGAAGAAACCGCCGATGATTCGAGCCACTATTACCTCCCTGCGTCCAGAAGTTTCTGTTTGAAAGCCTCGACCGACATGCCGGTCTGCTGTGCGCCGATGTCCTGAACGCCGAGGCCGAGAATGCCGGCGAGCTTGGCCAGGTAATAGGCGTTACCGCCGGCCTCGATCATCTTCAGCACGCTGCCGCTGGCGAGCGCCGCCCGCTGTTCGGCCGTCAGCTTGTACTTGTCGAAGTACGCGCCCTGGTCGGCAAGGAATTCCTTGCGGTTTTCAGGGTCATTGAAGGAGTAACACATCTTGTTGAGCTGGTAGCCCTTGGCCGCCTGCTCGCCGTCGAAGATGGTGGTGCCGGGCACGGGTTGTCGCTTGGAGCTAGGCATGACCTCCCCTTTCACAGGATCATTTTTGTCATTTTTAGCTGATGGCCGGCCGGCGCGATTTGTTCTGGATCAAATCGACGCCGGCCGGACCTAATGGCTAGAACGGCAACCCGACATAATTCTCCGCCAGCGAACGCTGCGCGGCTTCGGAGGAGAACAGATAGGACATATCCGTTTCCTGCAACTTGTCGTCATAGGGAATGTTGTTCGGGAAGCGATGCAGCAGCATGGTCATCCACCATGAAAACCGCTGGGCTTTCCAGACCCGCGCCAGCGCCTTTTTCGAATAGCCGTCAAGGCCGGCATCGTCGCCCTTTTTGTAGTGATCGACCATGGCGTGATAGAGGTAATAGATATCGGAGGCGGCGCTGTTGAGCCCGCGGGCGCCGGTCGGCGGCACGATATGGGCGGCATCGCCCGCGAGGAACAGCCGGCCGTAGCGCATCGGCTCGGCGACGAAGCTGCGCAGCGGCGCGATGCTCTTCTCGATCGAGGGGCCGGTGATCAGGCTGGCGGCGACCTCGGCCGGCAAGCGGCGCTTGAGCTCGGCCCAGAACGCATCGTCGGACCAGTCTTCGGGCTTATCCTCGAGCGGCACCTGGATGTAATAGCGGCTCAGCACCTGCGAGCGCAGCGAACACAGCGCAAAGCCCCGTTCGTGCTTGGCGTAGATCAGTTCCGGCGACACCGGCTTGGTCCGCGAGAGAACCCCAAGCCAGCCGAAGGGATAGATGCGCTCGTATTCCCGCAGCACGTCCTTCGGGATCGATTTGCGGCTGACCCCGTGGAAACCGTCGGCGCCGATGACATAGTCGCAATCGATCCGGACGATCCGGTCGCCGTCGCGATAGGTGACGTAAGGTGCGTCGGATTTCAGGCCGTGGGGCGTCACGTCCTCGGCGTTGTGGATGACCTTGCCGCCCATCTTGTCGCGCGCCTCGTAGAGATCGCGCGTCAGTTCGGTCTGGCCGTAGACGACCACCGAACTGCCGCCGGAATATTTGAAGAGATCGACATGGTCCATCACGCCGTCATGGGCGATGTGGAATCCCTTGTGGATCTCGCCCTCGCGGTCCATGCGCTCGCCGCAATTGGCTTCGCGCATCAATTTTGCAAACCCGTGCTCCAGCACGCCGGCGCGAATTCGCGCCAGGACATATTCGCGGCTGTATTTCTCCAGAACCACGGTTTCGATACCCTGCAGATGCAGGAGCTGCGACAGCAGCAGTCCCGAAGGCCCGCCGCCGATGATGCAAACCTGGACTTTCATCGCATTTCCTCTCTGTTTTGGACGATTCTGCTTGTTTTCTGTGCGCAGGGAATGGATCGAGTTTTCATTTTCTTGTACAATTCGAACATGCAGAACACCCCGGCCAGTCGCACCGTCCAGACCTATAATTTGTTCGGCGAGGCCGGCGATCTACCCGACGTCGTGCATTGCGAGACCATCGCGGCGCGTTCGGTGCTGCACGAATGGGAGTTTGCACCGCACCGGCATGCGCGGCTGCACCAGATCCTGCTGATCGAACGCGGCGGCGGACAGGCGACGCTGGAGGGAGGCCTCCATGCCTTGCTGCCGATGCGGGTCGTCAACGTGCCGGTCGGCCATGTCCACGGCTTCACTTTCAAGCCGGGAACCCAGGGCTGGGTGCTTACCGTCGCCGCCGAAATGCTCGATGAGGTGCTGACGCCGTCGGAAGGGTTGCGGCGGGTGCTGGCGCATTCGGCCGTGCTGCGCGGCACGCCGCAGATGCGCATCGCCATGCGGCAGGTCTTCGCCGAATTCGCCGGGCGTGATTTTGCCCGGGCGCATGTGCTGCGGGCCTTGTCCAGCGCCGTGATCGGGCTGGTCGCGCGCGAACTGGCCGCGGGCGGACGCAAGCCGGGCGGCCCGGCGAAATCCGAACTGTTTGAGCGGTTCGAAGCGCTGCTCGAGCAACACTTCCTGCAGCACTGGACCGTGTCCGACTATGCCGCCGCGCTGTCGATCACGCCGACGCATCTCAGCCGCCTCACCCGTTCGGCAACCGGCCACGCGACCTCGCATCTGATCATCGACCGGGTCATTCGCGAGGCGCGGCGCAATCTCGTCTATACCAACCTGCCGGTCTCGACGATCGCCTACGCGCTCGGCTTCAACGACCCGGCCTATTTCAGCCGGATATTTTCCGCTTCAACCGGCCTGTCGCCGCGAAGCTTCCGCGACAAGGTCCACAAGGCCGCCTAGCGATGAATTCCGGCGCTCGATGCCCGCCGTCTTGACAACGCTTCGCAGGTCCGCCGTTTGATTTGCTCCGACCACCCTCCAAGTTAACTTGCCGAAAATATTTAGCTGCGATTCGTCGATCGTCATCATCGCGCGAGCCTGGAGGGACCAATGGCAAAAGACCGTAAATCTGCCGCGGCGGAAGGATCCGTCCTGCGTGACGCCAAGGAGATCACCGCCGTCGAGCAGTATTGGCACACGGCCGAAAAGCCAAAATCGCACAAACCTCCGAAGAACTACGCATATGTCGATGAACTCGCCCATCTGCAGTTCGAACTCATCAAGTTGCAGGAATCGGTCCGGTTGCAGGGCCTCAAGGTCGCCGTCGTTTTCGAGGGCCGCGACGCGGCGGGCAAAGGGGGTGTCATCAAGCGCATCACCGAGAGCCTGAACCCTCGCATCTGCCGCGTCGTGGCGCTCGGCACCCCGACGGAACGCGAGCGCGGCCAATGGTATTTTCAACGCTACGTCGCCGAGCTGCCGACGCGGGGCGAAATCGTGCTGTTCGACCGCAGCTGGTACAACCGCGCCGGGGTCGAGCATGTCATGGGGTTCTGCACCGAGGACGAGTATCAGGAGTTCCTGCGCTCCTGTCCGATTTTCGAGGAGATGCTGGTGCACTCGGGCATCCATCTCGTCAAGTACTGGTTCTCGGTCAACGACGAGGAGCAGGAGCGGCGCTTCCAGGAGCGCATCCGAAATCCGATCAAGCGCTGGAAGCTCAGCCCGATGGACGTGGAATCACGCAAACGCTGGGTTGAATACTCCAAGGCCAAGGACGTGATGTTCGCGCACACCGACCGCAAGAGGACCCCGTGGCACGTCGTCAACGCCGATGACAAGAAAAAAGCCCGGCTCAATTGCATCCGGCATCTCTTGAATCAAATTCCCTATCAGGACATGAGGCCGGTCGAGATCGAGCTGCCGCCGCGCCAATCGGATACCGGCTACAAGCGACCGAGGAAGTCGACCCAGCGTTTCGTGCCGCGGGTCTATTGAGCTGGATTTAGGCGAACCGAGCTTCGACGAAAGCAGACGAATTTCCGTCCCCTGCAGCGCCGATCGGGTGCGCCGGCTTCTCCCTGTGGAGGAGGTGAGCAGCGCCCGCGCAAAAATTGATCTGACCAAAGCTCATCCCGCTCCAGTGCATCAACGTCATTGCACCTCGCATCCCTCTCCACTCGTCGTCCCGGCCTTGAGCCGGGACCCATGTCGACCGACGGGAGGTGTCGAGAGAAGGTCGTCGA
>Ga0208714_1000472_pt1 | contig 11567 bp, 7 predicted proteins | sample NGESurshal072012_3_FD_184461 | JGI IMG/M metagenome (GOLD analysis project Ga0208714, IMG submission 184461) | Arctic peat soil microbial communities from Barrow, Alaska - NGEE Surface sample 415-1 shallow-072012 (SPAdes) | ecosystem: Environmental > Terrestrial > Soil > Wetlands > Peat ... | reverse complement strand
CTGCGACCCCGGATCGAGCGCCTGCTGGACCGCATCGCCAGTCGTCGCGGCGACCCGGACAAGCATCCTGGCCAGGTGCTGATGGGGGAGCTGGCCGCGTCGCTTCGAGCCGCCCTGCGCGGCCCGCTGCGCAGTATGCGTCGGCTCGTGGCGCTCGGCGTGATGGTCGCGAGCCTTCTCCTCGGAGGCTGGTCGGGACTGGCGCTCGGGTCAAAATTGATCCGCGCAATTGCCGGCTCAAGCCCTTCTACCGCGGCCGCCCCCAAGAAGCCCGCTGTCGAGCACCACGTGCACAGCGAGACCGCAGCAAAGGAAGCGGCAGGCCAGCCGTCGACATCTACAGCCAGCGCGCCCAATCCAACCCCTCTCAGCGAATGCGCGGTGCCTCCCGGGACCGGGGCTCCAGGATGGGCAAAGCAGGATATCCTGCACCTCTACCTGGGCGGCAGGCCACTCGCCAGTGAAGCTCCGGGCACACTGATCGCCGGATGCCCAGACCGCTACCAGACGGTCCACACTCGCGACGGCGAGTTCCTTTACACCATCGGCTGGGACCCGTCGCACACTCGACGGCTAAGCATCGCCGTCGACTCACGGCGCTTCGGGCCGTCGTTGTTCCTCGCCCCGGCCGTCCAGCCGGTGCTCGAACTCATCGACCATCGCAACGCTGTCGGCGGGGTCCGAGCGTTTAGCGTCGGCGCCGGCCAGTTCTACCCGGTTCAATCCGATCGTGGCACCTACATCCTCATACGCCGCGCGACGGCTGGCATGCCAGCCGTGACGCGGTTCACGCTGATTCCGCCGCCGGTGGCGCAGTCCTGGGCGGCGGCGGTCCTCAGATCCGGCAAGTTCCTATGGCCGATGCCAGGCCGACACGGGCTCGGGAGCTATGACTTCCTCACTGGCTCGGCGCCGCCTATGGTCGCCTACACCTTCACGTACCGCCCGCCAGGCGTTCCAGAGCCCGAACTTAGCCAATCCGAACTGACCGCGATTGCGGCTACGCCGGAATAGGGAACGTTACGCCGCCCGGCGTTCCTCTTCGCCCCGACCGACAGGGGTCGCGATCTTCGTAGCGGTCTACGTGCTGCTGTGGCTGAGCTGCGGCCTCCCCGCGACGCTGCTCCTGGCCGCGCTTCGCGGCCTGCCAGGCGCCGTCGCCGTCGCCGGCATCCTGCTCGCGGCCGCCTTCTGGGAGCTGACGCCGCTGAAGCGCCGCGCGCTGAACCGCTGTCATCGCGGCGAAGCGCTCCCACCGACGGGCGCCGGCCGCTTGGTGGGCGTCGCCCGCTTCGGTTGGCGTAACGCCAGCGGTCGCATCGCCTCGTGCTGGCCGGCGATGCTCGCCGCGTTCGTGGTGCCTGTGGCTCAGCCCCTGGCCATGGCGGGCTTCACGGTCGTGATGGCCTACGAGCGGTTGACGCGAAGGCCGAGGACGGCGCGGCGACGGATCGCTGTGAGCTACCTCGCCATCGCCGCCGTGTTCGTCCTCGTCGCCCCCTGAGGCGCACTGCCACGCCGCGGCTGAACCTAAAAAGTGCCCTGACTGCCGGATCAGCCAAGATTCAGCGCTGGCGCCACCATCACCGCATGGTTTGCGCACAGCCAAGTTTCGCCCACCATAGGAAGCAAGGTCGAACCGGCCCAGTCCCCCAGGGGGCTGGGCCTTCCGACTCCATCCCCCCTCAGCTCGCGGCGGCGCGGAGTCGGGCGAAACTCCAGAGCTGCGATCAGCAAACCGCGGGCAGCGCCTACTCGGCAGGTTGGCGGGACTTCGCTGTGGCTGTTTCGACCTAGTGCCGGAGGTTACGGCCGCGCGCGACTGGGGTATCATCTCGAATGGTTCCGTCTCTTAGGAGGCGGGGATAGTCCTCGTTGACTGTCGTCGCGCATGATCTAGTAACGAGCAGCGAAAGGGGCACATGCCGCTCGAGAAGGACGCGATTCAGCAGATATGGCGGAGCGCGTTCCCGCAGGCCGGGCCTGAATCGATTGGCGAACGTGCACTTGAGCTGGTGCTTGCGGACACCGTAGTTCCCAGCGACGCGCCTTGGCTTGCTCTACCGGTGGATGAGGATCAGGGACGCAACTACGCCGAGGTGTACCTAGTCGCCGGACGCGGCCTCTGGCGCTTTAGAGCATCGCCTGAGCACCGTGACGAGGAGCAGCCGTCTCAGTGCGGCGGTGACTACTCGCCCTCGGCGACGACGCCGGCTTCTCTCTGACCGTCGTTCACAGGGGTGCAGGTGAGCCCCGCATGCCGGTGACCGAGATTGAGTGGAGCTTTTGGGGCCTGCCTGAGCATCTCGACCTGCCGCGCATTAAGACGAGCAGCCGCGACGACGAACAGGGACGCCATCCTGAGCGGCGAGCGTTCGTCGAGGCGCTCGTCGCTGCGATCGACTCTCGCTGACCTAACCGGCAGCCTGAGCGGCCCGCCTAAGAGCGCTCGCAAACGGGCTTGCCGCAGCGTCACGGGACATGCACGGCCGGCGCCGCCATGAGCGCCTGGTTTGCGCGCCGAGCAGTTTCGCCCATCGGCGTCTGCGCCTCGAGCGGCACGCCGCCGGGTGCGGACAAGTCACTCCATGGGCCACACGAGCGTGCTGAAGGACACTGGGGCGACGCGCCCGTCGAGACCTGTAACTTCGATCGTGTACCCACCGGCGGCGAGGGGCTCAATCTCTGTCGAGACGTGAGTTCCTTGACCCTTCGCCACTCGTGAGATGACTGGCCGTTCGAACTCGTCGCGTACCTCAACGCGGAGGGCAGCCTTAGAGTCCTCCGCGCGGTCGATCTCTACCGTGATTGGTTCGCCCTCGAACGCCAGGTCGGGTCCCGCGACGCCGATCTCCATCATGCCTACCGCGCGGACCGCGACCGCCTTGGATTCGAGCACGCCCTCGATCTCGTCCAACGCGGCCGCGTTGCGCGGCAGGTTGCCGTGCGTGTCGGGAACCCGCCTCAGCGTATTGCTGTCCATCTTCACATCGGCGCGGCACGCCCCGACCAGCGGAACGGTGGAATCCCCAAAGTACTCATCTGCGCCATAGGTGACTTTTGGGATCATGCGTCCGGCGTCGATCTGCACGGTCGTCGGGGTTGGCTGCCGGATGCCGACGATCGCGTGCGTGTCGGCAAGGCTGCCAGGGCGCTGCGCCTCAGCCGTGTGTAGTTCGGCGTGAAACCGCATTGCATCGGCTGCTTTCGCGCGACTGAGATCTGCGATCTCGATCTCGCCCACCTTGGCGAGCGTCTCACCGTTCTCGATGCAGGCGTATTCCGGAAGCAGCTGATGCAGAGAGGGCAGGCTCTGGGCAAATTTGGTCAGGTCCACCGACAGCGGGCCCACGCCGCGGTGCACGCCGTTGACGAGCTGATCCAACGCCTTCGCCGCTCCTCGGTATGGAGTGCCGAGCGTGATCAGCTTGCGCGTGACCTCTGCTCCGCCGCATCGCTCGATGTACCAGCGCGCTACAAGACCGCCCATCGAATGACAGACGAATGTGACGCGAGCCTCGGCGTACTCGCCGCCCTGGGCCCGCCAGCGTTCCAGCGCCGCGCACACGAGACCGTCAAGTCGGGCGCCATTGAACCGATTCGAAAGGCGCCAGTCATACGGAACCGCGAGCAGGTTCCCGGGCGGCGCGTCGGCCTCCGCCGCCCCTTCGCGATAGCCGAGCGACCGCAATCGCCCGAGCAGTAGGTCGTAGCCCTTGACGGGTGTCCACAGGCCCGGCAGGACGTGTAGATCGGGCATCAGTCCAACCGGCTCGACACCATCCTCGGGGTCGGCATCGCCAACGTCGGGTGGCAACTCGAGATCCCCAATTGAGCTGCCGAAGGTCCTGATCGCACGCATCACCGACCCAGCCGAGGGCGCCCAAACCAACTTACCGTTGTGGCGGAGCGTGCTGCCCATGATGCCCGGAAGCACCACAACGAGATCAGTCTGCGCCACTGTGCCCTTCGTGTGGCGCCTCGGCTGGGCGAAGGGTGTCCTCGGTCGGCATCGTGAGCGCGCCGATCAGCTCGAGCAGGGACGGGTGTTGCCTGGCGAGCTCGGCGAGCTGCGAGATCCACCCCTGTGCCCGGTCCGGATCCAGCGCTCGCCCCTGCGCCAGTGCGTTCAGCGCGTGCTCACTGTTTCCTGCGAGGCTCGACGAAATCGCGACGTAGAACGATCCGTCGGCTTGCTCGGACGGCGAGCGCGCCGCAATCGCCGCGATCGCCGCGATCAGCCCCAGCGTCGCGGAGCCGCGACGTGCATGCTCGGCCAGGAGAGCGGGGAAACGCGATGGATCTTCCAGGGCGTCCAACACCTCGGCGTCGTCCCCTTCTCTCGCGAGCATCAGCAGACCGCCCGCTCGTTGCGCGGCCGGCGTGTCAGCTTTGAGCGAGCCGTCCGCCACGATCGCGATCAACGAGGAATCGAGAAGCTCATCGCGACGCTCGGCAAGCAGCTCGCGCTGGGCTGCGGTATCGGAGCCCATGAACTCGGCCGCCAACGTCATTCGCACCAAGGGTGCGTACGCCTCCTCGATCCCCTGCTCCTGGGCCGCGGCGCGGAGAGCCTGGTACCGCTCGGACGTCTCCCCGCCCGTGTCGATCAGTGCCTCAGCGACGGCGACGTCGGCGCGTGGGGCGGCGAGCTCCGGATGCTCGAGGAGAAAGTCACGCTCATCCAAAAAGGTCTGTGTCTCTATCCACGCATGCGCCGTACGCACCAGCTCCTCGTCGACGTTGAGCCAGCTCGGCGCCGGCGCGCCGGTCAACCGAGCCCATGCCTCATCGAAAGCCGCGGCGTTCGCGTTGCGGTGCCGGCGGGCTTGCTCACGAAGGCCGCCGATAGGAAACTGAACGGCTATGCCAAGGTCCATTGCGGCCGTAAGCCAACCGACCGCACGAGGATCGCCTGGCGTCGTGACGGCTGCCCTCATCAGCAGCAACGGTGGTTTGGCAAATCGGTCGGCGCGATCGATAATCTCGTCCCAGACCTGGTCACCTCGCTCGACGCCCGCCACCCTGGCAAGGTTCGCGAGAGCCCCCGCCAAATCCCGCAGAAGCACGGGGTTCTCGGCCGCCAGTGAGCGGTATAGAGCCACTGCCTCCTCTACGTGCGGGACGCCCTCGGGCGCTCGCTCCATGTCGGCATAGCATTTGGCCAGATTGTTGAGCGCCGTGGCCAGATCCTTTGAGTGCGCGGGAGTTTGCTCCGTTGCCTCACGCGCGGCGTCGACCGCCTCGTTGAATGCCCGCAACCCGTCCGGCCAGCGACCCATTTCGCAGTAGGCACTCCCCAGATTGTTGAGCGCCGTTGAGAGTCGCCCCCAGTAGGACGGGTTCTCTTGCGCCAACGAGCGGAGAATCGTCACCGACTCCTCTGCCGGCGCAACGGCCTGCGTGTCGTTGCCCAGTTTGATGAACTGTCTGGCGAGATTGTTGAGTGTGCCGGCCAGATCGCCTCGGAACGTCGCGTTGTGTTCCGACAATGCGCGATAGATTGCCAGCGCCTCTTCGCTCTGGGTGACACCATCAGCTTCGCGCCCGAGATCGCTGTACCAGGCGCCGAGCGAAGTGTGAGCCTTGGCGAGATCCAGCAGGAGCACTGGGTTGTCCTGTGCCAACGGTTTAGAGCGTTGGATCGCCTCCTCGAGCAGCTCGACGGCCTCGCCGTAGCGCCTGCTGTCACCATAGTGATTGGCAAGATTGGTAATGGCTACCGAGAGGTCATGACCTAGCCACTCGTTGTCGTCCACGAGCTGGCGGTAGATACGCACCGCCTCCTCGGCGCAGGTAGTTCCCTCTCGCGGCCGCCCCTGCTGGCTGTACCGCCTGCTGAGATTGTTGAGCGCTCCCGCGACGGCGCTGAGATACGCAGGGTTTTCGTCCGCGAGTACGCGATACGTTGCCACGGCCTCCTCGGACGGTGGGATGGCATCGTCGATCCGACCGACTTCGCTCAGCGTGGACCCGAGGACAGTGAGCGCCCCGGCGAGGTCCGATTGGTGAGCGCGGTCCTCGACGGTGATACTGCGAAGAAGAGCTACCGCCTCCTCGACTGGAAGGAGTGCCTCGTTCGGGTGGCCGAGTCGTGCGTAGCTGGCGCCGAGGTTGTTCAGTGCCATTGCCACGTCCCCCAAATAGGCCGGGTTCTCCCGTGCGAGGCCGCGATAGAGGGAAACGGCTTCTTGCGAGCTCGCTTCCGCCTCCTCGAAACGTCCAAGACTGGCGTAACGGGAGCCGAGGTCGTTGATCGAGGCGGCGAACTCACCGAGGAACGCCGGATTCTCCTCGGCCAACGCACGATAAAGCTCGACCGACTGTTCGGTGAGAGTCAATGCGTTGTCCAGATCCCCGATGCCATTGATCACGCTGCCGAGGTTCCCGACCGCTCTCGCGAGGTCTTCGACAAATACTGGGTTCTCGCTGGCCAGGCCGCGGTAGAGCGCCACGGCCTCCTCCTCGGCGGCGACCGCATCTGACACACGCCCGATTTCGGCGTAGTGGACCCCGAGGTTCGAGAGCGTGCCCGCGAGATATGGCAGGGCCGCCTGATTCTCACCGGCAAGCGCACGATAGACCTCGGTCGCATCCTCAAGCGAGCTCACGGCATCTTCCCGGCGGCCCACTTCGCTGTATCGGTAGCCGAGGCTGTTGAGTGCAACCCCAAGTCTGTCCACAGCCGCGATATCTGCGGCGGCGGAGGTGCGAAACACGTCGACAGCCTCCTCGGAGAGGGCGACCGCTTCGGTGCTGCGACCTACCTGGACCAGAACGTCCGAGACGAACATTGCCGCCGGACCAACGTCGGGGGCCAGGAGCGGCTCGTCTGCCGCAATTGCCCTGAGGAGCTCCAAGCCGGCCGTGCCCGCGCCGGCGGCGTGACGCCAGGCGTATCGCCAGAGGTACGTCGGCGCTCGCGCATCGAGCCCGCTCTTGAGTAGCTCGGCATAGCGTCCTGTCAACGCGTGGGCAATCGGCAGTGCGTCGGGATCGAACGGCGCGTCGAAGGTGCCACGGTACGGCGCGCGCAGATGATCCGCGAGGCTCTGATGCACGAGCCGGTAGACGGCAACTCCATCCTGTCCGTCCTGCACGATGTAGCGGCCGAGCTGGTCGAGAACCCACGCGGCGGATGCGCGGTCCACCTCTTTTGCGCCAACCGCCACGCTCGCGACACATAGCCACTCGTCTTCGGGCAGCCCGGCTCCAAGTCCCCACGTAAGCCCGGTCAAAAGGGCGCGGGCAGTCGCCGCCGCATCCACGGTCGCCCCGAGTGCGAGGCTCGCCATGTCGGCGTCCAACGCATCCCCGATCGAGCCGCTGACGTGGCGCTCCCAACCGATACCGGCCGTGTCGATCGGACTGGCGGACAGGCGGTCCGCGACGAGCCGTGCGAGCAAGAACGGACTGTCCGCCAATGAGGCTTCGCGGTTTAGGTGGTCGGCGACCGCCTGTGGGTCCATCCGCTCGCTGACGTCCGATAGCCGCGCGGCAACGTAGTCGCGGATGTCCCGACGCCCACTCTCGTGGATCGGCGGGTCGTCGAGATCGAGCTCGGCACCCTGTGGTGCGAGCGTGGCGATCAGCGATCCGCGCCGATCGCTGCGTGAGATCTCGCGTGTGGACACGATCACCACGGCGTGCTCGGACAGCCGGCCGAGCAGATCTTCGGCAACCGAGAAGGCCTCGCCACGGGCCTCGTCCAAGCCGTCGATAACGAGGACTGGCGGCGGCGCGCCGTCGGCAACGGCACGCTGAACCTGTCCGACAAGCTCGCTGGCGTTGCGGTGCGCGTCCTGGCGTTCGATAAGCCCGCAGCGCACGAGCTCCACTCCAAGGAGATCGGCGGCGCGATCGGCCGTAAGTCCACGTGCATGAATGTGGGCCTGGATCGATCCTTCGCCCGGATCGGCATGCCCCCAATCATCACCCTCCTCGCTGAGCCGCTGGCGCTCACTCGGATTCGACAGGCTGACGACGCGGCCAACGATCGCTGACTTGCCGGTACCGGGGGCCCCGGTCACGACGTGCATGCCGGGGACGCCTGACTGAACCCACTTCACGACGCGATCGACCTCGGCGGCGCGGCCGGTGAACCAAGACCGTTCGCTCTCCGGTGCTCCACCTCGCGCGGCCAGCAGCAGGTGCTCGACAACCTGCTCGGGGGCATCCGGGCGGAACAGCGGATTCGGGAACATCCACCACGAGATTCCACTTCCGTGGTACTGCGGCTGTTGAGCCTTCGCGCCCCACTCGACAAGCAGCGCCTCGCAAAGGTCGTGCCCGCGGATCATCCTGTTCTGTGTAGACCAGCGGACCTTCATGTCGGGATCGCTCGGGCCGTTGGTCAACAGCTCGAGCATGGTGCTGCCGAACAAGCCGTCGCGGGCGGTCTCGACTGGCAGGCAAGACGTCAGGACACCAACCCAGATGTACTTCGCGTTCGGCGGTCGCGCGTTGAGAACAGAGGCGACAACGTCGGTCGCGGACACGGCCTCGCCCGAGTAACAGGTGTCGACGATCAGGAGGATCTGGCCGGAACCCGACTGAGCAGTCGCCGATCCGAGGTCACCGATGATGTCGAGCCCTTCATCCCGGTCGGGGTCGTTATCGCTTGCGAGCAGTCGTAGCTTCACCGCCTGCGACAGCGCTCCATGTCCCGCCCAGTGAACGACGAGCGGCTGGGTCGGATCGGTCACGGAGCCGGGGAGGCTCTTCAGAAGGGCCCGCACAGCCGCCTCCTCCGGATTACTCAGAGCGTCGCCTTCGAAGCTAACGAGCAGACGCTGCAGTGCCCCTACATCTCGGACGGGAAATTCAAGCGCGGGCAGGCTGTCGGCCGTGTACTCATCCACCCCCACACCGAGATACCGACCCATCGACACAGTTACGCCCCCTGAGTGGCTGGCCGTCGGCGGCATCGTACACGTTCGTGTCAGCCGAACCGATCAGCCCAACCGGTTACTTCGGCGAGGGCGGCCTTATCGAGCGCCGAACTCGAAAGCGCTCGGACATGACCTTCAACGCTGCGACGTGGCGCTCTGCCCGGAGGGCCTCAACCCAACTTGACGGCCGGCGCCCTCATCAGCGTTTGGTTTGCGCGCCGAACAGTTTCGCCCACCATCTTGACGAAGGTCGAACCGGCCCAGTCCCCCAGGGGGCTGGGCCTTCGGCGTCTTCGGGGCGAGAGGGGCGCGTCCAGCGGCTGATCGAAGCGCTGCTTGCGTACGGCCAGAGCACGATTTGAGTCTCGCTGGCAGCTCAGGCATCCGCGAGTCTCTCTGAGACGAATATCCCGTCAAGCTCCGGATCCGATCGGTGGTGGCTCCCAAGTAGCCAGGGATCATGCCCGCGAGATAGCTGATCTGCATCGCGGACGTCTGTTCGTTGATGGTCTGCAAGTAGCGATAAGCATCGGTCGCGCCAGCAACTGCCAAGAAGCGTGCCGTCGACGGGGCGGATGTCGGTTTGCGCCGTCGCACCGGCGACTCTTCTGACGCCGACTGTCGCATAGGCCCTACTTTGCGCTAGGTGTCGTTGAGCTGTCAAGCACAGGCGTTCTCGTTCGGGCTGCAGCCGTATCGGACTGCGCCGAGTGCGTCTACTCGGTGCCTCATGGGCAGATAGACGGCCCGAGATGGCCGGGCTCGCAGGCTGTTTGAGCAGTCCTATGCTATTCGGAACCGTTCTATTGCATGGACCACCGGCTTCCGCTAGCCTGTGCGGATGGCAGTGTCCCCAGTGGAGTATCGTCACGAGTATGTGAGCGGTGTTGTGACCGTGGTGGGGTTTCCTGCTTCGATCTCCGCCCACGTCGCAAATCGCGGCGCGACACGGGGGATTGCCCGAGTACTCGTCCGAGTCGGAAGCGAAGTCGTGCTGGACAGCGATGACAGCGTCGACATTCCGAACGGGGTGGTCGAACCCGGAAACGTATGGCCCTTCGACGGCGGCTTGCCGAAGGGCATAGACGCAAAGACCGTCTCTTACTGGGTCCAGATTCGCACAACGTCGCCCGAACTCATTCCGAGCTTGGCTTTCCAGGAAACCGTGTGGTCCGACGGCAAGGCGCAGGGGGTGCGCGAGTCTGCCTACTTCGCGCCCGGAGACTTCGCCGTCTTTCCATTGCACCCTGTCCCCATCCATCCCCCGATTGGGCCATCAATAGAGGCATGACGCGGCGTTTGTGAATACCTCCGGTTAGTCTCGTCGCACAAGCGGCATTCGACGACGAACGTTCCGCTCCGCTAGCGCTGCGAGTTCCTACCCGTCCATATCGTGCCGATCCCCTTCGTCCAAGCGCAGCGGTGGCTGCGAGCGGCCCCAACGCGGCGACCCTCGTGCTCACCCGCAACTGGAGGGGCACGCTCTTGGTCGTGGTGGGCCACGCGCAACGCCGGTACATCCCCAGAGCCTGGCAACGACGAGGCGGCGCCACGACACTAGTCGGCAAACTAGATAGGCGTCTCGACGATGAGACGTCTATACGAGCACGTTCAGAGCAACGCCGTCGCGAGCGACGCCGAGATGACGATATAACCGGCGGCGATTCGTCGCCGAGCCGTCCGTGGACGTCGCGTCAAACGCTCGTAGGTCATCATGACCGTGAAGCCCGCCATCGCCAAGGGCTGAGCCACGGGGATCAGGAACGCGGCGAGCATCGCCGGCCAGCATGAGGCGATGCATCCGCTCGCGTTACGCCAACCGAACCGAGCGACACCCGCCACACGACCGGCGCCGGTGGGCGGGAGCGCTGCGCCGCGGTGACAGCGGTTCAGCGCGCGGCGCTTGAGCGGCGTCAGCTCCCAGGAGGCGGCCGCGAGCAGGGCGGCGGCAGCCGCGACGCCGCCCGGCAGGCCGCGAACGGCCCCCAGCAACAATGTCGCCGGCAGGCCGCAAGCTAGCCACAGCAGCACGTAGACCGCAACGAAGATCGCGACCGCCGAGGACCTGTTGCGGCGAAACGTGTTCGTCGCAACGTATTGCGCGGCCGGAAGCTCTCCCGGCAACGTCATCGCAAGCGTCATCGCCAGCCACACCGGGATCCACCCGGTGAGCTGGACCGAAGCGCTCCCTCCGCTCGCGGCGCCAGGGGTCATCCCCGGCATACACCACCACATCGACCTGCTCGTATCCGTCGAGCCGGCGCCAGGCGCGAGCCAGAGCCAGATGACCACGACCCACGCGACCGCGGCGATGAGAGCGACGAGCTGGACCTGGGCGCTGAGCGCCATCCTCCAGGGTTCTGCGAGGCGGCGGGCCGTTGCGCTCACGCGTCGTAGAACACGCTGAGACGTCCGAGGCGCACAGGCTGCTCTCCGTGGGGGGCCGGCCCGATGCCGTCCGTCGGACCGGCGTCGGGTCCCACGAGGTTCAGCGGCGCGAACGTGACGGGCAAGTCATGGCCTGCCCATTTGCCCTGCGCCTGCAGCTCGCGCGCGATCGGCGTGATGTTGTATGACACCTGCAGTGCGTGTGGTGTCGCGTCGCCGAGCGGTTCGCGTGCGCGCTCGATGCCGAAGAACGAGAGCGTGCCCAGGTTGTGGGGGCTCTCGGGGTGG
>Ga0208714_1000471_pt1 | contig 11568 bp, 9 predicted proteins | sample NGESurshal072012_3_FD_184461 | JGI IMG/M metagenome (GOLD analysis project Ga0208714, IMG submission 184461) | Arctic peat soil microbial communities from Barrow, Alaska - NGEE Surface sample 415-1 shallow-072012 (SPAdes) | ecosystem: Environmental > Terrestrial > Soil > Wetlands > Peat ... | reverse complement strand
AGGCGCGAGTCGTTGTCGGTGACCCAGCGTGCAAGCTCGGCCTCCATGCGCCCGCCCGGCTCGGTGTAGATCACGATGCCCTGTGTCTGCTCGTCGGCCTCGAACTGAGGCATGAGCTCGGCGTAGCTCGAGCCAATGATGGCATCGCCGCCGATCGACACGGCTGTCGATTGGCCGAGGCCGGCGGCGCTGAGCGTCGAGGACATCTCCGTGGTCATGCCGCCCGAGCGCGAGATCACGCCGATCGGGCCGGGCGTGTAGGCCTGCGAGGCATTCTTCGCCGGGCCGCCGATGCCGCCCATCTTGATCACGTCGGGGACGATGATTCCCAGGCAGTTGGGGCCGATGATCCGTGCGCCGCGCAGGTTGGCCAGCTCGACCATCTCGGCGACGTCGCGGCGGGGGATGCGCTCGGTGACGATCACGATCAGCTGCACGCCGTTCTCGATCGCCTCGAACACGGCGTCCTTGGTGAAGGCGGGGGGGACGGTGACGACCGAGCCGTAGATCGGCGAGCCGTGGTGCTCGACGGCCTGCGCGACCGTGTCGAACACCGGCACGCCGTGCACGTCGCGCCCCAGGCGCCCGGGCGTCACGCCGCCGACGACCTTCGCGCCGGCGCCGTAGTCCAGGCACTCGCGCGTCAGGTTCACGGCCTCGCGTCCGGTGATGCCCTGCACGATGAACGTCGTGTCTGAGTCGATCAGGATCGACATCAGGCGGCCGCGCCTTGAATCTTCTCGACGGCGCGGCGGGCGGCCTCGTTGAGCGAGACGCTGCGGTCGGCGTAGTCGACGCCGTACTTCTCGAGGATCTTGAAGCCCTCTTCCTCCCACGCGCCGGGGATGCGGAAGATCGCGATCTTCTCCGCCGGGTCGTAGCCGAGCTCGACGCACGCTTTGATCACACCGCGGGCGACGATGTCCACGCGCGTGTTGGAGACGATTGACATCATCACCGCGATCTTGTCCACGCCGGGCTTTCCCAGCACGAGCTTGGCCAGCCCGCAGGCCTTGGCGACGGAGGGGTTGCCGCCGATCTCGCAGTAGTTGGCCGGATCGCCGCCGTGGGCGCGCACGGCGTCGAACAGCGTCAGCGAGCCGCCGCCGGCGCCGATGACCAGGCCGAGGTTGCCGTCGAACTCGGTCACGTTGCCGGCGACGCCGCGGTGGTCGGTGGCGTCTACTTCCTCGCCGGCGAGCTCGAACGGCGTGGCCTCGCGCGCCTGGCGCGTCTCCTCCTCGCCGACGCCGAGATCGGCGAGCAGCTTCTTGTGGCGTCCGCGTGCCTCGTTCTCCATGTCCATGTGCGCGTCCAGCGCCACGAACGACCCGTCGGCCAGGCGCCCCAGCGGGTTGATCTCGGCGAGCACCATGTCGTTGTCTACGAACAGCTTGGCCAGGCGCGTGACGATCGGGACGAGCCTGTTCAGCGCCGAGCCGGTGACGCCCGTGGAGGCGATCGCCTCCTTGGCCTGGAAGTCGCTCAGCGGCAGGATGTTGGAGAAGTGCCGCCGCCCGACCTTCTCCGGCTGCTCCTCGGCGACCTGCTCGATGTCGATGCCGCCGACCGGCGAGAAGATCATCACCGGCTGCTTGCGCGTGCCGTCCCAGACGACGCCGGCGTAGTACTCCTGCTCGACCTCCGCCTTGGGGTCCACGAGCACGCCGCGCGGCTTGTGGCCGCCGATCTCCAGCGCCAGGATGTCCCTGGCGTAGGCCTCGGCCTGCTCGGGCGTGTCGGCGAACTTGACGCCGCCGGCCTTCATCCGCCCGCCGGAGAGCACCTGCGACTTGATCACCGTCGGACCGCCGATGCGCTGGGCGATCTGCGCGGCCTCGGCCGGATCGGTCGTGAAGCCGTAGTCGGTCACGGGGATTCCCGCGCGTTTTACGACCTCGCGCGCCTCGTACTCGAAGAATCTCATCTGCAGAACCCCATGCGGCGCGGAAGCCTATACGGCGACGCTAGGCGGCGGCGGGTTGCGGCGCTGGCTGTCCGGCGCCGGCGCCGGGCAGCCCGTAGGCCTCGGCCAGCTCGGGGTCCTTCTTGGCGAGCATCTCGGCGAGGTTGACCATCACCTTGCACTGCTTCCAGGTGGCGTCGTCCTGCATCTTGCCGTCGATCATGTGCACGCCGCGCCCGTCGGGGATCGCCTCGATCACCTTCTTGGCGAAGGCGACCTCGTCCGGATCGGGCGAGTAGACGCGCTTGGCGATCGCGATCTGTCCCGGGTGCAGCGACCAGGCGCCCACGCAGCCGAGCAGGAAGGAGGCGCGGAACTGCGTTTCACAGCCCTCCTCGTCTGAGATGTCGCCATACGGGCCGTAGAACGGCAGCGCGCCGACCGAGGTGCAGGCGTCGACCATGCGCGCGATCGAGTAGTGCCACGGGTCCTGCTGGTAGCTGGGACGCGGGGCCTCGGGGTTCTCCGGGTCGGGGTCGGCGATCGTGCGGTAGCCGGGGTGCCCGCCGCCGACGCGCGTCGTCTTCATCCGCCGCGAGGCCGCCAGGTCGGCCGGGCCGAAGCTCATGCCCTGGATGCGCGGGCTGGCGCTGGCGATCTCCTCCAGGTTGGCCACGCCCTGGGCGGTCTCCAGCACGCAGTGGATCAGGATCGGGCGCTCGATGCCGGCCTTGGCCTCCAGCTGCGCCAGCAGGCGGTCGGCGTAGTGGATGTCCCACGGGCCCTCGACCTTGGGGATCATGATGACCTCGAGCTTGTGGCCGATCTCGCCCACGAGCTGTGTCAGGTCATCGAGCACGTAAGGCGAGGCGAGCTCGTTGACGCGCGTCCACAGCGCCGTGTCGCCGAGGTCCATTTCCTTGCCCACCATGATCAGCCCAGCGCGCGCCGCCTCCTTCTTATCGAGCGGCACAGCGTCCTCGAGGTTTCCGAGCAGAATGTCGACCTTGGGCGCGAGATCGGGCGCCTTGGCGACCATTTTCTCGTTCGAGAAGTCCATGAAGTGGATCATCCGGGACGGCTTGAATGGGATCTCGCGCGCGGGCTCGGGCGCGTCGATCGCAAGGGGCTTGAGGAAGTCGCGGGGGTTGCGCAAGTCGGCTCTCCTGGGTCTGCGGCGTCGGGGTCGCTTGAACCCTGAACGCTATCGGCTCGGCTTTGCCCACTAGAGTCCCACCCCCATGACAAGCCATTGAAGGAGACGCTAGGACCCCCATGAGCGAGACGCAATCCGTCGAGACCGAGCAGGCCGCCCGCGAGGCAAGCGGAGCCCATCCCTACGGCCGCTACCTGGAGGAGTTCGACGTCGGCGCCGTGTACAAGCACTGGCCGGCGAAGACCGTCACGGAGTCTGACGACCATCTCTTCTGCCTGATCACGATGAACCACCATCCGCTGCACCTCAACGACGTCTACGCGAGCAAATCCCAGCAGGGTCGCAACGTCGTCGTAGGCCCGCTCGTGTACTCGCTCGCCCTGGGGATGTCGGTCAGCGACGTCAGCGGCAAGGCGATCGCCAACCTCGCCACCGAAGAGCTCAAGCACCCGGCTCCGGTGTTCCACGGCGACACGCTGTACTGCGAGTCCGAGGTGCTGGAGAAGAAGGAGTCCAGGTCCAAGCCGGACCGCGGCACCGTGAAGGTGCACACGCGTGTGCTCAACCAGGACGGCGTGTTGGTCGCGGAGTTCAAGCGTCTGGTGCTCGTGCCGCGCAAGAACCCGGGGGGCGGCGAGGCCGAGGGCAACGTCGAGTAGGCGTGCGATACGCTCTGCAGACCGCGCCCGACGGGCGTTTTTATCTTTCCGGGGCCAGAGGGGCCCTTGGGCCGCGCCGACCGATGAGGATCGTGTCCGGCGCGCCGATCATGACCGCGATCGAGGAGTTGCTTGACCCATGAACACGACTGCTTCCGCCCCCACAACGAACGAGCGCCTGCTGGCATGGGTCGGCGAGGTGGCCTCGCTGACCGAACCCGACGACATCCACTGGTGCGACGGGTCGGCCGAGGAGTACGACAGCCTCTGCCAGACGCTGGTCGACGCGGGGACCTTCGAGCGTCTCTCCGACGCCAAGCGGCCGAACTCCTACCTCGCGCTGTCGGACCCCGACGACGTGGCTCGCGTGGAGGACCGCACGTTCATCTGCTCTGCGACCGAGGAGGAGGCCGGGCCGACGAACAACTGGCGCGAGCCCGCCGAGATGCGCGAAGCGCTGAACGAGCTGTTCGAAGGGTGCATGAAGGGCCGCACGATGTACGTCGTGCCGTTCTCGATGGGGCCGCTCGGCTCAGACCACAGCTACGTCGGCGTGCAGCTGACCGACTCGATCTACGTGGCGGTGAGCATGCGGATCATGACGCGCATGGGACGGGGCGCCCTGGATGCGTTGGGCAGCGAAGGCGACTTCGTACCCTGCCTGCACTCCGTCGGCATGCCGTTGGTGGATGCCGTCGAAGACGTTCCCTGGCCGTGCAACTCGGAAGACAAGTACATCGTGCACTTTCCCGACACGCGCGAGATCTGGTCGTTCGGCTCCGGCTACGGCGGCAACGCGCTGCTCGGCAAGAAGTGCTTCGCGCTGCGCATCGCCTCGGTGATGGCACGCGACGAGGGCTGGATGGCCGAGCACATGCTGATCCTCAAGCTCATCTCTCCGGAGGGGCAGGTCAAGTACATCACGGGCGCCTTCCCAAGCGCGTGCGGCAAGACCAACCTGGCGATGCTGATCCCCACGCTCGAGGGCTGGACGGTCGAGACGATCGGCGATGACATCGCCTGGATGAAGTTCGGCGAGGATGGCCGGCTTTACGCGATCAACCCCGAGGCGGGCTTCTTCGGCGTTGCGCCGGGCACGGGCGAAGAGACCAACCCCAACGCGATCCGTACGATCGAGCGCAACTCGATCTTCACCAACTGCGCGAAGACCGACGACGGGGACATCTGGTGGGAGGGCCTGACCAAGGCGACGCCCGAGCACCTGATCGACTGGCGCGGCCACGACTGGACGCCGGACTCGCAGACGCCGGCGGCGCACCCGAACTCGCGCTTCACGACGCCGGCGGCTCAGGACCCGGCGATCGCGCCGGAGTGGGAGGACCCCAAAGGCGTGCCGATCGACGCGATGCTGTTCGGCGGCAGGCGCTCGACGGTCGTGCCGCTGGTGACCGAGGCGCTTGACTGGCAGCACGGCGTGTTCCTCGGCTCGATCATGAGCTCGGAGAAGACGGCCGCCGCCGCCGGCACGGTCGGGGAACTGCGTTTCGATCCGTTCGCGATGTTGCCCTTCTGCGGCTACAACATGGCCGACTACTTCGCCCACTGGCTGAAGATCGCCGAGCACGAGGGGGCCAAGCTGCCGAAGATCTTCTACGTCAACTGGTTCCGCAAGGACTCCGGCGGGCGCTTCCTGTGGCCGGGCTTCGGCGAGAACTCGCGCGTGCTCTCGTGGGTGTTCGCGCGCTGCGCGGGGCATGGCGCGGCGACCGAGACCCCGATCGGGCTCATCCCGCCGGTCGGCGGCGACGGCATCGACACCCGCGGCCTGGACGTCTCAGAGGCCGACATGGCCGAGCTGCTGCGCGTCGACCTCCGCGAGTGGAAGACGCAGTTGCCCCACTTCCACGAGCACTTCGCCAAGTTCGACCGCTTGCCGGGCGAGCTGCACGAGCAGCTCAAGGCGCTTGAGGCGCGGCTCTCCTAGCTCACGAGGCGAGGCGTCGTGTCCGAGCTGGCGATACCCAGGGTCGACCCGCGCCGACCGCGCACGGGGATGCTCGGGCTCGTCACGCGCTTCGCACTGACCAAGCCTGGCACGTGGCTCTTCTCGGAGGTCGCGGCGCGGATCGATCCGTGGCTCATGCGCAGAAGCGCCGGGCGCGTGAACCTCGCCGCGGGACTGCTGCCAGTCGTGCTGCTGAGCGCGCGCGGAGCGCGAACCGGCGTCGAGCGCACGGTGCCGCTGGTGTACTTCACCGACGGCGACGAGGTGATTCTGATCGCCTCGAGCTTCGGGCGCCCGCGGTATCCCGCCTGGTACACCAACGTCAAGGCCAACCCCGAGGTCACGCTGGAGGCCAAGGGACGCACCGCGCGCTTTCGGGCGCGCGAGGTCGACGGCGAGGATCGCGCCCGCCTGTACGAGCTGGCCAAGCAGCTGTACACCGGGTACGGCAACTACGAAGAACGCACGGCCGGGATCCGGCACGTTCCGGTGCTGCGCTTGGCGCAGATCTAGTCGTGGCCGTGCGTCTCGCCGGCGGCCGCCGGAGGACGTGACTCCTCGGCCAGCGAGGTGATCGTCAGCGAGCCGCGCGCCGAGGACTCCAGCACCTCCGTGGCCTCCTCCAGCGAGCGTGCGTACAGCTCGACGAGCAGGTGCACGATGATGCGCGAGTCGTCCTCGTGCTTGTGAAAGCGCACATGCGTGAAGAACTCGCGCACGCCGTGGTCGCCGAATGCGGCGTATGACAGCGCGTCGCCGGCCTCCGGTCCCGAGCAGCTCTCGACCTCGTCGGCGTCGACCTCCACGGTGCACGATGCCACCCACGGCGTCCCGGCGATCATCCGTTCCCAGCGATCCTCGATCGGCTCGACCCGGCTGTTGTTGAAGCCGAGGTGCGGCTGGTCGTGCATGCAGTCCAGGCACTGCACGACGGCCTCCTGCAGCTCGTCGATCACTTCGGCGCGCTCGCCGGTGTCAGGGTCGATCTTGTGGATGCCCTCGTAGTGGACCTGCACCTCCAGATCCTGCGACCAGCAGCGATAGCAGCGAAGCCAGCTGCGCGCTCCGGTCTCCGGTGTCGAGCTCTCCATAGGGGCCATTGTAGGGCGGGCGCTCGCGGCGCTTGCGGCGGTGGCCCCGCCTGAAGGACGACGGGGCGCCCGTGGGCGCCCCGTCGAATGCTCCCAGCGCGGCGGCGCTAGTGCTTTTTCTTTTTCTTCGGCGGCTTGACCGTCACATGGAACGTTTGCGTGGTCGGTTTGCCGCCCAGCTTGGACTTGTACGTCAGCTTCGCCGTCAGCTGGACCTTCTTGCCCTTCTTCAGCGCCTTCTTGACCTTGCTCGAGGGCTTGACCGTGAGCCTCAGCGTCACCCCGGCCTTACCGCTCACCGAGATCTTGCCCGAGAGGGTCGTCTTCGGACGGCACTTGCCCTTGATCTTGATCTGGTTGCGCTTGCATTTCTTCTTCTTGGCCGCGATCGCCTCATTGCGCGAGATCGTCGCCGTGGGTACCGTCACTTCAACCGTCGCCGTGCCGTCCTGCACGGGCACGAAGACGATCGTGATCGTGCCGTTGGAGTTGGCGTGGATGCTCTGGACGCGGTAGCCGCTGTTGGGGGACGGTGGGGTCGGCGGTAGCGGGGCCCAGGTGATCTGCGCCGTGGACGACGGATCCTGGGTTGCTTTCACGCCACTACCGGTCAGGTCGAGGAACATCTGCATCGTGTCCAGACCCGCCGCCGTGCCCACGTAGCTGATCGTCGCTACGCCGGAGGAGTCCGTCGTCACGCTGCCCGATTTCGGGTTCGCTCCGCCGATTGAATAGACCAGCGGACGGCCCGCATATGGGGTGCCGACGTTGTCGGTGGCCGTCACTTTGACGGTTGCTGTCTGACCGACCGAGAGCGTCTGGTTGACGGGCTGGACGCTCAGCGAGGTCGGGACCTGCGAGCGTCCGATGATCGAGTAGCTCGCCGTTTTGCCCGGTTCCAGCGGGCTCGTCAGATGGTTGTCCCAGCTCGCGCCGGCGCCGTTGTCGATCAGGTTCGGGTCGATCGTGTCGTTGAAAACCGCCGAGCTCGATTTGGCGGCGATGCGGACGGCGTTCCAGATTCCTTTGTCTTCTTCAAACGGCGACGTCGTGAACGGCCCGTTCCAGTAGCCCTCCTGGTAGTTTTCCCACGCTGGCGTCGCTTCGATGAAGCCGCCGAGTGTTCCCGTTTGCGGGTTCTGGCCGCCGATGAACTTCGGCGGGCCGCCGAAGACGCCCGTTCCTTGGTCGTCGTTGGCAACGAACAGATCACCGGCGATGATCGCGTGGAAGTAAAGTTTCGAAGGCGAGACGTTTTCCACGGTGTAGGTCGAGGTGAACTCCGGCGCTCCGCTGACGTAGGTCGTCGTGTCGGTGATCAGCGCGTAGTCGGTCCCGCCGAAGCTCGCCTTGAACTTCGTGAAGTCCGAATAAGGATCGCCAGCCGTCCCACTGCCGCTCGGTGTCGCCTGCTGTTCGACGAACGTGTATTCGACGCCGCCTTCACCGTCAGTCGGTATCCTCGGGCCGGCTGCTCCCTCAAAGCCGAAGACCTTTTCCTTGAGTTCCGCCGGCTGCCCGGTTCCGTCTTTGGGGAACGCGAGGAAGAACCCGCAGTCCCCGACGGTGGAGTCCGGAGGATAGAAGTTCGTGCCGACGTTCGGGTAGCTGGACTGGCACTCGCCGAGCGATCCCACCGAGACGTTGAGTGGACTTCCCGGAAGTGTCACCGAGCCGTCACCCATGGCACTGGCCGCGGCCACGCCGAGCCCCGCTAGGGCGAGCGCCGCGACGATCGCGATGCTCTGCGGTCTCCTCGATAGGCGGCGTCGGAGTCCTCGAGTCCCAACCGCCCTTCGCCCGGTGAGTCCGCTGATCGCGGTGACGACCCGCTTGGAGCTTTTCCGACCAGTCATGGTTGAACCTCCTTGTGCGCGGCCCGCATCGGTCACCGTGCACTTGCCCAGTTGCCCTTTCAGCGCCGCAGCCTATAGGTTCGCCAGGCGCTCGCGAGCACGGCTGGACGCGTTGGCACTGCCGTGCGCGGCGCGCGCCCTCCACTCCGCTCGGTGGGAGAGCGAGCCGCGAGCGAAAGCGGACGGCGAGCGAGCTGCAGCGGCGCAGGCCACCGCGCGCAGGACGGCCCTACCCGAACGTGAACGCGTAGCCGCTCACGCCCGGCGCGAAGCGCAGGCTCAGGCGGTGGCGTTCGTCGTGAGCAAGGGAGACGAGCGTGTACAGGCGCTGGCCGCGAACGCTGACGACTCCGTCGTGAACGTCGGCGCCTGCCCGTGGCGCGGAGATCGGACGCCCGTCGAGCAGCACCTGCACCGGTCGCGGGCGCTCGCCGGCGGAGCTGAGCACGAGATAGACGTTCTTGGCCTGGAACTCGACGTCGATGCCGGCATCTTCGACCGCCGTCGCCGGTTGGCCGGCGATCTTCCACGTGCCGCTGAAGGCGAAGTCGTTGAGCGAGAGCGTGCCCGTGGGCGGCGGGCCGTAGCTGTGCACGCCGGTCTTCGGGGCGTCGATCCAGCCCTGCGCGCGCTCGGTGCCGAGGTAGGTCTCCGGCGTCGCCTGTCCGCTGGGCACGATCACGTCGGCCGGGTGGCTCCTGGCGCCGACGTCGCCGCCCGCTTCGGCGAGCAGCGCGCGGATCGCCGTTTCGGTCTTGGCGTAGTCGCCCTCGCCGAACGTCGCGTAGCGGACCTGCCCGGTCGAGTCGATCAGGTAGTCCGCCGGCCAGTACTCGTTGCCGTAGGCGTTCCACGTGCCCATGTCGTTGTCCTGGACGACCGGGTAGCGCAGGCCGAACTGCTTGATCGCGTTGGCCACGTTGGCGGCGTCGTGCTCGAAGGCGAACTCCGGGGTCTCCACGCCGACGACCGTCAGCCCGTCGCGGCGGTAGCTGGCGTCCCACGCCTTCAGGTAGGGCAGCGTGCGGATGCAGTTGATGCAGGTGTATGTCCAGAAGTCGACCAGGACCACGTGGCCGTGCAGGGCGGACAGCGACAGCGGGCGCATGGCCGGGGTGTTGAACCAGTCCTGCGTTTCGGTGAATTCCGGCGCCGGGCCGAGGTCGTGCAGACCGTGCGCGGCGGCGAGCAGCGTCGCCTGGCTGGCGTTGGCCGGCGCCGCCTTCACGCTCGAGCCCGAGCCGCCACAGGCCGAGGAGCCGTTGGCGGGCTTGAACCTCGCCCGGCGCCCGCTGATTTCGTGCAGGCGGCTGGTCACCGTGCCCGAGCACTCCAGCGACGCCGTGAGGTTGACGTCGGGGATGTGCTGTGCGACGAACTGGTCGAAGTTGACGTCGAGGTTGGCGATGATCGCGACCGCCGTGAGAATCATGATCGTGCCCAGCGCGCGCTGCAGCAGCGGGCCGCGCCCGGCCTTGCGCACGCGGTCGAACAGGCGCCTGCCGCCGAGCGTGAGGGCCAGCAGCACGACCGCCGAGCCGAGCGCGTAGGCCAGCGCGATCACGACCGTTTTCCCGCTGGCGGCGCTGACGGAGATGACCGCCGCGAGGATCGGGCTGGCGCACGGGGTGTACACGAAGCCCAGCGCTCCGCCGACGAGCATGCCCGACCAGAAGCCGTCGCCGCGCGAGCGCGGGCCGAAGCGCGCCAGGCGCGACAGCGGCGCCTCGATGCGATCGGCGATGCTCGGCAGCAGCAGCGCCGCGCCGAACACGAGCAGCACGACGATCGCCACGTCGCGCAGCGGGTCGCTGCCCAGTCCGACGCCGTCGACGACCTTCGCGACGCCGACGATCGTGACCGTGAAGGTGATCGACAGCCCGAGCACGATGCCCAGCGGCCGGCGCCTGCCGCCGACGCCGCCGGCCGACAGCAGCGCCGGAAGCACGGGCAGCACGCACGGCGATAGAGCCGTGCCCGCTCCGGCGAGCACGGCAAAGCCGAGTAGCAAGAGCATCGCCCGAAAGCCTACGTGCGGCCAGCCGGACTGGCGCCGATAACGCTCAGCGGCGCAGCATCACGTAGACGGCTGCCAGTGCGAACGCGATCTGCCCGAACGACAGAGCAGTGCCGAGGTTCGCCGCGCCCAGGGCGCCGGCGAGGGCGCTCGCCAGCACGAACGCACCGAACATCAGCAGCAGGTCGACGCCGATGTTCGAGCGCTTGGCGCGTGGCTGACGCTCGGGCGCCTTGCCGGGCTCGTCGGCCGGCGGTCTGCGCCGGCTCATCGCTCGCCTGCGCTTCGCTGCAGCGCCGCCACGAGCGCGGCCGTGTCGAGCTGCGGATCCTGCCCGGACAGCAGCTGCTCGGCGGCGAGGCGGCCACCGAGCGCGCGCAGGCCCTGCTCGCCGTGCTCGTGGACGAAGTCGGCTAGCGCGTTCGCCCGGCGCGCGCGCAGCCGGCGCCCGTGCGTATCGGCGCCCGCGCGATGCTCGCGCAGGGCATCGACGAGCTCGTCGATGCCCTGCGGCGGTGGCAGCGAGGAGACGGTCACGACGCTCGTCGAGGCCGAGCCGAGCGAGCGCAGCGCGGCGCTGACGTCGCGCTTGGTGCGCATCGCAATCGTTCCCAGGTCGGCCTTCGTGACGACGAGCACGTCGGGGATCTCCATGATCCCGGACTTCAAGAACTGCAGTACGTCGCCGCTGCCGGGCTGCACGACGACCGCGACGGTGTCGGCGACGTCCGCCACCTCGGTCTCGGCCTGGCCCACGCCGACCGTCTCGATCACCACGACGTCGAATGCCGCTGCCAGCGCGTGCGCCGCTGCGCGCGTCGCCCACGCCAGGCCGCCGAGGCGCTCGCCGGCCGACGTCGAGCGGATGAAGGTCTCCCGGTCGGCGGGGTCGAACTCGATGCGCGCGCGATCGCCCA
>Ga0208714_1000470_pt1 | contig 11569 bp, 12 predicted proteins | sample NGESurshal072012_3_FD_184461 | JGI IMG/M metagenome (GOLD analysis project Ga0208714, IMG submission 184461) | Arctic peat soil microbial communities from Barrow, Alaska - NGEE Surface sample 415-1 shallow-072012 (SPAdes) | ecosystem: Environmental > Terrestrial > Soil > Wetlands > Peat ... | reverse complement strand
GTCAGCTTGGCCGGGTTGGAGATATCAACGATCGCGAACTGCATCCGACCACTCGAGGGCCCGGTCTGGTTGGCGACATACGCATACCCGCCGCCGACGGCAACATCAGCGTCGTAGGCAATGTTCGTCCAGTCCCCAGCGAGGACACGATCTTCGGACTCAGCGGATTGGAGATATCAACCACCGTCAACCGGGCGGCATAGAACGCCGTCACATACGCGTAATGCCCGGAGATCGCCACCGACGTGGCGTGCTGGAACAACTTCCTGTCCGTCCACGGCGCCGGCAACGAACCGTTATCGAGCGTCGCCACGATCGTCGGGCTGGCGGGATTACTGACATCGATCACCTCAAACGAGCCCGCGCTCGTGGCCGGCGAGGACGGCTGACCGCTGAGCAACCCCTGCGACGCCACATAGGCGTATGTGTGGCCACCTGAGGACGCGATGGCGACGCCGTAGGCGCCGAACAGGTGGGTCGAGTCGTGGAGGAAGCCCACGATCGCCGGGACGGCGGGATTGGTGTGGATGTCGACGATCGTGAGGCTGTTGCCAGTCCCATCGTCGTTGCTGGTCTTGCTGGCATTGCGGTTCTTGCTGACAACGTACGCGTAGCCGCCGGCAATGGTCACATTACTCGCGTTCAATAGCGAGTTCGCCATCGCGCTCTGACCCGCCACAAAAAGGACCCGCGGGATTAGAGATGTCCACCGCGGTCAACATGCCCGCCGCATACGACGTCGCATGCGCGTAATGGCCCGACACCGCCATCGACGTCGCACCCGACAAACTCGTCGACCTGCTCACCGAGCCCTTGAGTACGGGCTGCGCCGGGATTGCGGCGTGCGCCGCCGGCGGGATCCAGAGCAACACCGCGGCGATGAACGGCGCCGCGCGCCGGGCGACTCCTCGCCGGCGATCCCTGGCAATCTGCGCGGTGCAGGCGCTCTCGTCCATCAGCGCTTCGCCTCCCCGGTCGAAACGACGTGTCCCTGCGCGGCATCTTAGCTTAGACCTCCTGAACAACGGACGCCGTGACATTCGTCCACTCCGGCTTCACCGGTCATTCGCAGACCCAGCCGCACGGCCTCGGTCGCGAGCCCTGCGCGACTAGACTTGCGCCCGGCGCCGCCCCTGGCGGGCCGTACGAATCCCGACACGACCAAAGCAGAGGCTCATGTTCGTCTTCGAAGCCGCCGTGGTCGGCGCGGGCACGATGGGCGGTGAGATCGCGCACACGATCGCGAACGCCGAGATCCCCGTCGTGCTCAAGGACGTCGATCAGAAGTTCGTCGATCTCGGTCTCCAGAAAGCCCGCTCGTTGTGGCAGGGCCGGGTTGACGCCGGCAAGCTGGACGGGACCGAGGCTGACCGCAAGCTCGCGCTGATCACCGGCACGACCGACTACGAGGGCTTCGGCGACGTCGACTTCGTAATCGAGGCGGTGCCGGAGCGGATGGACATCAAGCAGGCCGTGTTCTCCGAGCTCGATGAGGTCACGCCGGGACACACGATCCTGGCCTCCAACACCTCCTCGCTCTCGATCACCGAGATGGGCGAGGCCACCAGCCGGCCCGACAAGGTGGTCGGCTTCCACTTCGTCTTTCCGGCCTCGGTGATGCGGCTGATCGAGGTGATCGAGGGCGACGACACCTCGCCGGAGACCGCGCTGGCCGCGACCAACTTCGCGCAGGCGATCAAGAAGATGCCGATCCGGTGCGGCGAGGCGCCCGGCTTCGTCGTGAACCGGATCCTGAACTCGGCCGCGTCGGAGCTGTGGCGCTTCCAGGAGGAAACGGGAGCCGACATCCCGGAGCTCGACAAGATCGTGGCCGAGTCCAAGGCGGCACCGATGGGCCCGTTCTTGCTCACCGATCTGCTGGGCCTCGACACGGTCCTCCACGTCGCCGAGTACCTCCGGGAGTCCTACGGCGATCGGTTCTTCGTCCACAGGCAGATTCAGGAGCTGGTCGCGGCCGGCAACCTCGGCGCCAAGACAGGGAAGGGCTTCTATGAGCACGGCAACTGAACTCGATCCTGCAGCGCTGGTCGACCGCTTCACCCTGAAGGCACTGGTCGAGGCCTGCCTCGTGCTCGAGGAGGGCATCGCCACGATGAAGGACATCGACCTGGGGATGATGGCCGGCGCCGGGATCATCCCGCCGCCGTTTGCCCGCGCCGATCAGACCGGGCTGGACGACGTGCTGGCCAAGCTCGAGCATGCCGCCCGGGAATGGGGTCAGGACTTCGAGCCCCCGGTGATCCTCCGCCGCCTGGTCAACCAGGGCCGGCTCGGGGTCAAGACCGGGCAGGGGTTCTTCCCCTATGCGCAGCCCGACGCCGGCTGGGACGAGAGCCCGGTCAAGCTCGAGACACGCGGCGAGATCGCGATCGCCTGGCTCGACAACCCGCCCGCGAACTCGATCTCGCCGGAGACGGTGGCGGCGCTGCGCACGGTGTGGGACGAGGTGACCGGAGCGGGCACGATTCGCGCCCTGGTGATCGCCTCGGCGAACCCGATGCTGTTCTGCGCGGGCGCCGACATCAAGGCGTTCACGAAGATGGATGCGGCCGGCGGCAAGGAGCTGCTGGACCAGATGCACGCTCTGCTCCGCTCCATGGAGACCTCCAGCGTGGCCACCATCGCCGCCGTGAACGCGCTCGCGTTCGGCGGCGGGTGCGAGCTCGCGATGGCCTGCGACGTCCGCATCGCCGCCGAGTCGGCGACGTTCGGGCAGCCGGAGATCAACCTCGGCATCGTCCCGGGCTTCGGCGGCACCCAGCGGCTGCCGCGCCTCGTCGGCGAGGCGCGCGCGCTCGAGATGAACCTGACCGGCGACGCGATCTCGGTCGGGGAGGCCTATGAGCTCGGGCTCGTCAACCGCGTCGCGCCCGACCACGAGCTGCTCGACACGGCGCTGGCGTGGGCGCGGAAGCTCGCCGGGCAGGCTCCGCTCGCGATCGAGCAGATCAAGCGCGTCTCGGGCGCCGGGGATCTCGACGCCGGCATCGAGGACGAGAAGCGCGCGTTCGCGGCCGTGTTCGCCTCCGAGGACGCCCGTGAGGGGATCTCGGCCTTCCTGCAAAAGCGTCCCGCTCGCTTCCAGGGGAAATGAGCGCGACGGCCGCGGCGGCGGGGCAGCTCGCCGACCTGATCCGTGAGGCCGACTCGGTCGTCGCGCTGACCGGTGCGGGGATCTCGGTGCCGTCCGGGATCCCCGACTTCCGCACGCCGCGAACCGGCCTGTGGGAGAACGTCAACCCGATGGAGGTCGCGCACATCGATGTGTTCCGCCGCGATCCCGAGCGGTTCTGGTTGTTCTACGGCGAGCGCTTCCAGTCGCTCGAGCACACGCAGCCCAACCGCGCCCACGAGGCGCTGGCCGAGCTCGAGCGCGTCGGGCTGCTCGACGCCGTGATCACCCAGAACATCGACCGGCTTCATGCGCGCGCGGGCACGCGCGAGCTGATCGAGGTGCACGGGACGATCGCGCACTCATCCTGCCTGGTCTGCGGGTGCCGCTACCCGCTCGCCGACGTGCGGGCGCGTCAGGCGGCGCAGGAGGACCAGGTTCCGCGCTGCGAGTGCGGCCAGCCGCTCAAGCCGGACGTCGTCCTGTTCGGCGAGTATCTCCCTCGGGCGGCGATGGAGCGGGCCGAGCAGCTCGCCGCCGGCGCGGATCTGATGCTCTGCATCGGCTCCTCACTCGAGGTCCATCCGGTCGCGCAGCTGCCCTCGGTGACGCTCGCCTCCGGCGGGCGGATCGCGATCCTCACGCAGGGCGCCACGCCGCTCGACGGCCGGGCGGCGGTGCGCCTCGGCGGGGACATCGTGGACGGGCTCGAGGCGGTCCTCGCCGCCCTGGGCCTCTGACCCGGCGGGCAGCCACCGACGGGCCCTAAGAGCTCGCCACCGCTCGCGCTCGGAGCGCGGACTCGATCCGCCCGAGCGTGACCACGACCGACGCCAGCGTGTCGAGATCGAGTTCGCCCGCGAGGGCCGCCTGAGCGGCGAGCGCGGTGCTGTCGCGCCGGCTGCGCAGCTCGTCGAGGCGCTTGGAGAGCTCGCTCGCGGCCGGGTCGAGGGGCAGCTCGGCCAGCGCGGCATCGAGGGCGACGAGGACCTGGAGCGCCGCCTCGCGGCTGCGGCCGTGGTCGAGGTCGAGGCGGGCGCGGAGGGTCAGCTCCTCGCACGCCAGCGCCCGCTGGCGTCCATTGAGGATCGCCGCGAGGTGCGCCTGGGGCTGGAGCACCGCGGCCCGGCGCAGCTTCCGCTCGACCGCGACCAGCTCGTGCGCCTCGGTCCACTGTCCCTCGGCCACCTGCTCGCCTACGCCGAAGCCGATGCGGGCGACGAGGGTATGGTCGCGCACGATCTCGTGGACGTAGGGGTCGGCGGTGACGAGGCGGAAGGCATGGAGCGCGCGATTGAGAACGGCCAACGCTTCGCCGAACTCCTCCTCGCCTGCACCGGCCAGCCACGCCTGCGCCGCGGCTTCGCCGGCCAGCGGTTCCCCGACGTCGATGATCGTCGCGCGGCCCGTGGCGACGGGCGTCGGCTCCGGCTCGGGCTCGGCGGGGCGGCGACGACGCTGGCCCAGCCGGCGCCGGCGCTCGGCGGCGCCGAGCGTCGACAGCACCAGCACATGCGCCGGGGCCGCGTCGGGGGGATCCGTCGGACGGCGCAGCAGGTACCGGCCGTCAGGTGGTCCGAGCGCCCACGGAAGCTCCACCTGCGCGAAGCGGAACAGATTCGACGTCGCCGTCAGAGGTCCCGGTCGCGCTCAGTCCCGAGCGCCGGCGGGGATCCGTGCCCAGCGCTGCGATCCACTACCCACCAGATCCCGTGTGGATGGCGTACTTGCTGGGGGCGGTGGGGACCGTGGGCTCGGGGATTTGGCCGATGCGGTTGATCAGGTCGATCCACTGCCCGGGCCGGAGGATCGTCGCGATCTGGGCCGAGAGCTTCTTGTTCTGGCCGAACAGCGGCGTGTAGGTGACCTGGACCCGGTTGGCGTGGTCGGGCAGCGCGAGCGTGTTGGTCTGGCCCTTGTAGCTCATCAGGCTGATGATCTGGTCGGGCCGGAAGGTGCCCTGGAGGGTGAGCAGGCGGCGAACGGCCACGTCGGTGATCGAGCCGGTGCCCTGGTGGCCCTGGACGGGGACCCCGTTGATGGCGGAGATGTCCATGCTCGAACCGGTGGCGCCGGCGCTGTTGGTGCTGGTGGAGCCGGTACCGCAGACCAGGCCGGAGACCGAGGGGTCGAGACCGGAGCCGGAGAGGAACTCGAGCGTGGCGAGGATCCGGCGGTCGACGGTGCCGGCCTGGATGTCGCGCCGTCCGCAGCTGTAGATCTGGACGTGCGGATCGGCGAGCACCCGCTGCTGGAGCTGCTCCTTGGACATCAGCAGGACCTGACCGATGGTCGGGTTCTTCGCGCCCGGGCCGAAGAAGGGGTCCTTGCCGGCGGCGCGGTAGACGGCGGTGGCCTCGAGCAGCTTCCAGCCGTCGAGGATCGGCTTGGGGTCGATCTCCGGCGCCTTCTTGCCCGCGGGCTGGATCTCGAACAGCACGTGCGACGCGAGCTGCGGGGCGGGGGCGGCGAGGCGCCCGAGGATCGTGCCGGCGACCACGATCGAGCCGACCTGCAGCGGCTTGAGCGAGTACTGGTTCTTGCCCAGGTGCAGCACGGTGGAGAAGTAGTTCTGGAAGCTGGAGATCTGCCCGGCGAGGTTCTGCACCTGCTGCGAGCCGCCGGCTGCGAACGACGCCGGCCGCGTCGGATGGGCGAACAGGCGCTCCTTGACGAAGGGGACCGACGGCACCGCCGCCGGCTGCTGGGCCGCAGCGGCCGTGTTGCCGGTGGTCGGCAGCGTGATCTTCGACGCGCCGGGCTTGACCGTGGTGGGGGCGGAAACGGCCGCGACGTTCTGCTGGCCGGCGCTGGCGGGCGCCTTCGGGGCCACCACCTGCGCGGTCGGGGTCTTGAGCTCGCGGGCGATCTGCGCCGCGGAGACCTTGACCGGGTTCGGGACCGGATACTCGGACGGGATCGAACCGAGCTGCGCGTAGGTGTAGATGTTGCCGGTCGCGTCCTGCAGCTCGATGTACTTGCCGAGCGGCTTGCTCTCACCGAGCTTGACGATCTTGCCGTCGTTGACCGCGATCACCGGCGAGCCCTGCTTGGCGAAGATGTTCACGCCCTTGGCGGTCGGATCCGAGGCGACCGGGATCGCCGCGTTGGAGCCGTGCACGTGCTGGCGTGCCAAGCGCTCCACGCTGTCGTCGGCGTACTTGGCCGGCGCGGCGACGGGGAAGTGCCCCTCGACCAGGCCGGTCAGCGCTCCGATCAGCTGATCGGGCATGCCACCGATCAGCTTTGCGCGCAGAAGCACCGACTGTACGTACCAGGAGGCGTGGTTGTAGGCGTAGATCGCGTTCGCGATGTTCTTCGCCGCGCCCGCGGCGGCCAGGTAGCGCGCGGCGGAGAAGATCGCATCCACCGGGTTGTACGGGTCGGCGACCCCGTCGCCGTTCGCGTCGACTCCGTACTGCTTGAACGTCGCGGGCAGGAACTGCATCCAGCCCACGGCGCCCGCTGAGCTCACGCTCAGGTTGCGGCCGTAGTCGGTCTCGATCTCGTTGATCGCCGCCAGCACCTGCCACGGCACGTCGTACTCGATCCCGGCCGCCTGATAGATCGGCAGCAGGAACGGCGGGATCCGGAACGAGTCGATGAAGAAGTTCGGCACCCCGATCGGAGCCGGACCCGGCAGAGAGAACGAGAAGGTCGGGTTCGCCGACGTCGGCACGCCGGCGTTCGTACGCGTCGGAGCGGTGGACTTCTTGGTCGGGGTCGACCCGGCGCCCTTGGTCCGCGACTTGCGCTTCGAGCCCGCACCCGGGACGGTCACCGTCGGCACCGGGCGCGCGTGCTTGTTGATCGACGGCGCCTGCTTCGTCGCGCCGCCACCGCTCGGCGGGCTGAAGTTCGGGGTCGTGCTCGTGGTCGTCGGCGTCGAGGTGGTCGGCGTCGACGGGGTCGACGTCGTCGTGGGGGTGGAGGGCGTCGTCGGCGTGGGCGTGGGCGTGGGCGCGCACGACTCCGATACGTTGAGGACCGGCAGCTTCACGGGGAGCGACAGGGCCGACACAGGGGTTCCGGGCGGCACGTCGACCGTGAACTTGAGTTGCTGGCCGCCGAGCACGGTCACCGTGACGACGCACTGCTGCGCGGAGGCGACGGTGGGAATCGCGGCCAGCCCGAAGACCCCCGCGAGCGACCCCGCGGTGATGACGGCGACCGAAAGCTTGCGACTCCTCAGCACTCTGACTTATCTCCTCCCGCGGCCACGCGACTGGACTGCCCGTCGACGCCACCGGCGGATGGCAGCGTGCGGCCGGAACCTACTGACTGCCATTGAGGTTTGCAACGCGGAACCGTTCTTGGGAGGGGGGTTTCGTGATCGCCTGGGTGTGACCGCCGCGACAAGGTCATAAACGGTCCACAACCCCTGCATCGGCTGATGTTCTATGGGACATTAGCGCCGTCGGACGCCGGACGATCTCTCTCACGCTCAAGTGGAGCTTGACACATGGCCGAGACGGGGGCATGCGGTACAGTCAGCCCCCTTGCAATCCACCCCGGAGGCCGATCGAACATGACTGAGGAAAAGGGTCTCCGCGAGCGCGTGCAGCGTCAGGGCGAGGAGACGATCGGCAAGCTCGCGCAGGAGTTGCTGGAGAACCCGGTCGTCAGTGGGGCTCTGTCACGGGCATTCGAGACGCGGGAGCGCGCGGTGCGCGCCCAGGAGGTGGCGATGGGGGCGCTCAACCTGCCCTCCGCGAGCGACCTCGAGCGGCTCACCCGCCGGCTGCGCGGAGTCTCGCAGCGCCTGGAGGGAATCGAGGACGGCCTTGACCGGCTCGAGCAGCGGATCGAGGGTATCGGCAGCTCGAGCGCGATCGAGCAGCGGCTGAGCGCGATCGAGGCGGCGCTCGGACGCCTGGAGGCGGCGCAGGGCCCTCCTGCCGCCCCCGCCTCCGAGCCCCAGATCGGCTGAGCGCCGGCCGCGGCTCACACCGCTTTCCTAGGCGGGCGAGCCGCCGGAGAGGGCCCGCGTCGCAACCGTACCCATCAGCTCCTCGGCCCGCGCCAGGTCCTCGGGGTCGATCCGCACGCGCTCGGGTAGCAACAGGTCCGAGATCACGAGGATCGCGGCGGCGTCGAGGCCGCGGCGGGCGGCGAGCGCGAACAGGCATGCCGTCTCCATCTCGACCGCCATCGCCCCGCGCTCGATCCACGCCTGCTCCTGGCCGGCCCGGTCGTCATAGAAGAGGTCGGTCGTGACGACAGCTCCGGACCGGACGCCGGGAGGGGCGGCGTCGCTCAGGGCCGACAGCAGCGCCTCGCTCGCCTGGGTGCGCTCGCCCGCGCCCAGCGCGCGGCTGGTGCCGTCCTCGGACAGCGCCGCGTCCACGATCAGCAGCTCGCCCAGCGACAATGCGGGATCGAGCGCGCCACACGTCCCGACGCGCACCAGACGGCGGGCGCCGAGCTCGGCCAGCTCGGCGATCACGATCGCGGCGCTCGGTCCTCCCATGCCCGTGCTCTGGATCGTCAGCGCCGTGCCGTCCCCGGCCAGCCCCGTGTATCCCCACAGGCCGCGATTGTGGTTGAACATCTTCGGTGCCTCGAGCAGCTCCTGCGCCAGCCGCAGTGCTCGACCGGGGTCGCCGGGCAGGAGCACCCGCTCGGCCAACGCGGCGCTGGGATGAAGGTGGATCGTCGGGGGCACGGCGCCGCGAGCTTAGATCCTCGGCCGTCGGACCCGCCCGCACCGCACCGGCGGACGGTCCGCCACCCGCGGTTACACTCCCGCGGAATGGCATCACGGCGGCCCGGCGACGCAGCGGACACGGTGAGAAGCGCGGTCGACCGTACCTTCCAGGCGACGCTCGGTGGCGCTCAAGTCACCCGCGAGCGCGCGCAAGAGCTCGTCGACGACGTCGCGCAGGCGGCCAACCGGGTCAGGGACGTGCTCGACGATCTCCGCGTCGCGACCGGCGAGGACGTCCGGTCACTGCGCTCGAGCATCGAGGCCCTTGAGCGCCGCGTGTCGGAGCTCGAGCGCAAGAACCCCGAGCACACGCACAAGAGCGCCGCGCGCAAGAGCCCTGCGAACAAGGGCCCTGAGCACAAGAGCCCCAAGCACAAGAGCTCTCGTCCCCGCAAGCAGTCCTAGCTCTCATCCTCCACACCACCGGGGAGCACCAGCCGATGAGCGACGCAGGCGAGCCGCACCCGACGGGCAGCTTCAGGTCCGACGAGGAGTTCCGCGAGGTCATGGACCGGACATTCGCCCTGATGAGCGACGATCCGGAGATGGGGCCGCGGCTGCGCGATGCCGATACGCCGCAGCGGTTCGAGTTCACCGACGTGGACATGGTGGTGAACATCCGTCCGGGCGAATCCGGTGGGCCCAATCTCGCCTGGACGTGGTCGGACGAGATCGACTGGGAGCCGAAGGTGAAGATGGCGATGAGCTCCGACACCGCCAACCGGTACTTCCAGGGCAAGGAGAACGTGGCGATCGCCATCGCCCGGCGCCGGATCAAGGCCGGCGGCGACGTCAAGGCCGCTTTGGCGATCATTCCGATCACCAAGCCGCTGTTCGCGCGCTACCGGGCGATGATCGCCGCGAACTATCCCCACCTCGAAGTCTGAGTGGCGTGGTTGACAGGCGCGCCGATGGCGAGTAGACCTCGTATTTCAATCAAGGCAACAGGCCGGATCGTGGATGTGGCCTCGGGTTTGACCGGGTCCGCGCCCGCGAGGCGCCGCCGGAAACGTGACGAGCGCCGACGGCCGACGCAGCGGGCCGAGACGCCCGCAGGCGGCGGGGCTTCCTTCGGGTCCCGCCGCCGCACATTTCGGACGGCAACCGACGCAGACCGCGGTGCGGCCGGCGATGAACATCGCTGAGGCGGCCCGACGAGCGGGGGTGAAGCCGGCGACGCTGAGGCGCTGGGCCCGCGACGGCTTGATCCCGCAGTACGACGGCGACTGGACGCCGGCCGCGGTCGGCCACGCCCGGGTCGTGGCCCGGATGCGCGAGCGTGGCCACTCGCTGCGCGAGATCCGGGAGGCGACGGCGGAGGGGCGGCTGGCGTTCGGCTACGTCGACGTGCTGTTCCCGCACAGCGAGGTCAGCGCCACGCTCGAGGAGGCGGCGCGCGAGACCGGGCTCGAGCCGGCGCTGATCGAGCGGATCACGACCGCGCTCGGCGTCAGCCCTTCCCAGGTCGACGCATTGACCGAGGAGGACGTGCAGCTGCTGCGGTACGCCGCAGCGGTGCTGACGGCGGGCTTCCCGCTCGTGGCCATGCTGCAGCTCGTGCGCGTGTATGGACAGGCACTGGCTCAGGTCGCCGACGCCGAGGTGCGGCTGTTCCACCTCTACGTCCACGAGCCGCTGATGCGCTCGGGGGTGTCCGGGCTCGAGATGGCCGACGAGATGGAGGGAATGGCGCGCGAGCTTCTGCCGCTGGCCTCGCCGGTCATGGATCACATCCACCAGCGCTACCTGCAGCACTTCGTCGAGCAGGACGTCGTCGGTCACATGGAGGCGGACCTCGACGACGGAGCCGTCGACCTCGGGCGGATGCGGGTGGCGATCGCGTTCGCCGACCTCGCCGGCTACACCCGGCTGACCGAGGAGGAGGGCGAGCTCCAGGCCGTCGACGCCGTCGAGCGCTTCGTCGAGGCGGTCGAGATCACGTTGCCGGACGAGGCCCGGGTGATCAAGACGATAGGCGACGAGGTGATGATCGTGGGCTCGGACCCGGGGGCGCTCGTGGACTGGGCGGTCGGCTTTCAGAGCCTGCAGTCCGAGCGCCCGCTGCCCCGGATCGGGATCCATCTCGGAGCGGCCCTGTACCGAGACGGCGACTACTTCGGGCGCGACGTGAACATCGCCTCGCGCGTGGCCGCCCGCTCGGCCGGCGGCGAGGTGCTCGTGACCCGGCCGGTCGTCGAGCACGCAGGGTCGCACCTCGAGTTCGAGCGGATCGCGGAGGTCAAGCTGAAGGGCTTCACCGAGCCGACCGAGATCTTCATCGCGCGCCAGGGCGAGGAGGAGGCGTGAGCTCGGACCCCGGCCGCGCGGTCGGGAACGCCGACGACCTCACCGCCCGGGTGCGCGACGGCGGCCTGCTGACGGAGGCGCGACCGGTCGTCGTGATGCTGTCGGGAGGGCGGGACTCGGTCTGCCTTCTCGATGTGGCCGTCACGGTGGCCGGCGCCGGCGCCGTTTCGGCGCTTCACGTCAACTACGGGCTCCGCGACGGCGCCGAGGACGACGAACGCCACTGCCGGGCGCTGTGCGAGCGGCTGGGCGTGGACGTCCAGGTCGCGCGTCCGCGCCGGTCCGAGTCGGGGAACCTCCAGGCCTGGGCGCGCGACGCGCGCTACCGCGCGGCGGCTCGGGTCGCGACGGACCGGGGCGCCGATGTGGCTGCCGGGCACACCGCGACCGACCAGGTCGAGACGATCCTGTACCGGCTCCCC
>Ga0208714_1000469_pt1 | contig 11573 bp, 12 predicted proteins | sample NGESurshal072012_3_FD_184461 | JGI IMG/M metagenome (GOLD analysis project Ga0208714, IMG submission 184461) | Arctic peat soil microbial communities from Barrow, Alaska - NGEE Surface sample 415-1 shallow-072012 (SPAdes) | ecosystem: Environmental > Terrestrial > Soil > Wetlands > Peat ... | reverse complement strand
GAGATCTTAGTGGTGATCGAGAAGAACCTACGCCCGCTGTCATTTACACCGGGGAAGAGACGCGACCCCCCATCTCAACACGTTCTTTTAGGCTCAGGGGACACGGGTCAAGTCCTCTGCGGCCGACGTCGGACGCAGGGTGACGCCCCGCGTGCGCTCGGCGGCGGCTGCGCAGGGTGCCCCGGGGGTCCTCGACGCGAGGGGTGGCGGGTGCCTTCTCCCACCTCTTGGCCGCGGCCTTCACGCTTCGCCGCCCGAGGCGGCCGCGAGGTGGCCGCGCGCCGGGCGATTGCCGGGGCGCTGGTCTCCGCAGCGGGGCTGGTGCGTCGCCCGGTCCGGGACTCCGGCGGCAAGGACGTCGGCCGTCTCACCGACCTTGTCGTGCGCTGGGACCGCGGGGTCTACCCGCAGCTGACCGGGCTGGTGGTGCGCGTCGGGTTCCGCCGCGCGTTTGTCCACGCCGCGGACGTCGACGACATCGGTCGTCACCGGGTGCTTCTGGGGTCCACGCGGTTCGACCTGCGTGACTTCGAGCGCCGCCCGGGTGAGTGGCTGGTGCTGAAGGACCTGCTCGACCACCAGCTTCTCGACGTGGATGGGGCCCGCGTGGTGCGGGCCTCGGACCTGTACGTCGCGCGCGTGGGTCGTGGCTACCGGCTGGTGGGCGTCGACGTGTCTTTCGTGTCGTTCCTGCGACGGGTGCTGCCGGGCTCGGCGGGCCGTATACCGACGCCGGGGAAGGTCGTCGACTGGGCGGCCGTCCAGTCCTTCGGACGGCCCGGTGAACCGGTCCGCCTGCGTGAGCCGCACCGCGGCTTGCGGCGGTTGCGACCCGCGGACCTTGCCGATCTGCTGGAGGACCTCGGCCGGCCCGAGCGTCAGCTCCTGATCTCGCTGTTGGACCCGGATGCGGCCGCCGATGCCCTTGAGGAGATGGAGCCGGAGGAGCTGGAGAAGGTTCTCCGGGACGCCCCCGTGGAGCGGGCTGCGGAGCTACTGGCACGGATGGAACCGGACGAGGCCGTCGACGCGCTGCGCGACCTCCCCGACGAGGACCGGCGCGGGATCCTGGAGGTGATCCCGGCACCCAGGGCCGCGGAGCTGTCCCGGCTCCTCGGGTACCCGGAGGGGGTGGCCGGCGGCATCATGACGACGAACCTGGTGGTCCTCTCGCTCGACGACACCATTGAACATGCCCGGCGGAAGGCGCTGGCGCACCAGGAGAACCAGGACCTGCAAGGTCTCGTCGTGGTGGACGCGGAGCGTCGCCTGGTGGACGACCTGCCGCTGCTTGACCTCCTCGCCGCCGCACCCGAGGACTTGGTCCGTGATGTCATCGGACCGCCGACGCCGGGCACCGTGCTGCCCGAGGCCGACCTGGAGGAGGTCGTCGAGCAGCTGACCGCCAACCGCGGGTCGTCGCTGCTCGTCGTGGACCTTCAGGGCCGCCCGCTCGGGCGCATCCTGGCCGACGACGTCGTCGACGCGCTGGTCGAGTCCCGCGGGTCCCGACGCTGGCCCTGGCAGACACCACGGGTCGGCTCCTGAGGCCATGGCCGAACCCGTCACCAGGTCGGACGCAGGACCGGCGCCAGCCGCACGCAGCGTGCACCGGTTCCGGTTCCTCACCCTGCTCGCCGTGCTCGGCCCGGGCCTCATCGCCGGACTGTCCGACGACGACCCCGCCGGCATCACCACGTACTCGGTGCAGGGCACCGACTACGGCTACCAACTGCTCTGGGTCCTCCTGGTCTCGACCATCGCCCTGGTGCTGTTCCAGTCCCTCAGCGCCCGGATCGGCGTCGTCACCGGACAGGGCCTGGCCGGACTCATCCGGCAGAAGTACGGCGCCCGGGCCGCCACCGTCGGGATGCTCGCCCTGCTGGTCGCCAACGTCGGCACCACAGCGGCCGAGTTCGCCGGCATCGCCGCCGGCTTCGAGCTGTTCGGGGTGAGCCGCTACCTGTCCGTCCCCGCCGCCGCCCTGCTGGTGTCCGTCCTGGTGCTGCGGGGCGGGTTCCGTGGCGTTGAGCGCGTCCTGCTCGCGCTGTCGGCCGTCTTCGTCTGCTACATCGCCGCCGGGTTCCTCGCCCACCCGGACTGGCCCGCCGCCGGCAAGGGTCTCGTGGTCCCCACGATGCCAGCGACGAAGAACGCCATGGTCATCGCCGCGGCGACGCTCGGCACGACCCTCGCCCCCTGGGGCCTGTCGTTCATCCAGTCCTACGTCGTCGACAAGCGGCTCACCACCAAAGACCTGCACTACCTGCGCATCGACGTCGTCACCGGAGCCCTGCTCACCGGGGTCATCGGGTTCTTCGTCGTGATCGCCTGCGCCGCCACCCTGCACGTCCGGAGCGTCACCATCAACGACGCGGCCGACGCCGCAGCGGCGCTCCAACCGCTCGCTGGCCGACTCGCGAAGGAGCTGTTCGCGGTCGGTCTCATCGGCGCCGCACTGCTGGCCGCATCGATCCTGCCGCTGTCGACCGCATACGCCATCAGCGACCTGACCGGACGACCCGCGGCCCTAGACGACGAAGTCGCTGAGGCGCCGCTCTTCTACGGCACCTACGCCTTCGTCACGCTCATCGGGATGGTCCTGGTCCTGATCCCCGGCGCGCCCCTGGTGCCGATCCTCGTGCTCACCCAGGTCGTGAACGCGGTGCTGCTGCTTCCGCTGTTGGCGTTCATGTACGGGATATCCCGCGACCACGACCTCATGGGTGAGCACGCCGCGACCCGGCTCACCGCCAGCGCGTACCTCGTCGCGATCGTCCTCATCACCGCGTGCATCCTGGCGCTGGGCTACTTCTCCCTGTTCTGATTCTGACCCGCATCCGCGAGTAGCGACGACGTGATCTTGCGTTGTGATCGTCATTTCGGATGACGGCACCCCAGCGCCCGGGAGCTGCGGCCGTGGGAACGGTCGCAGCCGACGCGGAACTCGCGCAGCTGGTCGGCTGCCCCGACCGGAACGGCGCCGAAGACCTGGTCACCTTCTTCCAGCTGGAAACCCGACCGACCGGCGGTGGCTGGCCGTCGAGCGGCGCAGCCCGGCGAACCGGCCGGGGCTGGCGTTGCAGCTGTGCACGCTGCCCTGGTTGGGGTCCCGTCCCGGACCAGCTGACCGTGGCGCCGGTCGCCGCGGTGCATCGCCTCGCTGACCAGTTGGGGCTGGACCCGGCCGTGCTCGCCGGCTACGGCGGGTGCCGGGACCGGACTCGCACCGAGCACTTGCGGCAGGTCCTCGACCGGCTGGACTGGCGGCCAGCCCCGTTGATCGCCAGGTGGGGCACCCTTCCTCTCGAGGCGGGCGCCGAACTCGCTGGCTGGATGACCGGTGGGCCAAGCGAAGCGCATGGCTGATGGATAAGTGGATAAGACTGAGGGGTCAGGGTCGACCGTCATGGTCGGTCGGCGCGCCGAACTCTCTTCAGGGAAGCGCATGCCCACAGTCACAACGTCCGACGGCGTCGAGATCTTCTACAAGGACTGGGGAAGCGGCCAACCGGTCGTCTTCAGCCATGGCTGGCCTCTCACCGCCGATGTCTGGGACAGCTCAGCCAACGTCGTCGCATCGCACGGCTTCCACGCGGTGGCCCATGACCGTCGAGGCGGCGGCCGGTCGAGCCAGCCGTGGGACGGCAACGACCTCGATCATTACGCGGACGATCTGGCCGCGGTGATCGAGGCACTAGATCTGCACAACATCGTGCTGGTCGGACATTCGACCGGTGGCGGCGAGGTCACGCGCTATGTCGGTCGCCACGGCACGTCTCGGGTGGCCAAGATGGTGTTGCTCGGCGCGATCACGCCACTCATGCTCAGGACCGAAGCCAATCCTGAAGGCCTGCCGATCGAGCCGTTCGATCAGATTCGGGACGGCGTCCTTTCTGACCGGTCGCAGTTCTATCGCGATCTGGCCTTCCCGTTCTATGGTGCCAACCGGGACGGGTCGACCGTCTCGCAGGGCGCTCGCGACGCGTTCTGGCTGATGTCGATGACTGTCGGCATCAAGGGTGCGTTCGATTGCGTCCAAGCCTTTTCTGAGACGGATCTGACCGAAGATCTCAAGAAGATCGACGTCCCCACACTCATTCTGCACGGCGACGACGACCAGATCGTGCCTATCGGGGCCTCGGCACTCAAATCATCGAAGATCGTGGCGAACGCAACGCTCAAGATCTATCCCGGCGCGCCGCACGGGCTGACCGGAGCCCACGAGCAGGAGTTCAACGAAGACCTGCTGGCCTTTGTCACCAGCTGATTCGTCAGCGCTCTGGGCTCGGCACTCCTGCCCGCGCAATTCCCGAGTGGTCCGGTGTGTGACCTTCGGCTTCGGCGGTAGTTGGCGCGGTTTCTTCATCGCTATCTGGCCGCGCATGCGACACGCGGCGTCCGGTCGCCCACCATGGGAACGCTCTCGAAGATTGGCGACCCGCTCCGCGGCGCCGACTGCCGCTCATGCCTCGAAGGGGCAGCCCGGCTACGCGTGTTCCGTTACCGACTCGCTGGCGTGCTCCAATCTCAAGGTCAGCTCGAGCAGGCGGAGGCCGAGTACCGGGCGGTGCTGGCGGCCGAGACCGAACGGCTCGGTGTCGACCACCCCGACACAATGGTCACCCGTTTCGAGCTCGCCGGCGTCCTGCAGCAGCGTGGCGACTGCGACGCCGCCCTGGCTGAGTACCGCGAGCTGCTCACCGACCGGCAGCGGGTGCTCGGCCCGGACTACCCCGACACCCTGGCCACCCGCTACAGCGTCGCCTACTACACCGCGATGGGCGAGACAGGCGACCAGCGCCCCGTCGACTGCAACGGGGCGCCAGCCGGTCAGCCACGGGCGGGGCTTGATCAGGACCTGCTGATCAAGCATCCCGCCGCGCCAGCACCACCGACCCGGCGACCAACGCTGCCAGCGCGTACGCGCAGAGCACGCCGAAGCCGACCCACGGCGAAAGCGACTCGCTGGCGCGCGGATGCAGCGTCCAGATTGCCGCGCCAGCCTCGGCCGGCAGGTACTTCGCGACGTGGCTGCGAATGTCACTGGGCAAGAAGTTGCTGAGGATCGGCAGCACGAAAAGCAAGCCGACCACGGCCGAGATACCGGCCGCGCTGTTGCGCAGCAGCGTCCCCAAACCCAAGCCGAGCAGTCCGACAACGGTCAGGTACAGAGCTCCGCCAATGACCACGCGAAGCACGCCGGGTTGGCTCAGGCTGGTCCCGATTCCCTTGCCGTGCAGGATTGCCTGGCCGAGGAGGAAGGCCGCGAAGCACGTCACCAGGGAGAACAGCAGGGCCACCCCCGCAAACACCACCGCCTTGCCGGCGAGCATGGCGCGCCGCTGCGGGACGGCACCGAGAGTCGCCCTGATCGTGCCGGTGGAGTACTCGGCGGAGATGACCAGGACGCCGAGCGCCCCGATGATCAGCTGCCCGAGGAACAGCGCGTTCAGGCTGAAGGACGCCGGATCGAACAGCGACCGCTCTTGCGGCGTCCGCTGATCCCAGCGGCTGACCATGCCGTAGCAGAACAATGCGCCCAGGCCGACGCAAACCAGGACGGTGACCGCTAGCGTGATCGTCGTCGAGCGCACCGAGCGCAGCTTGGTCCACTCCGCCGCGAGGATCCGTCGGAACAGCGTGCCCAGCGACGGCTCGGCTGGGTGCGAGCCGGGGGTCGTGCCCGGAGCCACGATCGTGGCCGTGTCCAGCGCCATGTCAGACCTCCAGCTTCATCGGGGTCGCATCCATCGAGGTCGCATCCATCGGCGCGGCACCCGGACCGACCTGCGTCGGGAGCGGGCCACCGTGGTAGTCCACGCTGTCCCGGGTCAGCTCCATGAAGGCCTCCTCCAGGGAGACCTGTTGGGGCGTCAGCTCGTGCAGCACGGCGCCGGTGTCCGCCGCTGCCTGCCCCACCTGGGCCGCCTCCATCCCGGTGACGTGCAGCCCACCATCCGGCACCGACGTCACCGCGGCGCCGCGGGCGAGCAGAGCCGACCGCAGCCGGTCCGGCTGCGGAGTCCGCACCAACACCTCCCGCGCCGACGCCCGCGCCAGGAACTCCGGGATGGTGGTGTCCGCGATCAGCCGGCCTTTGCCGATCACGATGAGATGGTCCGCCGTCAGCGCCATCTCCGCCATCAGGTGGCTGGACACGAACACGGTCCGACCCTCGGCGGCCAGCGAGCGCAGCAGGGTCCGGACCCAGATGATGCCCTCGGGGTCGAGGCCGTTGACCGGCTCGTCGAACAGCAGCGTCGCCGGGTCACCGAGCAGCGCGGCGGCAATGCCCAGCCGCTGCCCCATCCCGAGCGAGAAGCCGCCGGACCGCTTGCGCGCCACCGAGTCCAAGCCCACCAGGGTGAGGACCTCGGTCACCCGCCGCCGCGGGATGCCGTTGGACCGCGCCAGAAACAGCAGATGGTCGTACGCCGGCCGGCCAGGGTGCACAGCCTTGGCCTCCAGCAGCGCCCCGACCTCGGTCAGCGGCGCCCGCCGCTCGGCGTACCTGCGGCCGGCGATGGTCACCGTGCCCGTCGAGGGATGGTCCAGCCCCACAATCGCCCGCATCGTGGTCGACTTGCCGGCGCCGTTCGGTCCCAGGAACCCGGTCACCTTGCCGGGCTGGATGCTGAACGTCAGGGCGTCGACGGCGAGCGTGTCGCCGTACCGCTTGGACAGGTTCATGACCTCGATCACGCGGGTCCCTCCTCGTTGTCGCTTCAACGGTAGAGGCAAGCGCGGCCGGTGCCGACCGCCGAGCGGACGATCTTCGGGTCATCCTCGGGAGGTACGCCGGGGCCGACCGGTTGTGGCCGATCCGGGCAACTCGTCAGACCGCCGCGGCAGCCGGCCGGATGGCGTCGGTGACCGCCCGCACCGGTCGGGCGATCCGCAGCGACAGCACCGCCGCCAGCAGGCTCAGGCCACCGGCCAGGCCAGCGTGTAGTCGCCGAACTGGGTTCGGGCCGCGCCGGCAGCCATCGCGGCCACGGCCGCGCCGACCTGGTGCGAGGCGAACACCCAGCCGAAGATCACCGCCGCGTGCTTCGGCCCGTAGATCTGGCGGCACATACGCGACCGTGGGCGGCACGGTGGGACCCGGACGCCGGTGACCAGGCCGCGGGAGGTTTGAAACCACCTGGTCGCCACCGTGGCCGCAAAGACCAGCGCCACGGAGCCGGTGCCCACCCCGACCAGCACCCCCAGAGCAGCACCAGCTGCCAGCTCGCGGAACACCGTGAGCCCAGTGCCCGTAGCCACCGGCCGAGGTGACCAGGCGGCGTAGCCCGAAGCGCTCCATCAGCGCGGCGGCGAACGGTGTGGTCAAGCCGAAGAGCACCAGGTTGACCGAAACCGCCAGCGAGATCGTGGTCCGGCTCCACCCGAACTCCTCCTGCAGCGGCACGATCAGCACGCCCGGTGTCGCCCGGAAGCCCGCCGCCCCGAGCAGCGCGACGAACGCCACGGCCGCGACTGTCCACGCCCGGTGCGGGCGGCGCAGCCGCAGCACGAGGGCCGTCGGTGTGCTCACGACGCCAACCAACGAGCGCCGCTGCCGGGCCGCGGGGCGAGATCGTCCCGGCCGGACAGCACATGGGCGTTCGCGCACACCAGAGCCAGGTGCACGTCCGCCCCGCAGCCCCGATGCCGCAGCTCCACCGGCGGTCCCGCGTCCTCGGCCAGGTGTTGGTCGCCGTACTGCATCAGCGCCACCAGCACCGGGCGGAGGTCTGCACCGCGCTGGGTCAGTCGGTACTCGAACCGGGTTCGCTGGCCGGCTTCGCGGTACGGCGCCCGCTCCAGCAGCCCCGCGTCGACCAGGTGGGCCAGCCGAGCCGCCAGCACCGCGCGCGGGGCGCCCAGCCGGCGTTGCAGCGGTTCGAAGCGGCGCACCCCGTTGTTGACCTCTCGAAGCAGCAAGAACGTCCACTTATCGCCGACCAGCGCTACGGTCCGGGCGACCGAGCAGACGGTCGGGTCCAGCTCCAGCCACTCCTGCGTCCACGTCATGCCCGGACGCTACGTTCATCTGGCGTACTTAGCCAACCCGGAGGTTGTCCGTGCCCAGTGCCCTCGCCGGCCTGCTCGTCGCCGACTTCTCTCGGGCGCTTGCCGGCCCGTACGCCGCAATGCTGCTCGGTGACCTCGGCGCCGAGGTGGTGAAGATCGAGCGTCCGGGCGGCGGCGACGAGGTGCGCGGCTGGGGACCGCCGTTCGTCGACGGCGTCAGCGCCTACTTCCTGGCGGCCAACCGAAACAAGCGCTCGGTGACGCTCGACCTCGGCACCGAAGCCGGGCGACAGGCTGCGACCGCGTTGGCGACACGGGCCGACGTACTGGTGGAGAACTTCCGGCCGGGGACCATGGCGCGGCTGGGACTGGGGTACGGCGAGCTGCGTTCGGCCAACCCCGGGCTGGTCTACTGCAGCATCTCCGGCTTCGGCTCCGGCGCCGGGGCACGGCTGCCCGGCTACGACTTCCTGCTGCAGGCGGTCGGCGGGCTGATGAGCGTCACCGGTCCGGAAGGCGGCGAACCGACCAAGGTCGGCGTGCCCATTGTCGACGTGCTCGCAGCCTTGCACGCGACGGTGGCCATTCTGGCCGCACTGCAGCACCGGGAGCGCACCGGAGCCGGACAGCTGGTCGAAGTGAACCTGCTGTCCTCGGTGCTGGCCGGCCTGGTCAACCAAGCCTCCAGCTACCTGACCGCCGCCGTGGTCCCCGGACCGTTGGGCAACCGGCACCCGAGCATCACGCCGTACGAGACGCTGGCGGCGGCCGACCGACCGCTGGTTGTCACGGTGGCCAACGACCGACAGTTCGGCGCGTTGTGCGACGTGCTCGGCATCGCCGGCGCAGCCGTCGACTCACGGTTCGCGACGAACGCGGCCCGGGTCGCCCACCGGGTTGAGTTGGCGTCGGTGCTCGAGACCGCCCTGGCCAGCCGACCGGCAGCTGCCTGGGTGGCCGAGATGACCGCTAGCGGCGTGCCGGCCGGGGTGGTCAACACGATCGCCGAGGCTTTTGCCCTGGCGGCCAACCTGGGCCTGGACCCGGTGGCCGAAGTGGCCCGGCCAGAAGGTGGGCGGGTGCGCACGACCGCCAGCCCGCTGGACCTGTCCGCCACCCCGGTCAGCTATCGGCGGTGCCCTCCACGACTCGGCGAGCACACGGTCGAGGTACTCGCCCAACTGGCGAACGAGGCCGACATCAGGGGCGAACGTCCTGTCGACCCATGACATCCGTGCATCGACGGCGCTTTACCACGCGTATACAGTCCACGGCCAATCGCGTGATTTCGGTCACACCGCACCCCGGGGGGACCCCGTGCTTCGTCACCCACCCGAAAGCCCGCCATCGTTGCGTTGGTGGCCGGCAGCGTCTTGCTGACCGCTTGCGCCAACTCTGGGGGTAACAGCAGCAGCGGCGCCAACACCGGCGTCAGCGGTGACACCGTCCCCTGGGCGCGGCCGTGTCGCTCACCGGTGCGCTGGCCCGGGAAGGCATTCTCACCCGCGAGGGTTACGACCTGTGCACCGACGTGGTGAACGCGAAGGGTCTGCAGATCGGCGGCAAGAAGGTCAAGCTGGCCATCACCTACCAGGACGACAAGTCCGCTCCGGACACCGCCGGCCAGCTCATCGACCAGTTCAACGACAAGGGCAACAAGCTCATCCTGGGGCCGTACGGATCGGCCACCACGGAAGCCGCCGCGGCCGTCGTCGAGCGCAACGGACAGGTCATGGTCGACAGCTCGGGAGCCGACGACAAGATCTTCACCAAGGGCTACAAGCGCACCTTCGCGGTGTTGTCGCCGGCCAGCAAGTACCTGTCCGCGATCGTGACGGCGGTCAACGATCTGGCCACGCCGAAGCCCAAGACGGTGGCCATCCTCTCTGCCGACGACGGCTTCTCCAAGACCGCGGCCGATGGGGCCAAGACGGAGGCCGGCAAGGTCGGGTGGAACGTGGTGGCCACCAACTACTTCCCCAGCCGGGCCACCGACGTGTCCTCCTCACTCACCCAGATTCGCGGACTCAAGCCCGACCTCGTGCTCGGGTCGGTGCATCTGGAGGAGGGCATTGCCATTATCCGGCAGTCGCGTGAGCTCGGGGTGACGCCGATGGCCTTCGGCGAGACCGTCGCCCCGCCGACTCCGGACTTCGCCAGCACGCTGGGTCCACAGGCGGAGGGCGTGCTGGGCTCGAGCCAGTGGACGAAGGAGGGCAAGGGCAAGGACGAGTGGTTCGGCACCGCGGCCGACTACACCGCCTCGTTCCAGCAGAAGTTCGGCCGGGAGCCGGAGTACCACGCGGCCGAGGCGACCGCAGCCTGCTTCGCCTTTGTCGAGGCAATGACGAAGGCGAACTCGGCCGACCCGAACAAGGTCATCGACGCCGTTGCTGCGCTGGACACCGACTCCTTCTTCGGCCAGATCAAGTTCAACCAGACCGGGCTCAACGTCTACAAGCCGATGGCCGTCATCCAGATCCAGCAGGGTCAGCAGGTCGCGGTCTGGCCGAAGACGGACAAGACCTCGGCGATGAGGTGGCCGGTGGCCACGTCGTGACGCCGTTCCTGCAGGCCACGGTCTACGGCCTGCTCCAGGGAGGTTTGCTCGCGCTGATCGCGGTGGGCTTCTCCCTGGTGTGGGGCGTCATGAACGTCGTCAACCTGGCGCACGGCGCGCTGGCCATCACCGGCGCCTTCTTCTCCTGGCAGCTGCACGAATCACTGGGTCTGGACCCGGTGCTCTCTCGTGGTGGTGCTGCCGGTGATGTTTGTGGTCGGCTACGTCATTCAACGGGGGCTGATCAACCTGGTGGTCAACGCGCCAATCTGGATGACCCTGCTGCTGACGTTCGGGCTGGAGGCACTGATCGTTAACGGCCTGCTGCTCGCCTTCACCGGCGACTTCCGCTCCACCCGGACGGGGTATTCGACAAACACCCTGGCGCTGGGCGGGGTGCGCATCCCCTATGCCCGGCTGATCGCCTTCGGGCTGAGCCTGCTGCTCACCGTCGCGCTGGTGCTGTTCATCCGCAACACCAAGATGGGGTTGGCGATCCGGGCCACCGGCATGGACCGCACGGCTGCCCGGCTGATGGGGATGAACGTTCGGCACGTGTACGCCGTTACCTTCGGCACCGCCACCGCGCTGGCCGCCGCGGCCGGCTCCATGATCGGGCTGGTCGGGACGTTCACGCCGGTCGTGGCCGGGGGCTACACCCTGCAGAGCTTCGTCATCGCGGTGCTCGGCGGCCTGGGCAACATGTGGGGCGCCCTGGCCGGCGGCCTGGTGCTCGGGCTGGCAACCGCCTGGGGGGCGCTCTACCTGTCCGGCACGCTCGTAAACGCCATCGCCTTCGGCATCCTCGTGCTGGTGCTGATCGTGCGACCGAGCGGCCTGCTGGGCAAGCCCTACTACGAAGCTCGTGCCGAGGCTTAAGGATGGCCGCCACTTCGGCCCGTCCGGGTATGCCCGAGTCGGAGTCGGCGCACCCGGAGCTCGGCGCACCGACGACCGGGCCGCCCAAAGCCGCCCCGGCGGGCCGCGCCACGGC
>Ga0208714_1000468_pt1 | contig 11577 bp, 15 predicted proteins | sample NGESurshal072012_3_FD_184461 | JGI IMG/M metagenome (GOLD analysis project Ga0208714, IMG submission 184461) | Arctic peat soil microbial communities from Barrow, Alaska - NGEE Surface sample 415-1 shallow-072012 (SPAdes) | ecosystem: Environmental > Terrestrial > Soil > Wetlands > Peat ... | reverse complement strand
TGCTCGCTCCGCGTCCTCCAGTTGCTCAACGCGGACCCGGCGCCCCGTCTCGGTCTCCGTGCCGGGACGCATACTGTGAATGGAGCATCCGTCGACGTCAATAGCCGATCGTCGGCGAAAGCTCGGCAAAGCCGCGCATACCTGCGCAAAGAGCAGCACACAACCCGAGGGCTGACCCACTCAAAGCCCTCGATCGCGCCCGGCGAACCCGGTTTTCGTGCCCGTGTCCGACGCCGGCTGGTCCCCGCGCTCGCCGCCGGGCCTCCTCGAAACCCTGCAGCAGGAGGCGACGCCTGACGGCTGAGGACATCGGATGGCGGCACTCTTGACGACGTCGCCAAAGCGTGGCTACACGCCCAACTGGATGCTCGCCCGGCCCGTCGCCGGAGTCCGCGGGGCGACCTTGATCGTCAACTTCCCCGGCAGCCCCCGCGCGATCGAGCAGGTCGCCCACGAGCTCGCGCCCGGCCTCGCGCACGCGCTGGCGCTGATCGCCGGGCGCGATCCGCACAGCGGCTGAGGGCACGGGCGCTCATCGGGCGTTTAGCAGGAGCCGTAACCTGCACGCTATGGCCGCGGACGGATCAGACGACAAGGACTGGCGACTGCAGGCCGAGCTCGACATGGCCGAGCCACGGGCCTCGCTGCGCACCCTCGTGAAGCGCCTTCGCGGCCCGGACGTCATCGACGAGATCGAGGCCGCCGTGCCACAGGACGTCGTGATCACGCACGACGGGAACCTGTTGTTCGCCTACGCAGCCGACGAGTCGCAGCTGAGGACCGCTCGCCGCGCGATCGAGGATGCGCTGCGCCACGACGCAATCGCCGCGAGCGTGCGCGTCAGCCACTGGGACGACGAGCTCGACGACTGGCGCCAGACAGACCCGCCGGCGACCGATGACCAGACGCGCGTCCGAGCGGCAGTGCAGGAGCGCGCGAAGACCGTCGAAACGCGAACGATCGTCGCGAGCGCAGGCAAGCTGATCCGCGCCGAATTCGAGCAGTCGCTGCACGACTGGTCCCAGCAACTGGGCGTCGAGTGCGAGGTCATCGAGCACCCGCACCTGCTCACCACCCAGGTCGCCTTCACCGTCACCGGACCCAAGCGCAAGGTCGAGCAGTTCCTGCAGGGCGTCAGGGCCGAGGAGAACGCCACTATTCGGGCCGAGCGCACCGTGATGCTCAGCCCGCTGTAGCGGGCCGGCGCGCGATTCGCTCTAGGAGCTGCGGATCGGCCGAGGCGCCAAGCCCGAGCGAGCACCGGTGCACCGGTCAAGCCGGGCAATGCGCCTGCCGATCAGAGCTACCCCGCCGGGCTGAAGGGCGAGCAGATTCCCCTCGTAGGGTGTATCTGTGCGGTGTGCGACGTGTACGACGCGCTTCTCTCAAAGCGCTCGTACAAGGAGTCCTGGCAGGTCGAGGACGCCCTTGCAGAGATCGAGCGGGGCAGCGGCAGCCACTTCGACCCGCAGCTCGTGGTCGCGTTCTTGCGTCTCGCACCGAGCCTCACCGACGAGCTTGACGCCGTGTCGGCGTCGCGCCCCGCCTCGACCGTCGAGCCGGCGACCGCCTGAGCGTTGGGCGTGTCCGCGGCGCACCCGCGCACGCCAGAGCCCACTGCTTGACAAGCGACTGCCCCCACTTACACTCGAACATGGAAGACAACAAACCGCCCGGTCTGGAGCCGGGCGACTAACGGGGAGTCAGGGATGACAATGGGGAAAGCACGCTCGGCGGCGCCACACTGGCCGAACCGGGCCACGGCATCGACGCACGTTCGCCAGGTGACGCTGGTCGCGCTGCTGGTAGACGTTGTCTATCGCGTGGCGATTCGCTCGCACGTGCGCCGGGCGATCGGGATCTAGCGCATCGCAGACAACCGGACCGGGCGGCGGGGTTGACACTCATGCGAACATACGTTCGCATGATGGGTCTTGGCCCCCACCGCCCGATTCGCGAGCTGGAAGGCGCGATCGAGCGCCGCGAACTGGACATGGCGATCGGCATCGCCAAGGACATCGCGCGCGAGCGGCGGCCGATCGGCCTGCAGCTGGCGCTCGGGCTCGTCGCGCTCGTCGCCGCCGAAGGCGCCGACTACGATCTGTGGGCGTGCCGCTGGCTGGCGCGCTGGCTCGGCGAGACGCCGAGCGCGACGATCGCCCTGGCCGCAGAGGTCGCCGCGACGCTCGCCGACCTGCCGGCCGAGCCGCAGGCCGTCGAGGCGATCCGTGAGGTCATGGGCTGACGGTGCGCAAGCGCTTTCGCGCTCTGCGATAGCAATGGTATTTACGAGGCAGAGGGTCGCGCGCACGTTTCGCACGCAGCGTGCGCGATGGTATCTACGCCGTATATACGATCGCTATCACTCCATTAAAAAGTAAGAACGACACACACCCTCCTGCGGCCGAACTCCGTCGCAACAGCTTCGAGCGCACCGGCCTGAAGGCCGCAGCTCGACGCTGCGACCGCGCCAGAGGTCAGGCGCCGGTCACGAGCAGCCGGCGAAAGCGCGCGTCGCCGCTCAGGCAGCGAAGCGCTGCGCCGAGCGCGCCCGCCGCTTGGCCGCCTCGGCCTCGCGATCCTTCGGCGCAGCCGACGTGACGAGCCCGTCGAGCAGGCGCTCGGTCGCGTGCGCGATCTCCTGCACGGCACGCTCGAAGACCTCGGCATTGGCCTGAGAGGGCTTCGTCGAGCCGCTGATCTTGCGCACGTACTGAAGCGCCGCGTCGTGGACCTCGGCCTCGCTCGCCGGGGGCTGGAAGTTGTGGAGGGTACGGATGTTTCTGCACATGCCCAAAGCGTAGAGAACCGGCGGGCCGGCGCGTCACTGCCGGCTGACGCTCGCCATCGCACGCGCCAGCGTGCCCGCGTCCTGGGGCCCGCGCAGCACCGAGCGGATGTGTCCGGAGGCGTCGAGCACGAATGTCGTCGGCAGCCCCGTCAGGCGGTAGTCGTTGCCGACCGTGCCTTCGGCGTCGCGCAGCACCGGGAACGTCCACGCGTGCTTGACCACGAACGACTTCGCGCCAGACAGCGCGTCGCTCCAGTCGACGCCCACGAGCCGCCCGCGGCCGGCGGCACTGCGCGAGAAGCGCTCGAGCGCCGACGCCTCCTTCGCGCACGGCCCGCACCAGCTCGCCCAGAAGGTGATCAGCGTCGCGTGCCCGTGCGCCGTCGACAGCAGCCCGTCAAGCGTCACCGGAGCCCCGGCGAGGCGTTCGCTGGGTAGCGCCGGCGCGCGCCGCCCGACCGGCCCGGAGTGGTTGGAGGCCAGGCCGAAGACGATCAGCGCGACCAGCGCAGCCGCGATCGCCGTCGATGTCAGCAACAGCCGGCGGCGCCCCATCGGCTCAGCACATCAGCCGTTGGCGAGCAGCGGAACGTCGTGGGCGATGTCCGCCGGCTTGAAGCTGGCCGAGTACAGGGTCGTGCGCTTCCCCGACGCCGAGACGCCGAAGACCAGGCCCGAGTGCTCGACGAAGTCCGGGTGCTTGGCGTCCCGTTCGGACCCCACCCCCCACGCCTTCCACACCCGCGCGAGTTCACGCGTCGAGCCGACCAGATACTGCATCCGTCCAGTCATCTCGTGGGCGGCGAGAAAGCGCGCGACGGTCTTTCGCGTGTCGCCTCTGGCATCGACCGACACGGCGATGATCTGCACTTTGGCAGCGATCTTCGGCCCCATCAGGTTCTGCGCGACGCGCAGGTTCGAGGTGATCAGCGGACAGACGTCCGGGCAGTGCGTGTAGATGAACGTGACCAGCGCGGCCTTGCCGCGATAGGAGTCGAGATTGACCGACTTGCCCAGGTAGTTGCGCAACGCAAGCGGCGGAGCCAACGTAGGCGGCTTGAGCACCGCTTCGGCCTTGTAGGCGCTGTGCGCGAGCGCATTGGTCGGGTTGTTGGCGTTCGACTTGGACGAGCCGCAGGCGGACACGAGCGTCACGACGCCGGCCGTCGCAACGAGCGCGAGCAGCAGGCGGAGGTTCGGTCGAGCGCGACGCATCGGCGACGAACTTACCAGCGCCAACCCCGTGACGCGCCTGCTGCGCGCCGGCGGCGAGCGCCTCAGCGGGCGTCGGCAAGAATCTATGCAAACCTCCCCATGCGATGCATCTTGCAGAAAAACATGCTACTTTGCAGCGCGTTCGTGCCGAGTCCTTGACCTCAAGGGGTGAAGGAGCGGGGGACCCAATGCAGCCGACAGGCTGCGGGGGCGAATCGCCACCGTGTGTGGCGTAGCGTAGAAGTTACGCGAGCCCGTCAGCTAACCCCGTAGGCGCCAAGCAATGTGAGAAAGGACGCCTTTGCATGCCGGGATTCGTACGTGATCTTGCTGTCGTCGCCCCCTGGGACGCCTCGCTGGAGCGCTCTCGAGCGCGCCGTGCGCGGGCCCGCAGCCGCAGACGTGGCGCAATGGACGGTGCCACGCGCTTCACCGCCGCACGCCACGGCTTGGACCCGTTCGGCTTGGGCTCGCTGCTCTCGAGCAAGCTGACCGCCGACCGCCGCGACCTCGCCGCCACAGAACCGTGGGAGCTCTCGCTCGGGCGCTCGCGCGCTCGCCGTCGCGCCGCCGAGCTGCGCTTCGTACCGACCGGCACACGCGCCAAACGGCTGTCGCTCGGCGCCCTCGCCGCGCTGACGGTTGGCCCCACAGCGAGCCTCGCCGACGGTGGCACGGCTGTCGCGGCGACGAGCAGCGAACCTGCGACGACGACCGAACACACGATCTCGATCAGCTCGGAAAGCCAGGGCCGTCAGGTGGAAATACTGCAGGAAGCGCTCGGCATCGCCGCCGACGGAATCTACGGGCCGCAGACCGAAGAAGCGGTGCGCTCCTTCCAGGCCAGTCGCGGCCTGACCGTGGACGGCATCGTCGGACCCGCGACGATCGCCGCGCTGCGCTCTCACGGGGCCGCGCGGGCATCCGCCGCCGGCGTCCACCGCGACGCCGTCAACATCGTCTCCTCTGAAGGAGCTTCCAGCGGTGACGCCGTATCGCGCCTGCAAAGCGCGCTGCGCCTCGCCGCCGACGGCAACTTCGGGCCGGAAACCGAGGCCGCCGTCCGCCGCCTGCAGGCTCGTCACGGGCTCACAGTCGACGGCGTCGTAGGGCCGGCCACGTGGAGCGTGCTCGGGGTCAGCAGCCAGGAAACGCTGACGCCGCCGGCCGCGGCCGTCGCCGCGGTCCATCACCACAGCGCCACGATGGCGACCGTCGCCGACACCAGCGAAGGCTCCTCCGAAGGCCAAGCACCCGCCAGCGGCGACCCGGTGTCGCGCCTGCAAAGCGCGCTTCACCTCAACGCCGACGGTACCTTCGGAGCGCAGACCGAGGCGGCCGTCAAGCGCCTGCAGGCACGTCATGGCCTGAGCGTGGACGGGGTCGTCGGACCGGCCACGTGGAGCGTGCTCGGCATCAACAGCCAGGAAACGCTCAAACCGCCCCACGCGGCGCTGCAGCAAAGCAGCTCCTCAGAAGGCGAATCCTCCAGCAGCTCGACCGGCGAAGGATCCGGTGTCGTGGCGCGCGTGATCGCCGCAGGCGATGAAATCGCCACGCGGCCGTATGTCTGGGGCGGCGGTCACGGCTCGTTTCAGTCGGCCGGCTATGACTGCTCGGGCTCGGTCTCCTACGCGTTGCACGGCGGCGGCCTGCTCAGCGCGCCTGAGGACTCCTCACAGCTGGAGTCCTACGGCGAAGCAGGGCCGGGCAGGCACATCACGATCTACGCCAACGCCGAACACACCTTCATGGTCATCGACGGCAAACGCTTCGACACGATCGCCCAGCAGGAATCGGGTTCACGCTGGTCGAGCTCGCTTGGCTCGACCGGCGGCTACGTCGTCCGCCACCCCGCCGGGATGTAGTCGCGCGGGCCAGCGCGCCCGCTGACGAGAAGCAGCCGAGACACCCCGATCGCTTCCGATCAGGGCGTCTCGGCGCGCGCAAACCCGATCGATTCGGCGCGCGCAAGCCTGGTTCGCCGGCGCGCGGGCAAAGCGCGGTTCGCCGGCGCGCGCGCAAGACGCCAGCTCAGCCGCGCCGCTCATGACCGAGAGTCCCGTCCCAAGCCCCGCCTAGCTTGCTCTCCTCCGACAAAGAGCTACGAGCAGGAGCGCGAAAGAGAATGCTGGCGCGGGCACACACGTTCACGATCGAAGGACTGCACACACGGCATGTGACAGTCGAGGTTGACGTTCGCACGGGACTGCCGGCGTTCACGATCGTCGGGCTTGCCGACGCCGCCGTTCGCGAGGCCCGCGAACGCGTGCGCGCGGCGATCCTCAACTCGGGATATGAGTTTCCGGCGAGGCGGATCGTCGCCAGCCTCGCCCCCGGCGACGTGCCGAAGGTGGGCGCGGCGCTGGATCTCGCGCTCGCCTGCGCGCTGCTGGCCGCCAGCGGCCAGCTTCCGCGCGAGCGACTGGACGGACACGTCCTGTTCGGTGAGCTGGCGCTCGATGGCGAGGTGCGCCCCTGCCGGGGAACGCTCGCGGTCGCCCAGGCGACGCGCCAGGCCGGGCTCGGCAGGTTGATCCTCGCCGGGGCTCGCGCGCATGAGGCGCGGCTCGTCGAGGGTCTGGACGTAGCGCCGGCGCAACGCTTGAGCAGCGCGGTGCGCGTGCTCTGCGGCGGGGAGGCCGATGCGCTGCTCGCGCGGACGCCGGATGCCGTCGGGCCCAGCGAGGCCTGGCCGGACCTCAACGATGTGCGCGGCCAGGATCACGCCGTGCGGGCGCTGGTGATCGCCGCAGCCGGTGGGCACAACTGCCTGCTGAGCGGTCCCCCGGGGACCGGCAAGACGATGCTCGCGCAGCGCATCGGGTCGATCCTGCCCCCGCTCAGCCGCACGGAGGCGATCGAGGTGACGCGCATCCGCAGCATCGCCGGATCGGTCGCGGGCGGACTCGTCGGCGAGCGGCCGTGGCGCGCGCCCCATCACTCGATCACGACGGCCGGTCTGATCGGAGGCGCGCGGCGGGACTCGATCGGCGAGGTCGTGCTCGCGCACAACGGCGTGCTGTTCCTCGACGAGCTGTCGGAGTTCGCGCGTCCGGTGCTCGAGGCGCTGCGCCAACCGCTGGAGGATGGCCGCGTGGCGATCGTCCGAGCACGGCACTCGACGATCTACCCCGCCCGCTTCATGCTCCTCGCGGCGACCAACCCGTGCCCCTGCGGCTATGCCGGCGTGGGCGAGCGCTGCCGGTGCAGCGAAGCGGAGCTCGCGCGGCATCGGCGCCGGTTGAGCGGCCCGCTGCTTGACCGCATCGACCTGCTCGCCCAGCTCGATCACGATGCCGGGGACGACCTGGGCTCATCCGCGCCGATCGGCTCGGCGCGGGCTCGTGAGCTGGTGACCGACGCGCGCGAGCGTCAGGCCGCACGCCTGCGCGAGGACGGTGTGACGTTGAATGCGCACATGAACGCGGCCGTGCTGCGCAGGCGCGTGACGCTCGACGAGCGCGGCGAGGCGATGCTGCGCAGTGCGCGCGAGCGGGGAATGCTGAGCGCGCGCGGGCGGCACCGCGTGCTGCGGGTGGCGCGCACGATCGCCGATCTGAACGCCAGCGGGCGGGTGCGAGCGCGTGACCTCGGCTCGGCGATCGCGCTGCGCGGCGACGCAGGCCTCGCCGGCAAACGGGCCGCATGACGACCGGCGGCTCGGAAGCTGCGGATCGCGCCGCGTGCGCGAGCTGCCTGCGCCGCAGCTGGTTGCTGGCGCAGCTGAGCGGGCCGCTGGACTGCAACTGCCGCGCAGACGGACGCCTGATCGATCTGCTGGCGCTGGGCGACGACGAGCTGATGCGGGCGCTCGCAGGCCGGCGCCTGGAGGAGCTGCGCGGGCGTCACGCTCGCTTCCAGCCGAGCGAGCTGGCGCGAGTGGACGGCATCGCGGAGATCTGTAGGCACGACCGCGGCTACCCGGCGGCGCTGCGCGCTGTCGGCGTCGCGCCGACGCTGTTCGCCGCCGGTGGACTTGCGCGGCTGATGGGCCTGACCGCGCGCCCGGTGGTCGCGATCGTCGGCACGGGCAGGGCCACCGACTACGGGATCGAGATCGCGGGAACGCTCGCGCGCGGACTGGCGGCGAGCGGCGTGACGGTCGCGGGCGAGCTGGCGGACGGAATCGGGCAGGCCGGATTGACGGGCGCACTGGAGGGCGGCGGAGCCGCGGTATCGGTCCTGGGCGGTGGCATGGATGTGGCCGCGCCTGCTCGCCGTCGCCCGCTGCTCGCTGAGATCAAGCGCGCCGGTGTCGCCGTGAGCGAGCTGCCGTGCGGCACCGCACCGCGACGCTGGTGTGCGGCAGCGGGCACGCGGATCGTCGCGGCGACGGCCGCTGTGACGGTCGTCGTCGAGGCCGGTGACAGCGCGCGCGAGCTGGCAGGCGCGCGCGTTGCGCAAGCGCTCGGGAGAACGGTCGCGGCGGTCCCCGGTCGCGTCAGCTCGCGGGCATCGTGCGGGAGCCATGCGCTGCTGCGCGAAGGAGCACAGCTGGTCAGCGGGGCAGCCGATGTGCTCGAGCTGCTCTGCGACTGCGATCGCCCGGCGCAGGCGCCGCGCGATGTCCGGCTCCAGCTGGAGCCGCGGCTGCGGACCGTGCTGGAAAGCGTCGGCGCGGGGATCGATACCCCGCAGAAGTTGATCGGCGACGGCGCCGAGTCGGGAGCGCTGCTGCAGGCGCTGAGCGAGCTGGAGCTGATGGGCCTGCTGGCTCGCGGCGATGGCGGGCGATACGTGGCGTGCAATGCCCTCGACGCACCGGCTGTGCGCTAGGGTCTGGCCCGTCAGATGGAGCCCTGACGCGAGCTCGCCTGCGCGGCGAGCCCCGAACCGCCCACCGGAACAAAAGGGCTGATGGCCCCTTTCGCGAAGTCTTCCGCAACCCGCGAGAGGAGCATCCGAGCACATGCCGCATCTGGATCGACGTGAGATCGCCGCGATCTTCCTTGGCGGGGCGATCGGCTCGCTGCTGCGCGTGTGGCTCGGACGCACGTTCTCGACAGGCGTCGCGGACTGGCCGTGGGCGACGTTTGCGATCAACGTCAGCGGCTCGTTCGCGCTCGCGTACTTCGCCACGCGCCTGCAGGAGCGCCTGCCGCAGTCGACGTACCGGCGCCCGCTGCTGGGCACGGGCCTGTGCGGTGCCTACACGACGTTCTCGACGATGCAGATCGAGATCGTTCAGATGATCGACCACGATCGCTACGGGTTGGCCGGCGCGTACGCGCTGTGCAGCGTCCTCGCCGGATATCTCGCGATCTGCGCGGCGACGGCGCTGGTGCGCCGCGTTCGGGTGATCGCGTGAGCGCGTGGACCTGGCTCGCGGTCGCGCTGCTCGGCGGGGTCGGCGCGGGCGCGCGCTTCTTGATCGACTCGCTGATCTCCGTGCGCGCGGTCGGCGACCTGCCGCTCGGCACGCTGGCGGTCAACACGAGCGGCTCGCTGCTGCTCGGCCTGCTGGTCGGGCTGGCGGTCACGGGCAACGCGCTCGTGCTCGCCGGCACCGCGACGCTCGGCTCCTACACGACGTTCTCCACGTGGATGCTCGAGACGCAGAGGCTCGCCGAGGACGCGAAGTCTCCGGCGGCCGTCCTCAACGTGCTGCTGAGCCTGCTCGTGGGCGTCGGCGCTGCCGCGCTGGGGCGCAGCATCGGAGCGCACGCATGAGCGAGCGGTGCGTGAAGCTGACAACGTACTTCGGCGAGCGTGACCGCACCCCGCGGCGGCTGCTGGCCGACGAGCTGCTCGACATCTACGCCGAGCACGGCGTGCGCGCGAGCGTTCTGCTGCGCGGCGCCGAGGGCTTTGGGCGCTTGCATCATCTGCACACCGACAGGCTGCTGTCGCTGTCGGAGGATCTGCCCGTGGTCTCGATCGCGCTCGACGCGCCTGAGCGGATCGAGTCGCTGCTGACGCGCGTCCTGGCGGTCAAGCGCAAGGGGCTGATCACACTCGAGCGCGCACGCCTGGCCTCGGCGGACGACGCGGTCGCAGCGACCCACGCCGTCGCTCCGACCGACGATGAGCGCACGGATGCTGAGAAGCTGACGGTGTTCGTGGGGCGGCGCGAGCGTGTCGGCGCATCTGCGGCGTTCGCGGCGATATGCGACGTGCTGCATCGTCACGGCCTCGGCGGCGCCAGCGTGCTGCTCGGCGTCGACGGCCTGCGTGGCGCGCGGCGCGAGCGAGCGCGCTTCTTCTCGCGCAACGCCGACGTGCCGCTGATGATCGAAGCGGTCGGCTCGCGCGAGCGCGTCGCGGCCGTGCTGCCCGAGCTTCGGCGCATGCTGCACGAGCCCTTGATCACGCTCGAGCGCGCGCGTGTGTGCAAGCGCGACGGCGAGCTGCTGGAAGTGCCGCACGAGCTCGCGCGCAGCGACGAGCACGGCAGATCGCTGTGGCAGAAGCTGACCGTCTACAGCTCGCACAGCGCGACGCACGAGGGCCGTCCGCTGCATCTGGAGATCGTTCGCCGCCTGCGCGCGTCGGACTCCGCCGGCGCCACCTGCGTGACCGGCATCTGGGGCTTTCACGGCGATCGCCCGCCGCATGGCGACCGGCTCCTGCAGATCCGCCGCCACGTGCCCGTCGTGACGGTCGCGATCGACTCGCCCGAGCACATTGCACGCTCGTTTGCGATCGTCGACGAGCTGACGAGCGAGCACGGGCTCGTGACCAGCGAGGTCGTGCCGGCGATGCGTGCGCTGAGCGGCGCCACGGCAGCCGGCTCATTGCGCCTGGGCGAGCATTCCCGCTAGCTGGACCCGCGAGCACCGCGCACCAGCCTTGAAGCGGATGAAGGGATTCGAACCCTCGACCTTCGCCATGGCAAACCGCGTTAGCCACCCCGAGCCGCGTAGATTCAGCCGATACGTCATGGCCGAAACGGCTTGGAGATGCTGAATCAGGTGCGTTTGGTACCCAAAGCGGTACCCACCGACAACTCTGGTACCCACGTGGTACCCACAGTGTAAGGTTGGTCATGTTGATGCCGCCGTCGAAGCCGAACGCCAACGTCATCGTCCGTGAGAATCGCGGCCAGCCGTTCTATGAGGCGAAGTTCCGCCACCAAGGCCGGCAGGTCAAGCGCCGCATCGGTCCTGCGTGGATCGAGCGCGACCCGGCCACGGGCGCGTGGACCCGGCGTCGAGGACGAGTGCCCGACGGGACCTACGACGAGCGCGGCGCGGTGGTGGCCGCGGCAGAGATCGTCGCTGCATACGTGGCCGAAGCCGCGGATGCCGAGCGCGTCGAACAGGAGCGCCGCTCACGGGGCGTGACCTTCCGCGAAGTCGCCCACGACTACATGCGATGGCTCGCAGACGTCGCCGGCGCGAAGCCCTCCACCCTGCGTGACCGCGAGAGCGTCCTCGGCGAGCCCGGCGTCCTCGAGGCGAGGCAGCGGATAGCGGCGCGGGTCCGCGCCGCCCAGCGCGCATGAGGCGCCGGGCCTCGATCGCCGCGGGAGTCGCGCTCGCCGGACTGGCCGGCGTCGCCGTCCTGGCCCTGCGCCGCCGGGTCGGGCCGGTACGGCTGCAGCGCGGCGCGGCCGCCTTGCGGCTAGC
>Ga0208714_1000467_pt1 | contig 11581 bp, 8 predicted proteins | sample NGESurshal072012_3_FD_184461 | JGI IMG/M metagenome (GOLD analysis project Ga0208714, IMG submission 184461) | Arctic peat soil microbial communities from Barrow, Alaska - NGEE Surface sample 415-1 shallow-072012 (SPAdes) | ecosystem: Environmental > Terrestrial > Soil > Wetlands > Peat ... | reverse complement strand
CCTTGCTGTTCCTGCCGCTGGCGCACATCTTTGCCCGGCTCATCCAGTGCTTCTGCGTCACCAAGCGGGTGCGGATGGGCCACACCGCGGACGTGGCCAACCTGCTGCCGGACCTGGCGGCCTTCCAGCCCACCTTCATCCTGTCCGTGCCGCGGGTGTTCGAGAAGGTCTACAACACCGCTAAGCGCAAGGCGCACGCCGAGAGCGCCGTCAAGGGCCGGATCTTCGACGCCGCGGAGGCGGTCGCCGCCGCCTACAGCCGGGCGCTCGACCGGGGCGGTCGCGACGTGCTGCTGCTGCGCGCTCCACACCTGCTGTTCGACCGGTTGGTCTACGGCAAGCTGCGGGCGGCGCTCGGCGGACACGTCCGGTACGCCGTCTCCGGCGGCGCACCGCTCGGGGCTCGTCTCGGGCACTTCTACCGCGGCATCGGTGTGCTGGTGCTAGAGGGCTACGGACTGACCGAGACCACGGCCGGCGCGACCCTGAGCACGCCGGACCACGTGCGGATCGGCACGGTCGGGCGCGCCGTACCCGGCACGGTGATCCGGATCGCCCCGGACGGCGAAGTGCTGATCAAGGGCGGGCACGTGTTCATCGGCTACTGGCGCAACGACGAGGCCACCCGCGAGGTGCTGACCGACGATGGCTGGTTCCACACCGGCGACCTTGGGGCGCTCGACCGGGACGGCTACCTGGCGATCACGGGGCGGAAGAAGGAGATCATCGTCACCGCCAGCGGCAAGAACGTGGCGCCGGCCCAGCTCGAGGACCGGTTGCGGGCGCATCCGCTCATTGGCCAATGCATGGTGGTCGGTGACCGGCGGCCATTCATCGGCCTGCTGGTGACCATCGACCCAGAAGCCTTCCCGCTGTGGAAGGCCGACCACGGCAAGGACGAGGCCGCGACCGTGGCCGATCTGCGGGACGACCCGGACCTGCTCATGGAGATCGACCAGGCGGTGACCGAGGCCAACAAGGCGGTGTCGCACGCCGAGGCGATCAAGAAGTTCCGGATCCTGCCGACCGACTTCACCGAGGGGGGCGGTCAGCTCACGCCGACGCTGAAGCTCAAGCGCAACGTCATCGTCAAGGAGGAAGAAGCCGAGATCGCCGCGCTCTACAGCTGATGCGGGGCCGGTGGCCGCGTCAGCCGAGCAGCATGCGCAGCCGGGCGGCCACGGCGTCCCAGCGCCACTCCTGCTGCACCCATTGCCGGCCGCGGGCGCCCATCGCCCGGGCCCGGTCCGGGTCCAGGAGCAGTCCGGCGACGGCGTTGGTGACCGCGGTGACCGAGCGGCCGTTCACGACGTACCCAGTGTCGCCGTCGAGGACGGCGTCGGGCGCGCCACCAGAACGGCCGGCGACCACGGGCAGGCCGGTGGCCGACGCCTCCAGGTAGACGATGCCGAGACCCTCGACGTCCATGCCGCCGAGCCGGGTGCGACACGGCATCGCGAACACGTCGCCGGCGGCGTAGTGCGCCGGCAACTCCGCCCACGGCACCGAACCGGTGAAGCGCACGGCGTCCGCGACCCCCAGGTCGCCTGCCAGCCGGTGCAGCCGCGGGGAGTCCGGGCCGCCGCCGACGATGAGCAGACAGGTGCCGGGCACTTGCCGGCGCAGCGCCGGCAGCGCGCGCAGCAGCACGTCCTGGCCCTTGCGCGGCACCAGCCGGGACACACACACCACCACCGGGCGGTCGGCCAGGTCCAGCTGGCTTCGGACCTCGGCCCCCCCGGCGTCCGGACGGAACACCGTCGGATCGACGCCGGAGGGCAGCCGCTCCAGCCGCGGATACGGGCCGAACGCCGGAGCCAGCCGAGCTCGGGTGTAGGCGCCGAGATAGGTCACCACGTCGACCGTCGAACCGATCCGGCGCAGCACCTGGCGAGCCGCCGGCAGCATGGCCCAGCCGACCTCGTGGCCGTGCGTCGAGGCGACGAACCGGTCGATGCCGGCCGAGCGCAACGGAGCTGCCAACAGCCCCAGCGGCGCCGCCGCCCCGAACCAGACGGTGGCGCAGCCCTCGGACGAAGCAACGTCGCGAGCCCGGCGCAGCACGGCCGGAACGGGCAGCATCAGCGACCCGGGGTGTCGGACCACGGCGTACGGCTGGTTGGCGTCGAAGTCGGCCGCCGCCTTCCAGTCGGGGGCGTACACCACCACCTCATCCGCCGGCAGTCGACAGACCAGGCTGTGCACGTAGGCCTGAATGCCACCGGGCCGGGGTGGGAAGTCGTTGGTGACGACCAGCGTCCGGGTCACGGCGGTGTGATCGGCGCGGGCACGGCCACGCCCTGCTGCTTCGCCCAGTTCCGGGCCAGCGCGATGCGCTGCGGGGTCGTCGGGTGGGAGGCGAACAGGGCGTAGACCACCGGGTTCGGGTCGAGGTCGGACAGGTTCACCACCGCCAATCGGCGGAACGAGGACACGAACGTCGTCGGGTCCCGGGTGAGGTCAAGGGAGTGCACGTCCGCGCGGGCCTCGATCCGGCGTGACCCCAACAGCTGACCCGGCGCGGTCACCAGACCGGCAACCGTCACGACGAACAGCACCAGCGCCACCGATCGGGGATCGCCCAGCGTCGCCACGCCCGCCCGCGCCAGCAGGGGTGCCCAGGTCAGCACCAGGAAGCCGGCGCAGGCCGCCGCCGCCACGGCCAACATCCCGACCAGCGTGCCGTGCAGCACGTCCTGCCGCTTGGCGTGCCCGAGCTCGTGGGCGACGATCAGGCGGACCTCCGCCGGTGTCGTCGGCGGCCGCAGCAGGGTGTCGTAGAGCACGATCCGTCGGGACGCCCCAAAGCCGGACACGTAGGCGTTTAGCGCCGTGGTCCGCCGGGAGGCATCGGCGACCAGGACCTGCTGGACCGGTACGCCGTCGGAGCGGGCCAGATCCAGCAGCTCATCGCGCAGTGGGCCGGCCGCCAGCGGCGTGAACTTGTTGAACACCGGCTCCACCAGAACTGGATACAGGAACGACCCGGCCAGCACGAGCAGGGCTCCGCCGACGGCGACACCGACCCACCAGTGGGTCGGTGTCGCGCGCACGAGCGCGTAGCAGCCCAGCACGACGACGGCCAGCACGACGGTGGAGACGCCGAACGCCCGCAGCAGGTCGAGCGCCCACCCGCCCCAGTCCCGGGTAGAGAGGCCATAGCGGCGCAACACCGTCTCGCCCCAGGCGTCGAAGGGCAGCGCCACCACCCGCACTACCAGCGAGACCGCAATCCCACCGAGCACGGCCTGCCAGGCCCAGCCGCCGCCGAGCGGCCGGGCGACCGCGGCGACCAGCCGGGCGCCGTACGGCGAAAGACCGAGCACCGCGGCGGCGAGCAGGCCGAGCGCCATCCCGGCGTACGCCGGCGGCCGCACCGCCCGATGGTAGGCGTTCTCGCGGGCAATCTGCGCCGGCGTGAAGTCGGTCGTCGCCGCCGGCGCCACCCGACCGCCGGGCACGGCGTGCGGCAGCGGCGACCACGGGGTGGTGAGGGCGACCACCGCGACGAGCGCGATGCCAAGGACAACCAGGGCGACCATGGCCGCCGCCCGACCGGTCATGCAAGCTCCGCGGTCAGGTAGGCCTGCCACGCCGCCGTGAACGACTCCACAGTCGTGGACAGCTCCGCGCGCATCGCCGCCGCCACGGCCTCCGCCTCCGCCTCCGCCGCCGCCTCGGCCGAGCCGGCGCCCCGGGACGCGCCCACCGCCCGGTAGAATCGCAGCAGCGTCGAGGAGTCCGTGCGCTGCACGATCAGCCGGCAGGCCAGCCAGGACATCTCGTACTGCTGCGGCAACGCGGCGCTGGCGCCATCGAAGTCGGCGTCGGTGGGCAGTGCCGCCGGTCGGCGACCGGCGCGGACGTCCGCGGCCAGCTCTCGGGCCGCACTGGCGACGTCGATGCCGACATCCCGATAGGCGACGTAGTCGGCCAACCCCTCCGCCAGCCAGGTGGGTACGGCGGGTCCGGTCGCCGGGCCGGCCGCCACGTGGGTGAGCTCGTGGGTGAGCACCACCCGCCGGCCCGGCGAGGGCAACCGAGCAAAGTTCGCCGGGTTGACGACGATCCGCTCACTTTCGCCGTCCGAGCGTCCGGCGACGGCCACAGCTACAGCGGCGATCGCCGACAGGTCGCCGGTCTTGCCAGTGATCCGAGCCAGCTCCTCCTGATCGGCCGGAACAATGACGACCACCCGCTCCGCCCACGGTCCCCAGACCCTGGTCACGGCCGGGATGTCGGCGTCGGCCTCGGCCGCGACAGCCCGCATGGTCGACGCAGCCGCCGGATGACCTAGGACCAGCGTCCGCACGCCCTGCGTGACCGTGACCGGTCCAAAGTCCCAGGGCTCGCGGACCGTTCGTCGCGCCGTACCGTCGAAGTCGCTGTCAGATCCGACCAACCAGCCGGTCGGTCGATGCACGAACGTCAAGCCCTGGTTCTCCACCGCTGGCGTTGCGTCGTAGCCCTGGACGGCGTAGCGCAGCGACACCGCGGGTGCCCAGCTGGGTGCCTCGTCGTCGGCCCGGGCACCGGCCGGGACCGCTGCCGGCATGGTCGCATCGAGCTCGTAGGACCAGGACGCGAGCGGTACGTCGGCCAGCGCGTCGAACATCGCCACCTGGCTGGCTCGGAAAGCCGGTCGGTCCGGGTCGACGGTGGCCAAGAAGGCACTGCGGTCGCGATGCAGCACCGCCTGCGCTCGTCGGTCGAGCAGCGCGTGCACTTCGGCCTCGATGCTGGCGTCCGCATCCGGCGGCTGAACGACCCGGGCGCGAACGGACCCATCAGGGGCCGCGCCACCCACACTGCCCACGGCCTGCTGATTGGCGACCACCCCGGCCGTGGCCAACAGCGCGACCAGCAAAACGACGACACCGATTAGGGCCGGCCGGCCGCTGCCGCCGCGCCGGCGCTGCTGCCGCACCTGCTCATGGTACGGCGCGACACCCAAACGATCGGCGGTCCGTGGCCGGGGTCTTTGCTGTGACCGGGATCTTTGCTGTGACCGGGGTCTTTGCTGTGACCGCATCCCGTGCTGGACTGTTACCCCGATCTCTGGCAGGAGGCAGCGATGAGCTACCTCGACTTCGAGATCGAGGTCGAGGCTGGCACCGACGGCTCCTACCCGGTCGGGGTTACGCGGTCCCCGGCCGGCGAGGCACACGGGATACTGCGCCTTCCCTACGACGCGAGCCAGCTCACGGACCGGCTGCGCGAGGTCGAGCTGGCGATCCTGCGCTCGGGGGCACGCCGCCGACGGGTGGTATCGGCCGAACTGACCACCGTGCGGGGCTTCGGCAGCGCGCTGTTCACCGCGCTGCTGCCGGAGGAGATCCGCACTGCCTTTCAGATCAGCCGCCGGGAGGCCGCGGACCGCGGCGTGGGGCTACGGGCAAAGTTGGCTCCTCGCTAGATCGTGTGGATTTGAGGCAGCGGGGCCGGGGCAGCCGGTCCCGCAGCGACCGCAGCGCCCTTGACGCGTGGGAGGCCGGGCCGTACCAGCGCCTCGCCGCCGCCCCCCTGACAGGCCAGCCCCCACCCATAGGGAATCAGTGCAAATCGCTGTACTGCGGCGGCAGCCGCACGACAGACAGCCAGAAGTCCTCGATCCCGCGCACCGCATCGAGGAACGGCTGGAACCCGACCGGCTTGGTGACGTAGGAGTTGGCGTGCAGGTGATAGGAGCGCAAGATGTCCGCTTCCGCCGACGAGGTCGTGAGGACCACCACCGGGATCGTCTTGAGGTCGTCGTCCTCTTTCACCTCAGCGAGCACCTCCCGGCCGTCCTTCCTGGGCATATTAAGGTCGAGGACGATGAGGTCGGGCCGCGGCGCATCGGTATAGCGGCCCTGCCCGCGCAGGAACTCCATCGCGACCTCGCCGTCCTCGGCGACGTGGAGTTGGTTGACAATGCGCCCCTCGCGCAGCGCCTCGACCGTCATGGCGACGTCGGAGGGGCTGTCCTCCACGAGGAGGATGTGGATCGGGCGACCCAGATCCGGATTCACGATCGTGGGCGCGGACCTGACGCTGCTCATGCGGTTGCCTTCTCTCGTGTGGGCAGGGTGAACCAGAATGTGCTGCCTACCCCGCCCGGACCGTCGTCGACGCCGATCTCGCCGCCGTGCCATTCCACGATCTTGTGACAGAGCGCGAGGCCGATCCCGGTGCCGGGGTAGTCCTCCCGGCCGTGCAGGCGCTTGAACATGCCGAAGACGCGCTGGCGGTACTGCGGCGCGATGCCGATGCCGTTGTCGGTGACCGTGAACCGCCAGTAGTCGCCGTGGTGCCGGCAGGCGACGCGGACGTGCGGCCTGACATCGGGCGGGGTGAATTTCACCGAGTTCCCGATGAGGTTCTGGAACAGCTGCCGCAACTGACTCACGTTGGCCCGGACCTGCGGCAGGTCGCCCACCTCGACCTTGGCCGCGCGCTCGTCGAGCGTGGGCCCGAGTACTGCGAGCACCGCCGCGAGCACCTTGTCGGTGTCCAGAACGTCGATCCGGCCCTCGTCGAGCCGGCCGATGCGTGAGAACGCGAGCAGATCGTTGATGAGCGCCTGCATGCGTTCGCAGCCGTCGACGGCGAAGCCGATGAACCTGTCGGCGTCCTCGTCGAGCTGGCCCTGATAGCGGCGCGCGATCAGCGACACCGGGCCGGAGATCGCCCGCAGCGGCTCGGCAAGGTCGTGCGACGCGGCGTAGGCGAACTGCTGGAGGTCGTCGTTGGAGCGTTTCAGGTCGCGGTTGAGCTCCTCGAGTTCGGCGGCACGACGCCTCAGCTCCTCCTCGGCCGCCTTCTGCGCGCTGATATCGGTGTTGATCGACATGACGGCCTTGAGACTGCCGTCGCCGCGGAATTGCGGCATCCAATGACTGGCCTCGACGATCCGGCGCCCCGCGCGGTCGTAGCTGATGAGCTCGCCTTCCCAGTGCCCGTCGCGCCGGAGCAGGCCCTCCAGCTCGTCGATGGGAGCCGGCAGCTCGGTGCGCAGCAGGTCGAGGCTGACCGTGCCCAGCGCCTCCTCTTTGCTCCAGCCAAAGACTGTCTCAGCGCCCCGGTTCCAGTAGGTGATGTGCTTGTCGGCATCGCGGATGAAGATCGCGTCGCTGGCCAGGTCGAGCAGGGTCGCCTTCTCCCTGAGCTCGCCCTCGGCGGCACGCCGCTGCGTGATGTCGACGAACGCGGCAATGCTGAACCGCACGTCGCTGTGCTCGTCGAGGACCGGCGTGCCCCAAACCTCGAGCAGCCGCCGCCCGTCCTTGCGCTGCACCTCCATGTCGTCGACGTGCGCCGGCTCGCCAACCAACCCGCGCACCAGCGGCATCCGTTCCGACGGATACCGCTGCTCGGTGCCGGTGAGGTAGCAAGCGTAAGCCTCGGGCAAGTCCTCGGCGCGCGCGTCCGGCACCACGCCGCGACCGAGCAGCCGCCGGGCGACCTGGTTGGCGTAGTAGGGGCGGCCGGCGGGGTCGGCGACAAAGATGCCGACCGGGATCGCCTCAAGGAACCCGAAGAGCAGGTGCTCGCTGTCGCGGGTTGCCGCCTCCGCCACAGACCTGCGCCGCACCTCCTCATGCAGCTCGTGAGCGAGCGACTCCGCGTGGTGGCGACCGCGGTTGGCACGCTGGGCGACCCACGTCGTGAGCGCGAGCAGGGCGCCGGCGAGGACGGCGAGGAGCAGCGCCGCATGGGCCGCGTCCGCTATCGGAAGCACCCGAGAATCGCGCTGCCGACCGATGAAGGACTGCCAGATCAGGGCGGTCACGGCGAACGCGGCGACGCCGGTCGGTACGGCGATCCACTCGGAGATCTCTCCGACGGCGGTCACTGTCGTCGCGAGTGTCAGGATGAACAAGGTGGCGGCGAGGACGCACATGGCCAACGCCGTGGGTAGGGCCATCGACACCAGGTGGCCCCAGCGGTAAGCGGAGGGCAGGCGGATCAGGTAACCGAACAGCGCAACCACGGCGACGCTGCCGACCAGCACGGACGCGCCGACGAGCGCAGCCGCGCGCCACGGCGCAGCCAGGGGTCGCCAGATGAGAAGGGCAACGCCGGTCACGACGAGACACACGGCCGTGTTCGCCGCCAATCGGCCCGGCGCCGTGCCCGACGGCACCAGGTAGACGCCCACGAACAGCTGGTCAACGTGCAGGTCCCACCCCGTGCCGTATTCGAGCAGCGCGGTCGCGCCGATGGCGAGGTCAAGGGCGCCGGCGAGGCGTGTCCACCGGGTCGGGCCGGAGACGGCGACTGCCATGGCGATCCCGGTGACCGCCAGGGCGAGTGCGGTGTTGAACACGATGGGGGTGTAGTTGTCCCCGAACCGGAGCAGGGTCGTGAGCCGCAGTTGCCAGGCTGCCATCTCCAGGCAGCCGAACATCGCGACGAGCAGGCCACCGGCGACAGCCGCGCGGACCAGGGTCGGCGGCTGCCGCTGGCCGGGCCCGACCCGCCGCTCCTGCTGCTGGGGGAGGCGCTGCGCGGGAACGAGGACGTCTGGCCCCTGGTCGACGACGCTCTCGCGCGGCGTCGTCGTGGCCCCGCTCATTCCCGGCCGCTGCCGCCGCCATTGATCGCCGCCGCGAGCGCCGCCGCGAGCTGGTCGTTGTCGGCGGGCTTATGCAGAAACGCGGAGACGTTGTGGCGGGCACGCACGACCGGCTCGGTGGTCTGCGGGTCGCGTCCGGTGAGGACGACGACCGGCGTCGCGGCGAGCGCCGCCAAGTTGGCGTAGCGGTCCAGCACGGAGATCCCGTCGCCGCCCGGCAGCCCGATGTCCAGCAGCACCAGGTCGGGACGCTCCTGGCGAGCGACATTTACCGCGCCGACACCGTCCTGCGCCTGCACGACGTCATATCCGAGATGGCGCAACCGTAAGCCGAGCCCCCGCCTCAGGTCGTCGTCGTCCTCGACGATCAGCACCTTGCCCCTGCTCATTCCGCTTCCTCCATCTCAAGGGTCCGCCGAACCACCGGCAGGGTGAAAGAGATCGCCGCACCGTGGCAGAGCTGGCTCTCCGCCCACATCTCGCCGCCCTGACGCTGAACGAGGCCCCGGCTCACGAACAGGCCGAGTCCGAGCCCGTTGCGCGAGAACTCGTCGCTCTGTCGGGCCTGGAAGAACTGCTCGAAGATTTGGTCGAGGTCCGCAGGACGGATTCCGCACCCGGTGTCCCGCACGGTCACCCGTACGTCGTTGGCGCCCGGCCGCGCCTCCACCCTGACGCGCCCGTCCTGCGGCGTGAACTTCAGCGCGTTGTCTATGACGTTTGCGAGCACCTCGCGAACCCGGTGCGGATCCGCGATCACGTCCGGAAGGATCTCGGCGTGCAGAGCCAGGTCGATGCCGCGCTGGTCGGCCTGCGGCCGGTACGCCGCGACAGACTCGGCGAGCAGGCTGGCGAGTGCGACGACCTGGCACTCGACCGTGAGCGACCCTAGCTGCGCCAGGCCCACCTCCAGCAGATCGTTGATCATCACCCTGAGCTGGTCGACGTTGCGCCTGAGGACGGTGAGGAACTCCTGCTGCTCCGCGGACAGCGGACCACCGACGCCGTCGAACAGCAACGACGCGAACTGGTGGACGACCGCCAGCGGCGATCGCAACTCGTGCGAGACGTGCGACAGAAACCGGTCCTTCGTCGCCAGCTGTTCGTCCCGGGCGCGGCGCAGTTCGTCGAGGACGTGCTGGCGGCTAATGGCATAGTTGACGGCGCGGGCCACCTCACCCCGCCGGTACTCCGACTTGACCAGGTAGTCCTGAGCTCCGCGACGCACGGCCTCCCCAGCGAGCCGCTCATCGTTTACGCCCGTGATCACGATCATGGCGGCGGGCGTCGCCGCCTCGCACACCGACAAGAACGTCTCTAGGCCGTCACTGTCCGGCAGACCGAGGTCGACGAGCACCGCGTCGTAGGTACTCTCGCGCAACCGCCCCAGTGCGCCGGCCAACGTCGACTCATGGTCGATGCTGGCGTCGGCGAGAATGCTCTCGCGGAGCTGCACCTCAAGCAGGGCGGCGTCCGACGGGCTGTCCTCGATCAGCAACAGGCGGCGCGGGCCGCCCACGGCCTCGTGCTCGCTCCACATACCATTGGTTTCGACGTGCAGCTGGCGCCGCTTTAGCCTGCCTCTTTCACGCGACCGTTCGCGACACGGCGTCCAAATGCACGGAAGTGCCTGTCCTGTAAGGGAAACTTGGGCTTGAGAAGGTCCAAGGCCACCACACAGGAAGGCACTCCGTAGGTGAAGAGTAACCGGCGAACGGGACGGGTCAAGGTCAGCGCGGACGGCACCGGATTGGTGTCGCGGGCCGGCGCGTTGCTGTTGCGAGAGTTGACGGTGGACACCGGGTTGGCGGCCGGGTGGACCACGGCGCTGCTGGACACGTACAAGACGGTCCCGACCCGCCATGCTCCCGGCCGGGTGCTGGCGGATCTGGCGGTGATGATCGCTGACGGTGGGGACGCGCTGACGCATCTGGCGACGTTGCGCGACCAGTCGAAGCTGTTTGGTGCGGTGGCGTCCGAACCAACCGCGTGGCGGGCGGTCGACCGGGTCGATGATGCGCACCTGAGCGAGTTACGCGCCGTTCGGGCGACGGCGCGAGAACGGGCGTGGGCGGCCGGCGCGGGCCCGGATGTCAGCACCGGGTTGGTGATCGACCTGGACGCCACGATCACGATCGCGCACTCGGAGAAGGTCAACGCCGCGAAGACGTGGAAGAAGACGTTCGGCTTCCATCCGCTGCTGGCCTACCTGGACCGCCCGGAGGTCGCTGGTGGGGAAGCGTTGGCCGGGCTGCTGCGGCCGGGCAACGCCGGGTCGAACACCGCCGCGGACCATGTCACTGTGATCGACATGGCGCTCGCGGCCCTGCCCGCGGCCGCCCGGCCACACCCGAACGACCCGCCGGGCCCGACGGTGTTGGTGCGGACCGACGCCGCCGGTGCCACGCACGGTTTCGCCGCGGCATTGCGGCAGCGAGGCTGCGGGTTCTCCGTTGGCTTCGCGGTGGATCAGCCGGTGCAAGCGGCGGTGCTCGCCGTGCCGGCGGCCGGCTGGACGCCGGCTTATGACATCGACGGTGACCTCCGCGACGGGGCGTGGATCGCGGAGATCACCGATTGCGTGGACCTCACCGCCTGGCCCGAGGGCTCCCGGCTGATCGTGCGCCGGGAACGACCCCACCCCGGCGCGCAGCTGCGGTTCACCGACGCGGACGGGCACCGGTTCACCGCGTTCCTCACCGACACCCGCGGCGGTCAGCTGGCCGACCTGGAAGTCCGGCACCGGTCCCACGCCCGGGTCGAAGACCGGATCCGGACCGGCAAGGCAACCGGGCTGCGCAACCTTCCCTGCAAAGGCTATGACCAGAACCGGGTCTGGTTGGAGCTGTCGCTGGCCGCTGCGGATCTGCTCACCTGGGCCCAGGCGCTGTGCTTCGACGGCGCGCTGGCGCGCTGTGAACCCGCCGCATTCCGCTACCGCGTCGGCCACGTCGCCGCCCGGCTGGTGCGCACTGGCCGCAGCTGGCGGCTGCGCCTGGACCGAGACTGGCCCTGGGCAGTCCA
>Ga0208714_1000466_pt1 | contig 11606 bp, 12 predicted proteins | sample NGESurshal072012_3_FD_184461 | JGI IMG/M metagenome (GOLD analysis project Ga0208714, IMG submission 184461) | Arctic peat soil microbial communities from Barrow, Alaska - NGEE Surface sample 415-1 shallow-072012 (SPAdes) | ecosystem: Environmental > Terrestrial > Soil > Wetlands > Peat ... | reverse complement strand
AGGCATACGAAAAGCGGCTGATTCCACGGGGCGTTTCTTTTTGTTCGCCAAGGAACCCAACCGAAGATTTGCAGAAAACCCTACATTCGCGGTGACACCTTCAGCACTTGCTAGACAGAACGGAGCCATGGATTATGTGCGCCGACACTACTTTGGTAACGGGAGAGCCGTTTGTCCTCACGACAGTGGAGAACGGAGTCGCTACCCTCACTCTCAATCGTCCGCAGCGATTTAATCCGTTGTCGAGCCAGATGATCGCTGCGATACAGGCCGAGTTGGATGCCATCGCCAGTGACGCTTCAGTGCGGGTTGTGATCCTCGCCGCCGAGGGAAAGGGCTTTTGCGCAGGGCATGACCTCAAGGAGATGCGTGCTCACACGGAGGACAAAGGCTGGCAGCAAGGCCTGTTCAAGGCCTGCAGCCGGATGATGATCGCGCTCACTGAGATTCCGCAGCCGGTGATCGCACGAGTCCAGGGCATAGCCACAGCCGCCGGGTGCCAGCTCGTGTCGATGTGCGATCTTGCCGTAGCGGCTGACACGGCGACATTCGCTATGCCAGGAGTAAATATCGGTGTGTTCTGCTCGACGCCCGCAGTGGGCGTGGTTCGGAACGTCGGTCGGAAACACGCCATGGAAATGCTGCTGACTGGCGAGCCCATCGATGCCGCGACCGCACAATCTTGGGGGCTCGTCAACCGAGTCGTCCCTAGCAGCAGGCTGGACGCCGAAATTCAGCGATTCACCGATATTATTCTGTCCCGGAGTTCTGCGACGATCCGTTTCGGCAAGCAAGCCTTCTACCGCCAGATCGATCATCCTCTCGCAGCAGCCTACGACATCGCCAGCGAAGTGATGGCATGCAATTTGCTTTTGGACGATGCCGCAGAAGGGATTGACGCCTTTCTTCAGAAGCGGCCGGCCAACTGGCTCGGGAAATAACAACATTCGCCGATCTCGCCAACACTGATTAGTACATCGCTAGCAGAATCGATTCGCGGTCACTCCCAGATGACGAGCTACCCGGAAATAATGGGCCTTGTCGTATTGGGCGCGACTGGTAGCAATGCCCTCGGCCCGGACGAACTTGGTGACAGGCAAGTCCGATCATCACTGGCCTCTGCCGCCACCCCGGCCCGCGCAAGGCTCCAGAACGGGTGAGCTAAAAACCCCACGCGAAAGGCCCCAGCCAACACCACTATAAAGGATACTTAGCCGTAGCAGTTTTGACGGGCGGAAATCTGTAGTTTTGCGCCATGTTAGACACGGCGGGATAATTCGGGCGCCCACGTTCTAGTCCGGTAACGCAACAGGTCGGGAGTTTGGGGGTTTACCGCTAAGTTCAAGCGAAAACGATTGAACTCTGCGTGACTCTTCGGCATTCTACACGTCACGCATGCAGTTTCAGTTCAAGGCGTTCGCGATTTCGGAGGAAACATGAGCTCCTCTCCACCCCTTGGAAGCACGCCATCGGTGCAAAAGAATGCTCTTTTCATCGATGCTGACCAAAACGTTCACGCGATGCTTGTGGACATCCTTGATCCGCTGGTTTGGAGCGTGCGGCATGTGCCCGATAACAAGACGGCGCTCGCGCTCGCTCGGGCTGAACATTTCGATTTCATCCTCACCAGCGAAAATACTTCCGGCAAGGAAGATGTGGACCTGCTCCGTCGGATTCGAGGTTTACGCCCCCACACCCGGCTAATTATTCTCCCCGGGGTGCAACGCCGCATAAACACTGGCTATTTGTGAGAGTACCGTAAATCGAGTCCCCACGGGCCTACCATCGTTTTCAATCACTTAGAGAGTTTTCTTCGGAATCCGCAAGAAACTTCACCTGTAATTCTTCACCTGTAAATTGGTGGGTGAAGGCACGACAGACCTTCACAACCACACGTTTATTTTATGATGTTACCTACTGTACGCTGCGACGCAGATGTTGTGTGCGCGATATCTTTTATTTCGCGACTGTCGCGTTCGTCGTATCGAGTGTGATCGTATTCGCGCCCGGCTTTAGCTCTACTTTGTAGCCCCACGACAGCATCTGTTTGTTGTAGATCATTGAAATCATCAGATAGTACGAACCAGGTGGAACTCCGGGCAGCGCACCTTTGCCATTCGCATCTGCACGTGCGGCCGAAACAGCATTCGCTTGAATCGCTGCAATTGCCTTTTGGCAATCGGGCGTGCGGCTGGCGCATACCGACGCCAAATATTTCTGCCCTGTCGTGCCCGGTGGAATCGCCACGCCGCCCTTCTTCAGGGCGGTATCGTAGTCGTCTCGCAGCAACACCAACGGTCGCCCCGCTAACGGATTTTGCACTCCAGCTTGCGCCGGGAATCCACTCGAAATGTTCAACACTGCGTTTCCTAACGGTGCCGCCGCAGATGACAACGTACTTGGCCCACCAGCACCTGCAGCCGCCGTTCCTCCCCCTGCACTGGCCGTCGTCGCTGCAACGCTGCCGCCATTCGACGGGATCATCTTGCTTGCGGTCAGCGGCCCCAGGTTGCACGTTCTCTCCATCGGGGCAAACGTGAAATCGTCATCATTATTTTGCCCGGTGATCGTGCGTCCATGCACTTGGTAAGCTCCGGTCTCACTCGGCTCCAGCGATCCATCGGGCCGTATCGCCAACACCAGCGGGCGATCTGGCGCGTTGATATGCACTACTGCCTTCGCTCCTTCAGCCACCACTGAATAAGGATACGCTCGCGCCGCATCCGGGCCGCAGCCAAGTACCGCCGACTCCGGAAAGAACTGCACGCTGAAACCTGTTTGCGCCGCGTAAATTCCATGCATGCGAATCCCTGCAGGCGTCGGCGCACCTTTGCTTCCGGCAAACATCGTTTTCAGCAAATCCGTTTGCATCGTCTCTAAGCCGACGCTCGCTCCCTTGGACGAAAGATTCAGCGCCGGGCAAGTCACTCGCTTCGGCGAAAATGTTGCATAGGACGGCGTCGTTGTGCCCGGCACATAAGTACTCTGCGTGTTGGTTCTCGTCACATCATATGTTCCGCCGCCGGCGGACGTGACGCCGGTGACGCTACCCGATCCCGTTTGCGGCACCTCGTAGCTATTCACCCGCTGGGTCGACGTCGATGTTTGTGTCTCGGTGTGGCCGGCCGTCGTGGTTCCTCCCGCGGTACCCGTCGCGATCACGCCATCAATCACGAATGGTCCCGGACCGACCATCGTTCCATCCGATCGAAGCGTGAGTATCAGAGGCTTGGGCGTCGTATTAATAATTATAGTGGGATGCTCGCCCCGAAACTCCAATTTGTAAAACTGTTGATTGGGAGAAAGCATCGAGCAGTTCACCAGCACTCCGTCGGTAATAAAATCCAACCGCCAATTTCCCGCGCCTTGGTAAACTCCCGCCATCACCGGACCTGCCGCGGGTGCTTGCGCCGCGTTGCCGTCCTTCGGCAACACCGACGACAGCATCTGGCTGAACGCACCCAGCAGCGCATTCCCGGTGCACGACGCCGGAAGCCGTCCAGAAGTGATGCATCGTGCAATGGCGCGTTCCTCGGGCGTTTGCGGCTTCCTGCCGGTAATTACCTGCTGCGCGCGTGCCTCGATCACGTCGTTCTCATCTTCCGCTTTCTTCTTATTCGCTTCGTACAGGTCGTTCTGCCTTTTCTCGAACGCCTGCGCCTTCGCAATCTCAGCGGCCGTTGGCTGCTTGCACGTAGGCAGCAATTTCTTCAACGCACCAAGCGTTTCGTAGGTGTACTTCATCAGTCCGTTCGGGAGAATTGTCCCCGGGTGCCCGACCATGCACGTTGATGTGTCCGAAAGGTCACGCATGTTGCAGCTATCGATGAACAGTTTTTCGCCATTGCACACATAGATGACGCTTTTCTGAACATCCTGCGCCGAGCACACGCCTACCAAAAGCAATCCGGCGACTGCTGCGAATCCGAAAGGGCAAAATCTTGCCTTCATTGGGCACCTCCGAAACGATCGCAATCATCAACAAATGGGCAGGCGCTCGCAAAATCGCTGCAACTGCCAAGGAACCGACCACAGAACCTGCGATCGGTATTCGACAACTTCTAAGCGCCGCGCTCTCAATCTTTACTTCTTAACCTTCTCCAGTCGGGTATCGGCGTGTCGCGAGGGGGATCAAGCGTGCCGTCACTCAAAATCGTGAGCACAACCGTATGCGGCAGCATCATTCCAAAATCGCCTGTAGCGATCAGCTTGTTGCCTTCAATCTTGTATGTCCCGTCTACCGCGTACGATCCCATCGCAATGTACGCCTTGCCATCTTTCAATTCCGCGCTGAACGTGCCATCGGAATCGCGATATTTTCCTTCCAATCCTCCGCTGCCACACGCCACTCCAAGCATCGCGATTGCCAGAATCACCGCCAGCATCCCTGTCTGCACCGTCAAGACTTTCAACTCGCTATTCCGTGCAAACATTTCCCCTTCTTTCTTCACATGTTTTCGAGAGTTGTCCTTTGACGCCCGCGGCGGCGACTGTCCCCCATGGGGAGACTTAAGATATACATCCGCCCCGCCGAAGTAAACATGTTTCCTTCAGCACTCAAGTTCAGAATACGAATGGTATATAGTTGATGATGAGTTAGAGCGAAAGTCCGAAAAAGCTCCATCCCACAATTCAACCCACAACTTCATTTTATTGCACCATTCCTGAATTTACTCTCACTGCCATCAGGAATTTTCCTTGTGCTTCTCGAGCTTCGTCGCTGCCTTCCTGAGTGTAGAGATCGAGCGTCGTTTGGATTCTTGAATGACGCAGAATTCCATTCCGGGCAGCAAGGGAACACACTCTTTGTCGGAGATTGGGACCTCGCAGATTCCGCTCTTTTCCACAGAGAAAATCAAACTGAGCAAGTATCTGCCGCCATGGGCACTGTTCCCCCGTCTATTTGGTCGCGGCCTTTTCGTTTGTCTTGATTGCTTGGCAGGCGGCATCTCCCGCTGGTTTGCCTGTCAGCAAAAGTGCCGCCGCGCACGCATAGCCAGGTGCCAACTGGGAACTGGCCGAATTGGTCTCGTGATAATGCGTTGGCACACCTTGTGCTGCGCAAGCGTCCACCGCTTCCTTCATCCCTTCGCTTGATGCGAATGTCGGCGATCTAAAATCGTAGCCAGACACGAGGTAACCGAGTTCCTCCGGTGAAAGACCAAGAACAAACTTGTACTTGGCAGTCATTAACTGTCGCACTGCGGGTTCCGCTGGCCGTCCTGTGTCCGCCGCTGGGCAGTCCGTCCTTCGGTGTGTCGCATCCCCATAAAACACTTCCGGAAAAAGTTCCCCGGGCGTGGTAATCAACTGAGCGTCTCCCAGGCTCAGCACGGAAACACGGGTTACCACTTCTATCCCTTTCGCGCTGTTCCACGACGGCGGAACCTGCAGGACACCCGCCTCCATCAAAAACGAATAGCCGGGATTGTCCATCGGCACCCGCATCTCCGTGCTCCTTAGTTCCATATTCGAAACTGACGACCACTCACCCCGTTCCACTGCTTCGATGGCCGCCTTCGCAACGTCTCTTCCAATTGCTTCGGTTCGCGCGAAGGTAAACGTTACTCTCTTATTCTGGGGGTCCGCCGGGAAGGTCTTTCCGTCAAAAGTGTCGCGGGTGCTCCTCTGGTTGTCTCCCACAATTTCTACTGCACCCAGATCGCCCGACACATAAACGGCCGTTCCGCCGTATTTCTTCTCGAGTTCGTTACGGACCGTACCTGGAAAATCCGAAGTCAGGATCGTATTTTCATCTTCCATCGACTCGGGATGCGTGTTCCAGTTCACTAGCGTGGCCACCACCTTGTCTGTGCTCTCGCCGCTGATACCTACGAATTGCATGACCCGCAACTCTTCATCGAAAAATCGTGGTGGCCTTCCGTCCGTGCGTGTCTGCATGTCGCGGAGGGAAGGTGACTTGGATGGATCCGTTGCTCCCAGCTTCATCTTGACGGGCACAACATGTTCAGCCGCCTGTCGCACGGCCTTTGCGATCTGCTCGTCGACAAACTGCAGATACCGCGGATACTTGCCGTCGTTCACAGCATTCGCGCCCCACAATCCGATCGTGTCTGGCCCTTCGTGATTGTGCGTGCAGGTCAGCAGGATTTCCTGGATGCCCAGCTTTGGATCGATCATCTTCTTCACGTGATCCAATCCGAAGTAGCCGCTATCCTGCGAATACCCGATCAGGTCCAGCGAAACCATCGCAATTCGTTGTCCACCGAAATCCAAGACCAGTGCCCGTGCCCACAGATCATCATGCATCCCCGTTGCGAGCCGGTTGTTTCCGAATCCCGCCAGGTAAACCCCATCGTAACGGTTTGCACTCTTTGCCTCGATTTGGTCGTTCACCGGATCGGACGTGTATGGTTCCCCGTCGTCCCATCGCCCATTCTTGTTAGTGTCTACGTACTTATCACCCCACACATTATTGGCAGTCACGGGTCCTTTCCAATCGACATTCATGCCATAGGGGGTGATGCGAACCGACGCTGCTCCCGCTCGCAATTCCTTGTCCTTCTTCGCCACGCAGATCGTGCTGATAGCCAGGACCAGCAACATGACGATCGAATTTGCTCCAAGGATCTGCTTCACGATGTCTCACCTCCGATTGCGTTGAATTCCAAAAGGCCCCCTTACACTAGCAGAAAGGTTCAGCCATATGTGAAATGCCACCAAGGTGGATCTCACCAATCTGAGAATAGCCACATGGGATCGCGAGCTGGAGATGGCCAAACACAAGAGTGTTACAGTGGCCACGGATGTGAATGTCTACTTCTGTGAAGCGGTGAGTCCCTGGCAACGCGGCTCAAGCGAAAATACAAACGGTCTATTACGAAAACACTTCCCAAAGAAAACAGGCCTCTCCGAATATACCCACTCGGATCTGGACAAAGTAGCGCTGCGTTTAAATCAACGCCCGAGAAAAACATTAAGTTTTCAGACTCTTGCGGATAAACTTCAAGAAAGTGTTGGGTCGATCCATTGAGACCACCCGCCTAACCGGATAGTACTCTGGCAGCAGTTATATTTGACGCCTCGTGATCCCAGTTTCCTGAGGGTTTCGCGGATCAGCTTCATTGCTTTCTTGTCCTCGAAATACGAACTGTCCCGAGCACGGTGCAACTCCATCCCTAACTCTCTTCAGTTCCTTGACACACTTTGTCGAACGGCTGCGGCCAAAGGCGACGTAATCGGCATTCTAACTCTGACAATCCAAGGGCGGCTAGAAATCCCTTGCTTTGGGAACAGTTGCGAGAGCAACGGAGGATATGAAGGAAGCTCCCGATTCCTGTGCTTCAAAGGTCCTACCAGCGCACGATCAAGAAACGAATTCCGCCAGTTCTCAACTGGCTACCGCGTACGCATGTACCGCCGAGCGCTTGCTGACGGGCTCGCCCGTGACCGACTCACCCTGCCAGAAACTGGAGAAGGCGAACACGTCGAAGCATTGAGAAAACCTGAAGCCTTCAGTAGCCTGCCGTTTGCTGAACGAGCGGCAGAATTGCCGAACGGATCGATTCGTCGTCACTGAGGGATTCCACGCCGGAGAAGAGCCACCAGTGTTCTATGTGTTCGCTGCTTTCGCCGGGTTCCAGTGTGCTCACTGGGCCCAATGTTTCGAGTTCGAGAAACTCTGCGTTTGTGAATACTTCGTAGTTGCAGCCGCGGTCGGGGTACGTTGCGCCTGCTACTAACTTCGTTCGCTTGAGCATGACGGTGCCCGCATGGAAATAGGCGCCCCAGCAATCGGGCACAAACAAGCCCGTCATTTGTTCCGGAAACCGGCCAGAACGGTTTTCCGATTGAATCAATTGTAAATATTCGGTGCCCAGGCGCCAGCGTGGATCCGCGAAATCGGTGAACGACCACAACGTCAGCGGACCCACCGATTGAAAATGATCCTTGTCCATGGCCGCCCGGGGCGGGAAGGGAAGAATCGCCCGCCCGCCCGGCTTCATCACCGTGGGGGCCCAGACGGCCAGCTCCGTTTCCGCACTGCCGTGATTTGAGATGCGATGATGTACCGTCACGTGGGAACCGCTGGTGTCGAGAGTAATTCTCATTTCCCGCTGCAAGAGCGTTCCAGGATGCGCAGTTTCGATTGGCGCGCGAAAGAGAACGCCGTCGCTCATCTGCACAACTGCAACGGGGACATTATCCGGATAATAAGTCCGCTCGAGTTCCGGCCACGCCCACAAGCGATGGCCCCCGTAGAGGCGAAAATCATTTCCACCCGTCAGTCCAGCCTCACCGCCGAACTCATGAAACTGATTTTCCCGCCCGCAATAACCGTAATGCATCACTCTCGGGCCAACATCCGCGAGCACGATAAGGTCAACCGTACCGTTGGAAATTCGATACGCGTTGTGCCAACGGTGGTATTCCGTTTTCGCGACCTGAATCACGCCAATTCTTTTGCGAATTTCTGGATCTTGCGCCACGCTGAGGCAATTTCCTGCATATCTTCCTCGTCGCCGAGCAGCGCCGGCTGCGGAATCCAGATGCTCGCCCACGCCGCCTGATGAGTTACGGGATAGGTTGCCTTCAAAAATGCATGTGGCTCGGTTGCCTGCGTGCCGCACAACCGCTTGCGGTATTCACCGCTCTTAAAGACATCTAGAAGGTGAACCGGCGGATAACTCGCCTGGTTTGGTATGCCTTCCGCGTTCATGGCCTGGATCAGCCTTTCCGTATTGACGCCGGCAAATTGTTTGGAGTCCACGTGAAAAATGTAGGCGTATTGCCCATTGCGGGTGCAGCGCGAATCCAGCTTCTGCGGCGTGATTCCAGGAATTTGCCCGAGCAATTTATCGAGCACACGGGAATTCTGATGACGCCGTTGTGTCTGGGCATCCAATCGCGTCAATTGCGCGCTCAGAACCGCTCCCTGCCACTCGCTCAACCGGTAGTTCGAGCCGTTGATGTAGTGGCTGTAAAACCATTCACCGGGCATGCGGCCGCAGTCGTGCACGCTGCGTGCCCGACGTTCGAATGCGTCGTCGTTCGTGACGATGATGCCTCCTTCGCCGGCGGTCATCAGTTTGCTGGACTGGAAACTGAAAGTCCCAGCTGTCCCGATGGCCCCAATGCGCTGCCCCTTCCATTCGGTGGCGTGGGCGTGTGAGCTATCTTCAATCAGCGCGATGCCTTTGTGCTTTGCAAGTGCTCCAAGCGCGTCAAGATCGGCCGGATGGCCTCCCATGTGGACGGCGATAATCGCTCTGGTCCTTGCCGTGATCGCCGCTTCCGTCAGTTGCGGATCGATGCAGTGCGTTTCCGGCAATACGTCCACAAACACAGGCATAGCGCCGGCGTAGAGCACCGCGCTCGCCGTGGCCACGAATGTGAAGTCAGGAACAATCACCTCATCGCCCGGCTTGACACCCAACGCGGACATCGCCACTTCTAGCGCGGCTGTTCCGTTGGTTACGGCGATACCATGCTTGGCGCCGTGAAACTTCGCAAAATCCTTTTCAAATTGCAGGGTTCTGGTCCCGGGAGTTCTCCACCACACTCGGCTGTCGAGTACATTCAGCAATGCTTTCTTTTCAGCTTCGTCGTACTGGGGCCACACGGGAAAGGCTTTTTGCTTGGTCTTCTTACCGCCGTTTAATGCCAACTCCGCCATGAACGGTCTCCTGTAAGTGCATCAATACTGAACAAATCCTGTGGCATAGCGAAAGGCCTCGACAAAATGGCCGTCCTTCCGCGGTTGCTCCTCGCGCATTTCCTTCTTGGCTTTTTCCAGATCTTTCGCATCCCAATCCGGTCGATATCGATTCACGGCCGGCTCGAACTGGCTCACCTGTTTTGTGCCCGCTTCGAACTTCAGTTCCGCGACGCTATCAATATTTACGTAGTAGTTCGACTCCTGAGGGGAAGGGTAGAAGAAATAAAGTTCCGGCACCCTATACGGTTCCAATCCCTGTTGAAGTTTTTGGTTCGGAAAGTAAAGCCAGAATTCAGCGGCGCGCACGGCATCGATGGTGTTGAAGGCCGCCATGCGGTGGTCGCTCTTGTGCCAACGCTCGTACCACTCACCCGGGTCAACGCTCAATAGAACATCCGGACGGATCCGGCGGATGATGGCGGTGGCTTCCTCGGTCAGCTTCGGTTGCGGTGCGTATTCGAGCATGCCATCGTCGTAACCCAGCCACATGATGTTTTCCTTCGGCGTGCCCAGCAATCCCTCGGAAACTTCCTCTTCCGCGCGGCGAATGCGCGCGAGCTTTTGCGAGTTTATGTCCGGATCGTAAGAACCTTTATCATCGTTCGTGTAAATCACGATGAACACCTTGTTGTGATTGCGATTCAGCAGGGCGATTGTGCCTCCGGCGCCGAAAACGTCATCATCCGGATGTGGGGTGAACAGCAGGACGGTTTTCCCCTGCAATTCTTCGAGTCGTTTGGGTGGTTGCTTGCCGGTTTCTTGAGCCAGCGCGCCAAAACACAGCGGAAGTCCGATCAAAAACGCCATCCTGAATTTCATTCCGACGCACCCTCCATCCATTTTGTTGAACAGTCCATGGCGACTTCTGCACTCTAATCAGGCCGACAACGGCAAACGGCAGGACAGTTACCGCTTGACAGGCGACTCTACCTGCAATATGAAATCGTTTCAACAGGGCATTTTCCTGTTCACGAGGAGATTCATGATTTTTCAATGGCGCAAGACTTCTCTGCTCTTTTTCGCGTGTGTTCTCTGTTTCTGCCTGGCGCCCTTGACTCGCGCGCAAGTGGATCGCGGAGCTATCGTCGGTACCGTAACCGATGCCAGCGGTTTGCGCGTGGCCGAGGCGCAGGTGGCCGTCACAAACCTGGAGACGAACCAGTCCAATCAGTTCCCTACGGACGCCGAAGGAAACTACTCCGCCCCGCTCCTGAAAATCGGCCGCTACTCGGTGCGTGTCGAAAAATCGGGATTTCAGAGTACTGTCGAAACAAATATCGAAGTGTCCGTGAATCAGATCGCGCGCGTGGACATTTCCATCAAGGTCGGCGCCACAACCGAAACGGTTGAAGTAACCAGCGCCCCAGCCTTGCTTCAAACAGAAACCTCTTCTCTGGGCACGATTGAGACTACGCAGCGCATCTCTCAATTGCCGCTCAATGGTCGAAACTTCATCCAACTGGCGTACCTGGGGCCGGGTGCGAACGGCGGCCAAACCGGTTCGAATGTCAGCGGTGGTGTCTTCGAAAATGAGCGCGCAAATGAAGCAATCTCCGTCAACGGCCTGCGCGTCTCCAATAACAACTTCCTTTTGAACGGCGTCGACAACAATGAATTTGGACTCGGGGGAACCATCGTCCTTCCGCCACCCGATGCCATCGAAGAATTCAAGACGGAAGAGAACTCCATGGCCGCCGAATTTGGTCGTGGAGGCGCCGCCGTCAACGTCGTCACTAAGTCAGGCTCCAACCACATTCATGGTGGAGTGTACGAGTTCATCCGCAACGACAAGCTGGACGCCGTGAATTACTTCAATCAAGGGCAGCAACCCTTCAAGCGAAATCAATTTGGCGCTTTTGCCGGCGGCCCGCTCAAGAAAAACAAGGCCTTTCTGTTTGGCGACTATCAGGGTTCCCGCCTGAGAGAG
>Ga0208714_1000465_pt1 | contig 11641 bp, 11 predicted proteins | sample NGESurshal072012_3_FD_184461 | JGI IMG/M metagenome (GOLD analysis project Ga0208714, IMG submission 184461) | Arctic peat soil microbial communities from Barrow, Alaska - NGEE Surface sample 415-1 shallow-072012 (SPAdes) | ecosystem: Environmental > Terrestrial > Soil > Wetlands > Peat ... | reverse complement strand
GATATCAAGCTGACCTACTTCGACGACGCTACGCACTTTCCGCAGGCGCGCGATCTGCTGGACCGTTACACGGCGCTGTCTCCGAAGCTGAAAGTGGAGTTCATCGATCCGACGAAGAAGCCGCAACAGGCAAAATCGGCCGGCTACCGGCGCGACGTTACCATCCTGGTGGATAGCGGGCTGCGCAAGGAAGAGGCCAAGAGCCTCACCGAAGAGGAAGTCACCGGCGCCATCATCCGCAGTTTGAAATCGGGCGAGCGCAATGTCTGCTTCGTGAATGCCGCCAACGAGCATTCGATTGACGACGAGGCCCCCACGGGTTTCTCGCTGATGAAGCAGTTGCTGGAACGCGACAATTATAAAACCCGCACCATCGATTTCAAGCCCAAGGCCGCCGAGGCGGGCAAGCCGCTGGCCATTGGCCAGGCGCCGGCCGCGGCAGCCGTGGAAGTTCCCAAGGACTGCCTGGTGCTGGTGGTGGGCGGACCGCAGCTGGCCTACACGCAACCCATCGTGGACGCTTTCAAGAAGTACGTCGAAGGCGGCGGGCACGCGCTGTTCCTGTTGGATAACGTGATGAAGATCGGCCGCGGCGAATCCACCGCGGAGAATACCGAACTGGTCGCCATGCTGACGGAATGGGGCGTGACGCCGAATAAGGACCTGGTGCTGGATCTGAGCGGGATCGGGCACGCGGCCGAAGGCACCCGCTACGCGGCGCTGGCCGCGGCGCCGGCGAGCGCCACCTCGACCACCGAAGGCGAAACCGCTACCCAGAGCGCCGAAGCCCCCGAAGTCGACAGCCAGCTCGTCGAACGCTTCGGCGCGATCGTCGCCAAGCAGCTGGTCAGCGGCGGCCAGAACGTCGCCCGCGAGCTGATCAGCCGCGTGCGCGGACGTCTGCTGACGGCATTCGACGGGCAGCTGGGCAGGCTGCAGGGGCTGGTGGTCGTACGCAACGACCCGACGGGGGAGACGCCCGAACAGGCCAAGGCGTCGTCGGCCTTCGAGGCGGGCTTCGTCGGCGGCGTGGCGAAGGTCGGGACGCCGATCGTCGGCGTCGAGCTGAGCAGCAGCGAACCGTCACAGGTTCCGTGGTACCAGGGCAAGGACATATCCAGCGTCGACGACCTCGACGCGACGGCCGGTCAGGCGGCGCTGATCTATGCGCTGAGCGGCTCACACGGCGCCTACGGAACCAAGTCGACGGCCGACTCGCTGCTGCCCAACGTCGTCGGCACGTCCACGCAGCCTTAAGCCGCAAACGGCGGACTTGCCGCGATCGGACCCGACGGTTTCATCCGGGTTCGTCGCTAGCTTCAAGGAATGCACGCCCTGCCCTTCCTGCTCGCGCTCGCCAGCGCGGGCGTGCTCGCGCCGGGAGTGCTGCGGATGCTCTCCGACGGCGGCCACGTCAAGGCCAACTACCGTGCGCGAACGCTTCCGTTCCCGTTCGGCGTGCTCGCGCTGGCGGCGGCATTGCTCGCGCTGATTCCGCTGATGCTCGTGCAAGTGCTCGGCTCGTCGGATGTCTTTCACCCGGAGATCCTCCCGATCGCCGTCTATGTCGTCGGAGTGCTTGCGCTCGGGCTGATCGACGACACGCTCGGCGACCGATCCGAGGCCGGCCGGCGCGGTGGACGGGCGGCCCCGCGCGGCTGGCGCGGCCACGGCGGCGCGCTGCTGCGCGGCGAGCTTTCCACGGGCGCGCTGAAGGCCGGCGGATCGCTCGGCCTGGCGTTGCTGGCGATGAGCTGGCTGGGCCTGTCCGACGGGCGCTGGCTGCTCGCCGCGGCGGTGCTCGTGCTGGCCACCAACGCCTTCAACCTGCTCGACCTGCGCCCCGGCCGCTCGACAAAGGCCTTCGTGCTGCTCGGCCTCGGGCTCGGTCTCGGCTCCGGCGAAGTGCGCCCGCTGTGGGGATTGGGGCTGTTCGTCGCGCCGGCGCTCGTCGCCGGCCTGTTCGACCTGCGTGAGCGGGCGATGCTCGGCGACACCGGAGCCAACCTGCTCGGCGCGCTGGCCGGGCTGTGGCTGGTGCTGACGCTGTCGGGGACCGGCCAGCTGGTGGCGCTGGCGCTGCTGGTCGTGGTCACCGTCTACGGTGAGCTGCGCTCGATCTCCGCGCTCGTCGAACGGACTCCGGGGCTGCGCCAACTAGACTCCTTGGGCAGGCCCGCATGACCTCGCAATACTCCGACCGACACGCCCAGGTTCCGCGCGACACACGCTTCATCTTCGTGACCGGTGGTGTCGTCTCCTCGCTGGGCAAGGGAATCGCCGCGGCTTCGCTCGGGCGGCTGCTCGTCTCGCGCGGGCTGACCGTCGGCCTGCAGAAGTTCGACCCGTACATCAACGTCGACCCGGGGACGATGTCGCCCTACCAGCACGGCGAGGTGTTCGTCACCGAGGATGGCGCCGAGACGGACCTCGATCTGGGCCACTACGAGCGCTTCACCGACGCCAACACCAGCCGCGCCTCCAACGTCACGGCCGGCGGGATCTACGACACGGTGATCCGCCGCGAGCGCCGCGGCGACTACCTCGGCGGCACGGTGCAGGTCGTCCCGCACATCACCGACGAGATCAAGCAGCGGATCGCGCTGATCGCCGAGTCCAGCGACGTCGACTTCGTGATCACCGAGATCGGCGGCACCGTCGGCGACATCGAGTCGCTGCCGTTCCTGGAGGCGATCCGCCAGTTCCCCGTCGACGTGGGGCGTCGGCGCTGCCTGTTCATCCACCTCACGCTCGTCCCCTACATCGGCCACGCCGGCGAGCTGAAGACCAAGCCGACGCAGCACTCGGTCAACGAGCTGCGGCGCATCGGCATCGCGCCGGACATGCTGATGTGCCGCTCCGAAGGCGCGCTGTCGCCGGAGATCCGCAAGAAGATCGCGCTGTTCGCCAGCCTGCCGATGGAGGCGATCGTCTCCGCGCGCGACGTCGACGACATCTACAAGGTGCCGCTGACCTTCCGCGAACAGGGCGTCGACGACTTCATCCTCGAGCACTTCGCGCTGGAGGCGCCGGCGCCGGATCTGACCAGCTGGAAGGAGTCGATCGAACGCTCCGAACGGGCATCGCGCACGGTGCGCATCGCGCTCGTGGGCAAGTACGTGCAGCTCGAGGACGCCTACCTGTCGGTTTGCGAGGCGCTGCGCCACGCCGCCTCGTTCAAGGGCGCGACGGTGGAGATCGACTGGATCGACTCCGAGCGGATCGAGCACTCAGACGGCGGCGACGTGCGCGAGCGCCTGGAGCGCGCCGACGGGATCCTGATCCCCGGCGGGTTCGGCGGTCGGGGGATCGAGGGCAAGATCGCCGCCGCGCGCGTGGCGCGCGAGCGCCGCATCCCGTATCTGGGCATCTGCCTTGGCATGCACGTGGCCGTCGCCGAGTTCGCGCGCCACGTCGCCGGGATGGACGGCGCGAACTCGACGGAGATGGACGTCGAGACGCCGTTCCCGGTGATCGACCTGCTTCCCGAGCAGAAGGAGGTCGCCAACCTCGGCGGCACGATGCGTCTGGGCGCGGACCCGATCAAGCTGCACGATGGCTCGCGGGTGCGCGAGATCTACGCCGAGGCCGTCGTCTACGAGCGCCACCGTCATCGCTATGAGGTCAACAACCTGCTGCGCAAGCGCCTGGAGGCGGCGGGGCTGCGCACGTCTGGCACCTCGCCCGACGAGCGCCTGGTCGAGGTGATCGAGCTCGAGGACCACCCGTTCTTCGTCGCCTCGCAGTTCCACCCCGAGTTCAAGTCGCGCCCCGAGCGTCCGGCTCCGCTATTTCGCGAGTTCGTCGCCGCGGCGCTGGAGCAGGCCGGCGACGGCGACGAAGCGCACGACGCCGAGGACGATTCTGCCGAGCGGGCGGAGATCGAGGGCACGCAGACCGCAGGACTGGGTCGCGCCGATCTGCTGTGACGCTGGACGCCGCGCGGTCGCGGGTCGGCTCGCTTGAGCGGCGCTACCTGAACGGTACGTTCGCCGAGCTGTGCCGGATCGAGAGCCCGTCCGGCCGCGAGCGTGCCTGCGCCGACCGGGTGATCGCCGAGCTGCGTGGCCTCGGCGTCAGCGCCCACGAGGACGACGCCGGCGCGCGCGTGGGATCTGACTGCGGCAACCTGCTCGCGCGAATCCCCGCCGCGACAGCGACGGCCGGCGGCCAGGGCGCCCCGGATCCGGGCGCGGCGGCTCAGGGCGAGGCGGAGGGATCGCTGCGCGCCCCGCGCGTGCTGCTGTGCGCGCACCTCGACACGGTCCCGTTGCTGGCGCCGGTGGAGCCGGTGCTCGTCGATGACTACTGGGAGAACGCCAACGACGGCGTGCTCGGGGCCGACAACAAGGCCGCGCTGGCGGTGATGCTCGCGCTGGCGCGCCACATCTGCCGGGAGGGCTCGCCGGTCGACGTCGAGCTGCTGTTCACCGTCTGCGAGGAGACCGCGCTGGCGGGGGCGCGTGCGTTCGACGCCAGCCGTCTGAGCAGCGACTTCGGCTATGTCTTCGACCATGCCTCGCCGATCGGCGAGGTGGTGCTCGACTCGCCCACGCACTTCCGTATCGAGGCCGACTTCCGCGGCGCGGCGGCGCACGCCGGGATACGCCCCGAGCAAGGACGCAGCGCGATCCTCGCCGCGGCGCGCGCGATCGCCGCGATGCGCCTCGGTCGCCTGGACGACGAGACGACGGTGAACGTCGGCACGATCGCCGGTGGCAGCGCGATGAACGTCGTACCCGAGCGCTGCTCGGTGGTGGCCGAGGTGCGCAGCCTCGACGAGGCGCATGCGGAGACGACGGTCGCCGAGGTCGTCGATCGCCTGCACGAGGCGGCAAACCTGCCCGAGTGCGAGTGCGATGTCGACATCGCCGTGCAGCGCACGTTCTCGGGCTTTCACCTCGCGGCGACCAGGCCGGCGGTGCGCGTCGCCGAGGCCGCGCTGAGGTCGTGCGGGCACGAGCCCGTGCGGATCGTCAGCGGCGGGGCGTCTGACGCCAACGCGCTGCTGGCCGACGGCGTCGAGGTGGTGAATCTGGCAAACGGGACCGAGCGCAACCACGAGCCGGGCGAGCGCGTCAGCGTGGCCGCGCTGGAGGGGATGCTCGACGTGGCGCTCGCGCTGCTGCACGCGGCAGGCGACTCTGCACAGGTCGCAGCGCGCTAGGTTGCAGAATCGATGCTGAAGCTTCGCCGCGCGATCGTCGTCGGCGCCGATCCGGCGCCCGGACCCGAGCAGAGCCTGCTCGTGGAGCTCGCCGACGCGCCCGGCGAGCAGCGCCCGGCGATCATCGACGTGGGGCTGCTCGGCCGCGCCGAGGTCGGCGACGAGCTGATCGTCAACGTGCAGGCGCTCGACCTCGGCCTCGGCTCGGGCGGCTTCGATGTCGTGCACGTCAACCTGTCGCGTGGTCTGTCCGCGCAGGGCTCGGTGGACGCGCACGTGATGAAGCTCAACTACACGAGCCTGCAGCACGTCGTCGCGCCGGTCGAGGACGAGCGCCTGGACCTGCCGGTCGAGCGCCCGGTGGCGGTGCTCGCGCTGCACGGCCAGCTGGCGCCCGTAGCGTGGGCGTTCGCGCAGAGCGCCCCGGGCGCCAAGCTCGGATATGTGCAGACCGCCGGCGGCGCGCTGCCGGGCGGTCACTCGCGCACGGTCGCAGAGCTGCGCGAGCGCGGCCTGCTGGCCGGGCACCTGACGGCAGGCGCCGCGTTCGGCGGCGAGGGCGAGGCGATCACGACCGCGGGCGCGTTGCATCACGGGCTGCGAACGCTGCGCTGGGATGCGGCGATCTGCGGGCCCGGCCCGGGGATCGTCGGCTCGGGCTCGGCGCTCGGGCACGGCGGCATGGCGGCGCTTGACTCAGCGCACGCGGCGCTCGCACTGGGCGCGCCGGCGCTGCTCGTCGCGCGCGTGTCCTCAGGCGACGAGCGCGAGCGCCACCGCGGCATCTCCCACCACACGTTGACCGTGCTCGACCTGCTGCTGGAGCCGGTGAGCGTCGCGCTGCCCGCGGGGATGCGCTCGCCGGTCGGCACCGACCTGCGCGCCGGGCTCGGCGCGGTGTTCGGCGGCGCGAGCGCCGGCGGACCGGTCAGAGATCGGCCAGCGCCGCCGCTCGACGTCGAGCGACCGATCACAGATCGGCCAGCGCGCATCACGCGCCACGACTGGCGCCGCGCCGTGGTCGATCTGCCCGCCTACGCGGCGTGTGGCCTGCCCGCGCAGACGATGGGCCGCACGATTGCGCAGGACCCGCTGTTCTTCGGCACGGCGCTGGCCGGGGGCGCGGCGCTGGCGGAGCTGGCCGCGCAGGCCGGCGACGTGGACGCAGCGAGTACGCCGGCGCATGCACGCAGAGGCTCCGACGAGGCGGCATGAGCGAGCAGCGCGCGGCAGGCAGTGGCTTTCAGGCGCTCGGCGGAGAGACCGTCTATGACGGCAAGATCGTCGACGTGCGCATCGAGCGCTTCCGCCACGCCGACGGCGAGGAGGTCTCGCGCGAGATCGTGCGCCATCAGGGGGCGGTGGCGGTCGTCGCGCACGACGAGCGCGACGTTTGGCTGGTGCGCCAGCCGCGCGAGGCCGTCGACGAGCCGGCGCTGCTGGAGATTCCGGCGGGCCGCCTCGATGTCGCCGGTGAGCAGCCGCTGGCGGCCGCCCAGCGCGAGCTGGCCGAGGAGATCGGCCGCGGCGCGCGCAGCTGGGAGCCGATCGTCACCTACTACACCGGCGCCGGGTTCACTGACGAGCAGGTGCATCTGTTTGACGCCACAGAGCTGTACGGGTCGCACGCCGACAGCGAGGAGAACGAGCGCATCGAGATCGTGCGCTGGCCGCTTGTGCGACTGGACGACGCGCTCGCGGAGTGCCGCGACGCAAAGACGCTGATCGGCCTGCTCTGGCTGGCGCGCCGGCTGAACGCCTGATTGCACCTTCAAGGAGCCTGGCGCTCGGACGCGAATCCTCAGCGGTGAGCGCGGCCCAGGCAATCACGTCGCCCGAGCAGGGCACGATCGAGCCGCTGACGCTCGACTTCCTCGCCTACCTGGAGCTGGAGCGCGGCCTGTCGCGCAACACGCTCGAGGCCTACCGCTCGGACCTGCTGCAGTTCGGCAAGTTCATGCAGCGCCGTGGTGTGAGCGTCACGGCGGCGCAACACGGCGATTTGGCCGCCTTTCTCTCAGAGCTGGCAGGGACGGGGTCCGCCGGGGCCGCCGGCGCGGCGGGCGCTGCGGGCGTCGATCGGCTTGCGCGCCCACCGGCGGCTGCGGCGACGCTCGGGCGCAAGGTCGCGTGCCTGCGCTCGTTCTACCGCCACCTGCGCCGCGAGGGCCTGATCGACCACGACCCGGCCGCCGAGCTGCACGGCCCGCGCAAGACGCAGCGGCTGCCGCGAGTGCTCACGCGCGACGAGGTCGCGCGGCTGTTGCGCGAGCCCAAGGGGACCGAGCCGCTGGCGCTGCGCGACCGCGCGCTGCTGGAGGTGATGTACGCGTGCGGGCTGCGCGTGTCGGAGGTCACCGGGCTGGAGCTGTCGGACATCGACCTCGAGGAAGGCATGCTGCGCGCACGCGGCAAGGGCTCCAAGGAACGGCTTGTGCCCGTCGGCCGGCACGCCACATCGGCGTTGAGCGCCTATTGCGCGCGCGGGCGGCCCGCGTTGCTCGGCGCGCGCGCCGAGTCCAGGCTGTTTCTCAACCGCCGCGGCGGCGGTCTGTCGCGTCAGGGGCTGTACAAGATCGTGCAGGGCCACGCCGGCGGCGCGGGGCTGCAGGCGCGAATGAGCCCGCACACGCTGCGCCACTCCTTCGCCACGCACCTGCTCGCCGGCGGCTGTGACCTGCGCTCGCTGCAGGAGATGCTCGGGCACGCCGACCTGGCGACCACGCAGGTCTACACGCACCTCTCTGCCGAGCGGCTCAAGGATGCGTACTTCAGCGCGCACCCGCGGGCGACGTCGCATTGAGCGCCGTGGCGCGCAGGCGAGCGCTCGTGGTGGTGATGGACGCCTGTGGCGTCGGGGCGCTGCCGGACGCGGCGAGCTACGGCGACGAGGGGACGAACACGCTCGCGCACGTCGCCGAGGCGACCGGCGGGCTGGCGCTTCCGGCGCTGGCGCAGCTGGGGCTCGGCTCGATCGTGGCGCTGCGCGGCGTGCCGGCGGCGGGCGACCCGGCGATCCACGGTCGCCTGCACCCGCTCGGGCCGGGCAAGGACTCGGCGACGGGCCACTGGGAGCTGATGGGCGCGGTGTTGGCGCAGCCGCTGCCGACCTACCCCGAGGGCTTTCCCCCCGATGTGATCGCGCGCCTGGTGGCGGCGATGGGCCACGAGGTGATCTGCAACCGCCCGTACAACGGCATCGCGGCGATCGAGGACTTCGGCGCCGAGCACATGCGCACGGGAGCGCTGATCCTGTACACGTCACAGGACTCGGTGCTGCAGCTGGCCGCGCACGCCGAGCGCGTGCCGGCGCAGGAGCTGTACGCCGCGTGCGCGGCGGCGCGCGCGGCGCTGACCGGCGAGCACGCCGTCGGGCGGGTGATCGCGCGCCCGTTCGCAGGGGAGCAGGGTGCGTTTGAGCGCACCGAGGGCAGACGCGACTTCGCCCTGGCGCCACCCGGGCGAACGTATCTGCAGGAGCTCTGCGACGCCGGCGTGCCGGTGCACGGGGTGGGCAAGATCCACGACCTGTTCGCGGGCGTCGGCGTGGCGCACTCGCATCCGGGGGCCACGAACGCGCAGGCGCTTGCGAGCGTCGCCGAGCTGCTCGCGCAGCTCGAGCAGGGGCTGGTGTTCGTCAACCTGATCGAGACCGACCAGCTCTACGGCCACCGCAAGGACGTGCTCGGCTTCGCCGCGGCGCTGCGCCAGCTCGACAAGCACGTCGCACGCTGGCTGGCCGGCATGCGCGAGGACGACCTGCTGGTCCTCACGGCCGACCACGGCGTCGACCCCAGCCACGCGGGCACCGACCACACGCGCGAGTACGCGCCGCTGCTGGCGCTCACCGGCGAGATGGCCCGCCGCCGGGCGGCCGGCGGGCGCTATGCGGGGGCGCGCCACGACGGCCCGCTCGCCGACGTCGGGGCGACGGCGCTGCGCTGGCTGGCCGATCGCCAGGCGCCGCTGCCGGGGGACAGCTTCATAAGCTGAGACGCTGTGCCCGAGCTTCCGGAGGTCGAGACGATCAGGGGCCAGCTCGCCCCGCTCGTGCAGGGCAGGACGCTGGTGGACATGGAGATCCTCGACGCGCGCTGGTCGCGCCCGCTGGCGCCGCAGGAGCTGTCCTCGGCGTTGGAGGGGCGGCGGGTGCAAGAGCTGGGCAGGCGCGGCAAGTACCTGCTGTGGCATTTCAGCGACGAGGCGTACCTGGCGCAGCACCTGCGCATGACGGGCTCTGTGCTGCTCGATCCGAAGCCCGAGCCGACGCATGTGCGCGTGCGACTGGACTTCAGGCCGAAGCAGCGGCTGGTGATCGTCGACCCGCGGCGCTTCGGCACGGGCGAGCTGCTGCTCGGCGATCAGGCGATGGAGGCGTTCTTCGCCGCGCGCCTGGGCCTGGAGCCGCTGCAGGCGGGCTTCACGGCCGAGCACCTGCGCACGATCGCGCGCGGGCGGATGGGACCGATCAAGGCATTCCTGCTCGATCAGCATCAGATCGCGGGCGTGGGCAACATCTACGCCGACGAGGCGCTGTTTCGCGCGCGCATCCATCCGCGCCGCCCGGCTGGACGGCTGTCGCGCGAGCAGTACGCGCTGCTGCGCGACGCGGTGATCGACGCGCTGCGCGCGGGCATCGACGCGCGCGGTGCGTCGATCGACGACTTCCGCCACGTCGACGGCGTGCGCGGCGCCTTTCAGGACCAGTTCCTCGTGCACCTGCGCGCTGGCGAGCCATGCGTGCGCTGCGGCACGACGATCTCCAAGATGGTCGTCGCCGGGCGCGGGACGTATGTCTGCGAGCACTGCCAGCCGCGTCCACGCCTGCGCAAGCTGGGGCGCCGCGGCACGGGCGGCGCTCGTGGCGCGCGACCCCCGCGCTGAGCGCCTGGAGCCCGGCTCAGGCGGCGAGCAGCTCGTCCAGGCGGCCGTCGTCGGCGGCCCGCTGCAGCTCGGCGTAGCCGCCGAGCACGTGATCGTCGACGAGCACCTGCGGGAAGCTCATCATGCCGGTCTTTCGCGCGAGCTCGACGCGCCCGGCCGGGTCCTTGGTCAGATTGACCTCGGTGAAATCCAGACCGCGCGCCGAGAGCAGTCCCTTGACGCGATTGCAGAACGAACAGGTCTCGGTCGTATACACGGTGATTCTACTCATTACTTCATAAAGTATAGCGATCGCCAGGCAGGATAATGGGTCGTTCGCCGACCTCACCACCCGCCGAGGCACGCCGCCATGCCCGCCGTTGGCGACCCTAGACTCGCCCGAGCGATGCCTGGAGCTGTGAAGACAGAGGCGGTGGTGCTGCGCTCGATGCGCTACGGCGAGGCCGATCGCATCCTGCACCTGTATACGCCGGCCCGCGGACGCGTGGCGGCGATCGCCAAGGGCGTGCGCCGCGCTCGCAGCCGCTTCGGCGGTCGCCTGGAGCCGTTCTTCAGGCTGCGCATCGAGCTGCACGAAGGGCGCGGCGAGCTGCTGACGGTAACGGGCGCGCAGACGGTCGACGGCCACGCGCGCCTGCGCGAAGACGCGCGCGCGCTGGACGCCGCGGCGCGCGCGTGCGACGCGGTGGGACGCCTGTTCGAGACCTCCGAGCCGCATCCGGGGGTGTTCAACCTGCTGTGCCGCAAGCTGTCGCTGCTGGACGAGCAGGCGGGCGAGGGTGAGGCGTCGGCGATCGGCCGCGCGGGCGCGCTTGCGTTTCGTCTGAAGCTGCTGCTCGCGGCGGGACTGGCGCCGCAGCTGGGCTCGTGCGCGTCGTGTGGCGAGCGCGAGGAGCTGGTCGGCTTCTCCGGCGCGGCCGGCGGGGTCGTGTGCGGCGCCTGCGAGGCGGCGTCGTTCCCGTTCGGCGAGCAGGCGTATCGCTTCATGACAGAGGCGGTCGGCGCCCCGCTGCACGAGGCGCCCGACGCGCCGGACCCGGCGCTCGGGCAGGTCGAGCGGGCAATCGCGGCGACGCTCGAGCATCACGCGAACCTGCGGCTGATGCCGGCCGCCGGGCGCTCGCACTAGCGCACGCGCGACGACCCAGCGCGCGGGTATCGTGTGTGTATGGACGAGGGCCTGCCGATCGCATACGAGGTGCTGGAAAAAGGCGTGCCGGTGCTCGCATCCGACGGAACGAAGGTGGGGACGGTCCATCATGTCGTCGCGGCGCCGGAGAAGGACATCTTCCACGGCCTGGTGATCGCCGTCGACGGACGGGGGCGGCGCTTCGTCGAGGCCGCCGACGTGGCGTCGCTGCACGAACACGGCGTGGACCTGCGGATCGACTCGGCGGCGGTGCAGGGCCTGCCCGAGCCCGGCGGCGGGGCGCCGGTGTTCGGCGAGGACCCGGGCGAGGTCAAGGGCTGGCACCACTGGGTCAACGTGATGACGCTGCGCGGCGACTGGAAACGCGAGGGATGAGCGCCGCGCGCGGCGCCGGCGACGTCGGCGGGTGAGCATCGCGCGCGGGCAGGACGCCGTGGCGG